>Ga0209039_10000039_pt1 | contig 105664 bp, 90 predicted proteins | sample BogFormECP12_OM1_FD_188238 | JGI IMG/M metagenome (GOLD analysis project Ga0209039, IMG submission 188238) | Bog forest soil microbial communities from Calvert Island, British Columbia, Canada - ECP12_OM1 (SPAdes) (version 2) | ecosystem: Environmental > Aquatic > Freshwater > Wetlands > Bog ... | reverse complement strand
GCGATTGTGCGGTCGCAGGTATCCCATCTGGGTCAGCTTGTGCGAGAGGCCATGCGCAGATCCGAGCGTCAGGTTGTAACGGCTCTGCCAATCGGTCGGGACAAAGCTCACCTCGGTCTGGATATGCGTTGCGAGGTCGTCGAGGCCGATCCGGGCCAGGCGCTCAAGCAGGTATTTCCTGGCCCTGGATTGCAACGCAGGCCAATCCTGGGGATGATCGCCGCGGATATGGCCAACCGGCACTGCCGCCACCAGGGTATCCTTTCCGGCAGGTGCCATCGAGGCGTCCAATCGAACTGGGGCGTGGATGTAGAAGTTCGGCTGGTCCGGCATGCCACCCTCTTTGAAAATGACCTCGAAACTGTGACGGTAATCTCCGGAGAAGAACAGGTTGTGGGGTCCTAAAGCCGGGTATGGCTTGTCCGTTCCCCAGAAGAACATGATTGTTGAGCAACCATATTCCTTACGATCCATCCGCTCCGAGGTTCCATCCTGCGGAAGCAGGTCGCGGTAGACATACCCCAGGTCTGCATTCGCCACCACGAGATCCGCCGCCATGCTCCGTCCGTCTGCCAGGGCTATGCCGATGGCGCGTTCCCCGCGGACGAGGATCTTTTCGACCGGAGCCTTATAGAGGAACTCCACGCCCAGCTTTTCGGCGATGCCTTTTAGTACCTCGACGATACGGTACATTCCTCCCCTGGGGTACCAAAGCCCGCCAGCCAGCTCGGTGTATTGCAGGAAAGAATAGCTAGCCGGGGATTCGAACGGGCTCAGGCCCATGTACATATCCTGAAAGGTGAAGGCGATCTGAAGGCGTGGATCCCGGAAGAACCTTGCCGTATAGCGGGTATGGCGGGTGAGCGCCTTCAGGCGCATAAAAAGAACCAGATTCTGCGGGCTGAAGAACTCTCCCAGGCTGCGAAAGTCCCGCCCCACCAGCCCGTCCAGCGAAAGGTGGTAATGCTCCCGGCCTTCTCCCAGGTAGCGCAGCATCGCATCGAAACTGCCGGGCTCCATGGCCTCCAGCTGGGACTCCATTCTGGCCAGGTCGGAACTTAGTTCCAGCCGCGAATTATCCCTAAAATAAAGATGGTAGGTCGGGTCGATGCGGACGAGCGCCAGGTGGTCCTCCAGGTGTTCGCCAAGATCGGCAAAGGTCTTCTCGTAAAGCTCTTTCATCAAGAACAAGGTCGCGCCGGTATCGAACGTATAGCCGCCGACCTCCATTCTTCCGCAGCGGCCGCCGGCCTCTTCGCATTTTTCGACGACCGTTACCCGATATCCGCACTTAGCCAGACGGGCAGCCACGGCAATGCCTCCGACGCCGGCACCGATAACGATCACGCTCGGCCTATCTGATTGGATTTTCATGAACGGTCCTCTCCCGTTTTCGATCTGCATCCCGGGCTTAAACCCGGGGCACGGTCACTTGAGATATATACGCATTTGCGCATGGCCACGTTCCATGAATCGCTGGAATGGACGCCGGGCATTATCATGGATAACTCCTTTTTTCCCCAGTGACCTCTATCCATGAAGGAAGGCTAAATGTTATTTCATGGGTCACTTTTGTCCTCGCTGGAGACTCGCCCAAGAGTTCGGCGGCGCGTTCCCTTGTTAACGTTTGAGAGCCAGGGGCTCCGGACCTGGCTCTCAACGGGAGGAGAAGAAACAGTCGCAGGGGTATCTTACCCCTCACCGTCCGCCCGTGCTTGACGGCTGGCCTTCGTTTCCGCGACGCCAGCCCGACAACCCCCTAAGGTTCCCTTAAGCTGGGAGCCGCTCCCCGAGGGCCATCGCTCCCGGGGAGACAGCTGAATTCCAAATTATATGTCTATGCGCAATTTCTCCCTGGGCAGTTTTAATCCCCCTGGATCAATCATATCGAGAAAGCCCTACACCGGCGAAATCACGGCCGCGACGGCCAGCGGATGCCCAGGGATCGGGGACCTCGCCATCCATACTCAAGAGAGGTCTGAATTCACCCGGAGCTCTTCTGGTTAATCGCCGGTGGCTTCGGCGATTGCTTATGGGCATAAGGGGCCCGGTCGCTCGACCAAGGTGCCAGAGGTGGCATGGTCAGCATGCAGAGCGCCAGCAGGGCCTGGTCGTAGTTGACCCTCCAGCCGCCGAAATCCTTCCAGGCCTGCTCACGATCCGGCTTCAGGGGAACCCCACCCGCCTCCAGTCGATCCAGGGCTTCAAAGAACTCCGCCTGGGTGATGCTGATCGGGACCTCGGGAAAGTGTGGGTCGGGGTTATAGGGGAGCTCGAAATGATCGGCGATCCGGCGCAGGGCCAGGTAACCCGCCCGAATGCAGAGCTGGGCAGCTGGATCCGGATCGATCGCGACCGCGGACTGGCTCAGGGCCGCCGCGTCCAGTACGGCTCCTGCTGCCGTCACCCAGGAGTGATCGGCGCGGGGCGAACGGAAAAAGACCAGGGCCTCCAAGACGGTATGGCTCTCCTCTACGTCTGCAAACCAGATCTCCCAATCCCTCCAGTAGTCGGTTAATCGTTCCAGACCATGAATGCGACTGAAGCGCTGGATCATTTCAATCGCGCTCGGTGGATTTCCGGCGCGGATTTCGAGCAGATTGACAGACTCCTCCCGGCGCGAGAAGGCCGCATACATGGTGGGCAGGTAGGCGATCAGGAGGCCGACCATCACCAATCCGAAGAAGGCTTCGCTGAAGACCAACAAATTGACCGGTAGGTGGGTGGAGGTGGCAAAACCAATCGTCAACAAGGAGGAGAGGCTCAGGAGCAGAGCATCCACCCAGGTCCCCACGCCAATCGCCAGATAGATCCCAGTGTAACCCAGCGCCAGGAGGACGTACCAGGTGGGTAAGAGCAGCATCAACCCTACTGGGGCATAATAAGCCATGATCGCATCCCGGCGTGGATAGTCGTGGACAAAGTGCAGGATGACCTCAAAAATCCTGCGCAGGAATCCAAACACCCATTGGTTGAGGCGGCTGCGGGCCGCGCGCGGCAGGACGAATGTGGAAAGCGCCGAGAAGAAGGTACTGATCACCAACCCGACACTCAAGAGAAATAAAACCAGTCGAATTGCAACCATTAAGATTCAAACCCCTTTTCATCCTGGATATTTAGAATTTTACCAGATTTGCAACGTGGAAACCCCGCCATTCATTCCTGGGGATGAAACGTTGCCAACCGAAGGCGGCAACGCGGTAAGCCCAGGGGGGCTTTTGGCTGTAGATTAGGCGTCCTGCCTACCGATGGCTGGGACCACAACATAAGAATACGGGTCCCCGAGAAATTCCGGCTGGACACTGACCAGATGAATATTTGAACCGGGTCGTCTTTTCTCAGGGCCGCTCGTTTTCACTGGATTTTGCGGGCCCGAGAGCACTCTCCTGAAGGGCCGCGTAAATCCCCGCCCTCTCTCCGGATGGTACGCACCTGCAGAGCACCTCATCAGCAGGTGGTACAATCGGATGAAATGTCGCAAAGATCTTTTCGCGTGGTATGGGCGATTACTATCTTGATCGCCGCCATGGCCTGTGCAGCCTCACAATCTCTACAGGCACACCTTCAACCATCCCCCCCGTCAACTCAAACCCCCACCTCTCCATGCCCGTCGGCTTACCAAGTAGGCTATCTCGTGGCCCGGTTTAATAACGTTAATGCTGCGGTTTGGTATCCCTCAGCCACAACAGAAACAACCTTTAATTACAGCAGCCAAATAACAAGTTCTCTGGCGAAAGACGGTGAACCGTTGAGAGGCTGCGGAACCTTTCCCCTGGTGATCTTTTCCCACGGCCTGTTGGGCTGTGGCGACCAGTCGATATTTTTTACGGAAACGCTGGCGCGTCACGGGTACGTCGTCGTCGCCCCGGACTATAAAGACGCACTCCTGTGCAGCGTGGATGGTACGGCCTCCACTTTTTCATCGAGCACGCAGGAACCCCCGATCCTGGATCCCAGCACCTGGAACGACACCAGTTTCGTAGATCGGAAGGAATACACCGAAAACGTTCTTGACGGAGTTCTGCAAGATCAGCAGTTGAATCCGATCATTAATGTGAACGCGATCGGCATTGCCGGCCATTCCCTGGGCGGGTACACGGCACTCGCCATGGTCGGCGGCTGGCCCAGCTGGAAAGACGATCGCTTCAAAGCCGCCCTGCTCATGTCGCCTTACACTTTGCCTTTTTCCATCAATAATACATTGAAAGGTGTCATAGTCCCTTTAATGTACCAGGGAGCAGAGCTTGACGTCGGTATCACCCCGTTCCTGGAAGGGAACCAGGGGGCTTATGCCCAATCCAATCCTCCGAAGTATTTTGTGAAACTGCGCGGAGGCAGCCACTTCACCTGGACCAACGCCGTCTGCGCGAAGGAGCCTGTGGTTGCCGATTGCGTTCAGTCCAAGCCAGAGGCGGGACTGATCGATGCCTACGGGATCGCCTTTTTTGATGAATACCTGAAAGGATTATCGCAGCCCCTGCTCACCTCCCCCAATCTTGATTTGTCCAAATACCTTGATCAGCCCTGAAAACGGGATTCGTTCGCTGCGGAATTGCTCTTCGAGGCACGAACAGGAGAAAAAGCTCTTTCAAAAGGTAAACTCAGTAATGGGGAAGCACCCCCGGTGTTTTCCAGGGGGTATAATGGGCCTGAGAGATGCCCGCGTAGCTCAGTTGGATAGAGTAATGGACTTCGAATCCAGAGGTCGCGAGTTCGAGCCTCGCCGCGGGCGCACCAAACACGGGACTTAAGTGGTCCCGTGTTCTTTTTCCAGGGGCAGCCAGATCGTGAAGACGGCCCCCTTTCCGCCATCCCCGTGACACACCTCGATCCTGCCGTGGTGCTGCTCGACGACCTGTTTGACGATCGCCAGGCCCAGACCGGTCCCCGGAGCAGCCGAGTCATGGCCAGCCTTGCCTCGATAAAAACGTTCGAATAATCGCGGGATCTCCTCATCATTGATCCCCAACCCGGTGTCCTTGACCCTGAAACCCACCCATGCTTGATCCCCAGCCTCTTCAGTCATCGTTCGCACCCACACCCGCCCCCCGGAGGGAGTGTAGTTCAAGGCGTTCGTCAGCAGGTTGGATACCGCCTGCACGATCATGGGTTCATCCAGCCAGACGGGCGGAAGTTTTGGACTAAATTCTGGAATCAGGGTCAGGCCGCGCTCTTCAGCCAAGGAGCGGCGATCCTCCACCAGGGTCTCCACCAGGGAATTCAGGTCATGCGGCATCAAATGCAGCGTTACCTGGCCGAGGTCAAGCCTGGAAAGATTGAGCAGGTCCTCGATCAAATTGCGCAGGCGTTGGAGCTCGCGCCCGATCACGTTCAAGCGCTCTTCGGTCTTTACCGTCGGCTGGGCGCGCAGCATCTGGTAGTACAGGACCAGATTCGTGAGGGGGGTTCGCAATTCGTGATTGACGTTGGCGATGAACTCGGATTTCAGTCGATCGGCCGCCTGGGCTTTCTGGAGGGCCTGCTGGAGCTCTGCAGTCCGCTCAGCCACGCGTCCTTCCAGTTCGGCAGCATGCCGCTCGGTCTGCTGGTTGAGGCGCATCCGGTGAATGGCGTTCCCGGCCATTTCGGTCAGGGTCACCAGCAAGCGGGCGTCCTCACCATCGAATTCGCGCGGCAGCTTGAGGGACACCAGGATCACCCCGATCGTTTCCTGTTCCGAACGGATCGGAACGCACACCGAGCTCCACCCGCCCGGGATCGAGGCGCGCATTTCGGGGGAGGTGCGGACATCCAGATTGAGATCGGACGAGAAATAGATGTCACCGATCGTGAAGACCGCCCCGGGTACTCCCTCTCCCGGCCCCAGGTCGATGCTGGCAAGATTCGTGCACCAGCCCCTGCCAATCACCTGGCGGAGCTTATCACGATCATAATCATACAACCAGATGCCTCCCGTCTCGGAACCGAGTGCCCGCAGCGTCTCATCGATCAAATGGGGCAGCATCTCGTCGATCGACTGTGAGAGGCGGAGCGTGATCGAAACCTTATTGACCGCCTCCAGTTCCGTCAGGCGCGAACGGGTCTCGTCGAAAAGCCTGGCCCGCTCTGCAGCCGCGCCCACTTCGTGTCCGATGGTTTCCACCAGCGATATCTCCTCCGCCGTCCAATGATGGATACTGGAGGAGGCAATCGTTAAACCACCAATCCGCTTTCTTTCCGTTGCCAGGGGAACAATGATGGATGAGCGAATTTCGGTCGATTGCAAGGAGGGCGAGAGGGGATGGCTGACCTGGGACCAATCATCGACCACCACATCCTGGTCCAGGGAGAGATCGCCCGAGAAGGCTGCATTGGCCAAAAGGAAGCTCACGGAGGTCGAGATCCCTCGCGCAGCAACCCGCTGAATCGTCCTGGCCGAGGAATTCAACCAGATCACGCCCATTTGCAAGTCCAGGGCTTTAAGGGTCTCTTCCAGGACCGTGTCCAGGACCGTATCGATGTCGGATCCGGCGCGGGTCGCTGCGGTGATGATGGTGTTCAAGGCTGCCTGGCGCAAGGAGCGACGCCGCGTCTCTTCAAAGAGGTGAGCGTTCTCGATCGCCAGGGCCGCCTGGTTCGCCAGGGTGGTCAGGATGCGTTCATCATGGGCGTTAAAAGCGTCTGCTTCGACACTCTCCACATTGATGCAGCCGATCGTTTTTCCTCCGACCTTCAGAGGCACACATAGTTCTGAGCGTGTATCGGGGTAGGCTATCAAATAATAAGGGTTTTGAGCAACATCCCCAGCACGGATCGGGCGGCCGGTCTTGCATACCCGGGCCACAATCCCCCGGGCCGTCTCCAAATTATCCAGCCGTTCGAACTCGCTCGCCAGGGCTTCACCGGGCAGGTTTTTATTATTGAGTGCCAGTAACTCCGGTCCCCGTTCCTGGGAATCAACAATCCAGATCTCTGCAATCCAATCAAACTGGGTCGCCAGGGCATCGATGATCCGCTGAGCGGCAGATTGCCGGTTCCGGATATGGGCGCCGGCCAGGCTGGCCTGGTACAAAAGTTCCAGCTCAACCAGGCGATCCTGGGTTTCATCGAAAATCCGGGCATTATGCACCGCGCTGGCGGCTGCGCTGGCAAAAAAGGCCAGCAGGTCGATATCTTCCTCCGAATAGATCCGGGTCGACTGCCTCCCGGATTCGATCGGTTCGAAAAGGGTGACCACGCCAAGCAGCTCACCTCTGTACTGCATCGGCACGGCAACGATCGCGCTAATCGGTTCCGAACTAAATTTCTTGGAACGATGCTGCCAGGTCTGATAGTCATTTACGACCAGGGGTTTCAGCGCTTGTGCGACCTGGCCAGCGATACCTTCGCCGATGTTGATGTGGGTGCCGACGAGCGACTTCTTGCCATGGGCGACGACCAATTCGAGGTCCTTGCGTTCCGGATCATGGAGCAGGATGGTCCCTGCAGGCGAACCGAGCAGGGAGGCAGCCCGATCGACGATGGTCTGAAGCAGGACCGGAATATTATGTTGCGTCGCCAGCTCCCGGGTCGTATCAAACAAGGCGGACATCTCGTTCGCCCGCTTTTGAATGCGCGCCTCATTCTCGCGCAGGGCATCTTCCGCACGCTTGCGATTGATCGCCATCGCCACTTGGGAGGAAACGAATTCCAGGACGCGTTGTTCCCGCACCCCATAGGCGGAGGAATCATCATAGGACTGGACGACGACGGCTCCGATGACCTCCCCATCGACGATCAAGGGCACGCCCAGCCAGATCTGTGACGGGGTGCCGAGCAACCGGATTTCGCCTTTTTCCTCCAACAGGCGGTGCGTTTCCAGGTCGCAGAGCAGGGATTTTCCGGTTCTGAGAACGTAATCGGTCAGACCTTTCTCCGGTTTTATGGAACCGATCGGATGGTCGTATTCATCCACATAGTAGGGAAACCTGATCAGATCGTTTTCTTTATCATAGAGGGCGATATAAAAATTCCGGGCGGTAACCACCTCCGAGATGATCGTGTGAAGGGCTGGAAAAAGGTCGTCCAAGCGACTGGAGCGATCGGCCGCCTGCGCGATCCGATAAACCGCGTCCTGAAGTAATTCGGCGCGTTTGCGGTCGGTGACATCGTAGGCGGTGCCGATCACTGCTGGTTTTTCGTTGTATTCGATCGGGCCGGCGGTTAAATCGATCCAGCGTTCCTCGCCCTGCTTGGTGATCAGGCTGAATTCTTCCCGGACAGATTTGATGTCGCCGTGTTGGAGCTGTGTGCTCTGCCTGCGTAAAGCGCCGACCAGGCTCTCTGGAACCAGGTTCGTAAAATTCATCGCCAGCAGTTCCTTGCGGGAATATCCGGTCAGATGCTCGGCTGCCTGGTTAACGTACCGGAAATGAGTGCCTTGCAGGATGAAAATTCCCGATGCCGCCCCCTCGGCCAGGACGCGGAATTTCGTGTCCGTTTCCGCAATGACCCGAGACCCCTTTTTTGGAGTACCGGTTTTCTTGGTTTTTGGCGCCATACACCCTCGTCCAGAAAACAATATGAAAGTAGTATAGCATGAGAAAAGTTACCCTATCCTGACAATGTCGTAAGAATCTCTACCCTCGCCTCCGGGTCCCCCGCGAAAATCCCTGCAACACCCCCAGCCGGCACCGGCGCCGGGCAATGGAATGTTCCTATTTCCCCAGGGGGTTCCCGTTGTTAACCACGAGGCGATCGAGCGGAATGGAGGCGCCCGTTTGGGCGAAAGCCATGGTCTGGCTATCCGATCAATCCCTCTGAAATCCGTTACAATAGACAAAGTATTGCCGGAGTCAAAAGGCATCTGCGATATCCTCTCTCAAGCTCGCTGATCCTTTAGCTACACGAAATTTGCGGGATCAAGAATAGAGGCACCCATGGTTCGAAGAATTGTTGGCCTGGTCCTCCTGATCTGGCTGACCGCCTGCGGAGAAACCCCCTTGCCCTTGAACTTCTCCACACCGGTCGTCGCTCCTTCGGCGACCCCCGCCATCCTGTCGCCGACACCCAACATCCTGCCGGTGGCAACCACCGTCCAAACCGCCACGCTTTCTCAGACCGCCATTCCGACCCAGGCAACCTGGACGCCCACCCAGCTCACCGCGACCGCCTCCCTCCTGCCGGCCACATGGACGCCTTCCTTGACCCCGGTGGGCACTACCGCCGTTCCTGGTGCCCTCAGCGTTCAAATTGCCGACTGCAACATCGGCCTCGATATCACCCATGGAATGGGAAAGGTCACCAACGCCTTCCCCTTGATCCGCAATTACAGCCCCACGGATCTTACCCAGGTCTGTGCCACGCTTTCCGCCAGCGACGAAGGTCGGCCCCACCCGGACAAGACGAAATGCGTCCCGTCCCTGCCCTCAGGTTTCCAGGTCGTGTTCAAATTGACCGTGGACTCCAGTTTTGGACAGGAGACGACCATCGCCGTGAATGTGACCAGCCAGCAAAATGTGACCGCACTGGCTACTGCGGCCAGTTGCGGGAGCCTGGGCCTTCCAGGTTGGTCCCCGGATGATGTGGGGGTCGTCCAGCCGATCCCTTGATCCAGGGCATATCCCGGCGAGCTGGGCAGATCGCTTACCGGGTTGCCGGTGCAACCGGCATCTTTGTTTGAAACCAGTTATAATCATGTTAATCCATGAAAAACCGGCGGAAAATATCGCCGCCGGCGGGTAGGAAAGAGAGTCTACATGCCTGAAGAACAGATCAACATCCTGGCAAGACACAAAATCGCCGTCCTGATCGACGGAGACAATGCCCAGGCCTCCCTGCTCCAGCAGATGCTGGTCGAAGCGGGCCGATATGGGCTGGTGACCGTCCGGCGGATCTATGGGGACTGGACCACCAATTCCATGAATTCCTGGAAGGATATCTTGAATTATTATGCCATCCAGCCGGTTCAGCAGTTCCGTTACACCATCGGCAAGAACGCCACGGATAGCGCCATGATCATCGATGCCATGGACCTGCTGCATTCCGGGGTGGTGGACGGGTTCTGCCTGGTTTCCAGCGACAGCGACTACACCCGCCTGGCCACCCGGCTGCGGGAGGCCGGGGTGCATGTCATGGGGATCGGCGAAAAGAAGACTCCCCGCCCGTTTGTGAACGCCTGCGATGTGTTCGTCTACACCGAGAACCTGGCCCCCAAGCCCAAACCGGCGCGCGTCACTTCCCCGCAAACCACCGAAAGTCGGAAGAAAAAAGACCCCGAAGCGATGCCGATGCTGCGCCAGGCCTACGAGATGGCAGTTCAGGAGGATGGTTGGGCGCGTTTGGATCACATGGGCAATGCGCTCTACCAGGTTGACCCCGGTTTCGATCCCCGGACCTACGGCCACCGGCAGCTCTCCCGTCTGATCGCCAATTACAAGAGCTTCTTCGAGATGCGCACCCAGGAGATCGACGGCTCGACGCTATTTTACGTAAAAATGAAGGAATAACCGGATTTAGAACTCCGAGATATGGCTGACCGGGTTTCTACGAGAAGCCCGGTTTTGATTCTTTCCGAGTTCTTCATACACTTCGAGGATCTGGCGGGCGATCTTCTCCCAGTTGTAACCGCGCGCTTCATTGGCCGCGTTCGATCCCAGTCTACGCCGCAGATCAGGATCCCCCAGGATCGCGTTCAGCCGCTCGCATAAGGCCTGGTCATCCCCACCCGGGACCGTGTAGCCGGTGACCCCATCCTGAACCAGGAAAGCCAGGCCGCCGATCTGAGAGGCAACCACGGGCGTCCCGCACGCCATCGCCTCAAGTGCTACCATGCCGAATGATTCGTAGTGTGATGGCATGACCAGGACATCCGCCGCCGAGTAGTAATACGGAAGGGTGTCCTGGCTGCGCTTGCCCAGAAAAGCGACCATTTTCCCAACCGTCAGGTCGTCACACATCTTTTGGAGGCGGGCCATCTCGGCATCCATGTCTTCGGGAGCTGCATCGGGATCGCCGCCAATCACCACCAGATGCACTGGTTCCTTCATATTCTGCAGGCGCAGGCAGGCTACCGCCCGCAGGAGAGTGTCCAAGCCTTTCAGCGGTTCAATGCGCCCGACAAAAAGAATGACCCGGTCGTCCGGTGCCTGTCCGATGAACAAGCGGGCCTCGTCCACGGGGATCGGATAGAACTGGCTGAGATTGACACCCGGCGGGATGACGCGCGTCTTGCTGACATCCACTTTATACAGCCATTCCAGCTGAGACTGCTCGGCCAGCGTGGCAACGATGATCCGGTCGGCGCGGGCGATGACGCGTCGCTCCCCATCCAGGCGAAACGCTCCCTCGCGTTCCTCCGGGCTGCGCGCCACGCGGTTCTTCATCTCCCCCAGCGTATGGAACATCTGGACGATGGGCACCCCATCCCATGCCTCCGAAAGCGCCTCAGCCGCCAGCCCGGACAGCCAATAGTGACTATGAATCACGTCATATTGAATCCCTTTTTCAGAGGCGAACTGCTTGACACCCTCCACGAACGAGGGAATGTATTCAACCAGCTGCTGTTTTGGCAGAGGCGTCTCCGGGCCGGCAGGCACGTGCACGACCCGGTTGCCAAATCCCAGGTCGTGAAGGACATGGGGTACATGTTCATCCTGGGAACGCGTGAAAACATCCACGTGGATCCCCATCCGGCCGAGCTGCCGGGTCAGGTCCCGCACGTAGACGTTCATGCCCCCGGTGTCCTTCCCCCCCAGGGTCGCCAGCGGGCAGGTATGATAGGAGAGCATTGCAATGCGAAGCACGGGTGGCTACCTCGAGCAGGAGTATATCACGGGGCCTTTCCCAAAAGGTCGGCCCCATTTTTCGAATGGATGGATCGTCCAGCTGGATTCGCCGGCGAACGGGGCGACCTACCTCCGAATGGTCATCTTGCAGAGCCAAAAACCATAGGTCGCGCTTGCGCGATAGACAACTGTCGGGGTATAATCCCCGCCGCTAAGCCACCGTAGCTCAGCCGGTAGAGCAGACGTTTCGTAAACGCCAGGTCAAGGGTTCGATTCCCTTCGGTGGCTCCGGGAATGAACAGGGCTGTCCATCGATAGTGTGGACAGCCCTGTTATTATTGAACTGTGTCATTACCTGGCGGAAGCGGATGCCCTGGAGCCAGCCGCTGCGGGAAGGATCTGCTTGAATCTTAAAAGTCAAAGATGGTGTCCATCTCCTCTTCGGGAACATCAAAGACAACATTGTGCGGCGGGAGGGGTTCGCGGGTCATCCATTCCGGGATGCGGTCGTGCGCCTTGGTGAACCCGGCCCCACGGTTGAACTCCAGCTCGAGCTTGATTGTCTCCTTGCCGAGCACCTGCAGGATGTCCGTGCCCACCCCCCAGCCGTAGCGGGCATTGATCAGGTCGCGAATCGTCTCCGGCGGGGCGACCGCAAAGCCAAAGGCCGCGAAGATGCAGGCCCCCAGGGTATCGTATCCGGCCATTGCGATCTGCTTGGCGCGGGAAAGTGCCACCTGACCTTTCGGGTCGAGATGGTTGATCTTGTCGCGGATGGTCTGGCCGCAGGTATGGTCAGCCCCCTGGGGCGTGGTGGCAAAGGTCACGCCCGTTCCCTTGATCGCACGCGGCTCATAGGCGGACATGGCCTGACCCTTCACGACCGGCACGTGCTCGATTCCCAGGATCTTCCCGGTCCAGGCCGCGCCGCTGCCCAGGATGCGGCCCAGGGGGGTGTTGCGGCGGATCTCTTCCACCAGCTCCAGGGCGCGCCCTTCATCCCCCCACTTCATCAGACCGGCTTCGGCCGCAACCCCCAGAGCTGCCCCCATTTCGATTGAGTCCAGCCCGAGGTCGTTGGCCTGCCAGTTCAGCCGGGCGATGCTGTCCAGGCTGTCGATGTCCAGGTTGGGCCCCAGCAATCCCACGGTCTCGAATTCAAGCGGGCCGACGATCGTCTTCCCGTTCTCATCCGCAAATACGTTCGAACAGCGGATCACACAGCCGGACATGCAGGCATGGGTGGGATTTCCTTGCCCGCCCCGGCTCAGGATCAGCGCCCGCATGTTTTCGCCGCCGATCTTTTCGGCGTGCTCAAAGACGCCGGAGGAAAAATTATGGGTCGGCAGGCCGCCGAAGCCGTTGGCCATCTGGACCATGGCGGGGGTCCCATATTCGCTGTAGATCTTGGTTTGCGGGTGCTCCATCAGGAATTTATTGTAGACCTTCTGGGTCGCCCGGAATGCCTCGAGGTCGGCGATGGGCGGTTTTTGCCCGTCATGGGCATCGAAGATGATCGCTTTCAGCCCCTTGGATCCCATGACGGCGCCCAGGCCACCGCGGGCCGCCAGACGCGAAGGGCTTCCTTCCTTGTCCAGGTTGCAGATGCCGGCAGAGACCATCTTCATTTCGCCGGCGGGCCCGATCAAGGAGATGGCCACTTTATCCCCATACCGCGCCACCAGCTGTTTGGCTGAATCATACGCCCCAAGCCCGATCAGATCCTCGGCCGGATCGAAACGCGCCCCGGCAGAGCTCAAGTGGAGGACCGACCAGCCGGGATCCTTCGGCCAGCCTTCCAGGATGAGCGCCTTGATGCCCATCGAAGTGAGGTGCAATCCAGTCGAGCCGCCGGCGTTGGCTTCCTTGACGCCGCCGGTCAGCGGGCTTTTCGCCCCCAGGGAAATGCGGTCCAAAGACGAAAGCATGTGTCCGACCAGAAGCCCCGGGGCATAGATCAGCTTGTTCTTCGGGCCCAGAGGCTCACAGGCCGGCGCGACCTCATCCACCAGAATACGGGCAACCAGGCCGCGCCCGCCCAGACGTTCCCAGGCGGGGGAGACGGGTTCCAACTTCAACGTGCGGTGATAGAGATCCACTCGCCAAACTTGGAGATTATAGGGTTTTGGATTCGAGCCAGGCATCGGTGGGTGCTCCTGTCCGTTTTAACTCAATAAACTCATTGCCGCTTCATAAAATAGGAGAGTCTGCAATTCGACATCCTGCGGGTGAGGCCTGCCGCGTTGGGGGACCTTTTCCTAAGGCCTCCGGAGGATACCACGGCTCAAGGCGAAGCGGTCAAGGTCCAACATGGCCGCCTCTCGCCTTGAAAGAAAGCTGCGGGGAGGTACGTCCTGAAATTAGCCGATGGATTTTTCGAGAGCCTCGCTGAAAATACCCAGGGCATCATTGACCTGCTGCTCGCTGACCACCAGCGGCGGGATCCAGCGGATGACATTGTCGTAGGTGCCGCAGGTCAGGAGCAGCAGCCCACGCTCTTCACTCTCATGCACCACTTTTTTGACGAGCGCCTTATCGGCAGGCTTGTGGTTGACCGTGAACTCGGTGCCGATCATCAATCCCTGCCCGCGCACGTCCCCGATCACGGAATACTGTTCCTGAAGCTTGGCCAGGCCGGTCATCAGCTGCACCCCACGCCGGGCCGCATTACCGGGCATATCCTCCTCGCGCATCGCCTGGATGGTGGCCACCCCCGCGGCGCAGGCGACCACATTCGCGCCGAAGGTGCCCCCGTGCGATCCCGTCACCCATTTTTTCATCAGATCCGTCCGGCTGAAAACCCCAGAGAGCGGCAGACCGGAGGCGATCCCCTTGGCGACCGTCATGATGTCCGGGACGACGCCGGAGTGCTCCTGGGCGAACCATTTCCCCGTGCGCCCAAAACCGGATTGGACTTCATCCATGATGAGCAGGATGCCATGGCGATCGCAGAAGGTCCGCAGACCCTTCAGGAATGCGGCGGGCGGGACGACGTAACCACCTTCGCCCAGGACCGGTTCGATCAGGACGGCGGCCGTTTCGGAGGGCGCCGTCAGGGAGACCATCATCTCCTCAAGCTGTCCCAGGCAGTATTCGGTGGTTTTCTCATCGGACATGCCCAGCTTGTAGGCATACGGATACGGGGCGACAAAGATGCCGGCCGGAAGCGGCTGATACCCGGACCGGTAGATCGTTTTGGAGGTGGTCAAGGCCATGGTCGCGGACGTGCGCCCGTGAAAGCTGCCTTGAAAGACGATCACGTTGGGTTTACCGGTCGCGTTGCGCGCCAGCTTGACCGAACCCTCGATCGCCTCCGCCCCGGAATTACTGAAGAAAAAGCTGTCGATCGAAGGGTGTACGACCGTGCGCAGCTCCGCGATCAGCTTCAGCAGGGGCTGGTGGACGACAATGTTCGTCTGGGCGTGCAGGAAAAGACCTGCCTGCTCGCGGATGGCTTCGACCACCTTCGGGTGGCAATGACCGGTGTTCGTCACCCCGATCCCGCAGGTAAAATCAAGATATTTTCTGCCATCCACGGCATAGATGTAGCAGCCCTCGGCGCGTTCGGCTTCGATGGAGAAGATGCGCGACCAGACGGGTGAAACGTGGGAAATGTTCTCGTCATAAAGTTTGCTCATTGGCTTCACCTTTAGTTAGGATTGTACCGGGAGGTATTCTGCGGCCCAACCGATATCCAGTTTTTCGAGAGTCCCAGGCAGCGGAATGCCGTCGGACGTGAATCCGGCCTGGCGGTAATATTCATCCAGGGCCGCCTCCATCTCCTCGTGTGTGAGGGCCACCCCGGAGGTGGGACCGGCCCCGACCAGGGGCTTGAAGAACTTGGCGGGCAGGCGGTCGTCTTTGCGGCTGAAGCCTTCGCGGGCGTTAAAGGTCCTCAGCAGATTCAGGCGGCGCTTGCCGACTTCCAGGAGCTCTTCCACGCTGACATCCCAGCCGGTCACGGCCTTGACCATGGCGGCCGTATCCTTCGGACCGTACAGGCACCAGGTCGGGCCGTACACGAACTGACAGACGGTCAGGGTGTCCATCATACTGTAGAAGACTTCGGTCAGGTAGGCAAAACGCACTTTCTCCGGACCGAGACTGTGTAGAGGTTGAGGGGTGCCCAGGCCCATTTCCTTCAAGCGGTTCAGATTGAACTCCGCCACCCCCTCTTCATAATAAGGGTCATGCTCGCTGGACTGATGATCCGCTCCAAAGGGGTTGACCGCATAGATCAATCCCAGGGAGCGTTTGGCCTGAGGCATGTGGGCGGGAGCCTCCTCATTCTTGACCGTGGTCAGGCATTCTTCCGCGTCCTTGCCCCATACCTGGGCCGCCCGTGCCGAGCCCTCGGCCAGTACCGTGCCGAGCTTGCCCGACTTGGTGACGATCTGCTGTACGACTTCCACCATGGCGTCCGCATTCCCGAAACGCAGGTCAATGCCGCCGGTGTCCTCCTTGGTTATGATGCCCTTCTCGTAGCACTCCATGGCAAAGGCGACCGTCGCCGCACAGGAGATCGTGTCCACGCCGTGGATATCACAGAGCTGGTGGGCATGCGCGATCGCGGCCAGGTTGTTGATCCCACAGGAAGGCCCAAACAGGGCAATGGTTTCATACTCCGGTCCGCCGTAGAGCGGATCGGCGGTGTACTTGCCTTCTTTAATCTCAACCACCCGCTTGCAGCGCACCACACAGGCATAGCAGGTATCCCGTTTCTTCAGAATCGTTTCGGCCATCTTTTCCCCACTGACGGGTTCCGCCTGATCGAACTGGCCTTCGGTATAATTGCGGACCGGCAGGGTGCCGATCGTGTTCTGAAACATGACCACGCAAGCCGTGCCGAAATTGGCCAGAGGACCCATGTCCGGATTGGACTTGAGGGACGGCGGCCCTGCCCGATTCAAGGCAGCGAGGGCCTGCTGGTCGGCAACGGCCGGCTTGGTCTTGCCGCGCACCACGATTGCTTTCAGCTGCTTGCTGGCCATAACCAGGCCCATGCCGGTGCGGCCATTCATGCGGTTGGCCATATTGACAATCGCCGAAAAGCGCACCCCTTTTTCGGCGGCGGGGCCGATCTGCATCACCTCCGCCTTGGGATCCCCGACCTCTGCCTTGAGCACGGCATCCACTTCGCCGGTCGTTTTCCCCAGGAGATGCGCGGCGTCGTGCAGCCTGGCCTCCCCGTTCAGGATGGTCAGGTAAACCCACTGGGGAGACCTGCCCATGAGCACCAGGCCGTCGTAACCGGCAAACTTGAACTCCGCCGGGAAAAAGCCGCCGGCCTGCGAATCGCCGATCGCACCGCTCATGGGGGATTTGGCATTCACATTGATCCGGCTCTGGCCGGAGATCGCAGCTCCGGTAACCACGCTGTCGAATACGGTCAGCACATTTTCCGGGGCGAGCGGATCCACCCCTTTGGGAGTGTTACGCAAAATATAGTAAAGGGCCATCGCCGACCCGCCCATATACTTGCGGTAGAACGCTTCCGGGGGTTTCTCGACCTCCATGCGGCCGGTGGTCAGGTCGATGTGCAAGATCTTGCCTTGATAACCGTAGGGCATAAAATCCTCCTTGGCCTGGGAAAATGGACCGGGCCGCAGTTCCGGTGATGAGGGATCGACCGTGCCGGTCCTGCAGGCTGAGATCAGCCTGCAGGACCCTGTTTTTCGATCGACCTACATTTCCTTGAGTCCGTACGGGAAACCGTAATCAGCCATCTTATTCATGAATGGCATCGGGTCGAATGCCTCCGGCCCAAGGACGCCTTTTCCCTTCCACTCGCCGTGCTCCAGGAGATCCCAACCGATGACCGCATTGAAGGCGGTTTGGGCCACGACCGCCTGGCAGCCCCACTTCTGCATGCACTCCGCGTTATCGGCCACCTGGTACAGGTAGACCTGGCGGGGCTTGCCGTTCTTGATGCCCTTGATCCAGGTCCCGGCGCTGGTCTTGCCAAACATGCGATCGCCCAGGTGGGCCGGATCGGGCAGGCAGGCCGCCACCACATCGCGGGGTGCGATTTGAACGCCCTTCACCTGGATAGGCTCCTTGTTGTCCAGCCCCAGCATGTGCAGGGTTTTCAGGACCCCGATGAATTGGTCACCCAGCCCATACTTGAAGGTGACGCGCTTCGTCTTGACCCAGCGCGGGATCAGCAGGACCTCTTCATGCTCGACGTTGACGACCTCCACCTTGCCGATTCCTTCGGGGAACTCGAACACCTCCGGCTCGGTGAAGGGCACGGTGGTGAACCAGCCTTTGTCCTTTTCCCAAATGACGGGAGGGTTCAAACATTCCTCGATCGTGGTCCAGATCGAGAAATTGGGCGCGAACTCGTAACCCTTAACCTCGATGTTGGCTCCATCCCGGATGCCGATCTCCTCGATCTCATCGAAGAGATGGTCCTGGGCGTAGCGGGCGAAGACGTCCGCCATGCCCGGTTCCACACCCAGGCCCACCAGACACAGAATGCCCTTCGCCTCCCAGAGCTTGGCACGTTCGAACTGGTAATCCCCCAGCTTGACACCGCACTTCTCGAACGGCTTCTCGGCGTGAGGCGTCGAAAGCGTCATGGCCATGTCCATGTAGTTGCAGCCGACCTGGTAGGCGGCCTCGAAGATCGGGACATTGAAGCTCGGATCACAGGCGTTCATGATCAGGTCGACCTTGTATTTCTTCGCCAGCTTTTCGATCAGCTCCTGTTTGTGGGCATCGACGAATTCGACCGGGAAACGCTTGTCATCCCCAAGCTTCCCCTGAACCTCCTTGGCGCGCTCCAAGTTGTAGTCCGCCAGGACGACCTGCTTGACCCACTCCCGCGGCCTGGCAATGGACGCAATGGCTTCCCCGACACCCCCCACTCCCACTAGCAGCACTTTCATAATGCCTCTCCTTTTTTATATAGAGATGCTACCGCCAGGGACAGAAAAGCTGCCCGTCCCTGAAATCGGTGTTGTCCGGAGGGAACCCGCCTGGGCGGAATCCCTGACGATGTTTCGTTTTCAACCGGATCTGGCCGCTCCGCCCGCCCCAGCAAGGATTGGTCGGAGCGGTTCCGGCAATCGCTCAGGTACTCTCAATGTGCCTTGAAATCTGTCCACAAACTGTCATACAGGCTGGTCGCATTCCCGACATCGACGATCGGTTTCGCATTTGCCAGGAAAGCATCGGAGGGGTTCGTACCCGCGAAGCCCATGTACGCGGAATAGAAATCCGGCTCGGCGGTTTTCATGTAGGCGAGGGCCGCGGCGTTCGGGTTGGAATACGGGAATTCCTCGGAGATCAGGATGCTCTGTGCAGGGTCCAGAATAAAATTAAGGAACTTGAGGGCGGCATCCTTGTGCGGGGCACCCTTGGGGATCGCCAGGGTGTCGATCCAGATCCCACAGCCTTCGGTCGGGCAGATGTAGACCACGTTCGCGTCCGAGGCAGATGCCGGGGTCCCAGGCGCGTTATAGACCACTCCTGCCGCCAGGGCGGCATTCCCGTTGTAGACCAGCCCTGCCCAGGCTTCCCCACTGATGATCGAGGTCTCTGGAGTATCACTGTCGAACTTGAGGATGTTCGGCTTCAGGGCGATCAGTTTCTGCTCGGCCTGTTGGAGCTGGGCGGGATCGGTTGTGCTCCGGCTGTAACCCAGCACCTGCAGGGCCATCCCGATGACCTCGCGCTCGTCGTCGAGCATGACCAGGCGGCCTTTAAAGCGGGGGTCCCAGAGATCGGAGTAACTCTTCGGCTCAAAGGGCGCATTTGCCTTATCATAGATCAGGGCGGTCGTTCCCCATTGATAGGCGATCGTGTATTGATTATTGGGATCGTAATCCCGGCTGGTAAAGCGTTTGTCCAGATTGCTGAAATTGGGGATCTGGCTCATATCCAGGGGATCGAGCATCCCCTGCTTGATCATGATCGCGTCGGTATAGTCGCTGGGGATGACCACATCGTACCCGGAAGCTCCCGCCTGCAGTTTCGCCAGCATCTCTTCATTGGACGAATAGGTATCGTAATTGACCTTGATCCCGTATTTTGCAGTGAAATTATCCAGCAGGGTCTGGGGGATGTAATCCGACCAGCCGTAGAGGTTCATCACTTTGGAACCCCCGGACGACGCACCACAGGCCGGTAAGATCATGACCAGCATGGCGATGATGGCGATCACACGATAGAGTTTCATTCCTTTTCCTCCTTTTCTGATTTGGCTTTATGCCCGGCGACTCTGGGCAACCTGGCCAATGGCTAGGATCACGAACACGATCAACACCCACAATGCCGACAAGGCATTGATCTCGGGGGTCACCACAAACCGCACCATCGAATACACCCTCAAGGGCAGGGTGGTCGAACCGGGTCCAGCCGTGAAATAGGTGATGACATAGTCGTCAAGCGACAGCGTCAAGGCCAGCATCGCTCCGGAAAGGACACCCGGCATGATCGTCGGGAGGGTCACCCGCCAGAAGGTGGTCATCTCATTGGCCCCCAGATCCATGGCGGCTTCATCGATGGCGTTGTCGTAACCATGCAGGCGCGCCCGGACCACCAGGGCCACAAAGGGGATGTCGAAAGCGATGTGGGACAGGGTGATCGTCACCAGCCCCAACGTGAAGTGGATCAGCACGAAAAACACCAGCAGGGAGATGCCCATGACCACTTCCGGGATGACGATCGGAATGTACATCAAGGTCTCGGAGGTGCTGTACAGCGGGAAGTGGTAGCGCTGCATGGCCAGCGCCGCCATCGTTCCGATCACCGTGGAGACCAGGGTTGCGATCGCCGCGATCATCAGGGTATTCCGGGTGGCCAGCAGGATTTGTTGGTCCTGGAACAGGACCCGGTACCACCCCAGGGTGAACCCTTCCCAGTGGATATTCAACTTCTGCGAATTGAACGAGAAGATGATCAGCACCAGAATCGGAACATAAATGAACAGATACGCCAGGAAGGTGTAAATGCGGAGCCACAGCGCCGGTTTTTTCTCGCTCATACCAGCAGCTCCTCTCCGAAACCGGCCTTGCGCGTATAGTACAGGGTGAATACCATCGTCAGGAGCATCAAGACCATCGAGGCCGCGGCCCCGAACGGCCAGTCACGGGCGGTCAGGAACTGGTTCTGAATGACATTTCCGATCAGGATCGTCTTGGCGCCGCCCAGCAGATTCGAAACCACGAACATGCCCATGGCCGGGATGAAGGTCAGGATCGTTCCGGCGATCATCCCCGGGACACTGAGCGGCAGGGTGACGCGCAGGAAGGCTTTCCAGGGCGGGGCGCCGAGATCGGCCGCAGCCTCCAACAAGGAATTTTCGACCTTTTCCAGCGAGGTGTACAGCGGCAGGACCATAAAGGGCAGGAATTCGTAGACCATCCCGATCATGACTGCCGTTGGCGTATACAGCAGGTCCAAGGGGCCGCGGGTGATATGCATACCCATCAGGATCGAATCCAGGAACCCTCCGGAGCGCAGGATCATCATCCACGCATAGATGCGGATGATGAAGTTCGTCCAGAAAGGCAGCAGGATCAGAAAGAGCAGCAGGGAGCGTGTGCGGGCCGAGGCGCGCGCCAGGTAATAAGCCACCGGATAACCGAGCAGCAGGCATAATACGGTCGTCCCCACCCCAACTCCCAGCGAGAAGATCATGATCTTCCCGTAGATGGCGTCGAACAGGCGGGCGTAGTTATCAGGATTGAATTTAAAGACGACCTGGCCGTATTCCCCGCGCGACAGGAAGCTTAACACGGTCACCATCAGCAATGGAATGACGATCAGCACGAACAAATAAATATTCGCCGGAGAAATCAGGAACAAACCCTGGGCGACCCGGTTCTCGCGCAAGGAGCGGCCCAGCGAGAATTTTTTCGCCGGCGCTTCGGATGCCGGGGCGGTGGTCATGAGACATCCTCCGGAAGCACCAGGGTGTTTTCAACCGGGATGTAGATCTGCACGGCGTCCCCCGCAGAATAATAGGCTTCCGGGTCCAGGGTGGAGATCGCGTTCTGCTCCCAGGCCCGCATGCGCAGGCCTCCGCTCAGGTCCAGGACCACGCGGGTATCGGAACCGATGTAGGCCGTCGTGACCACCTTCCCGTGCAGCAGGTTCTCCGTGCCGTGCAGCTCCTTGACCTTCTTTTTATCCTCATCCACCAGGCGTACCTTTTCCGGCCGGATCGAGACCGCCACCGCCTGGCCGACGGAGAGGGCACCCGATCCGATCCCGGTGATCTCCTGGTTCAAGGCGCTCAGCAGAACGGTGACCCGATCTTTCGTCAGAGCCTTGACGGTCCCGGTCATAAAGTTCGTCTCGCCGATAAAATCCGCCACGAACCGGCAGTTCGGCCGCTCATAGATCTCGACCGCTCCGCCGATCTGCAAGGCCCTGCCCTTGCTCATCACCGCGATCCGGTTGGACATGGTCAGGGCTTCTTCCTGGTCATGGGTCACGTAGATAAAGGTGATCCCGACCTGCTCCTGCAGCGCCTTGAGCTCCAGCTGCATTTCCTTGCGCAGCTTCAGGTCAAGCGCACCGAGCGGTTCGTCGAGCAGGAGCACCTCGGGCCGTTTGACCAGGGCGCGCGCCAGTGCGATGCGCTGCTGCTGGCCACCGGACAGCTGTTTGGGCGTGCGGCGTCCCATGCTGCCCAGCTTGACCATCTCCAGGGCTTCCCCCACACGGCGGTTGATCTCGGGCTTGGGCACTTTTTCCATCTCGAGCCCAAAGGCGATGTTCTGGAAGACGTTCATATGCTGGAAGAGGGCATAACTCTGGAAGACGGTATTGACCGGCCGCAGGTAGGGCGGAATTCGACCCATCGTCTTCCCGTCGATGACGACCTCTCCGCTGGTCGGCCATTCAAAGCCAGCCATCATGCGGAGCGAGGTGGTCTTGCCACAGCCCGAGGGTCCTAGGAAGGAGAAAAATTCACCATGCTTGATCTCCAGGGAGACGTGATCGACGGCCGTGACCGTGCTGCCCTCCGGCGTTGGAAATACCTTGACGACATCGTGAAATTCAACGGCAAAATCGCTTTTCATAAGCTACCGGGTGGCTCGGCCTTCGCGATCCAGGCAAAGCCACCCGGATCTCCTTTTTAAACGCATGAACGGTTCGATTAGTGGGTGCTGGTCCCGGTGCTGGTCGGCATGTTCTTGCTGACGTATTTCAAAGCATCTTCCAGGCGGTCCAGAACGGTGTCGATCTGCTCGTAGGTGATCACGAGCGGCGGTTCGATCCGCAGGGTCTGCGAGCTGATGAGCGTTCCTGCCACCAGCACACCGCGTTTAAACAGCTCGGCCGCGACCTTGTAGCCGATCTCCGGTGTCTGGAAGTGGTTCCCGATCAGCAGCCCCTTCCCGGTGATCTCCCGGTAGATCTGCGGGTACTTCACCGCCAGAGCCTTCAGCTTCGGGATCAGGTAGTCTCCCTTCTCAGCCGCCACTTCCCACAGCTTGTCGCGCAGGATGACGTGGATCGCCGCGATCGCGGCCGAACAGGCCAGGGCGCCTCCGCCGGTGGTGGTGGTGTGGATGAACGGGTTCGGATACATCATGACCTGCCAGATCTCTTCGGTCGAACAAAAAGCGCTGATCGGCATCACCCCGCCGCCCAGGGATTTGGCCACCGAGAGGATGTCCGGGACCACTTTCCAGTGCTCGACACCCCACAGCTTGCCGGTGCGCCCGAGCCCGGTCTGGACTTCGTCCGCCAGGAGCAGGACGCCGTACTGCTTGGTCGCCTCCCGGATGCGCGGCCAGAAATCGTCCGGGGGAACGATGCCTCCGGCCTCCCCCTGAATGGGTTCCATCAGAACGCCGGCGATCCCGATGCCGACCTTCTTGCAGATATCCAGCTGTCGCTCGACCGCTTCCGCATCTCCGAAGGGGACGTGGAACACAGGTCCGCCGTACATCATCCCCACCGGTTCCCGGTAATCGGCCTTGCCGATCATGCTCAACGAGCCCATGGTCTTGCCATGGAAGGCCTTGACAGCCACGATGAAGCCGGGTTTCCGGGTGTACATCTTGGCCACTTTAATGGCGCCCTCGATCGATTCGGTCCCGCTGGCGCAGAAGAAGCTGTATTTGATGTCCCCGGGAGTGATCAGCGCCATGAGCTTCGCCAGCACACCCCGCAGCGGGTCGATCAATTCCTGGCTGGGCATCGGCGTTCGATACAGCAGCTGGTCCCGGACGGCAGCCACGACATCCGGATGCCCCCAACCATGGTCCATCATCCCGTAGCCGCCCAGACAGTCAATGTATTCCCGGCCGAGGACGTCATGGAATATCGCCCCCGAGCCGGTCCATTCGGTGGCCGCCCAATCGCCGGCCTCCGTCACGGATTTGCGATAGTCCAGCCAGCCCTTGTTAAAATAATCGGCGAAATTCTGCTTCGATTCCTCGCTGATCTGCTTGCCTTCGTCGATGGTGACATCCTTCTTGTGGATGATCCCCAGCCAGCGATCCGAATAATCCAGAGCTTCTTTAAGTTCCTGTGACATGCTATCCTCCTCGTTGCTAATCCCAATCCGTGATTTCCTGGTACCAGGGACGGCTGGTACCGATCTTTTCCCGGCTTTTCCACTTCCCGCTCTTCGGAACGTCCTCGATATACTTCAAAAGGGCGTCCACTTTCTCGGCGATCGTAGCCCGCTGAGGGTCGGTGAGGGCTTTCACTCCGTTCATCGCCTCTTTGATCTTGCGCAAGTTGGTTGTGGCGGTGTAATAAAAACCCCAGTCCTCGGAGAAGATCTTCCCCAGGTATTTGGCGTTGATCATCCCGGCGTCTGTTTCGCCGACCTGTCCGGCCGTGAACAGGAGCATGGCATCCTTGAGGTCCTTGTCGTTGATCTGTACGATCTGCAGCTTTTGCAGGAGCAGGTCGGTCAGCGAAACACAATAGGGATTCGCCTCCAGGCGGCCGCCGTACTGGATCGGGTGATTGTAGTTGAGCTTATCAAAAAATACATCGATCATCGGGACGCGGCCCGCAAAAAAGATCAAGCGGGCGCCGCCGCTCAACATGGCGGCGCGCTTCTCGAGCGTGTAGCCCTCGGCCTCGAAAAAGGGCACCATCTTGTTGCGGTGTTTCCCATAGGCGGCGAAATCGATATCGGTAAAGACCCGGTCCCCCAGCCGCTCCATGCGCCGATAGAGGTCGACAAAATCCGGGAAATAATAATGGAGGGCAATCGGGCCCATGACCCTCAGGACCATGCCCTGCTTCTGAGCTTCCTCGACCAGGTGACGGCCTTCTTCGAGGTAGACCTCAGGCTTTGGATACTCCTCCAGAGGAATGTCTTTCGGCAATCGGAATTTTTTCTCAAGGGTCATGGCAGCACTCCTACCCGGAGGTGAAGACGTAGTCCTTCACCTTCCCCTTTTCCAGCACCACCACCACCCCCTTCAGGATGCCCTCCGAATATTCGCTGCCGGGGTTGATCAGGAGCGATTTGCGGACCTTCTGGGCCCCCCGCGATTCATGAATGTGGCCGAACAGGCCGACCAGGGGCTGATATTTCTCGACCATCTTCGCGCACGCCCGGCTGCCCACGTGGATCTTGCGGTCGGCGGCCTGGATCAGGTCCTTGGTCAGTTCCGGGGCCAAGTCCAGGGCGAAGCCGTACGGCGGGACGTGGAAGTTGAAGATGGCGTTGGATTTATCGTCCACCTGGGCGATCAAGGCCTCCATCATCGGCTCCAGCTCCTCGTCAGGCTTTTCCCGGGGCGTATTCCAGGGCGTCGGATTCGTGTAGCAGAAAGTGATCATCTCGTGGTCGCCGACCATCACCTTCTTGTTATTGCAGTTGACGATGGCCGACGAGTCCTCGATGATCTTGTCGACTTCGAAATAATCATCGTTGCCCGGCGCCATATAGACTTTGTAGGAGGTCCCTTTCAGGCGTTCGTCGGCCAGGGCGATCCACTCCTTCAAGCGAACCAGCATCAGCTCTTTGAACAGGGTATCAAGCTTGACCGGGTCTGCCTGGTACATATGGAACTCATCGGTGGTTTGATGGACCCAGTAGTAGCCCATCAATTCGATGGTCTTCTTGAGCTTGTCCAGCTCTTCCTGCGTATGAGCCTCGGTGTATTGGCCCATCAAGGTGGTATGCCAGCCTCCGCCCGGTTTCTCGACCAGCGGAACAAGCACCTTTCCGGTCAGGTCGCCCAGCAGGATGCCTACATCCACGGAGTAGGCTTTCAAGGCATTGAGGTACTTTCGGTAGCAGGAATTCGAACCATGGATATCGGTGACAAAAAAGATCTTGATCTGATCGGCCATCAACAACTCCTTCCGGTCAAAAAAGCCGGAACTAATAGAGGGGCGTCGCTGAAACGCCGCCCCTCTTCAACAGCGATCCAAAAAGCTTAGTCAGGCGGAAGTTCGCCGTAGGTCATGCTGACATCCACACCGGCCTTTTTGTTGCGGGCCTTCCAGTAGAAGTACCAGATAATGCCCAGACCCCAGATGCAGGCATAGAGGGCGAGCGAGCCTTTGACCAGGGGTTGTTCCGCGCTCGGCATGATCCAGTAGAAGTAGAACAGGATCCCCAGATAGATCAGGTTGACGATCCCGCCGATGGTGACGACCGGAACGCCCAGGATCTTCCAGGTCTTATACGGGCTGGACTCCCAAATATGGCCGACCTTCTTGACGTAGGGGAAGATGGTTGCGGCAATCGCCGTCACGCCAAAGACCGACACCACCTCCATGCCGGTCACCGATAGACCGGTCATGGGGTTTTGCCAGAAGGCGTACAGGGCAATGCCGATCTCACCCAGGACGAAACACAGAATGTGGTTTTTCACCGGCGTGGCCCAGCGATAATCGATATCGGAGAACCACTTGGGACCCATGCGGTCCATGCCCCAGGCAAAGAGGATGCGTGGGAAGGCCATATAGGAAAGCGCCACATACCAGATGTTGAACAGGATGAAGGAGCTGCCCATCAGAATCAGCAGGGCCGGGTTGCGAGTGATGACCGCTGCAAACCCAACGAAGTTGGGCGGCCAGGGGAAAGCGTACCCGGTCAAGACAGTCCCATTCGTGATGCCATTATCTACATAGGCAGACGCCGCCAGGAATTGAGCCCCGACCGTGTGGTAGAGCGCGGCCGCCAGCCAGATCATGAAGAAGGCCGGTACCAGCACCGCGGTCAGGTTGGCCAGGATGATGGTCTTGTCCGGACGCTTGACTTCCCCGGCGATGAAGGTGATGCAGTAGGAATAGGCGAAGAGCCAGGAACCGGCTACCATCACCCCCAGGGTGTCCCGAAGGGTGAAGCCCGGAGCCAGGGTCACCCCGGCCTGCGCCATCGTCGAGCGGGCGGTAGTCAGGAAGGTATCGAAATCGAGTGAGCTGTAATGAACCGCCAGGGCGTTCCAGGAAGCCACGAAGGACTGGTGTGAGGTGACGCTCAGGACAATCAGGATGGCCACCCCGCCCACCATCGCCAGCGCCATCACGATCTTCTGAGCAATGGCGAAAATCTTGATGCCGAACACCAGGAACAGCAGGGCGATCAGGTTCACAAAGCTGGCGATCAGGAAATAGTTGAGCTTGGTGGATATGGCTGTAGCGATATCCGGCCTGTCCAGGAACTGAAAGACCATGGTCAGCCCCGGGTTGACCGTCCAGGGCGCCAGGACGAAGATCCACATAATCCAGACGAAGGCATTCCCAAAAGATTCGGCGATGCCGATCAGCGGACCGAGAATCCGGGAGTTGTAGATGTATTCCCCACCCGAGCGCGGCATGCTGCCTCCCAGGATGCCCCACACCAGGGAGAAACCGATGCCGCACAGGACGGCAGAGATGACCGTCGCCCAGATCAGGTTGCCCCCGGTGTACTGGGAAAGACCCAGGCTGATCATCACCCACATGCTCACGGTCAGGCCCTGGTTCATAAAGCCGACGCCGAAGGCGTCGATGAACGACAGGCCCCTCACCAGACCGCTGGCCTTGCGAGCAAACGACATTTGTTCAGTCATCGTGCAATTCTCCTCTTCTACAGGATGGACTTAGGTCGAGCTGTGATCTTCAAAGAGTACGATGGTTAGCCAGATCGGTGAACGTTCCTCCCTCGGTACCCGCCTCCTCTCTTAAAACTTGCGCGACCATTCCTTGGGCCAGCGTTCAATCACAATTTTGGTCTGAGTAAAGAACTCGATGGCGTGCTTCCCCTGCCCGTGCAGGTCCCCGAAGAAGCTGTTCTTCCAACCACTGAAGGGGAAGAAGGCGATCGGGGCGGCTACGCCGATGTTGATGCCGATGTTCCCGGCATCCGCCTCGTTGCGGAACTTGCGGGCCGCCGAGCCGTCGTGGGTGAAAATGGAACCCATGTTGCCATAGGCGCCATCGTTCAGGATCCGGATCGCCTCCTCCACCGTCTTGACGTGCATGATGCCCAGCACCGGACCAAAGATCTCCGTACTGGCGATCAGGCCCCCGACCGGAACATCCGTCAGAATGGTCGGCTTGATGAAGTTGCCCTTCTCATAACCGGGGATGACCGCCTTGCGGCCATCCACCAGCATCTCGGCGCCTTCCTCCAGGCCCTTCTGGACCAGACCCTCGATGCGGGTCTTGTCCTCGGGGGTGATGACCGGCCCCATCTGCACCTTCGGATCCAGGCCATAACCGGTCGTCCGCTTCGAAGCGGCCTCGGCAAAGGCCGGGATGAAGATCTTGTCGGCTTCGGCGATCATGATGGCGGTGGCTGCCGCCAGGCAGCGCTGCCCCGAGCACCCGAAGGCGCTGTCCATCATGATGTTGGTCGTCGTGTCCACGTCCGCATCCGGCAGGATCAGCACCGGGTTCTTCGCCCCGCCGGCCGCCGAGACGCGTTTGCCGTGCGCGGTGCCACGGCTGTATACGTGCATGGCGACCTCGGTCGAGCCGACGAAGCTGATCGCCTTGACCAGCGGGTGATCCAGGATGCCATTGACGATCTCCGAACCGCCGTGCACCATATTGACCACCCCGGCGGGGAACCCGGCCTCTTCCAGAAGGTGGAAGAGTTTATCCATCGTGAGGGGAACCCGGCTGGACGGCTTGATGACCACGGTATTGCCGGTGGCGACGGCATAAGGGATGAACCAGAAGGCGATCATGGCCGGGAAGTTAAAGGGTGAGATCATCCCGCAAACGCCGAGCGGCTGCCGGATCATCATCTCATCGATGCCGGGGGCAATATCCTCGACCACATCCCCCATGATCAAACTCGGCGTCCCGCAAGCGACTTCTACATTTTCGATCGCCCGGCGCATTTCCCCGCGGGATTCATCCAGGGTCTTCCCGTGCTCTTCGGTGATGCAGCGGGCCAGGTCTTCGAAATGAGCTTCCAGAAGTTGTTTTAACTGAAATAAATGCTGGATGCGCTTGGTCACCGGTACCCGGCGCCAGTCCTGAAAGGCTTTGTGGGCCATCTGGACGGCTTCATCCAGCTCCGCCGGCGAAGAGACCGGCACCTTGGCCAGGACCTCGGCCGTCGCCGGGTTGGGCACATCCCGGAATTTTCCGCTCTTCGAGGCGACCCAAATGCCATTGATATAGTTCTTCAAGATCTGCTCACTCATGGTTCTCTCCTGGAGGATCGATCGGGTTGAATGGTTCGGGTGCCCGGCCAAAAGTCACTGGACAGCCTTGTCCGCAACTTCCAGACCCTTCTCCACGAGGGCCAGGCCCTCGTCCAACTGCACCCGGGTGATGCACAGCGGCGGAACGACAAAGACCATGCTGCCCATATTGTTCGCCAGGATAAAAGTGAACAATCCATTCTGGCGCAGCACCTTTCCAACCTCCGCCATGACCGCCGGAGGAACGATCCCTTTGGTGCCGCGGTCGGTGACCAGCTCGAGGGCGGAGAACAGGCCGATGTAGCGCACGTCTCCGACCGAAGGATGCCGGGCTTTGATTTCCTCCAGCGCCTCGCCCAGGTACTTCCCCACCTTGGCGGCATTCTCAATCAGGTGATCGTCTTCGTACACCTCGATCGTGGCGAGCGCGGCCGCACAGGCCAGGGCATGACCGTTGTAGGTCAGGCCGGCGAACAGGTATTTGTCATCGAAGAATTTGGCGATCGGCTCCGAGACGATCACCGCCCCCAGCGGAACATACCCACTGGTGATCCCCTTGGCTGTCGTGATCATGTCCGGGACCACGTTCCAGTTGTCCACTGCAAACCATTTCCCGGTGCGCCCCCAGCCGGACATGACTTCGTCCGAGATCAGCAGGATGCCGTTTCGATCGCAGATCTCGCGGACACGCGGCCAGTAGTCATCGGGGGGGATGATCAGCCCGTTGGAACCGACCACCCCTTCCATGATGATGGCGGCGATCTTGTCCGCGCCTTCATACTTGATGACTTCTTCAACATGCGTGATGCATTGGCGCTTGCAAGTCTTTATTTCGAGACCGAAAGGACAACGGTAGCAGAACGGGTCCAGGAAATGCACGCTGCCGGGCATGGCGGGCTCCACGGCCAGCCGGCGATAATCGCCGGTCAGGGCAATGGAGCCGTGGGTCGCCCCATGATAGGAGCGATAGCGGGCCAGGATCTTATTTCGGCCGCTATAGAACCTGGCGATCTTGATGGCATTTTCGTTCGCCTCCGCTCCGCCCAGGGCGAAGAAGGTTTTCTTGAGGTTGCCGGGCGTGACCTCGGCCAGCTTCTTACCCAGCAAACCGCGCGGCTCGGTCGCATTTCCCGGATGGACAAAGCAGAGCTTCCCGGCCTGGTCCTGGATCGCCTTCACCACCTTGGGGTGCTGGTGGCCGATATTCGTATTCATCAACTGGGAGGAGAAATCGATATATCGCTTCCCATCCGTGTCCCAGAAATAAATTCCCTGAGCCTTTTCCACCGGGATCGGATTGACCTGTCCCTGGACCGACCAGGAGAAGAACGTATACTCCCGGTTCATCTGGACGATTTCCTGCGTCGAGAGCTTAGCCAAAGCAACCCTCCTTCAAAGGATCAAATCCCTTAAGCAGTCGGTCGGCTCGTATGGCACGGCCGACCGCTGATCACCAACTTTCATCGTCTTACCTTTTTGACCGCCTCATTGAACATTTCGAGGGTCCGGTCGATATCCGCTTCACTGTGGGAGTAACACAGGAACCAGGGTTCACGCGGGTCGTGATCCGGCATGACCCCCCGCTCGATCATCGCCTCGATCAAGGAAAGATAGTATTCCTTTTCACTCTCGTTCCAGGAGCGCTGGTCCCTGACCGCTTCCACGCCCACGGCGAACGAGAACATGGCGGGATAGCCGTTCATGCAGTGCGGAATATCCGCCTCGGTCAGGATCTCCGAGATGCCGTCCATCAAGCGCTTGCCGCGGGTTTCCAGGGTTTTAATCACGGGCTCCCTCTGCAGGATGGTCAGGGTCGCCCAGGCGGCTGCGACGGCCGGTTTATTGTTCGTGAACGTGCCTCCCACTGCAACCCCATGTCCGATGATGTTCATGATCTCCCGTTTTCCGCCAAAGGCGGCCAGCGGATAGCCGTTGGAGAGGGATTTGGCATACGTCGCCAGATCGGGTTTGATCCCGTAATACTCCTGGGCGCCGCCGTTGGCGATGCGGAAACCGGTCTTGACCTCGTCCAGGATAAAGACGATGCCGTATTCATTGCATCGTTCGCGAATGAACTTCAGGAAACCGCTGACCGGCAGGACCGCGCCGCAGTTCCCCAGGCACGGTTCGGCAATGATGGCAGCCACCTGACCCCCGACAGACCTGAGGGTGTTCTCCAGAATCTCCGGGGAATTGAAGGGCAGGGTGATGATCATTTCGGTCAAAGGGCGCGGGATGCCGGAGGAGGCCGCGATCGGGATGGGGCTGCGGGCCTGTCCGTAAGACTCCGCCGGGGCATAGGTGGACCACAGGGTGTAATCGTGAAAACCGTGATACATGCCCTCGAACTTGATGATCTTTTCCCGCCCGGTATAGGCGCGCGCCACCCGGATGGCATGCATGGTGGCCTCGGTACCGGAGCAGGCAAAGCGCACCATTTCCACCCCGGGGCACATTTTTACTATTTTCTCGGCGACTTCGATCTCCAGTTCGTAGGTCATGGCCGCCATGGTACCCAGGTCGATCTCCTCCTTGACCTTGGCGTTGACCTCATCGTAAGCATGTCCGAGGATGATCGGTCCGAAGGCCATGCGGTAATCGATGTATTGATTGCCGTCCACATCCCAGAGGTAACCCCCCTTGGCTTTTTTCATGTAAGGGGTAATCCCCTCCCCCCAATAGCGAAAGTTTGAATTGACCCCCAGAGGCATGATCTTGCTGGCTCTCTTTTGCAAGGACTTGCTCTTCGACCAATGTGTGTTCATCGCTGCTTGATCCTCTCCCTGATCCCTGGCTTCCAACACCCCCTCAATCGCCCTCGTCGATGCTGCGGGGCACCCGCCATTGATAGACGTCCTTGAGTACGATCGGGACGATGGAAGTCGTCGTCTTGCGCACCCCGGGGATCTTCCCGATCACCTCGGTCACAAAGCGGTAGATCTCCCCCGTATCCTTGGCTACGATCTGAAGGGACACATCCGTTTCGCCGATGGAACAGGCGACGTAGGTCACATTTTCAAATTCCGACACCGTATGGGCGACCTTTTGGATGGAATCGGTTTCGACCTCCAGGAAGACGTCGGCGCGCGTGGTCAAGGAAAACATCTGGGGGTTGACAATCGGCCGGATCTGGAAGATCCCGGCGGCGATCATGCGGTTAATCCGGTAGCGGACGACGCGCTCCGAAATGCCTCCCACCCGGCGCGCAAGAACCGCGGCCGGCATCCGTCCGTCCTGCATCAAACAATCAATGATTCGGCGATCTATTTTGTCGGTTTCGTACATCATTTTTATTTTTATTGGGATTTTCCGACTAACCATGATTATTTTATGACATTATTAGACAGGTTCAAGTACTATTTGTCACGATTCTGTCTATGATAGGCCGGGCAGGAAACGGATCCAAAAGAAAATACCGCTTCCCGGTCGATATCCTCCTCCGGACCCGGCCTTTTTATGGTGCAAATGTTTCCATGAGGCGGATGGTCCTCAAGACAGGGCAATGCGAGCGAGATCAGGACCCGGTTAATATCAGTCCGGAATCAAATTAATCGGTCTTTGGAGAACGGGTATAATCGATCCATGGCAGATCATCAGCCTCTGGTCATTGGGATTGCCGGTGGTTCGGGGTCAGGCAAGACGACCGTGGCACAGACCATTCTTCAACGGGTTGGAGCGGACCGCATTTCGTACCTGCAGCACGATGCCTATTACAAAGACCTGAGCGGCCTGCCCCCCACCCAGCGGGCCGAATTCAACTTTGACCACCCGAACTCCCTGGAGACTGAACTGCTCACCGAACATATCCGCCAGCTGCGGGACGGGAAGTTGATCGAAGTTCCGGTATATGATTTTTCCACCCACAGCCGCACCGACCGCACCTTTACCGTCCATCCCCGCGGCGTCATCCTGGTCGAAGGCATTCTGATCTTTACCGAAGCCGCTTTGCGCCAGTTGTTCGATGTGAAGATCTTCGTCGACACAGACCCTGACCTGCGCTTCATCCGCCGGCTGCAGCGGGATCTTGCGGAACGCGGCCGGACCACCGAAACGGTCATTAAACAATATCTGTCCACGGTACGACCCATGCACCTGGAGTTCGTGGAACCGTCCAAACGCTACGCGGACGTGATCATCCCCGAGGGGGGATTCAACACCGCCGCCCTGGATATGGTCGTAGCCCGCATCCAGACCATGCTTCCCTAATCTCTCACCGAAAGGAAATCCAATGGCCGCCAAGCAGTGGAACAAAGCACCCGATATGACCCTCGACCCCAAGAAGAAGTACACCGCCCTGCTGAGCACGGACAAAGGGGATATCACCCTGGAGCTCTTCGCAGACAAGGCGCCAAAGACGGTCAACAACTTCGTTTTCCTGGCACGCCAGGGATTCTATGACGGGACCATCTTTCACCGCGTGATCGCGGATTTCATGGCCCAGGGTGGAGATCCGGATGGGCGCGGGACCGGCGGCCCCGGTTACCGCTTCGCCGACGAATTCCACCCCACCCTCAAGCATGATAAGCCGGGCATGTTCTCGATGGCCAACGCCGGTCCGGGCACCAACGGTTCCCAATTCTTCATCACCCACGTTCCCACCCCCTGGCTGGATGGGAAACATACCATCTTCGGGCAGGTGATCTCCGGGATGGACACCGTTCTCGCCATTCCGCCCCGCGATCCCGCCAAGCCCGGTTCCCCGGCTGTGAAACTCAACCGGGTCACCATCCAGGAAGGATAAATCCCGAGTTCAGGGCCGCGGGTCGGTTGGGTTGGCAGGTCAGGAGGCGAAAAATGATGAATTACTCAAAACAGGATGCTTACCTTGAAGCTCACCTGAATGAGAGCCTTGCCGAATTGGCCCGGCTCGTCGCCCAGCCCAGCGTGGGAGCTCAAAACCTGGGGTTGAAAGAATGCGCCCAGCTCGTCGCCGGGATGCTGCAGAAACGCGGTTTTACGGCAGAGATCATGCCGACCGCGGGTGCGCCGGTCGTATTTGGGGAACGTACCGGCAAGACCAGCCGGACGCTCTTGTTCTACAACCACTATGACGTCCAACCGCCCGAGCCTCTGGAACTGTGGGAAACCCCACCCTTCGAACCCTCCCTGCGGGAAGGCAGGATGTTCGGGCGCGGGGTCAGTGACGATAAAGGCCACCTGGCCGCCCGCCTCTTCGCCCTGGATGCCCTGCTCGCGAGCAGCAGCGAATTACCCTGTACGATCAAATTCATCATCGAAGGGGAGGAGGAAACCTCCAGCGTTCACCTGCACGAATATGTCCGGAAGAACCAGGATCGCCTCAAGGCGGACGCCTGCATCTGGGAGTTCGGCAGCGTCGACCATGAAGAAACCCCCCTCCAGTTTCTCGGGCTGCGGGGGATCTGCTATGTGGAGCTGTCGGTCGAGACGGCCTCGACGGATGTCCATTCCGGACTGGGCGGTTCGATCTTCCCGAATGCAGCCTGGCGCCTGGTCTGGGCCCTGGAGAGCCTCAAAGGGCCGGACGAAACCATCCGCCTGCCTGGTTTCTACGATGCCGTTCGCAAGCCGTCCAAGCGCGATCTTGAACTGATGGACGCCCTGCCAGAAGCCGCCGAGGTCTACCGCCAGCAATACGGCGTTAGAAACTTCCTGAAGGGCCTGCAGGGTGGCAGGGAACTGCGGGTGGAGGAGGTGTTCAGTCCGACATGCACCATCTGCGGGCTGACCTCCGGCTACCAGGGACCGGGCTCAAAAACCGTACTGCCTGCACGGGCCTCGGCGAAAGTCGATTTCCGGCTTGTCCCGGACCAGCGTCCGGAGCAGGTGCTCGAACAGCTCCGCCGGCACCTGGACCGGGGCGGCTTCGAAGACGTGAAGGTCGCCTTTCTGGGCGGGGAAGCACCGGCCCGAACCGACCCGGATGACCCCTTCGTGAAACTGGTGTGCGACACTGCCGTAGGGGTGTATGAAAAACCCATGCTGCGGATCCCCCTGTCCGGCGGATCCGGTCCGAGTTATCCATTCGTCCATGACCTGGGCCTGCCGGTGGCGAGCGCCGGACTGGGTCACCCGGACAGCCGGGCCCATGCCCCCAACGAGAACATCCGTGTGGACCTGTACCTCAAACACGCCCGCCATATGGTCAGGCTGATTTCGCAATTTGCCGAGTAGCGGATCATCACCGGTTCCGCAGGGCCGGTGGCTTGCCCAGACAGGGAACGGAGTGTTCCCATCCGCATCGATTCGAAGAGGAGGCTCGCGATGAAAACCATCGGTCAGATCCTGAAAGAAAAGGGGAGCGAATCCTGGCACGTCGCACCGGAGACGCTGGTCTTCGAGGCGTTGAAATTGATGGCCGACAAGGATGTCGGGGCGCTGCTGGTCATGCGGGACGGCAAAGTCGTGGGGATCTTCTCGGAAAGAGACTACGCGCGCAAGGTCATCCTGAAGGGCAGGTCGTCCAAGAAGATCACCGTCAGCGAAATCATGTCCACCCATGTGATCTTCATTACACCGGACCAGTCCTGCGAGAAGGGCCTGGCGCTGATGACTACGGCCCACGTCCGCCACCTTCCGGTCTTCGAGGGAGAAACCTTAACCGGGGTTGTCTCGATCGGCGACCTGGTCAATGCCGTGATCGGCGAACAGAAGCAGGTGATCGACAAGCTGGAACAGCACATCCTGGAGAACATGAGCCTCACCTGAAAAACGCCTTGACGTCCATCGACCCATCCGAACCGTAAAACCGTCTTTTCAGTCCGGTTTTACTTTTTCGACCGGTTCCCCGCCCTGCCTGGCCGCCTTCGCCTAGACCAGGATATCCATGGGGGATGAATTCCTGCAAGGCCTGGAGTCCAGCGGTGCAGCGATGGACTCCAGATACATTTAAAAATAGCCGGCTGGAAGGCATGGGTGTGCGCGGCATGATGCTCGGGCTGCTGATCCTGCCCCAGCGTCTCTTCATGTGCAGCAGGGTCATCACCGGGTTGGAAAAGCGCCCCGCAGGGATTCAAGATGGACTATTCTCGGTCTGCCACGGAAGCTGATCCAGGTCCACATTTCCTCCTGAAAGGATGACCCCCACCCGTAAGCCGGTCAGGTCGATCTTGTGCTCCCAAAGCACGCCGACCGCAGCTGCCGCGGAAGGCTCGATGATGAGTTTGGCGCGTTCCCACATGAAGCGCATGGCGGCGATCAACCCCTCCTCGCTCACGGTCACCACCTGCTCCACGTGTTGTTGAAGAATGGAAAAAGTGCGCTCACACAGGGAGGTGAGCAGCCCGTCGGCGATCGTCTGCGGGTGGTTGGAGGGGATGATCTTCCCAGCAGCCAGGGAGCGGAAGGCATCATCCGCCTGTTCGGGCTCTGCCGCGATCACCCGAATGCGGGGGGAAAGGCCCTGTGCGGCGATGGCGGTTCCGCTGACCAGCCCTCCGCCCCCCACAGGGGCCAAGACCACGTCCAGGTCCGGCACCTCCCGCAAGAGCTCCAGGGCGGCGGTCCCCTGCCCGGCGATCACCAGATCGTCATTATAAGGATGGACCACCCGCGCCCCCGTTTCGGAGACCACCCGCGCCTGGGTTTGTTCCCGTGCTTCCAGGGTGGGCTCACAAAAGGTGATCCTGCCCCCGTACCCCGCTACCGCCGCCTTCTTCACCTCGGGGGCATTCCTCGGCATGACGATATAGGCAGGGATTCCCCGCAACTTTGCGGCGAGCGCCAGGGCCTGGGCATGGTTTCCCGATGAGTGGGCCACGACCCCCTGGGAAGCCTCCGCGGCGGGGAGCGAAAAAACGGCATTGCAGGCGCCGCGAAATTTGAAGGCGCCGACCTTCTGCAGGTTTTCGCATTTGAAATAGACCTGCGCTCCCACCCGCCGACTCAAGCTCTCGCAGGTCATCACCGGGGTGCGGTGGGCGTACGGCTGGATGCGTTCTGCGGCTTGTAAGATATCGCTGATCGTCACGCTCATGTTCGCTCCTTGGATGCCAATTTGATTCTATCAGGAAACGCTCGGCATGCTGAAAGCGGTCCCGGATCTCACCGGGAATCTTCCAATATGGGATAAAATTGGTCTGTATAGTTACAAATGAGGCGGTTGAACATTCCTCTTCCGATCCCCACCATGGGATTGCATGGAGAATTCGGAAGGCAACCATTTACTTGCTTTAAATCAAGGAGGAATTATGAAACCCATTCTCGAAGATGCGGCCGAGCGGGCCATCCATTACCTTGAAGGCCTGGAGGCTCGAAAAGTCGCCCCAGCCCCAGAAGCAGTCGAAAAACTGGCCAGGTTCAATGAATCCCTCCCGGAATCCGGCGTGAGCGACGATATCCTTTTACGGCTCCTGGACGAGCTCGGTTCCCCGGCCAGCATGGCCATGGCCGGGCCGCGTTTTTTTGGTTTCGTGATCGGCGGTTCCCTCCCGGTCACCCTGGCGGCCAACTGGCTGGCGGGCGCCTGGGACCAGAATGCGGCGTTGTACAACGTGACTCCCGCCGTCGCCGTACTTGAACAAATCGCCCTGGGCTGGTTGATCGATCTTTTTCAACTACCTGCCAAGACTGGCGCCGCCTTCGTCACCGGCGCCACCATGGCCAACTTCAGCGCCCTGGCAGCCGCCCGGCACAGCGTTCTGACCCAGGCCGGCTGGAATGTCGAGGCGGACGGCTTGTTCGGCGCGCCGCCCCTGACCGTGATCGTCGGGGAAGAAGCTCATCCTTCCCTGATTAAATCGCTCGGCCTTCTGGGGCTGGGTAGGAGCCGCGTGATCCGGGTGCCGGTCGACTCGCAGGGAAGAATGCAGCCGGAGGCCATGCCGCGAGTCTCGGGCCCGACCATCGTCTGCGCCCAGGCCGGCAACGTCAACACCGGGGCATTCGATCCGTTCCAGGCGATCTGCGAAAAAGCCCACGCCGGGGGAGCCTGGGTGCACGTGGATGGCGCCTTCGGCCTCTGGGGTTTGACGGCTCCCTCCTGCCTGCCCCTCACCGCCGGCCTCACCCAGGCCGATTCCTGGGCCACGGATGCACACAAATGGTTGAATGTCCCCTACGACAGTGGACTGGCTTTCGTGCGGGACGCAGAGGCCTTGCGGGCGGCCATGGCGATCACAGCCGAGTACCTCCCCACAAACAGCCCGGAACGCAACCCGGCCGACTTTACCCCGGAATTATCCAGGCGGGCCCGCGGGGTGGAAGTGTGGGCCGCCCTTAAATCTCTTGGAAAGGGTGGAATTTCCGAGATGATCGAGCGCACCTGCCGCCATGCCCGACGGTTCGCGGCAGGCCTGCAAGCTGCCGGCTACCCGGTGCTCAACGAGGTGGTTTTGAACCAGGTGCTGGTTTCCTTCGGCGGACCGGAGGTCACCCGCCGGGTGATCGCCGATATCCAGGCCGACGGAACCTGCTGGTGCGGGGGCACCGTCTGGCAGGGCAAGACGGCCATGCGCATCAGCGTATCCAGCTGGGCGACCACCGCAGCGGATGTGGACAGGAGCCTGGAGGCCATGGTTCGCATCGCCAAAAAGCATACAAAGTGAATGGGGCTTTTAGAGGACGGTTCGTGGAACCCACCACAGACATGACTCATCCTGAATTCAAGGAGAGGCGTGTCCCGCGCTGGAGAGCAGGATCCTATTCCGGCGCGGAAAATCCTTGTCGCTGCCAGGGAATCCCTTCCGTCCGCAACACGCTGGATCGGGTCGTCCTGACCATCCGCTCCTAGCAACGATCAGAGTCTTTGATATTTGGGTACGCTAACGTCATCAAGAACTAACGCGACTGTCTCCTGCAATCGATGCTCTTCGAATATCAGCGGTCTATTGCGTTCGTTCAGCGTCAGGGTCAGATAAACATCGCGGATGAGTTTCACCGGTAGGGCCAAGACAGCATTCGCCCTGCCCTTTCCACCTTTTTGAACATCCTGTAGGGCAAGCTCACCCAGCTCCTGGTCGGAAAAGCTCTCGCTGTTCCTCATCATGCTAGTGGCTAAGGGTGAATCGGCGATGGTGGCTTCGAAAATACGATAAACCCGGGCTGTGGGATAACCCTTGACGTGAATGTTATCGGTAGGCGCTGGATCGTCTTCAACAGCAATTGCAATTGGCTTGCGGATATATTGATCAGGTTTTAAGCTGATCATCAACGCGTCGGAAAATTCTTCAGCCAATTCCCGCTTCGGGTCTGTTTCGAGAATCAGATCATCCAACCGGCTGAATTGCTCGAGGCAAAACTTCCGGACGATCCCCCAAGCGGAGGGTCTTATAAAAATGCGAAAGTCCTGTTCGGAACGGGATTGTTCACTATCAAAGTGAAAGTCACCAACCTGTTCCTGCATCTTCCTCTGGTCGCGAATACGGATCGCTCCACCGAAGGGCTGGGAATTAATTTCGATGACGCCTCCAGTTTCGTCTGTGTCCAATGTCGCCTTTCGCTCCAGGGCCAGCATCAATTCATCCCCGCCGGGATTCTGAAAAAGGACTCTCACCAGCGTGGCGACACTCACCCGTAAACTTAATTCCTGGGTCGGGCCGACACCATTCATGACTGCTCGGGGTCTTTTCACTAACCTTCTGAGGCAAAAGCGAGCGCCTGTTCCAGGGTCATCGCCCGGCCCCTTTCCTGGGCGGCTGTCAGTTCAGTCTCATCCAACGCCGAGCGTATCATCTCCCGATTTCGCTCCACTTCAACCCTGTCAGCCGGCCACCAGGAGCCGCCTGTAACCTGCAACAAGGACTCCGCTGCGCTGAGCATCGTGGCTCCCCATTGTGATTGTCCCTGCCGGGCTCTCAAGCCCGCCAGCCCGGCCAGACATTCGGACATCCCCCGCCGATTGCCCAACCATCTGAACATGGTCAGGCTTTTCCTGAATTGAGCTTCGGCCCGTACGTAATCTCCTTCGTACTGGGCAATGTATCCCAAGCTGTGGGCGAACCGGGCCAGATCGCCCCTGTCACCGGTAGTGCTCAGCAGCGCTTCGCACTCTTCGTAATATGTCCTTGCAAGATCATATTGGCCCAGAGTACGGGCCACCTCGCCGAGGTTGTTCAACGCAAAAGACACCAGCCAATTTTCGCCAATGGCCCGGGCTTCGGCAAGGGCCTCCTCAAGCAAGGCATGCGCCTGCTCAGGGTTCCCGAGACCAAGTTCCACGTTCCCAAGATGGACGAGGGTAGCGACATGGAGAGAAGACTGGTCCTGTTCTTTGAATAACGCCCGGGCTTCCTGCAACAAGGGCTGCGCGTCGCTGTCCCGACCCATATTGATCAACGCCACAGCATTGGACAGCTGCAGGACAGGCACCATCACACCATCCTCGAGTCTTTGCTCGATTGCCAGACCTTCCTGCAGCTCCACCAGGCCGATCTCCTGTTTGCCCTGCCACACCGCCAGCATTCCGCTGGAATGCAGCGCCATGGCTCGGTGGGGGGAGGCAGGTTGCATCTCAGGGGAGGCCAATATCCGTTCGGTCCACATACGGCCCTCGATCAAATAACCGCGCCGGTACCAAAACCAGTTCAATCCAAAGACTAGCCCGGCCCCGAGTTGGAAGCCTTGAGGTGCAGTCAGACTCCAGGTCAATGTTGCTCGAATATTGTCGTACTCACGTTCGAGCCAATTCAACCAGTGCAGGGCTTTCGTGGAGAAAAGTTGATTCCCCATCTCGTTGATGATCACATTGCCAAAATACCCGGCATGCCGTTGCCGCAGGGTTTCCAGATCACCGCTGTCCTCGAGCCGCTCCAGGGCATAGGCTCGGATGGTCTCGAGCATCCCAAAGCGGGGCTCCCCATCGTCGGTGTCCTCCTGGCGCAGCAGGCTGTTGTTAACCAAGGAGGTCAGACCTTCCAGGATATCGAAGCGGTCTTCCGGGTTGCAGACTGCTTCAGCAGCCTCCAGGGTGAAACCGCCCACGAACACCCCGAGATGGCCGAACAGGCTCTTCTCGTCAGGGTTCAACAAGCCGTAACTCCATTCGAGCGTGTTGCGGAGAGTCTGGTGCCGGGCCGGGAGATCGCGCCCCCCGCCGGTGAGCAGTTTGAGCCGGTCATCCAGGCGCGCCAGGATCGCCTGCGGCGTAAGGATTTTGACGCGGGCCGCAGCCAGTTCGAGCGCCAAAGGCAGCCCATCCAGCCGGCGGCAAATGTTGGCCACCGAAGAAGCATTGTCATCCGTCAATGCAAAGTTGGGACGGGTTGCCCGCGCCCGCTCGACGAACAAGAGAACAGATTCGTTACCCGCCAGATCTTTCGCCATAGTTTCACTCGCCGTTGGGGGCAATTCCAACGGCGGGACCGAAAATTCGTGTTCGCCATACAAGTGGAGGGCGATCCGGCTGCTGACCAGGATCTTCAACTGAGGGGCGGCAGCGAGCAAATCGGATACGATGGGCGTAGTCGAGACCAGCTGCTCAAAGTTATCCAACACCAGCAGAAGGCGCTTGTCCTGCAGATAGTCTTTTACATTCTCCAGCAGGGGTCGACCGCCTTCTCGAACTTCGAGCTGCTGGGAGATGCGCGAGACGAACTGATTGGCATCGCTATCGTCGGCCAGAGGAACAAAGAACACCCCCTGCGGGAAGTGGTCAAGCACTCCACGCGCGGCCTCCAGGCTCAGGCGCGTCTTGCCGGTACCGCCCGGACCAATCAGGGTGACCAGACTCACATCCGGATGCAGCAGCAATTCCTCGATCGCTTTGACCTGGGCTGCGCGCCCGATAAAAGGAGTGGGTTGGACGGGAAGGTTGTGCCGTGGTTTCCCTGCCGTACGCTTGCCGGGTGATCCAGACTCGAAATGGTTCTCGTCGTAAATTAGCTCAACCTCCGTCGGCAGCGGCAGGCTGAAAACGGCGGCAAAGCGCTTGAGGTTGGCCGCGGCATAAATCAGTCCAGCCAGGCGTTGTTCGTCGGGTTGACCTGCCTTGTGGCAGTAACTCAGACCGGCGGCGACCCCAGCCAGCCAATATTGACCCCACAGGTCATCGAGCATACTCGGATGATTCTCTTTTGCCCACGCGGCAAAGGCGCGTCGGGCAGAAGCAATGACTGCGCTGATTCCAGACATCTCTATGGGAGCCTGATCAGGGTCAAGAACATCCACCTCAGCCATCCGGGTGATCAGGTCGATGCATTTTGCGAAGGAACCCTGCGACATCGAGTGTATCAGGTAAGACATTTCCAGATAGCGCTGGTCATAGAGCAGTGGCATCTGCTCTTTGAAAAGAGCGAAGTCGATCAGATAATATCCTTCAATAGATTCATTATCCTTGGAGAATTTGACCAATATATTGTTGGTATTCAAGTCGCCGTGGAAAAACCCGAGAGCAATATCCAGCGGTCGACACTTTCCCCAGTAATCAGATTTACGCGCGTAAATTAAAGGATTAGGAAAAACAATTCCGTTGATCAGGAAGCCCGGGATGTCTGGATTGACCCGGCAGACACCCTGCAAAAAGCGCTCAATATTTCCACCCGGTTCGAGACGAAAGCCCAGCCAATTTTCCAACACCTTTTGTGGGTGAACAGCCTGCTCAAACGTCGAATGGATATTCCATTCATTTAAAAGGATCTTATCGGTTTCTGCAAAAATGGTTTCGAGCTGGTTTTGCTGCCCGTAACTCGATAAGGGGCGATAATTAAGCAGGGATTGACCGGCAATTCTATAAAAAATGGCGATAGCCCCCTCATGCTCGATGCGATCAAAGACTAATTCGGCAATATGATCACGAGCAAAATGAGCGGGTGATTTGCTCTCCATAATGTTATGACGACTGACCTCATCGGATTTCGATGACTTACCTTTGCGATCAAGTTTAAGAATACAATGCTCTACACGCCCCGAATCATTGGCTGAAACGCTGACCAGATACACTGCTGCGCCTGACCAACCCCCTACCAAGAGCTGCAGTGGAGAGACGGTGATATGGTGATTTTCTTGCGCTAAACGAATGACAGCCTGGTATTCGTCTGGCAATGATTTAAAATCGGTCGTCAGGTCGGGCATGGCGTCAGCCTTTTGATACGAAATCAATAAACAATCCTAAGTGGAAGCAAGTCGATCTTCTATAATAAAAGAACAAGGCTAATATTCGCTGGATCTGATTATCCTGCCCTTAATTATCTCCGACTTATTGGATAGTATACCTGCTCTTATGCCCAAGGCATAGGTCAGCGTAGGCCGTCGAGCGGTGAGACCGTGTCAGGCGCGAGGGGTTGGGGTATTAAAAGCAAAAGGGACTACGCCTTTGAGGGCGGAAGGTGCTGCCCAACTCGGCCTTACCCCCGATTGATTCGGTGAATTTAAAAACCGACCTTCAGCGGCCGGTTTTTTTTGAAGCAGAGGCAGGTTTTTTCAAAGCCTCGATTTCCTCGAGAGTGAGATAGCGCCAGGCCCTGGGTTTGAGGGTCCCCAGGCGCAGGGCTCCGATGCGGATACGGACTATGCGCACGACCGGTAAGCCGGTGCGTGCGCCCATTTCGCGGATCTGGCGTTTACGTCCTTCCCTGAGGGTGACCCGCAGCCAGGCGCCCTTGCCGTACTTCGATTCCACATACGCCTCACAGGGTTGCGTGCGGTAACCGTCTTCCAGGACGATCCCCCTCCGCCAGGTAGCCAGCTGGTCCCCGTCCGGGTGGACGGCAACCAGGACCCGGTATTCCTTTTCGTGCTCATAACGCGGGTGGGTGAGCTTGTTCGCCAGGTCACCGTCATTGGTCAGCAGAAGCAGGCCCTCGGAATCAAAATCCAAACGGCCGACCGGATACAAAGTTCCCGCGACAGGGACAAGCTCGCGCACTGCTGTCCGGTCGTCCGGTGTGGAAACGCTCGAGATCACGCCGCGCGGTTTGTACAGGGCAATATAAACGGGCGCTTCCGCGATCTTGAGCGCCCTCCCATCGACCGTGATCCGGTCCTGCGAGGCGTCCGCTTTATCGCCCAGGCCGGCCGGCTGCCCGTTGACGCGCACTCGGCCGGCGGAGATGATCTCTTCACAGCTCCGGCGCGAACCGTAACCGGACCGCGCCAGGATCTTCTGCAAACGCTCTTCCATAAATCTAACCCTTCAGCGTTTCATCATGACCGTTGCCGTTCTCGGGTTCCGGCAGATTGAGCGGCGGAAGCTCCAGCAGAGAGTTCAGTCCGAAATGCTGAAGAAACTCGAGCGACGTCCCGTATAGGATGGGGCGGCCCGGGCCATCCGTGCGGCCGACTTCCTGGACCAGCCCCTTGCCCAACAAGGATTTCATCACGCCTTCGCTGTTCACCCCGCGCACGGCATCGACCTGTGGACGGGTGACCGGTTGCTGATAGGCGATGATCGCCAGCGTTTCCAGTGCGGCCCGGGAGAGCCGGGAAGTCGCCTCCAGCCCCAGGAAGCGTTCAACCAGCTCAGCCGCTTCAGGCGCCGTGGTTAGCTGCACACGTCCGGCGTGACGCTGGAGGCGCAGCCCGCGGGCCCGCAGCTCGCCATCCAGCTCTTTCAAGCCCTGCTCCACGGCAGCCAGGGAAACATCCAGGGCCTGCCCCAGTTGGGAAGGCAGGACCGGTTCAGCGGATACGAAGAGCAGCGCTTCCAGGGAAGAGGTCAGATCCAACGGACTCAGGTTTTCTGATTCGCTCATGCTATAATAACTCCGTGCTTCAGCGAGCTGGTGTGGCTGCGCATCGCAAATTACCCTTCCTGGGTCTATCTTTCCTGATCCTGGCCGTTTTGGCTTGTTCGATCAACATCGGAGGACCGGCCTACCCGACACCTGCCATCCCGGTATCCACCCAGGCCGTCGGCGATTTAAATCAGGCGATCCAGACCGCCCTTGCCTCGGGGGCGGGTTCGGGGGAGGTCACCCTGATCATCACGGAACCGGAGTTGACCTCTTACCTGACCAACCAGCTCTCGACCCAGGCCCAACCGCTGATCACCTCCCCGCAGGTGTACCTGCGCAATGGGCAGATCCAGGTCTTCGGGACTGCCCACCAGGGCTATTTTATCGCCACCGCTGCCCTCGTCCTGAACGCAGGTGTGGATGCGCAGGGCCAATTGCAAATCGCGGTGACCTCCGCCGATTTCGGCCCCCTGCCCGTCCCGCAAGGGCTCGAGCAGGCTGCCACCGACGCAATCGAGCAAGCCTATACCGGCTGGCTCGGTCCCGTTGCCACCGGTTTCCGGTTGGAATCGATCACCGTCGCAGACGGGAAAATGACCGTCACCGGTCGGATCAAGTAGCGTCCGGATTATACCAGCAACCTTTCATGCCTCGAGAATTCATCCATCGCGCGCTTCCATTCCTCATCGCCCTCCTGCTCCTGACCGGCTGTCAGCCTCCCCAGGTGCAGCAGGCGAACATCACGGTCAGCGTCACGGCTGACGGCAGCACCCACCAGGTCAGCCTGCCGGCGGGAAGCACCGTCCAGGACGCCCTGAAAGCCCAGGGGCTAACCCTCAGCCAGACCGATCGCAGCAGTCCCCCCGCCTACACCGTCCTTTCCTCCGGGGCTGCGATCGTCGTTACCCGCGTCCGCGAGGATTTCGAGACGCAACAGGTGATCATTCCTTTCGATCATCAGGAATTGCGCAATGAGTCCCTGCCGGCGGGGGAAACCCGTCTGGTCCAGGCCGGTCAGAACGGCCTGAAAGAGACCACCATCCGCCACGTCTATGAAGACGGGGTGGAAACCAGCAGTTCGGTCGTTTCCGAGACGATTCTCCAGGCGGCAGTGCCGGAGATCGTCATGATCGGGGTACAATCCCCCTTCGCTCCCGTGTCCATTCCGGGCAAACTGGCTTATTTGACCGGCGGCAACGCCTGGCTGATTCAGGATTCCACCTCCAGCCGGCATCCCCTGGTGACGACCGGGGATCTGGACGGCCACATCCTCTCATTATCGCCGGATGGAAAATGGCTGCTCTTCACGCGCAAGTCCACCCTGCCTGCCACCCAGCAGATCAACACCCTTTGGGTGGTCAGCACGAGCGGGCAAACTCCTGTACCGATCGATCTGCATGTTGCCAACGTGGTCCACTTTGCGGATTGGCAGCCAGGTAAGGAATACTCCATCGCCTATTCGACCGTTGAACCGCGCGCCACCGCCCCGGGCTGGCAGGCCAACAACGACCTTTTCCTCCTGGCTTTTGACGGTTTCCGGCCAGGTGCCACCTTCAAGGTCATGGACGCCTCCTCCGGAGGCATCTACGGCTGGTGGGGCACGACCTTTGCCTGGTCCCCGGACGGCCAACATCTGGCGTATTCCCGGCCGGACGGTATCGGCGAAGTCGATCTCAAGACCGGAGCCATGAATTCAATCCTGGATATCACTCCCCTGAATACGCATAGTGACTGGGCCTGGACACCCGGACTGTCCTGGGGAGCCGACAGCCAGGCGATCTATCTGGTGACGCACGCACCGCCTTCCGGACTGGTCAGCCCGGAAGAATCCCCCTTATTCAACCTGACCGGTCTTTCCCTCGCGAGCGGCGCCAATGTGGACCTCGTCCAGCAAACGGGTATGTTTGCCTATCCATCCGTCTCCCCCCTGCTGGGAAGTGGAAGCACCACAAGCTACCTGGTCGCCTATCTGCAGGCCATTTTCCCGGCCGAATCCGAGAACAGCCGCTATCGCCTGATGCTGATGGACCAGGATGGTGCCAACCCGAAAGTGCTCTTCCCGGCGGAGGGCCTGACCGGCCTGGACCCACAAACCCCCATCTGGGCGCCTGCCGCGCTGCCGCAAGGCGGGAATTTCATCGCCGTGACCTATCAAGGAAACCTCTGGCTCATCGACGCCGTCAGCGGCCAGGCCCAGCAGGTTACCGGTGACGGCTTGACGAGCCAGATCAGCTGGAGATAACCGAGAGATGCGCATTCTGATCACCGGGGCGGCCGGGTTCCTTGGCTCCGCCCTCTGCGACCGCCTGCTGGCGGATGGCCATGAGGTCATCGGCATGGATAATTTCATCACCGGCGACCCCCAGAACCTGGCCCACCTAGCCGGGCGCAAGGGCTTTAGCTTCTACCGCCACAATGTCGCCGATTTCATCTTTATCCCCGGTAAGATTGAGGCGGTCCTGCATTTCGCCTCGCCGGCCAGCCCCAATCCGACCTCGCCATACGGATACCCCAACCTCCCGATCCAAACCATGAAGGCAGGGGCTCTTGGCACCTACAATTGCCTGGGTCTGTGTCGCGCCCAGAAGGCTCGCTTCCTGATGGCCTCGACCTCCGAAGTCTATGGGGATCCCCTCGAGCATCCGCAGAAAGAAACCTACTGGGGACATGTGGACCCGGTCGGGCTGCGCTCCATGTACGACGAAGCCAAACGCTTTGCCGAAGCGCTGACCATGGCCTACCACCGCTTCCATGGGATCGATACACGCATTGTCCGCATCTTTAACACCTTCGGGCCGCGCATGCGCCTGGACGACGGGCGCGTGGTTCCCAATTTCATCCGCCAAGCCCTGCGCGGGGAGGCGCTCACCGTTTATGGGGATGGATCCCAAACACGGTCCTTCTGCTATGTGGACGATTTGATCGACGGCATCTGCCGCCTGCTTTTCTCGAGCGAAACGATGCCGGTCAATCTCGGCAATCCGAACGAGACCTCCATCGTCGATTTCGCGTACATCATCAACCGCCTGACCGGGAACCAGGCCGGCCTTGCCTTCCAGCCGGAAAGCCGTTTGGGCAGCGACCCCCAGCGCCGCCAACCGGATATCAGCCGCGCCCGCTCGATCTTAGGCTGGGAACCGAAAATCGACCTCGAGACCGGTCTGTCCCGGACCATCGACTATTTCAAACAAAGATTAAGCCTGCGATGACCATCCTCACGGACCGCCGGGAACGAACGCGTTTCTTCAAATTCATGGTCGTCGGAGCGATCGGGTTCGTGATCGACTTCGGCGTGGTGAATCTGCTCAGCCATTTTCTGGGAATGTGGCTGGTTCTAGCCGGCACCATCTCCTTTATCTGCGCCGTAATCAGCAATTTCATCTGGAACCGGTACTGGACCTATCCAGACTCGCGCTCCAGGCCTCTCGCCCGCCAGCTGGTGATGTTTTTCCTGGTCAACGTGGCAGGGCTCGCCATCCGGGTGCCCATTCTCTGGCTTCTGGAGCCTCCTCTGCGCGGATTCTTCACAGATCTATCCTGGAAACTCCCTTTCACCCCGGCCGTCCTGGCCAGGAATCTCACCCTGGCAGTGGCGGTAGGCATTGTCCTGCTCTGGAACTTCTTTATAAACCGCTATTGGACGTATAATGATGTAGATCAAGGCATTATTTCGGCACGAGGATAGGTTATGCAAAATCTCCGCACCATCATCCCAATTTATACCTCCCGAGGAGATGCAGAGGCTTTTTTAGTCTACCCGCACCTCTATAACCGCAACGGGGAATGGATCGGGTGGGTGACTGCAGGCCGGGATGTTTATTCCGTGATTGGAATTTACGTCGGCGAATTGACCGCAGAACCCCGCATCATCCGCAAGCGCATCACCGCCACCCTCAAGATGCGCAAGACCCCACCATCCGTTCCCCCGCGCGTCACCGTCCCGGCCACCATCCCGCTCGCCCCCATGATGAGCGACCTGCGCGTGGGGGTCGAGGACGTCCTGCTGGAAGAGCCAGAGCGGCTCCATACCGTCGACGTCGCAGACCTGCGCGAGGATGCGAATTGAACGATCGGCTGCGGCCGCGAGTCGCCGTTTTCTTTTCTTTTTTGACCGGTACCTCCTGAGGTGGATATGGCGGGTCCACTCGATCCCAAGTCCATGCGCGCTTCCCATGTCACCATTGCCCAAATGATGCATCCGGAGCACGCCAACTCCCTGGGGGATGTCCACGGAGGCTGGATCATGAAACTGGTGGACGAAGCCGGCGGTTTGGCCTGCATGCGCCACGCAGGCAAGCATGCCGTGACGGTGGCGGTCGACCATATGGTCTTCCGCGAGCCTGTCAGCATCGGCGATCTGATCATCCTGGACGCGGAGGTCACCTATGCCGGGCATACCTCGATGGAGGTCGAGGTGCAGGTCGTCGCTGAAAAACCCCTCACCGGCCAACGGACCCACACCAATACTGCCTATCTGGTCTTCGTCGCCCTGGACGAGAACGGCAAACCCACCCCTGTCCCGCCCCTCCTGGCGGAAAATCCAGCGGAACGGGCACGGCTCGAAGCCGCGAAAAAACGCCAGGAGCATCGCCTGTCCCAGAAGGCCCAGGAAGCTTAACCACCGACGGGAAGATGAGATGAGCCCTTCCGAACCCACTCCACCGCCTCCCCAGGAAGAGATCGAGCCGAAGGATCGCGTCGCCCATCCGTTCCGCACGCTGCGCGAGCTCGTGGATTATGTCTCCGGCAAATCCCTGCCGACCGCCGGCGCCGAGGAAGGCGGGCGAGTGGAGGCCCTGCCCTTCCCCTTCCTGGCGATCGTCGGGCAGCGGGAGATGAAACTGGCGCTCCTGCTCGGGTTGATCAACCCGGCAGTGGGGGGGATCCTGCTCATCGGTCCTCGTGGCACTGCTAAAACCACGGCCGTCCGCTCGCTGCTGGACATTCTGCCCAAGGTCGAGCGCAGTCTGTGCTTTTACGGTTGCCTGCCGGAAGACATCGAGAGCGGCGGCGTGGACGCGGTCTGCCCGGACTGCGCCAAGAAGTACGCCGAAGGCCAGCCGCTCACCGCCCCCGACCGGGTGCGCCTGGTCGAGCTGCCCCTGAACGCCCGGCTCGAGGACGTGGTGGGCGGGATCGACGAGCGGGCCGCGGTGACACATGAACGACTGAGAATCCGCCGCGGCATCCTGGCCCAGGCCGACCGCAACCTGCTTTATATCGACGAAATCAACTTGCTCGGCAACGATATCGTGGATGCCATCCTGGATGCCGCCGCCCAGGGTTCGTACACGGTGCGCCGCGGTCCGGTCTCCGCCACCTACCGCGCCCGCTTTGTTTTGATCGGCTCCATGAACCCTGAGGAAGGCAAGCTGCGCCCGCAGATCCTAGACCGCTTCGGGCTGCGGGTGGTCGTCAAGGGCCTGGAAAAGGTGGGCGAACGCCTGGAGGCTTACCGCCGGGTGCAGGCCTACCTGACCAGCCCGCGGGCGATGACCACAGCGTACTCCGGTGAAATGTTCGAAGCCGCCCAGGAGATCCAGTCCGCCCGGGAATGCCTGCCCAAGGTTCAGCTCCCGGACCCGGTTGCCAAACCGGCCATTGATCTGGTGGAAAAAATGGGCATCGACAGCCTGAGGGCCGAGATCACCTGGTTTGAAGCCGCCCGGGCCTATGCCGCCGCGGACGGGCGCTTCGCGGTAACCAACGAAGATCTGAAGATCATTGCTCCGATGGCCTTAAGGTTGAGACGTTCCAAGTTTATGACCGAATACTTCGGCAGCCAGCAGGGGGAAGAGCAAGAAATGGACGGATTGCTGTCCGGGCTGGGTCCGCACAAACCCCGCAAATCGGCGCACCCGGCCCGGCGAAAACGTACCGCCACCAAAGATTAATCCGAGGATGCCTATGCTCACTCATCGCGAACGCCTGCAAGCCTGCCTGACGGGGGATGCGGCTCTTGACCGTCCGCCGGTCGCCCTCTGGCGCCATTTTCCTGTGGACGATCAGGCGCCTGAATCCCTGGCCGAGGCGGTCCTTTTCTTTCAACACACCTACGATTTCGACCTGGTCAAGGTCACCCCGGCCTCATCCTTCTGCCTGAAGGACTGGGGAGTGGAAGATGTATGGGAAGGAGACGGTGAAGGCACACGCCGCTACACCCGCAGCGTGGTGAAAAAACCCCAGGACTGGGAACATCTGAAGGCGCTTGACCCGCGCAAGGCTCCTCATCTGGCTGCGCAGCTTGCCTGCCTGAGGCAGCTCAGACGCGAACTCGGAGCGGAGGTCCCCCTGCTCCAGACGATCTTCAGTCCATTTTCCCAGGCCAAACACCTGGTTGGGAACGAACTCTTTCAGGTCCACCTGCGCAAATATCCGCAAGCGGTGATGAAAGGGCTGGAAGCCGTCGCCGAAACCACCCGGCGCTTTGTGGAGGCTGCCGGAGAGACTGGCATCGATGGCATCTTCTATGCGGTCCAGCACGCCCAGGCGGGGGTGCTGGCCTGGTCTGAATACAAAACCCTGGCCCTGCCCCTGGACCGGCAAGTGATCGAGCCGGCAGGTGCGTGGCCCTTTAACCTGCTCCATCTGCACGGCGCGGACATCTATTTCGAACTGGCCGCGGAGCTGCCCTTCCAGATCGTCAACTGGCATGACCGTGAAACTCCTCCGACGCTCGTCGAGGCCCGGAAATCCTTCTCAGGGACGCTGTGCGGGGGCATCAGCCAGCGGACGATCGTGCTGAGTGAAACCGCCGATGTACGCCGGGAAGCCCTGGACGCCATCGCCCAGACCAGGGGACGAAAGTTCATCCTCGGAACCGGCTGCGTGGTCCCGGTCACCGCCCCGCATGGGAACATCCTGGCGGCGCGCCGGAGTGTCGAGGGGCACGCGTGAGTCTGCGGGTCGTTTCGGGAAGCGCCAAGGGGCGGCGGTTGAAGTCCGTCCCAGGGGACAGCACCCGTCCGGTGACCGACAAGGTCAAGCAAGCCCTCTTCAACATCCTGGCCGGGGACGTGCCGGATACCACCTGGTGGGACCTCTTCGCGGGGACCGGCGCAATCGGGATCGAAGCCTTGAGCCGCGGGGCCGCATGGGTCCGCTTCTCCGACCTGGACCGGCAAGCCGTGGAGACGATCAAGGCCAACCTGGACCTGACCCGGTTGTTGGACCAGGCGGAAGTGCGCCGCGGAGACGCATTTGCCATGCTCGCCGCCCCACCGGACCGCCCTTTCGATTTTGTGTACATCGCCCCCCCGCAATACAAGGAGCTGTGGTCCCGGGCCCTGCTGAGCCTGGACGCCAGCCCCGGCTGGCTCAGCGAGGCGGCCTGGGTCATCGTCCAAATCCACCCGCGCGAGTATCAGCATCTTGACCTGAAGAACCTGGAAGAGTTCGAAGAGCGCAAGTACGGCAGCACCCTGCTCGTTTTCTACGAAAAGAAGGAATAATCCGATCAGCTCCGATCCATCCGATTCGAGACCCGGAGTGGAGGATATTCGATATGCTTCCAAAACCAGGTACGGTCCAGGCGGGGCGTGTGACGACAGAGGGGGATGATCTTTATTACGAAGTGCGCGGCATGGGACCGGCTCTGCTCATGATCGCACCTGCCGGTGGGGATGGATGGCAGTACTCCGCGGTGGCCGAAATTCTCGCGGATGAATACAAGATGATCGTCTACGACCGCCGTGCCAATGCCCGCAGCACGATGAACGCTCCCCAGAATTTCGAAATCAGCCAGCAGAGCCGCGACGCGCTCGCCGTGCTGCACGCCGCCGGAGAGACCTCGGCCTTCGTGTTCGGCAACAGCAGCGGGGCGGTGATTGCCCTGGACCTGGCCAAAACCCATCCGGAAGCCGTCCGAGCGGTGATAGTCCACGAAGCGCCAATCCCTCGGGTGCTGCCGAACGCCAGGAAATGGCAGTACTTTTTTGCCTCCGTGCATTTGACCGCCTACCGCTTTGGCCCGTCCCTGGCAGCACTCCAGTTTATGTTCGGGGTTCACCTTCCGGTCTTTCAGTTGATCCGGGCCACCCAGGGAGTGAACAAGCACAGGCAGCAGAGCCGTGAGCCCTACCTCAGTCCGAAGATGGCTGCGGAGGTCCTGACGAAACTCGAGCTGCTGCCCGTCACCAACTACCTGCCGGATGTCGCCAGGATCAAGCAAAACGGGGTCAGGGTGTTCATGGCCGTCGGAGAATGGGGGCTGGCCAGAAAAGCTTGGTATGTCGAGGCGGCTCAAATCCTGGCAGACCAGGTGGGCTGTGAACTGGTGACTTTTCCCGGCCATCATGGTTCTTTCATGGATATGCCGAATGAATGGGCGGCCACGCTGCGCAGCATCCTACAAAAAGCGGCAGGGGTCCAGCGTTGAGAAATGGTTAGGCCGCATGTTTCGCCAGACCGGGGGACTATCGACGCCGTTGCAAACCTGCCTCGCAACTTATCCTGGTAAGAACAATACCATGAATGAAATCGGAGGTAAAATTATCCCACGATAGGGATTGTAATTATCTGAATTTTATCTTCTCATTCCCGCCAATCCTTGACGAATATCTGGAAACCAGCCGATCCGCCGAAAGACATCGTCACACCTCTGTGATGGAGAGCTTCAGCCAAACCCCTGGGTGAATGCAGGGACGATTCAAAGGGACTGGAAGAAATCCATTTAAAACAAGGAAAAAGGATCGATGATTACCAAGCCGAAAATCGAATTTCGAGCTGAGCAGCCCTATGTGGCCATCCCATCGAAAGTGGCCATACCCTTTGGGTCGGTTCTGGGCGATTTGTGGGCTGAGGTGCAAGCCTGGATAGCGAGCCGGGGAGTGTCAGGTATCGGAGCAGCTCTGATTCGCTATCTAACCACAGATATGAACAAGGAACTGGACATCGAGGTGGGCTTTCTGGTGGAGGAGGTCCTGCCCGGCGAAGGCCGCATCTCCGCCGGCATTCTCCCCGCTGGCCGCTACTCGGTGCTCACCTATACCGGACCCTACCAGGGGGATGGTATCTATCTGGCGAATATCGCCCTCATCGAATGGGCCAAAAAGAACCGCATCGTATGGCGGACGACGACCAAGGATGCCGTCGAGTGGTGGGGCGGGCGTGCCGAAATATACCTGACCGACCCGGAGAAGGAACCGGATTCAAAAAAGTGGCGTACCGAGCTGGCGTTTCTGGTCGCAGACGGGGAAACCGCCGGCAATTGAAAGGAGATCCCATGCAAAAAATCACCCCATTCCTATGGTTCGATCATCAGGCTGAAGAGGCGATGAAATTCTATACCTCTATTTTTAAGAATTCAAGGATTGGCAGCATCAGTCGATATGGGGAGGAGGGACCTGGAACGGCGGGAACGGTCATGACCGCAACGTTCGAGCTGGATGGACAGGAATTCATGGCGTTAAATGGGGGTCCCGAGTTCAAGTTCACGGAGGCCATCTCATTTTTCGTGCACTGCGAGACCCAGGCCGAGGTCGATGAGTTATGGGAGAAGCTCTCCGACGGCGGAGAAGAACAACCCTGTGGCTGGTTGAAAGACAAATATGGGGTGTCCTGGCAGATCGTCCCCAATATCCTGGGTGAATTGCTGAATGGTCCGGATGCCGAAAGTTCGGCAAGGGTGATGAAAGCCATGCTTCAAATGAAGAAAATTGATATCCCAACCTTAAAGAAGGCTGCCGATCAACCTTGATCCCCCGACCGGCTTCATCGAGGCATAGTCCCGGGATGCAAGGCAGGGCCGAAGAGGAATGGGGCGGCCTCATTTGACCATCTATCTGCAGAAAATGAGGCAAAAACGAGCATGAGAAAAATCATTGTTTCAGAATTCCTGTCACTCGATGGCGTCATGGAAGGTCCAGGACCGGATGATACCTTCAAGCTTGCGGGATGGACGATGAGATATATGAATCCAGAGATCGGCCAATACAAATTCGCTGAGCTGTTTGCGAGCGATGCGCATCTGCTGGGGCGAGTCACCTATCAGGGTTTTGCTGCCGCCTGGCCATCCCGGACCGATGAAATGGGTTTCGCAGCCCGAATGAACACCCTCCCCAAGTACGTCGTTTCCACGACCCTGAAAATGGCCGGGTGGGAGAACTCCCATATCATCAATGGAAATATTCCGGAAGAAATCTCCAAATTGAAACAGCAACCGGGTCAGGACATCCTGGTTGCGGGCAGTGCCACACTGGTCAAGACCCTGATCGACCTGGATCTCATCGACGAATATCACCTCCTGATCTATCCGGTGATTCTGGTGAGCGGCAAACACTTGTTTAAAGATGGATCCAGGGCAACCCTGAAACTGATCGAGACCAAGGCCTTCAGGTCCGGCGTCGCTCTTCATATTTACCAGCCTGAAAGAAATTAATTTCGTTTGGCCAGGTCCGAGGTTTTAAATCACCCGACCCACCCAAGAAAAATGGCTTCGGACTGCCATTTCCCCGGCAGAGGGCGGATGGGCTGAGGGGTATAATCTGCACAGCACCCGGCAATAGACCCCGGCAGGGAGACCCCAGTGATATTCAATTGGCTGTTCAAACTCTTCAAGAGATTGCAGATCGCCGTCTTTCGTCGATCCCAGGGTAAATCGATGGCCTTCATGCGCGGCGTGCCCGTGTTGCTCCTGACCACCACGGGACGTCATACCCAAAAGCAACATACCACACCGCTGATGTACATCCGGGATGGTGAGGATTATGTCATTACCGCATCGAATAACGGACGCCCACGCCATCCCTCCTGGTTGTACAACCTGCAAGCCTCTCCGCAAGTAACCATCGAAGTTCCCGGAAAAACGCTTGAAGTGATAGCCGCAGTGGCCTCTCCAGCCGAGCGGGAGCGGCTCTGGCTCCAGCTGGTTGCCCGGGCGCCGTTTTTCGATGGCTACCAAAAGGCGACCTCCCGTCCGATACCGATGGTGATTCTTCATGTCCAGAACCACGATCGCTCGTAAAATAAGCCTTGCCGAGAAGTATCCGCCCTCCGAGCCATGCACCTGTCCGATCTGCCTGAATTACTGCAAGCGACCCGGGTGGTGGACAGTCGCCGAGGCTGTTGGAGCAATCGAGGCGGGGTATGGTCCACGCATCATGCTGGAGATGGCTCCGGAACTTTCCTTTGGCGTGCTCTCCCCGGCCTTCAAGGGCTGCGAGCTGGCTTTTGCGGAGAATCGCTACGCCTCTGCCGGGTGCAACTTTCTCAAGAACGACCGCTGCGAATTGTTCGGGACGGGGCATCAACCCCTGGAATGCCGGTTTTGCCACCATAACCGGCGCAGCCTGGGACCGAAATGTCACGCCGATATCGAAAAGGATTGGAACTCCATGAACGGGCACATTCTTGTGATCCGCTGGAGCAAGCAGACCGGTTTTTGGGAACAGTTGAAGATCTATGGGTGGGATTGGCTGAAACAGGGCGAATAATGGTCTTCCTGGATTCCGGATGCCCTATTTCCATGGGGCGACGATCGAGGGTTTGCTTGCATCCGCCGCATGTCCCAGAGAAGCCAAATTCCAGGTTGTTTCCATGGTCTTCAGCATTGTACAATCAGAGGGCGTAAGGAGGACGATATGGAGATACAGACCGTCAAGATCGAGAAGCCCGAGGAAGTCAACTTCATCCTCGGCCAGTCGCACTTCATCAAGACCATCGAGGATGTCCACGAAGCGCTGGTCAACGCGGTTCCCGGCATCAAATTCGGCGTCGCTTTCTGTGAGGCTTCCGGGAAATGTCTGGTGCGCTGGTCGGGCACGGACGAGGCCATGATCGGGCTGGCCAGGAAAAACGCCTTGGCCATCGGCGCAGGCCATTCCTTCATCGTCTTCCTTGCCGATGGATTTTATCCGCTCAACGTCCTGAAAGCCATCCAGAATACTCCGGAGGTCTGCAGGATCTTCTGTGCCACGGCCAATCCGACCGAAGTGCTCGTGGCGCAGACCGAACAGGGTCGCGGGATCCTGGGCGTTGTTGACGGCTCCTCGCCCAGGGGCGTGGAAGACAACGAGGAGATCGCCTGGCGCAAAGGATTCCTGAGAAAGATCGGCTACAAGATCTGACCAAGGTCCGATGGACAGCAGCCACACTCCCAGCCAGATAATCCCAAGGGCCTTTCCTGGGATCACTCCGGACGAGGTCGAGGAATTGATCCGCAACGGCCAGGTGAACACCTATCCGGCGGATGTGATCCTGTGCCACGAAAACGCAATCGAGAACACCTTTTATCTGATCCTGGAAGGCCAGGTTCGGGTAACCAAGGTGATCAACAATATTCAGGAACGGCTGCTCAAAATGCTCGGGCCGGGGGACTTCTTCGGAGAAATGGCCCTGATCCATAACGCCCCGCGCGCCGCGACGGTTAAATCCGTGACCCCCCTGGTCGCCCTGGAGATCCACAAGGAAGCCTTCGACCGCGTCCTCAAACACTCCAGCAGTATTTCCCTGGCCATGGTACAGGAAATCAGCCGGCGGCTGCGTGAAAATGATGAACTGGCCATCGAAGACCTGCGTATGCGGGCCAGGGAATTGGCCGATGCTTACCAGAAGCTGGCCGAGCAGGAGCTCGCCCGGCGCGATTTCCTGACCAATATCGCCCACCAGCTGCGTACACCGCTCATGGCTGCGAATGGCTTCCTGCAGATGATGCAGACGGGCATGGTCCCTGCCTCCGAGATGTCCGGTGCATTGAATACCGTGAGCCGAAATGTTCAACAGATCTCTACGCTGGTCAACGACATCCTTTTCATCCAGGAAATGGAGCTGATCCTGGAAAAATTCCAGGCGGTCGATACGGTCCAACTCGCCAGAGACATCACCGATCGCTATCGGGACAAAGCGAAAGAAAAAGGCATCGAGCTGCGCCTTCGCTCGGCAGGCTCCCTGCCACCGGTCTCAGGGGACCCGAAGCAGCTGGAGCGGGCCCTGATCGCCCTGGTGGATAACGCCATCAAATTCAGCCCCAATGGGGGCCGGGTCGAGGTTCACCTGCGGCAGGATGGAGATGCCGTTTCCATCGCCGTTCAGGATGATGGCATCGGCATCCCGGCCGAAACACTTCCGCACATTTTTGACCGCTTTTATCATCGCGACCAAATTGGGGACCAGCTGTTTGAAGGTCTCGGCCTGGGATTGGCCATTACCCGCCAGGTGATCGAGCAGCACTCGGGGAAATTAGGGGTTGAGAGCACGCCAGGTAAAGGCAGCACATTCACCGTGAAGTTGAATGTCTGGAAGGACGAAAACCCGGCGGCATGAATCTCCCAGGAGTCGATTCAGTTGCAAAGGCTTGAACTTTTCCTCGCCTTAACCAGGCGGGGATTTTCTTTTCCGCTTACCGGGAGAAGTGGACGATCAGTCGCTCGTGCTGGTCATAGGAGGAGTGAGCTGAAAATGGAGGCTCGCCTTTTTTTAGCGCCATAAGGTGCGCCAGCAGGACTGGCAGATCTTCGACCACGGGAAGCTCGGGGATTCTCTCGAGCGGGACCCACTCCAGGATCCCCTCATCAGACGGCCGGGGTTGTCCTGCCTCGCCCTGTCCGGTAAAAATGAACAAGCAGATCCCGGGATTCTGGTCCGTCTCGACCACCACCGTCCCGCACAGCCAAAGGTCCGCGGAAAGGCCGGTCTCCTCCCGCAGCTCACGCCGGGCAGCCATCAGGAGATCCTCACCCCGCTCCACATGGCCTCCCACGCCATTATACCGGTTCGGCCAGGTGTGTTTGGTCGGCGCGCCCTTGATCAGCAGAACGGAATCACCGCGCCTCAAGAAGATCAGAACACGCGGGATGAGCTGATAACGCTCGGGGTTGATGCCCTGGTCAGAAAGAGGCATGGCGTTTATTTCCCGGTGCGGAAGGAGTAGCCTTATTTCGGAGGCAGGCTGCCGGCGAAGTCAAGCCCCTCCTGGATCCACCTTTTCAGGTCCTGGTCCTTCTGGCAGCCTTCGGGAGTTACCACGATCCAGCCAGCCATCGTCCTCCCGCCCATCGTAAAGGGTTGGACATGTGGCCTGGACAGGGCCTCTTCCGACCGCAGAGGATCGAGCCGCACGACCAGGTTGTCCCGGTTGACCCCACAGGCCATGTTCCCATGCAGCAGAAAGCCTACCCCACCGAACATCTTTTTCTCTTCCAGGCCCGCGAGAGCTCCTAATTCTCTCTGAATCCGGTCTGCGAGTTCCTTATCATATGCCATTGCCACCTCCCTACCGGGTCTAAGAATCTTGTTTCTTTCTCTGCACGATGCCTTCGGTATGAACCGAAAACTCACCCGGAGTTCCCGGGGGTGAGATTTCGAAACGGATGGTCACACCTTGCCCTGGCCCATGCAGGTACGTGAATCGAAACTGGGGTTCGACCGAAGAAGCTTCGCTGATGAATGTGATCGTACGGTCGTCCTTCAAAGGTTCAGCGCGCGTGTGGATGATGCGTCCATTATCGTCAAAATAGATCGAAAGGGTCGAACCGTCCTCTTCCTGTCGGATTACGAATAAATCATCGTGAGCATAGGCAGGATGGTCGGTTGTCGAGGAAAAATCTACATGAGTTTTTCTGACCAGGATTCTGCCCTGCAGATCGGGAGAGATGCTTAAAGAGCCAATGCCGGAACCGGATTCACCATGCCATTCCCCAGCCCAATCCCCGATCAGGAACTGCCAGGCCTTCCAATTCACCGCTACCATTGCGTTCTCCTCTGCCAATAATCAATCCGTCTCCCCACGGGTTGTACATGACCCAGGGGAGACGGGTACGGGATCGCTGGGGACTCGCAAATCTCGGCCGGACTTATTTTTTCACGACTTTCCGAACCGTATCGAGTTGGTGGGCGCTGCCCAGTTTTTCGTTCTTATGGGCGATGAACTTGGCATACTCGGCCATGAAGATCTTTCCGGGATCGCGCAGGTCGAATTTCTCCGGGTGATCCCGGAAGAATTCACGATGCACCCGCGTCCACACCAGGCGGCCGTCGGTATCGATATTGACCTTGGTCACACCCAGGGTCGCCGCCCGGGCGAACTCATTCTCGTCCACGCCCTTGGCCCCCTTCAGATTCCCACCGGCTTTGTTGATGCGCTCCACCTCTTCCTGAGGCACCGAAGACGAGCCGTGCATCACCAGTGGAAAACCGGGCAGGCGCTTCTGGATCTGTTCCAGCACATCAAAATGCAGGCCTTGCGAGCCCGAGAACTTGAATGCCCCATGGCTGGTGCCGATGGCGCAGGCCAGCGAATCACAGCCGGTCTGGGACACGAACTGCTTGGCCTGGTCGGGGTTGGTGAGCTTGGCATTGGCCTCATCCACCTTGACGTGTTCCTCGACCCCTCCCAGCTGGCCCAGCTCTGCCTCGACAACGATGTTCTTTGCGTGAGCGGCGTCCACAATGCGCTTGGTGATCTCGACATTCTTCTCGAACACTTCACCGCTGGCATCGATCATGACCGAGGAGTAAAAACCGCTGTTGATGCAGTCATAACAGGATTGTTCATCCCCATGATCCAGATGGACGGCGAAAATAGCCTCCGGGAAGAGTTGGTCAGCGGCCCGGATCAACCCCTCGAGCATGCTCTTGTGGGTGTACGAGCGAGCCCCTTTGCTGATTTGAATAATGAAGGGGGCCTGGCTGTCCATACAGCCCTGAAACAGGCCCATGGTCTGCTCCAGGTTATTGATGTTGTAAGCACCGATGGCGAATTTACCGTAGGCCGCCTTGAAGAGCTGCTTGGTTGTGACGATCATTTCGTACTCCTTTCGCAAAACAGGATGAGTTCATCCGGACGTTGAATTTCGCCCAATTATAACCCGTGTGGGAGCGGACGAAACCAGAAAACCATTCCTGATGAAGCTGAATTCCAGCTCCCTGCCGCAGCCTGGAAACCGAAGGTCATACAACCTTCTGCCCAGCAGTGCGTAATTATAAGTGGACAGACGGGTTATTTTCGAATCTACGGGTTGAATTTCCGTCTGTGAGCAGTATAATCGACCCAAAGTTGGAGCAGAGGCATTCTTTCATCTCACTGGAGGAACCATGAGCGATCTTTACGATACCGTCAAGGGACAGCAGGATATATTCAAGAAGCTCCTCTCGTTTATTCCCGGATTTAGCGGATATATCGACCGCAGTAACCGCCGTTCGGCGGACAAGCTGTTGCGCGACCAGGTAGCCCTGAAGTATTCCGAACTCGCCAACCGCGCCTCGCGTTTGCAGAAGGATGTCGCCAGCGCCGGGCAGATCGACCAGCTGGATGATCTGGACAATGTCAGCCTGAAACTGCGCACCTTCACCGACCGCATCAAGAATGCCTCCTATGGCTACTCAGGCTTCTTCGATACGATCAAGATCAATGAAAAGGAACTGGCGCAGATCTATGCCTTCGATGTGGCCTTCTTTGATCTGGGTGATCAGATCAGCCACGCCCTGGACACGGTGGAAAGCTCGGTCGGGGGCGACGGGCTGAAAGCGGCCATTCGTAATGCCGCGGATCTGGCCCGCCAGGCCGGTGAAACTTATGACCGCCGCTACCAGACCCTGACCGGCTCTGCGGCACCTGCAGCACCCGCAGCGCAGTAAAGAATTGACCCTTCTGGCAAAGACACAAAGGTCTGCTTTGCATCCTTTGTGTCTTTGTGGTTTAATAGAGGCATGTGGAACCACTACTTCATCCCCTCCTCCGTTGACGAAGTTCTGCATATTCTGGCCGAGCAGCGCGAAAAAGCCCGCCTGGTCGCGGGTGCGACCGATTTGATCCTGGAGCTTGAGCGCGGGGTCCGCAAGGGGATCGAAACCCTGATTGACGTGACCCGCCTGACCGGCCTGGACCGTATCACCCTCGATGAAGATGAAGTGCTCCACCTGGGTCCGCTGGTCACCCATAATGCAGCCGCTGGATCCAAACTGGTACGCGAGCGGGCCTACCCTCTGGCGCGGGCCTGCTGGGAGGTGGGCGCAGCCCAGATCCGCAACCGGGGCACAATCGCCGGCAACCTCATCACCGCCAGCCCCGCCAATGACACCATCACCCCCCTGATGGCGCTGGGCGCATGGTTGATCCTGAAGTCCGTCCGCGGCGAGCGCAAGGTCATGCTCCAGGATTTTTATACCGGCGTCCGCAGGACCGTGCTGCAGCCGGATGAAATGCTGGTGGACATCGCTTTTCCCGCCATCCAACCGAACCAGCGGGGCACGTTCGTAAAATTGGGCCTGCGCCGTGCCCAGGCGATCTCCGTGGTCAATGTCGCCATGCTGCTGACCCTCGACCGGACGCAGGTGACTTCAGCATCGATCACCCTGGGATCCGTTGCACCGACCATCATCCACGCCTCCGCCGCCGAAGAGTACCTGGTCGGAAAAAAACTATCCGAGCGCACCATCGGCCGGGCCGCCGAGCTCACCGCAGAGGCCGCCCGTCCCATCGATGACCTGCGTGGTTCTGCAGCCTACCGCCGGGCCATGGTGCGCGTCCTTACCGGGCGCGGGCTATCCGCCCTCGCAGCCAGGACGGAGCGGACCGGGTTCCCGGACGATCCGGTGCTGCTCGTCGAACCCGGTAGCCGCCTTGCGGAAACGGCGGTGGCGGTCGGGCCGTACCAGCCGGGTGAACCCATCCGAACCAGGATCAACGGCCGGGAATTCACCTTTAAAAGCGGCCACGAAAAAACCCTGCTGCGGCTGCTGCGGGAGGAGGCCGGTCTGATCGGCACCAAGGAGGGCTGTGCCGAGGGCGAGTGCGGCGCCTGCACCGTCTTCCTGGACGGCAGGGCGGTGATGGCCTGCCTGGTGCCAGCCCCGCGCGCCCACCTGGCGGAGATCGTCACCGTGGAAGGCCTGGCCGATGGCGATAAGCTGCATCCCGTGCAGGAAGCCTTCATCCAGGATGGAGCAGTCCAGTGTGGATATTGCACCCCGGGCTTTATCATGTCCGCGGCCATGCTGCTCGAGGAGAAGCCCCACCCGAGCCGCGACGAGATCACCCAGGCGATCACCGGGAACCTGTGCCGATGCACGGGTTACTATAAGATCGTGCAGGCGATCGAGGACGCTGCCAGGCTGAACGTCCAAGCCTAGACAACGTCTTCCTATTCAAGGCGTGGAACTGAGCCGTGATTGGAGAGACGAATGGGTAAATATGCAAAGTTCCAGCGGACCTCCACGAAAGTCCGGCCTACTCCGATCCATCCCATCTGGCGCGGGATCGGCTGCATCCTGTGGATCGTTGTCCCGCTACTTTCCTATGGCCTGGCCTACCTCGTGGTCGGATGGGTAAAACCTTCCGGATTGATCCCCGCTCAGATGCTGGGAAACATTCAATTCTCCTATTCCACCTATACGATACCGATCATCGGTCTGATCGCCCAGTTCATCAGCAGCCTCACGGACCTGGGCGCAATCGCCCTTTTCTTTTTGATCGCGCTGCTGATCCTGACCGGCCTGGCGACCACCCTCTACGCGGCCACCTACCGGTGGGTGGGACCGGCGCGCTACTCCCCGGTGGATGCCCCCCCCGCCCGCTATAAGTGGGGCCGGAAACCCAGAGGTTGATCCTACCGACGGTTCCAGATCCATCCACTCCCTGAGGTTCGTTGGTGATATGAACATTGCACCTTCTGCGATTGGCCAATCCGTTCCCCGCCTGGATGCCCTGGGAAAGGTCACCGGTGAAATGAAGTACTCCGGTGACCTATCCAGGACCGGTATGCTCTTCATGAAAATGCTCTTCGCCGGGCGGCCGCATGCCCGCGTGGTCAGCATCGACAGCGCCCAGGCCAAAGCCCTGCCTGGCGTGGTGGCAGTTTATACCGCCAGGGATGTACCGGTGAATGAGTGCGGAATACAGAAGATGGATAAACCCATCCTTTGCGGACCCGGCTCATCCAAGACCGGTGCAGATAGGGTTCGGTTTGAGGGCGACCAGGTGGCCATCGTTGTGGCCGAGACGGAGGAGATCGCGGCCCAAGGGCGCGATCTGATCCGCGTGGGTTACGAGGACCTGCCCGCTGTTTTCGACCCTGAGCAGGCGATGCAAAGCGGTGCGGTGCGCGTCCATCCGGAGATCGGGGATTCCAATATCTGCGTCCATGACCGCATCCGCAAAGGCGACGTGGAGACCGGATTCGCCCAGGCGGATGTGATCGTGGAAGAGGAATACCACACCCCGTATCAGGAACACGCCTACCTGCAGCCGGAAGCCGGGTTGGCCTATCTGGACGAAAACGGGCTCATCACGGTCGAATGCGGTGGCCAATGGGCCCACACCGACCAGGAGCAGATCTCCCACGCTCTCGGCCTGAGCCCTGAACAGGTACGGGTGATCTATCCGGCGGTCGGCGGGGCGTTCGGCGGACGCGAGGATATGTCGGTCCAGATCCATCTGGCCCTGGCAGCCTGGAAGTTGAAGCGGCCCGTAAAGATCATCTGGAGCCGCAAGGAATCGATCATCGCCCATGGCAAACGCCATCCGATGACCCTGCGCACCAAGTGGGGCGCGACCAAGGATGGCAAGCTCACCGCTGCTGAAACCGAGGTGATCGCGGATGCCGGTGCCTACATGTACACCTCCAACAAGGTGCTCGGCAACTGCACGATCACCGCAACCGGCCCGTACTTTATCCCGAACGTCAAGGAAGATGTGTACGGCGTCTTCACGAATAATATCCCGACCGCGGCATTCCGCGGCTTCGGCGCCCCCCAGGCCCTTTTCATGGCCGAATTGCAAATGAATAAACTGGCCGAGAAACTGGGGCTGGATCCGGTCGAATTTCGCCACCGTAACGCCCTGCGGGACGGCGATACATTAAACGTTGGGACGCCCGCACCGGGCCGGGTGACCATTGTGGAATGCATCGAGGCCGCCTCCCGCAAATCCGGGGTCAGGCACACCTCCAAAGGTTGGAAAAAACCGGTCCTGGCCCAGCCTCAACAGTCACACCTGCGGCGCGGCTTTGGGTTCGCCTGCGGCTTCAAGAACGTTGGCTTCAGCTTCGGTTACCAGGAGAACTCCTGGGCACGGGTCGAACTGAGCGGCAAAGTTGAAATTGAACATGCCGCCGTCTGGCATGCCGGCGCTGAGGTCGGCCAGGGGACGCACACCATCATGCGGCAGTTTGCGGCGGGAACGTTGGGCCTTCCGGTCGAAAAGGTATCCCTGCTCACCTCGGATACAGCCAGCATGGAAAGTTCCGGAAGCTGTTCGGCCTCGCGCATGACGTTTATGGCCGGGAACGCCATCCGGGGCGCTTCAGAGGCAGCGCTGGCGAGATGGAACGCAGAAGACCGGCCCGCCACGGCCGAGTACACCTATCTCGCCCCTAAAACCACCCCCTTCGACCGGGAAACCGGTTATTCGGTACCGAACCTGTCCTATGCCTACGTCGCCCAGGCGGCCGAGGTGGAAGTGGACACCGAGACTGGTGTTGTCAAGGTGCTGCGCGTCGTCTCTGCGGACGATGTCGGGCAGGCCATCAATCCGGCATTGGTCGTCGGGCAGATCGAAGGCGGAGTGGTGCAAGCCGAAGGCTATGCGCTGATGGAAAATTTTCTCAGCAAGAACGGCCACATCCTGACCGACCAGCTCAGCACCTACCTCATCCCGGGCATTCTGGATATCCCGGATACGGTTGAATCAGTCATCCTGGAGATTCCGGAGCCGAACGGTCCCTTTGGGGCGCGCGGACTCGGTGAAATGCCATTCCTGCCGGTGGTCCCCGCGATCACGGCTGCTGTTCACGACGCGACCGGGGTCTGGTTCGAAGAATTTCCCCTGACACCGGAGCGCGTCCTGCGTGGACTTGGGAAAATTTAACCCCAGCCGGTCCGACGCCGCCTGGTCGAACCGAAAACCTCGTTCCTGTCCCTCGCTGCCGCGGTGAATGATGTTCCTCACTCGTGATCTAATCCTCCTATGCCTTCCTTAATATTAATCCGTGGAGGGGGTGATTTGGCATCCGGCGTCGCCCTGCGCCTGATCCACGCCGGGTTGCGCATCGTCATGACCGAACTTCCACAGCCGATGGCTGTCCGGCGGACGGTATCCTTCGCCGAAGCGATCTACTCCGGTGAAATCGGGATCGAAAGCATCACCGGCCACGCCGTGAAGGATCCCAGCGACACATTACGCATCCTGAACATCCTCGGCAAACAGCAAGTCCCCGTCCTGGTGGATCCATTGTGCTCTTCGGCCCAAGCCCTGCATCCCTCTGTGATCGTGGATGCGCGCATGACGAAGCAGCCGCCAGAACCGATCGGTTACGCCCCTCAGCTTTATATCGGTCTGGGTCCCGGATTCTCCGCCGGCGAGAATTGTCAGGTCGTCGTGGAGACCCGACGCGGCCACACCTTGGGCCGGGTGTACTGGCGCGGCGGGTCAGAGCCGGATACCGGCCAGCCGGATCCGGTCCAGGGCAGGCAGGCCGAACGCGTTCTGCGCGCTCCGGCGGACGGCGAATTTATCGCCCATACCCGTATCGGTGAACACATCCAGAGCGGCACTTTGATTGCCGAGGTGGCCGGGCAGCCGATCCACGCGGCGTTTGACGGCATCCTGCGCGGCTTGCTTCACCCAGGCCTCACCGTGACCCGGGGGGTTAAGATAGGCGATCTCGATCCACGTGACGATCCGGCCTTGTGCAATCTGGTCTCGGATAAGGCCCTGGCGGTCGGCGGCGGGGTCCTGGAAGCCATTCTATTGAAACCGGAAGTCCGTTCCACCCTCTGGTCATGAACCTGACGGATGCCCTGCGCCTTCCCCCTATTCCTCGCCTGGCACTCGTTGGCGCAGGCGGTAAGACTACTGCCCTCTTCCAACTGGCCCGGGAACTCGAACCGCCGGTGGTCGTCACGGCGACCACGCACCTGGCCATCTCCCAGACCCCCCTGGCCCACCAGCACATCCTCATCCAAACCCTCAATGATCTGGACGCTTTCGAGCGGGCGATCCCGGATGGGGTGACGCTCCTCACCGGAGCGTTCGAAGGGGACCGCACCGCAGGGCTGACCAACGAGCAGGTCAATAAGCTACACGAAATCTGCCAAGAACGATCACTGCCTTTGCTGATCGAAGCGGACGGTTCACGCCGCAAACCACTCAAAGCCCCATCCGATCCCGAACCTCCGATCCCGGATTTTGTGAAGACGGTCGTTGTGGTGGCAGGAATCTCCGCCCTTGGCCAGCCGCTCAACGAGCGCTATGTACACCGCGTCGATCTCTTCAGCCAGCTGAGCGGCCTGGCTCTCGGGGAGAGGATCACCCCCCAGGCCTTGCTGCGGGTGCTCAAGCACCCACGGGGAGGTCTCAAGAATATTCCCCCCGGGGCCAGGCGGATCGTCCTGTTGAATCAAGCCGATACCGATGAAATTCAGGCCCAGGCCAGCTCTCTGTCCGAAGACCTTCTTCCGATCTACTCCTCCGTGGTTGTGGCCTCCCTCCTCCAAGGGAGGATCCACGCAGTATTTGAACCGGTGGCCGGAATTCTGCTCGCGGCCGGGGAGTCACGCCGTTTTGGCCGGGTCAAACAGATGCTGCCTTGGCACGGGCAGCCTTTCGTGCATGTGGTGGCCGAGACCGCCTTGAAAGCCGGACTTTCACCTGTCATCGTTGTGAGCGGAGCAAGCGCGGACGAGGTGCGCTCCGCCCTGGGCGATCTACCCATCACCCTCGTCTATAACGAGGCCTATCCAGAAGGCCAGAGCTCATCCATTCGCTGCGGGTTGCGTCAGGTGCCGTCGGAGTCCGGTGCCGCAATTTTCCTGCTCGCAGACCAGCCCCAGGTATCCACCACCGTCCTGCGGGCGCTGGTAGAATGTCACGCAAAGGATCTGCCTGCGGTTGTGGCGCCGTTCGTCGAGGACCGGCGGGCGAATCCCGTCTTGTTCGACCGGGTAACCTTTCCGGATCTGGAACTGCTGCGTGGTGATGTCGGCGGAAGGGCGATTTTCAACAAATATCCTGTTGCGTACATGCCCTGGCATGACGCCGGCCTGCTGCTGGATGTCGATACGCCGGAGGACCTTGCCAGATTGGAGGGTAGGGAATAAATGGCCCGATTTAAGCAGATTGCCGCGATCATCCTGGCTGCTGGTGAATCAACACGCATGGGGCGACCCAAGATGCTCCTGCCCTGGGGGCAGACCACCGTTCTTGGACAGGTGGTGGCCACATTTGCGGAGGCAGGGGTAGCGGATATTTGCGTCGTGACCGGAGCAGTCCGGGTGGAGGTTGAGGCGCTGGTCGAGAATCTCGCCCGGGATTTTCCCGTACGCTCTATTTTTAACGACCTGTATGCCCAGGGCGAGATGTTGAGCTCCATCCAGGTCGGGCTATCCAGCCTGACGGTTGGGATCAGCGCGGCGCTGATCGGGCTGGGGGATCAACCCCAGATCCGGGTGGATACGGTGGAGCGTTTGTGCTCTCTTTTTGACAAGAGCGGGGCGCCGCTGATCATTCCCAGCTTTGAGAACCGGCGCGGGCATCCATGGCTGGCTGCCCAGCCGCTTTGGAGGGGCCTGCAGGCCCTCCCCCGGGGGGCGACGCCACGCGCGTTCCTGCAGGCGCATTTGCTCGATATCATTTACCTGCCGGTCGAGGACGATTCCATCCTGAGGGATATTGACACACCGGATCAGTACCTCAGTGAAAGACCCTGAGGCCTCTTGCTAATTCATGCATCTTGTGCTATTTTTGAAATGACCGAGGAGCTGTTGGATGCCTTCCGAAGAAAAGACCGTCATCGTTGTCGAGGATGAACAGGATGCCGCTGAAATGTTCGCTGAAATGATGCGCGTCAGCGGCTACCGGGTCCTGAAGGTATTCGGAAGCACCCAGGCCATGACCACCATCGCCAAGGAGAAACCGAGTGCGGTGTTGCTGGACATCATGATGCCGGATATCTCCGGACTGGAAGTTCTGCATTTTATGCGGCGTGAGCCGGACCTGGTCGGGATCCCGGTGGTGATCGTCTCCGCGAAAAGCCTGCCTTCCGACATCAAGGCCGGCCTCGATGCAGGGGCTGCGCTCTACCTGACCAAGCCAGTCGGTTTCCACGATCTAACCAATGCCATACAGAAAGTGCTCGGTCTCTGATGCTGCGGTCCTTCATCGCGATCGAGCTTCCACCCGAAATCCAAAAATCGATTACCCGGGCAACTTCCACCATGCAGAAAGCACTGCCCAAACCGCTGGTGCGCTGGGTGACCGAGCAGAACATCCATCTGACGCTCAAATTTTTGGGGGATGTATCGCCCTCCAACCTGGAACATCTGGCGGAGGCCTTGAAAGTGGAATCCGGACAGCATCCGCTTTTCGAACTCACCGTCGGCAGGATCGGTGCATTTCCCGGCGTACGGCACCCGCGGGTGATCTGGATCGGACTTGAAGCCCCTCCGGAGCTGCTGATCCTCCAGCATGGGGTCGAGGCCGTGGCAGCCCGGCTGGGATATCCCCCGGAAGAACGCCCCTTCTCCGCGCATCTGACGATCGGCAGAGTCGGGCAGAATGCCACGGCAGCAGACCAGAATAAAGTCCGCACTGAGCTCGAGGCCTGCCAGGTCGGTCCGCTGGGTAAAGTAACGGTAGATGCCGTGCACATCTTCAAGAGCGATCTGCAGCCTGCCGGTTCAATCTATACCCGTCTCTACGCCATGAACTTGAAACCCGCATGAGGTGACCCCTGGAAACCTTGGAACTTGCCCGAGCGATCGTGAATGCCCTGGAGGAAAAGAAGGCGGAGGATATTCTCCTGCTCGATATCGAAAAAGTCGCTTCATTCGCCAGTTATTTCGTGATTTGCACAGGCACGAGTGAGCGCATGCTGGACGCCCTTGCCGACTCCGTGCTTGAAATGACCCGGGAGAAATTTAAGAAAAAAGGCCGCCCGGAAGGAACCCCGGACGGCGGCTGGGTTGTACTGGATTACGGCTCTATCGTGGTCCACCTGTTTGCCCCCGACATACGAGCCTATTACCAGCTGGAAGAACTGTGGAACGACGGGAAGGTCCTGTTGCGGGTTCAGTAACGATCGAACATGGGGTCGTGTTCTAAATACAACGTCGCTACCTTTTGAAACGAAGCCATCAACTGATCGATCTCTAGGACCGCCGGAAGGAGACCTACCGGCGGTTATTTTTTTTAAACCTTCTCAAAGATCCAGCCATCGGTGTCGCGTTTCCAGTTGACGAGTTCCTCCTCCCGGAACCAGAGCGCAACTTCCTTTTCTCCATTCTCAGGCAGGTCGGAGGCATGCGTTAAATTGCGGCCGGTCTCCAGCGCAAAATCGTGGCGGACGGTTCCAGGGGCTGCTTCGGTCGGACGGGTGGCCCCCATGGTCTGGCGAACCGCCGCAATGGCATTCGGGCCCTCCCAGACCATGGCCATGACCGGGGCGGAGGTGATATAGCGGATCAGACCGTCGTAAAAGGGTTTCCCCTTATGGACAGCGTAATGCGTTTCAGCCAGTTCCTGACTGACCTGCATGAATTTGGCGGCGACCAGCCGCAGCCCCCGCCGTTCCAGGCGGCCGATGATCTCTCCGATCAAACCTCGCTGGACTCCATCCGGTTTGACCAGCACCAGGGTTCGTTCCATGGATGCCTCCACATTGAAGAAACTAGCTTCGAGGGGATTGCCTCGAAGCTAGATTCTACCATGCGCGATGGTTTCAATCTGCGCTCAGCGCAGTAATTCTTCCGCCTTGTTGTACGCGTCCAATGCGTCCTGCAGACGGTTGGCGCGCATGTAGGCATCGCCCAGCGTCTGCCAGATGATGATGTCCACCGGGTACCGGTAGGTGGCCTCGCGCAGGTCGTGGATGCTTTCCTCCAGCAGGCGGCCTTTCTTAATCAGCTTCGTATAGGTCTGCATGGCGATCTTCAACTGGTTGGCATGCAGGGCGGATTGCGCAGCCGCCAGAAGTTCCGCCTCCTTTTCCGGACCGGTGGCTTTGACGGCAGGGACAGCCGGTGTCGGCACCGGGGGAGTCACCGGCGGTGGAGTCGCATTGGATTTATCAAAGATCACCGTGACCGGCTGGGTGTCTGGAACCGGCGGCAGAGGTCGAGCCGGCGCCTGAGGCGCGGCGGACACGGGCTGAACCGGGGGTGTTGCTTCCGCAGCCGGGGTGGGTGCAGCGGTTTTATCCGCGGGCACCCATTCTTCGGCCGCGGTCGGTTCCGGGGTTGCCGCGACGGGCGCATTCTCATCGCCCCAGCTCGGTAATTCCGGCTCGGCCGGAACTGGCTCAGGCGCAGACGCGGCCGGGCTTTCTGTAGGCGGAGGCACGGCGGCTGAGCTCAGCCATTCCGGTTTGCCCTCTGCCGGTGCAGCTGGCGCTTGCATGGGGGCAGGCCTATCCAAATCTTTCAGCCACTCGGGCAGATCCTGAGCAGGAGGAACGGTTGCAGTTTCTTTACCGACGGCTTTCCCCAGGGCTTCCTCGATATCCAGCTTGCTTAACCAAGATGTAATGGTCATATCATCGCCGACCGAAGCCGGTTCTGGCTTTGTCTCCGGTTCTTCGACCGGAGTCGGGGCGGCTGGCGTTTCCGGCAAAGGCGCAGGCGCCTGCATCTCGACCGGAGCCTGAACGATCTCGGGAGGCGGGCTGGGGGGTTCCTTGTGCAACTGGGGCACCGCTTCAACTGGAGCCTGTTCAGAAGGTTGTGACTGCACAACTTTCTGGATCCAGTCGGGAAGGGCTTCGGAGCGCTGATCCGGTTTCGTCAGCAGCTCCTCCGGCTTGGCGCCCTGTTTTGCCGCCAGTCCCTCCAGCCAGGCCAAGGTATCATCCTCGATGCCGAGCGGTTTGCTCCCGGGTTGGGAGGGAGGCTCTGCCGGTGCTGCTTCTTGCGGCAACGCTGCCGGCTCGGCGAAGATTGGTTCCTCTTCTTGAGGGACCAGGCCTGGTTCAGCTGACTGGGGCGTGAATTCCTCGGAGGGTGGACCTGCCTTTTCTTCTACGGGCGGTGGGGCCGGTGGAGGGGCTGCCGGTGGAGAAACCGGTAGTGCAACCTGCGTGGGCAACTCCGGCTCGGTCGGGGCAGCAACGGCCTGCGCCGCACCGGATGGGCGCAACCAGTCGGGGAGTTCATCCGCCGGCTCCTGAGGTATGGCAGGCTGCTCGGCTTCCTGTTCGCCATGGTCTGCCGCCAGGTTCTTCAACCAGGCCAAGCTGTCATCCTGGTCGCCGGAACCCGGCGGAGTGCTGATGAATTCAGTCGGTCCTGCAGGCGCGGCAGGGGTTGGGATCTCTGCGGGCGGGGCTGGAGCTTGTATGGGCGGCGGTTCTACTGGCGGTGGCGCTGCCGGAGCTGGCGGTTGCTGGACGGCGGATGGGGTTGAAACGCTTCGGGGAGGTTCTGCGGCGGACGGGAGAGCCCCTTTCAGCCAATCCGGGATGTCCTCGCCGAAAGGCATCGGCTCCTGCGTTTGAGACGGTTGAACACGCTCTCCCGGAGACGATAGTCCCCGGGAGACTTCAGGAGGCGCCATCGATTTCAACCAGTCGGGAATATCCGCGGCAGCCAGCGGCTCGACGGAAGGACCCGCGCTCATTTCAGCGGGGGCTTCCGGAACAGCTCCGGTCGATTCCTGCCAGCCGGCAGAGCGCAACCAATCGGGTATCGAATCACCCGGCTGTGCAGGAGCGGCCGCGGATTGAGGAGTAGGAATTACCGGTGCCGCCGGTGGAGGCTCGAAGGCGGCGGGTGTCGGTCCTGGACCAGTTTCAGCAGCAAGTGGCACCTCGCTTGCAGACGGTGCTGCGTTGGCGTCCGCTTCCAGGGATTCAAAGGTGACCGGGGGTGGTTCAGGGGTCACCGGGATCGGTTCAAAAGATACCAGCGGCGGTTCCGTTTCGGCAGGTGCAGCGGGTGCAGATCCAGGTCGGACTTCTACCTGCTGGCCTGCCGAGAGCCACTGCGGCTCGGTTCCTTTATGCTCCTCCCCTAATTTGATCCCCAAGGAGGCTGCCCAATCGGTATGGGAAGCGGCCGGTGCACTTTCCGCTTTATATTCCAGCTTCTCCAGATTGACCGCCGGGTCGCCTACCCGATCAGATAGAAAAACAGAACCAGCCACGAAGGAGGCGTAGGGGTCCAGCATGACCAGCCGCTGACGGTACACCTGGGTGTTCTCGGCTTTGGTTGTCTCCGGCAGGACGTCCACCAGGATCCGCAAGGCGTCCATGCAGTATGGGTACTTTTTAAGCAGGCCGGCGGCTGTCTCGGCAGCCTGGACTTTTTGTCCCCCGCGCAAATAGGACCTGGCCAGCATCACCAGAAGGTCAGGCCGGTTGGCATCCTCAGCCAGTACGGATCGGATCTCGGCGATCGCTTGGTTATGTAAATCCCCTTGCGCATACATATACGCGAGCGCATCCCGGCTCAGACGGATCTTGGGCGGTTCAACGCCATCGCGGCGGCCGTACAGTCGCCGCAACTCACCTTGGATAGCCGGGTTCGAGGGTTGAACCTCAAAAGCGCGTTCCATATGCCAGATGGCCTCATCCAACTTATTCTCATCATCCCGGATGATGCTCATCCCGACATGGGAGACAAAATCATCGGGCACGACCATCAGAATTCGTTGGAAGATATCCGCCGCGTCCGAATAGCGTCGGCTTTCCAGGAAGGCTTTCCCCAGCAGGCGATAGGTTTCCACATGCATCGGGAATGTCTTCAAGATGAAGTGGCAGTGAGCAATGGCCTCATCAAGCTGACCGGCCTCAATGAAGCCTTCGATTTCATGGTTATATACACGCAAGGATATCTTCGCCATGATGCGCTCCTACTCACTATTATTATGCACTAAAGTTCTCCTTTAAGCAATCCGGATTTAATCTGGGAACCACCGGTAAGCCTGGCTTGCTCCAAAAGGGCCACATTGACCTCAAAAGGGCGGACGTCCTGGAAAATTCGGGCATGAGGATCATCCGATCACCGCTCACCCTGCGAACACGGCCGCGGATTGGTAGGAAGAGAAGTGGTTCACTCCGCTGGATAGAAAAGCGGCAGGGGAGGGACCGGGTTCTCCGCGATTATATGAGCAGCCAGTACGCGTTCCCTCGCCTCGGCCTGTTTCCCAGGCTCATTGGCGTGGATCGTGAACAGGGGGGCCCCCTTTTCGACCCGGTCGCCGACCTTGTGATGAATGACCAGGCCGACGGCATGATCCACCGGATCCTCTTTCCGGGCGCGCCCAGCGCCGAGGGTCATCGAGGCCTTACCGATGAGGCGGGCATCCACCTGGGTCAGGTAGCCACCGCGAGGGGCCGGAACGACCTCGATCCGGGCTGCCTTGGGCAGCCGGTCCGGATGATCCACAAAGGCGACATCCCCACCCTGTGCCGTGACCAATCTCCTGAATTGATCCAAGGCCTTCCCTGATTCCAGAGCCCGGAGTGTCTTGGTCCGGGCCTCATCCAGATCATGGCAGCGGCCTCCCAGCAGGAGCAGATGCGCGGAGACGGTCAGGCAGTGCTCCCGGAAGTCCGCCGGGCCTCGCCCCGCGAGGGTTTCCAGGGCCTCGCCCACTTCCAGCGCGTTGCCAACCGCCTCCCCCAGCGGCTGATTCATGTCCGAAATCAGGGTTTCGACCCTGCGCCCGGCCAGTTCGCCGATGGAGATCATCAGGTGGGCAAGGGAGCGCGCCTCCTCCAGGGTCTGCATGAAGGCCCCCAGACCCGTCTTGACATCCAGAAGGATGGCCTGTGCACCGCTGGCGATCTTTTTGCTCATGATCGAAGAAGCGATAAGCGGGATGGACTGTACCGTGCCGGTGACATCCCTGAGGGCGTACAGCTTTCCGTCCGCGGGGGCGAGTTCCAGCGATTGACCGGTCAGGACGATCCCGACCTCCTTGAGCTGGCGCTTGAATTCCTCGGTGGTCAGGTTGACACGGTAGCCGGGGATCGATTCCAGTTTGTCCAGAGTCCCGCCGCTAAAGCCCAGGCCGCGACCGGACATCTTTCCCACTGGCAGGCCGCAGGCGGTTACCATTGGAAGAACCACCAGGCTGGTCTTATCCCCCACCCCTCCCGTGGAGTGCTTGTCGACCACGATATCCACAACATCCGTCAGATCCAGAATCTCTCCTGAATGGGCCATCGCCAGGGTCAGGTCAGTCGTTTCGCGAGGGGTCATGCCATTCAGCAAGACGGCCATCGCCCAGGCTGAGACTTGATAATCGGGGATCTCCCCGCGCGTGAATCCCTCGACGAAGAACTCGATCTCCTCCCGACTCAACTGACCGTGGTCGCGCTTCTTGATGATGATCTCATCTGCCCGCATCCGCTGGATCTCCTTAAAAGGTTATTCTGATTGTAGCCCAGATTCCTATCGCCGGACAATTTGCTGCCCCTGGGGGGTGTCCTGGACCGTCCACCCGAGGGCGCTGATACGATCCCGCAGGAGATCCGCGGCTTTCCAATCCTTTCGGGTCCGAGCCTGCTCTCGCTCCCCGGCGAGCCTTTGGACAGCCTCGGGCACCTCGTCCGAAAGAGAACCCGACGGCCTGTTCTCGATCATCTCCCAGGCCGCGGTGGGGATACCCTGTCCGGGTGTCTCCGGCCAGGCCCAGTGGCCCAATTCATCGAGCCTGAACTCCGCCCCCGCAGGGTAAATCTTAGGATCGCATTCCCGAAGCAATGAAACAGAGCTGACCCCGCTCACTGTGCAGCGACCCGTCGATGGATCCAGGATCAAACCGGTGTGTTCATCCAGTCCGATCGTCATATTGCCGGGTGGCAGCATCTTGCACCATTCACGAAACCGCTCCAGGCCGACGAAACACCGGCTGGTGTCCAGCTCCTCTCCGCCTTCTGCATTGTTCCAGTGAGGGATGCAGGAGATCGGGACGCCAAAATCGCCGAACAGGTCCAATCCTGGGACAACCCGGACATCCTCGCCGGCTTTGTAGATCTCATAAACCGGCAGCACCCAGGCGCCGATCGAAATCGTCGCCGCGCTGGCGAAGACCAGCGCCGCCCCCATGCGGTGCCGGGCCCGGATGAGATCCCAGGCCAGCGATCCTTGCAGCTGGCGCACTGCATAGGTCGGGGAACCGGGACCCATGAAGATCAGATTGGCATCCAGCAGAGCGGTCAGGAGAGGGGCTTCGTCCGGGCTGAATGTCGTGCCCCGCTTCCGTGCCGGTACAACCGCGATCCGCAGGCTAAAGTTCTGCAGGCGGTTCTGGAGATATTCTCCGACCTTGCCGGCCACCTGGGAGGAATTCAACTCGAAGCCGGCGGGCGTTTCCAGGATGGCGATGCGCAGGGGTTGGGGCAGCCCCTGGGCGATCATTTCAAAAATCCGCCCCCCGGCCAGGGAGGTTTCGCCGGAACCGAGTAGGGCAATGGGACCGAAGTTGTTTGGCAAGGCTCTTTACCTCCTCAGCAATTCATTGACGATCCCCCAGACGCGGTCGAACATGGCAACGGTCAGCCGACCGGTCTGGGTATTCTGCCGGCTGGGGTGATAGGAACAAACCAGGGTTTTGTTCCCGGTGATCCGATAGCAAACGCCGTGGGCGAAAAAGGGATGATCGTCCTGAACCGATAGGATCCGCACCAGGTTGTCAAAGGCGATGCGTCCCAAGGCGACGAATACCTTGGGGTCAAGAACCTCGATCTCCTGCAACAAGAACGGCCGGCAGTTCGCCGCCTCCTCCAGGGTGGGTTTGTTATCCGGGGGGGCGCAGCGGCACACCGCGGTGATATAGAGACCCTTCAACCTCAGGCCATCCTGGCGATCGTGCGAGCTGGGCTGGCTGGCGAATCCGGCCCGATAAAGAGCCGGGAAAAGAAAGTCGCCGGAGGCGTCCCCGGTGAACATTCGGCCCGTGCGGTTGGATCCGTGCGCCCCGGGGGCCAGCCCGACAACCAGGACCCGCGCCCGAAGATCCCCGAAGCCAGGCACCGGCTTGCCCCAGTAATCCCAGGCCTGGAAGGCGCGGCGCTTCTCGCCCGCCACCTTTTCCCGCCACGCCACCAGGCGGGTACAGCGACGGCAGGTGGTTATTTCTTCGTTCAATACCTGGAATGTCGTCATTTCAATTTCCGAATTCTACCTTAACTGTGCTTTGAAAATGGACTGAATTGCGCTAAACTTAAGCCAATCTCTAGGAGGGAAGGAATATGAAACCCTTGCGCAAGCACGTGGCTGTGGCCATTGATGGAGGCGGGATTCGCGGCGTGATCATTGCCCGCGCCCTGTCCATCCTGGAAAAACACCTCGGTCGGCCGGCGCACGATATTTTTCGCCTGGCGGCCGGCACCTCCACCGGATCGATCATCGCAGCCGGGATCGGTGCCGGCCTGAGCGCAGCCCAGATGGACCAGCTTTATATCCGCCTCGGACCCAGGATTTTTAAAAGGACCCTGCGAAGCACATTCTGGCCGCTGACCCGCTTCCGCTACCCGCATGCACCGCTGGAGGCAGCCCTGTATCAGTTCATTGGAAACAGGAAAATGGGCGATTTCTGGAACGCGGACCCCCCCACCGACGTGGTCATTACGACTTTCGACATGCTGGCCAACCGGACATTGTTCATTAAACCCTGGAAACCTGAGTACCGGGACTGGCCCGTCGTCCGGGCTGTACTTGCTTCCAGCAGCGTTCCGACCTACTTCCCGGTCATGGAAGGCCGGTATGTGGACGGAGGGGTGGGTTCTTACGCGAACCCCTGCTACCTGGCGGCCTATGAACTGGCTTTCTGCCTGAAATGGGATCCGGCGGAAACGACCCTGATCAGCCTGGGGACGGGCCGGGATCCACAAAGCATACGCCCGGGTCAGCCGAAACGCTTCTGGGCCTGGGATTGGCTCATCCCAACCCTGGATGCTTTCCTGGCCTCCGCGGATGACCAGCAGGTGCATCTTGTGGACACCTTCTTCCGAAACCTGGATTTCCGCCGATTTCAGGTCGATCTCAAGAAATCGATCGCCATGAATGACCCGACTCAGATCCCGGAGCTGATCTACTATGGGGAAGAGATGGGAAGCATGATCCTGAACGATGTGATGGACAGCGCCCTCGGCATCACCCCCGCGCCGATCCCCCATTAGCCGCGCCGAATTTTAAAGGATCAGCATCGCGTCCCCGAACGAATAAAACCGGTAGCCGTTTTGTTTGGCAACTTCATAGGCGTTCAGGATCCGCTCCCGTCCTGCGAAGGCACTGACCAGCATGATCAGGGTGGATTTTGGCAGATGGAAGTTGGTGATCATCCCGTTCACGAGACGGAACTGGAATCCGGGAAGGATGTAAAGGTCGGTCTGACCGCTGAAGGCCGAAATAAGCCCCTCCCCTTTCTCTGAAAGCGTTCGGGCTGCACTTTCCAGGGTGCGGACCGAGGTCGTCCCGACCGCGATCACGCGCCTGCCGGATCGCCGAGCCTGGTTGATGGCAGCCGCGGTTTCCTGCGGCAGCTGGCACCATTCGGTATGGATGCGGTGCTGCCGGGGGTCTCCTTCGGTCACCGGGGCGAAGGTGTCCAGCCCAACATGCAGGGTCACATAGGCGATCCCGATTTGCTGCTCCTGGAGGCCATCCAGGAGGTGCGGCGTGAAATGCAGCCCGGCGGTCGGTGCAGCTGCAGAACCGGGGACGTGTGCGTAAACCGTCTGGTAGCGTTCAGGATCCTGGAGAGGCTCATGGATGTACGGGGGGAGGGGAACATGGCCGGCGGCCTGGAAAAAGGGTTCGATCGGTTCGCTGAAGCGGATCAGACGGCGGGAACCCTCCTCGACCGCCACGATCTCGGCCCTCGGGCCGTTTTCAACCATAACTTGCTTACCCATCGATAATCCCTTTCCCCCTACCAGGGCTTCCCAGGTCCGCTCATCCTGTCGGCGCAGCAGCAGCAGCTCCACCCGTCCTCCGGTCGACTTGATCGCATAAAACCGGGCCGGGATGACGCGCGTCTGGTTCAACACCAGCAGGTCGCCTGCCTGCAGGTACCGGCCAATCTCCTGGAAAATTGTGTGTTCGATCGTTCCGCTGGACCGTCCCAATACCAAAAGCCGCGCCGCGTCGCGCGGTTCGATCGGCGTTTGGGCAATGAACTTCTCGGGCAGGATATAGTCGAAATCGGAGGTCTTCATCGGATCTTCCCGTGCCGCTGGACGACCAGGGCCCTTCTCTAAAACAAAACGGAGGCCATTCCCGGCAATCAGCCGTGAACCTCCTCCGTCGAGGACGGAACCTGGGCCTCGCGGCAGCGGCCTGGCTTGTCCGGACGATTTAGAATTTCACTGCTTGAAATGTGCAACCAGATTGTTGAGGATGCTCGTGACCGTTCCCAGGTAACCGGTCGCATTCAGGGCCCAGATGATGATCACGGCCAGGATGATGGCAGTAATGAGCGTGCCACCGCAGCTGCCGCTCCTTCGCCGTCGTCGGGGCCGAACGCCCCCCTCCAGCGCGCGCACCGCTGCGGCGGCGGTGATAACTTCCGCCATGATCGGGGCCGCGCTCGCCATATCGATATTCGGAGCCCTCCCCGAAGAGATCGCATCAATCGCCATCCTGGCCTGCTCGTAGTCAGCGCCGCTATTTTCCTGGTAGAGTTTGATGGCGGCTTCCTTGTCCCCCGCTCGTGCCAATCGGGCGACCTCTCCCATCTGGCTGGCATGCGAAATCAGGCGATTCAGGTCAACGCCTGAAGCGGAAACAAAGGCCGGCTCCGCCCTGGGGGTGGACCGCAGGTCCTCGGGAACGACGACCGAAGATCCACAATACCCGCATTTCATGGTCGTCAAGCCGGTCGGTGACTCCAGGGCTGCGCCACATGAAGGACATTGAAAAGTTCGGGTATTTTCAGTCATCATTCTCTCCTACGATTCAGGCATTCAAATAAATAAACAAAATCGATGTGTGCGCTTCCACGGGGCGTGGGAAAGAGGCGTTTTCCCACTCGACAAAAGGTTGGCTAGAACGAGCCGATCATTTCTTGATCAGTCGTAGGATTAAATTTAATAGGAGGGTCAGCAGGATCGACAGGACGATGGCCGTCGCACACGGAAGATAAACCGTAATATTTCCACTCTGGTATCGGAAATCGCCAGGGAGACGACCCAGAGGCAGGTTCAGTTTTCCAAAGACGGCAACCAGACCGGCAAGCGCCAGGAAAACCACACCCAGGAGAAGCAGGATCTTTACCGCAGGCTGCATTTCAGATCAGACGCGGCTGGGTTTCTTCGTTGTACACCAAACCCAGATGATCGTAGGCAAGCTTGGTCGCCACACGACCTTGCGGGGTCCTGTCCAGAAAACCCAGCTGCAGCAGATAAGGTTCCACCACATCCATGATGGTATCCGGTTCCTCGCTGATGGATGCCGCGATCGTGCTCAACCCGACCGGACCGCCATGATATTTCTCGATGACCGTCCTGAGGACCCGCCGGTCCACATCGTCCAGCCCCAGAGGGTCCACTGCCAGCAGGGTCAGCGCCTCGGCGGCGACTGAACGGGTGACACTGCCGCTGGCACGCACCTGGGCGTAGTCCCTGACCCGGCGCAGAATCCGCAGGGCGACACGCGGGGTCCCGCGCGCCCGGCGGGCGATCTCCTCGACACCGCCCTCCTCCACCTCCAACACCAGCATGCGCGCCGCCCGTCGTACGATCGACTGCATCGCCGGCAGGTCATAATAATCCAGCCGGTAAACGGCCCCGAAGCGGGCTCGCAGCGGGGCGGTCATCAGCGCCAGGCGGGTGGTGGCCCCGACCACCGTGAAGTGGGGTAATTTAAGGCGGATGGACCGGGCCGAAGGTCCTTTGCCGATGATAATGTCCAGGGCATAATCCTCCATCGCTGGATAGAGGACCTCCTCGATCGCCTTTCCCAGGCGGTGGACTTCATCAATAAAAAGAACATCCCCGGCGCGCAAATTCGTCAGGATCGCGGCCAGATCCCCGGCGCGTTCGATGGCTGGACCGGAGGTGACCTTGATATTGACACCCATCTCGTTCGCCACCACGTGGGCGAGCGTCGTTTTCCCCAGTCCCGGGGGACCATAGAAGAGGACATGGTCCAGAGGTTCACTGCGCTGGCGGGCCGCAGCGATCAGGATGGCCAGATTCTCCTTGACCTGTTCCTGACCGATCAGGTCGGAGAGGTGCTGCGGACGAAGGGTCTGGTCAACGCGGTCATCCGGCTTGGGCTCGGGGTCCAGGACGCGTTTGATGGCTTCTGTCATGAAGTTGATTATAACCAGAAAAGGCGGCTTCTGAACGCGCCTTTAGAACGCAGGCAGAGGGACTGGATCTCGCACATCCGGGTCAAAAAGAATAGACACCTCTACTGGGGTTGTGGGGCGCCACCGCTGCCTGAACGACCCGAATAATCCATCAAATAAGTGAAGAAGAGTCCTTTCGTCTTCGAAGGGACTCTTCTTTGGATCGGTCTATTTGCAGGCCGGGACCGAGGTCGTCACCTGGTCCGAATGGCCGTAGCTGTTCAACGCTTCCACCGCATACGTCCACGCGGCTCCTAGCGGCGGAGTGTCCACGTACGTCGTCGTCCCTGACCCGACCGCCGTCAGCAGGCTGCCATCCCGGTACAGGTTGTAGCCCGTCGCACCTGCCACCGTCGCCCAGTTCAGGTCCACCGTCAGCTTCTTCAGCTTCAGGTCGCACACATTGGTATTGACAAACTTCGACGGAGTCCCTGGCAGCGGCGGGGCCGCCACGATCGAGAGCTGGTCCACCGGACCCAACTTGCTCACCGTCGAGTCCCCCACCCAGCAGGTGCCGCCCGTGGGGATATTCACCAGCCACCAGCTGCTGTCGCTCGTCCGCCCGGCGGCATCCACCGTCTGGCCCTGGATTAAGGAGGTCGTCACGTCGTAGGCCGGGCCCGGCCCCTTGCGGCAGTTGGCATTCAGAAGGAAGGTCAGCTGCGGGGCCGCTGCGGCGGTCGGGGTTTCGGTTACCGTTGGAGAGGGGGTAAACGTGAGGATCTGCAGGATGGGCAGGGTCGGGGTGGTCGTAACTGCCGTGGCGGCCGTGAGGTGCTCACCTGAGCCGAACTCGTAGGCGCCGACGTCACAGGCTGGGCCCACCGGCCGGTAATAGCCCCTCTGATCGACCGCCGGGCAGCTCCCGATCGCACGATCAATGGCCGGACTGCCAGCTACCAGAGCGTTCACCCATGTCCCGGCGTCGGCGGTCAGAGGAGCGACTCCAAGGGCGGGATCCCTCAAGGAGTCATTACAGGCCAGGCTGGCAGTGTCAACGGTCACACTTGAAATGGAGGGGGGACAATTTGTTGAGGTATTTAAGGCGATGATAGAATTTTGTACGGTTGTGGATAAAGACCCAGCCACAGCTGATTGAAAATTAGCAACGCCATAATTATTGTATACCACTGTATCGTAAGACAAAGAGACGTTTCCTCCCTGGTTATATAATCCCGCCGCGTTGTTTCCACTGATGGTTGAATTGACAATCGAAACCGTACCTGATGAAACCTCTACTCCTCCGACATTTGTTAATAAGGGTGGTACAACAGGGGCAAAACCGTTATGGATTACGGCGTCCTGGGTGATCTGCATGTTTCCACCGCTCGAAATTCCATAACGTTCGTTATCCGCTATCACACTGTTCCCAATAGCAATCATTCCAGAGTTTTCAATTCCACCCTGGGTATTATTTAGGAATTGGCTACTGCTGACAGTAACCGGCCCGCCCTGGTTTTCGATCCCCCCACCGGTATTATTTGACACGCTGCTGTTGCTGATCGTCATCCTGCCGCTTGCCCCTCCTTCGGTTATATTGTCGACGGCTGCACCGTATGAACCTGCTAAAGGAACATTGGAGGAATCGACGCTCACATGGTCTAGAATAGCGACGGAAGTATTGAGAAGAGCAATATCGTTCCCCTGGAAAGAGCTTTGCGAGATATTCAGAGTTCCCCCGCCAAACGTCGTGACTCCGACTGTGTTGTTTGAAATGGTATCCCCCACCAGCGTCACTGCACTCGATCCAGCTAGGACTCCATTTACGGCATTTGAGATAATGACATTATTTAATAACACCTGGGTTTCAACGCTATTACCGACCAGATTGACACCATCCATACCACCGCTGATCGTCAATTCCGTGATACTCGCATGTGCGGTATTCGGGAGGGTGATCACCGTGGACGTCGGACTGGTGGCCGAGAGCGTAGTTTGGCTGGACCCTGCCCCGACGATGGTCGGCCACTTGGTGAGGGTCACATTCGTCGGGAACGTGCCGGCGCCGACGTCGATCTGGCTCTGGGGGGTCGCTTTGCTGACCGCCGCGTCAAGGGTCCGACAGGCGTGAGCCGCGGAGAGGCAGTCGTTGCTGTCATTACCGGTCGTCGAAACATAGTACGTATGGGGAGCCGGGAGAGGCGCACAGGCGTAAAGGGATAGAAGCAGCCCGCCTACCAGCAGCAGCATTCGTATGAATCCAAGTTTTATCATAGGTCATCCACTCTTAAAAAGAATAATCCTTCAAAATAGGTCCTCAGCCGGATGTTCTCGAAGCCAGGGAACTGCTCCGTGAGCATACGCGGGAGGTACTGCGTCTCTGGACACCATCGGTATCCGAGAGATTCTATCTATCGCCCTGGAATCAGTTCGAACAGAGGCATCGTTCTGCATAACCCGCCTGGGTATCGAAATTGCTGAATTAGATATATTGGATTATATCACTCCATTATCCGGTCGCGAACGGGAAGACCACCCCGTTCCAAACTTGCCTGGAGGATCGGAAGCGACGGTTCTGACTGATGGGTGTTACCGATATCCGGGATCCCCGGAGGCTCAATTTTCTCCCATCGCCAAGGAGGCCCCTGGAAACCGGTGTCCTATTAAAGCAAGGATGGCTCGTGATTGCCGGGAGCCGATTCTCGACTCATCGGCACCATAACGAAAAACGAGCCATAAGAGGCATCATGGCCAGGGTATCTTCACCGCACTGGAATACCCCAGCTTATTCTGAACGCGCACCTGCCCGGAGGAAGCTTGGGAGCAGGTCTTATCGTCAGTCAGCGTGTAGGAGAGGCCGGTCGTGGTAGCCACGACGTCGATCAGGTAACCCTTGGAACAAATGGAGGCTTCGATCAGGTACCCCAGTTGGACGGCGGGAGCGGCCGCATTCCAGGACACGGTGACGCTATTTCCGCTGCGCATCGCATGAACGCCGGTCGGTGGAACGACAGAAGAATTGGTGGGAAGAGGCGGGTATTCAATCGGAATGCTGTGGATATCCACCGGCAGGTTGACCGAGGAGGTGGCCACCCAGCACAGCAGCGGGGTGCCGGTCGGTTGGACCCACAACCAGTTCCCTGCGTAATTGCGGCCGAAGACCTCGGCCGTGCCCCCCGGGTTCAGCCCGTACAGGTAAAGATAGGCACTGTCCGGGCCGTAACGGCAATTCGTGTTGGCCTTCGATACCACCGTCGGGTGCAGAGGGGTGGGACTGCCTGTTTGGGTCGAAATCACCGTAGAAGTCAGTGTTTCAGATGGCAAAGGGGTGAAAGTGGCTGAGGCAGTGCTGGCGGGAGTGGCAGTGAAGGTATCGGTTAAAGGAATCGTCGGGGAGGACGTCAACGTCGGCGCAGAAACCGAAGGCGGAATTGCGGTAGCTGGAAGGGGTGTGGGCAAGGGCGTCGAGCCCTGGGCAAGATTGCAGGATACCAGCCAGAAGGATAACAACAACACAAGAACCCGTTTATGCATAAGGGTAGAACCTCCTTCCATTTCTATCGATCCGCCGTGACGCTTAACTCACGTTGAAACCTGCGGAGGATCATTCTTCCAGTGTCGAGATGTCCCCCTCCGGCAGCCCCTGGGCACGCGCCTTGAGCACGCGGCGCATGATCTTCCCGGAGCGCGTCTTCGGGAGCGAATCCACGAACTTAATTTCCTCGGGCTTGGCGATCGGCCCCATTTCATGGCCGACATGGTTGCGCAGGTCTTCGATCAGCTCGAGCGAGGGGGTATATCCGGTACGCAGGATGACGAAGGTATGGATGGCAGTGCCCTTCACTTCGTGCGGCAGGCCGATCGCGGCTGCCTCGGCCACGGCGGGATGGCTGACCAGCGCCGATTCGATCTCCGCCGTACCCAGCCGGTATCCGGATACCTTGATGACATCGTCCACCCGGCCGATGATCCAAAAATATCCATCCGGGTCACGCCTGGCTGAGTCGCCGGTCAGATATTTTCCTGGAAACTTGCTCCAATATTGGCTGACATAGCGCTCGGGGTCCCCGTAGATCCCGCGCAACATGGCCGGCCAGGGCTTGAGCAGGACCAGATATCCTTCGGCCCCCGCCGCGACGGGTTTGCCGGCCTCGTCCACGATATCCGCCGCCGCACCGAAGTAGGGGCGGGTGCCTGAGCCAGGTTTGAGCGGCACCGCCGGCGTCGGGGTGATCATGAACATACCGGTTTCGGTCTGCCACCAGGTGTCCATGATGGGACAACGTTCCTTGCCGATCACGCGGTGATACCATTTCCACGCTTCCGGATTGATCGGTTCCCCTACCGAACCCAGCAACCGTAAGCTGGACAGGTCGTGGCGATTCGGCCAGGCCTCTCCGAAGCGCATCAGACCGCGGATGGCGGTCGGGGCGGTGTAGAGGATGGTCAAGCCATACTTCTCGATCATCTGCCACCAGCGGTTCGGGTAGGGATACGAGGGCGCCCCTTCATACATAAAGGAGGTTGCCCCGTTCAGCAGCGGGCCGTAGACCATATAGGAATGTCCGGTCACCCAGCCCGGGTCGGCGGTGCACCACCAGCGGTCCTCGTCGCGCAGGTCAAACACGTCGTGCAGGGTGGCGTATACCCCGACCATGTACCCGCCATGCGTGTGCAGGATCGCCTTCGGCTTTCCGGTCGTCCCCGAAGTGTAAAGGATGTAGAGCGGGTCCTCTGCGTCCATCACCTCGGTCTCGCATTTAGGGCTGGCGATGGGCAGGGTCATCAGGTCGTGGTACCACAGGTCGCGCTCGGGCTCCATGCAGACCTCCTGTCCCGTGCGCTTGACGACGATGACGTGCTCGACGCTGGGCGAACGCGTCAGCGCCTCATCCAGGATGTCTTTGAGCTTGACGATCTTCCCGTTCAACCAGCCTCCATCCGCGGTGATGGCGACCTTCGAGTGCGAGTCGAGGATCCGGCCGTGCAGCGATTCGACGGAGAACCCGCCGTATACCACCGAATGGATGGCGCCGATTTTGGCGCAGGCCAGCATGGCGATCACGATCTCCGGGATGCGCGGCAGGTAAATCGTCACCCGGTCACCCTTTTGGATCCCCATGGCCTTGAGCACATTGGCGAACTTATTCACTTCCCGGTTCAGGGCATGATAGGAATAGGTGCGCTGGTCACCGGGCTCGCCCTCCCAAATGAGGGCTAGTTTGTTCTTCCGCCAGGTCTTGACATGCCGGTCCAGGCAGTTGGCGACGATGTTGACTTTGCCGCCGACGAACCATTTATAAAAGGGTTTTTGGCTCTCGTCGAGCACGGTATCCCACGGGCGGACCCATTCGAGCTCCCCGGCGCGTCCCGCCCAGTAAGCGGAAAGGTCCTTCTCTGCCCGGGCGGCCTCGGTTTCCCAGTCCCGGATATAAGATTGGGTCAGAGCCTCCGGGGGAGGATAAAAGACCTCGCCTTCGAGTTTGGGTTTTTTAGTGGTTGTGGGGGTCATGATTGAATCCTCCTCAGGAAAGAAAAACGCCAGATCGACATAAAGGGTCCCTAAATCTTTATATCTATTATCAATTTTATCCTATATTTAGACATTCTCGACCTGAATCCCCTCGGCCCGGCGGTCTGGATGAATCCGCCGCCGCATCAGGATCGGTCGGCAGAATCGGTTCGCCCATGGAACTTGTGCAAACTGAATTTATCCATTATCCTTGATTTATCTCATCCTCCAGGAGAGCAGCATGCCGCGCAGGATCACCTTCCCGGACGATTTTATCTGGGGCGCCGCCACCTCAGCCTACCAGGTCGAAGGCGCCTGGAACGAGGACGGCAAGGGCCCCTCGATCTGGGACACCTTTTCCCACACCCCCGGTCGGATCGCCAATGGGGACACCGGCGATGTGACGGTCGACCACTACCATCGCTTCCCGGAAGACATCAATCTGATGGTCGAACTCGGCCTGAAGGCGTACCGTTTCTCCGTGGCCTGGAGCCGTATCCAACCTTCCGGCACCGGCGCGGCCAACCCGGCTGGTTTGGATTTCTACGACCGCCTGGTGGATGAACTGCTCGCCAAGCAGATCGAACCCTATCTATGCCTGTTCCATTATGACCTCCCCCAGCCCCTCCAGGACAAGGGTGGCTGGCCGAACCGGGATACTGCTTTCGCTTTCGCCGAATACGCGCGCCTGGTGAGTGAACGCCTGAGCGACCGCGTCAAGATCTGGATGACTCATAACGAGCCCTGGGTCGTCGCTTTCGCCGGATATTTTTCCGGAGAGCACGCTCCGGGCATCAAAGATCCACCCGCCGGTTTCAAGGCCATCCACCATCTGTTACTTTCACACGGCCTGGCAGCAGAGGCGATCCGCGCCGAGGCCCGACAACCGGTCAAAGTGGGCATCACCCTGAACCTGAACCCGGTCTATCCCGCGAGCGACTCCCGGAAAGATCAAGAGGCGGCCAAACGTATCGACACCGTCCTTAACCGTTCGGTGCTGGATCCCCTGCTCAAGGGGACTTCGCCGATGCAGGAAATCCTGGCGGTCAGGCTGCTGCTCACGGGGGTGATCAAACCCGGCGACCTGAAGAAGGTCCGCGACCTCGACATCCTGGGGATCAATTATTACACCCGGACGGTCGTAAAGGATGATCCTTCCTTCCCGGTCGTCGCCGCCAGTCAGGTCTACCCGGAAGGCAACGAATACTCAGGCATGTGGGAGATTTACCCAGAGGGCCTCTTTACCCTGCTGAAACGCATCTGGGAAGATTACCAGCCGAAATGTGAGATCCTGATCACCGAAAACGGGGTCCCGGTTCCGGACGGGAAAGACTACGACGGCCGGGTGCGCGACGAGCGCCGCATCCGCTATCTCAGCAGCCATCTTGACCAGATCCACCGGGCCATCCAGGACGGGATCCCGGTGAAAGGGTATTTCCACTGGACCCTGTTGGACAATTTCGAATGGGCTTACGGGTTCGCCCCGCGCTTCGGACTGGTCTATGTGGATTACAAGTCCCTCCAGCGCACCATCAAGGACAGTGGGAGATGGTTCGCCCAGGTGATCCGGGAGAACGGGTTTGAACTTTAAGACTTTCCCTGCCGGGAGATGAACTTCTCATGCGGCGTCTGTGTGCTGTCCTTCTGATCCTCTTTTTCCTGGTCACCTTTGCGTCCCCAGCCGCAGCCAGTGACACGGTGCGCGTCTTCTACGCAGGAGCGCAGGACAGCACGGTCCGCCGGGCGCTGACCCTGACCGGCAGGACCGACACATTCACCCTGGTCAGCGACCCGAGCCAGGCGGATGTCTTCCTGCTGGATGACAGCATCCCAAGCCCGGAGAAGATCGCCCAACGCCTCCAGCAGGGCGCAGGCCTGGTTTTGATCCTCGGACCGGATACCGCTGCGGCCGATGTGCAAACCCTGCTGGGCTTCCCGGTTGAGCTGCAGCGCCGTGACGACCCGGTCAGCCTGACCGAGATGAAGGGAACCCAGGACCCGCTGGCCAGACAGATCATCTGGAACAGCTCGCCGCAGGTGCGGCAGCGGTATGCGGTCAGTACACCGCTTTCCTCCGTCCAGCCCCTGGTGATCGGTTATGAGGACAATTCCTGGGTGCTGTGGAGCGCACAGGGCGGCCGCGCCTTTATTTTCAATGCCTTTCTCAGCACTCAAGATAATCCTCAGATCCAGGAATGGGCTTACTATAACTACCTGATCTACCACCTGACCCTGCGGGCCGCAGGTCGCACCCCGCTCTCCTTCGCCGATTATCCCGGTTCCCCGGTGCCTCACCCGCTCGAACGCAATGTGCTGCTCCTGGTGATGGCGGTGCTCGTGGTGATGTCCTTCCTGGCCTACTTCCTCGTGCGCCGCTACAGCCTGGATCACCCGGAGGAACTGGACCGGATCGTCAGCGACCGGGTCAGCTTTGATGTCCGGGAGGCCGGGACAGAATGGGAGCAGGTCGGTTTCCATCGCCCCCTGTCAGGATTTATGGTCGCACTGACCATCGGGCTGGTCCTGTTCATTCCCCTCATCGCCTATCAGAACCTGATCCTGCCCACCTACATCCTGCCCTCCGCTGAGGCGCTCGGGATCTGGGGGCGGGTGACCCAGTTCTTCGCCCTGGCCTGGCAGTTCTTTGATATGGGGACGGCGGCGGCATTAAACAAGTTTTTATCCCAGTATCGCGTCAATGATCCGAAGAAGGGCATTCAATATGCCCAGCTCTTCGTTTGGTGGCAGGCCCTCTCCGGGGCGGTGCAGGTGGCCTTGGTGATCGGCCTGGCCAGCACGGTCGCCCCCCACACCGCCTACGCCCTGTATGCCTGGAGCGTCATCATCCATACTTTCATCCAACTCCCGGGCTTTTATCAGGTCATGCGCAACACCCTGAACGGTCTCCAGCGCCTGGACTACTCCCGCCTGTTGGATACCGCCCTGAACCTCGTCCTGCCGATGATCGTCCAGCCGATCTTCGTGGGGATTATGTACGCCTGGGGCCGAGCCCACCCCGTATTCGGCGGAGCTTTTGGCGGTTTGCTGGGGCTGGGCATCGCCGCCTATGCGGCTGAAGCGCTGACGTTCGTCCTCGGTCTGTGGCTTTATCATCGGATCGGCTACAATGCCCGCGTCTTGTTCCTCGCCCATTTCGATTGGGAGGTCATCAAATCCGGATTTAAGTTCGGGGTGTTCGAGATGCTTGGATCGGTGGCCTGGTCCTTCGGCCAGGCTGCGGAGATCTGGATCACCCAGGCCCGCTTGATCAACTATGCGGAGATCTGGGGCAATTGGGGGCTGGCTCAGAACTTCATTTTTGCCTTTAATATCCTGCAAACCCTTTATGATGGATTCATGCCGTCCATCTCTGAAGCCATTTCGACCGGGAAACGGTTGCTCTGCCAGTATTATGCGGCGATGGCCTATAAATACGGCGGCATGGTGAGCGCCTTCCTGGGAGCGGTGCTCCTGGCAGTCGCAGACCGTTTTATTCTGGGGGCCACGGGACCGGAGTTCGCCCGCGCCGCGAAATACGTGATCCCGCTCTCGATTTGGGGGGCGGTGCAGTATCCTTCCTGGGTCGGGGACAACGTTCAGCTCGGCGCCAACCGGCCGTATCTCAAATCCATCCTGATCTTCTCGGAGCAAACCATTCGGGTGGTCCTGGCCTGGATCCTGCTGGCGAGGTTTCAGATCAATGGTCTCATCATCGCCTACTTCGTGGGCCTGACCGCGAAGGGGATTGCCGCCTACGTGATCAACCACCGCATCTGCTTCCCCCAGCGCTTCTACGGCTGGCAGTCGGTGGCGGCGCCCCTGCTCGCCGCGGCAAGTCACTATGCCCTCCTGCGCTATCTGACCGGTTTGCTATGGAAAGGCGACCCGATCACCAGCCTGCTCATCTTGTTCGTCGGCATCCTGCCGAGCTTTCCGGTCTACATGTTTCTCTACGGACTCTTTGGCGGATGGGACCAGGACACCCTGGATGAATTTAAAGGGGCGGTTGAGCTGACCGGATTTGTCCGACCCCTGGCCAGAATCATCTGGGCCTCAACCGCCTTCGGCGCCCGGATCAGCCCGTTGCATGGACGTTTCCCGATCTCCAACCGCCCGGCCGCCATGCGGGAGGCAGCCCAGCTGACCGAAGAAAGAGTTAAACTTTAAGCGAGGCTCAATCCATTCATCTGCAATCATAGGATGACTATGCGAACCCTTCACCTCATCTCACATACTCACTGGGACCGGGAGTGGTATCTCACCTTTCAACAGTTCCGCCTCAAGCTGGTCCACCTGGTCGATTCCCTTTTGGACATTCTGGAATCCGATCCGCAATACAAATACTTCCTGTTGGATGGACAGACCATCCTCCTGGAAGACTACCTGGCAATCCGCCCGGAACGCGAGGCCATCCTGCGGCAGTTTATCCAGAGCGGCCGCATCATCATTGGGCCCTGGTATGTGCTGCCGGATGAGTTCCTGGTCAGCCCGGAAGCAACCATCCGCAATCTGCTGCTGGGAGATCAGACCTGCCGCCGTTTCGGTCCCAAAATGCACATCGGCTACAGCCCCGATCAATTCGGGCACATCGGCCAACTGCCCCAGATCCTGCGCGGGTTCGATATCCAGACCGCCTGCTTCTGGCGCGGCCAGTCCAATGAAGCCTGCGAGCTGTGGTGGGAGGCTCCCGACGGATCCCGAGTTTTTACGGCCAATTTACGCGACGGCTACGGCTACGCGGCCAGCTTGCCAGCCGACAGGCCGGAAGCCTTCACTGCTGAAATCAGGCGTTTAAGGGATCAACTCCTGCCTTTTGCCGCCGCGCCCCACCTGCTGCTGATGAACGGGACCGACCATATGGAGCCGTCTCCCGATACACCCAGGGCCATCGCCTCCACCCGGGGCCTGCTGGACGGCGACGAACTCATCCACTCCACCTTGGTCAACTACCTGACTGCTACCCGGGCCGCCTTGGAAGGGCAAGCTTTGCCCGTGACCCAAGGAGAAATGCGCGACTCCAGACGCATGCACCTGCTCCCGGGGGTTCTCTCGACAAGGATGTGGATCAAGCAGCGCAATTATGCCTGTGAGACCTTGCTGGAAAAATGGACCGAACCGTTCAGCACCTTTGCCTACTGGATTCCACCGGAGCGACGCTCTCCGATCTTTCAGCAAAAATCGGATATCGTCCGGGCGGCCTGGCGTTTGCTGATGCAAAACCATCCTCACGATTCGATCTGCGGTTGTTCGATCGATCAGGTTCACCGGGAAATGCAGGTGCGGTTCGACCAGGTCGATCAGATCGGGGAAGAGGTCACCCGGCAGAGCCTGGAAAGCCTGGCGGCAGCCATCCGTACCCAATCCGGCGGCCCCTCCGAGCCGGAACTCGCCATCGTGGTTTTCAATCCGAGCAGCCGCCCGCGTACGGATGCCGTGACTTCAATCCTGGAACTTCCCGCCTCCAGCAGCGGCGGGTTCGCACTGGTCGATGAAACCGGCGCAGTCATCCCCTTCGAAACCCGCGGCCTGGGAAGTCGTGAAATCATTAACACCTCCCTGAATCCCAAAGAGTTTCAGACGATGTTCGGCCAGATCCAGGACGGGCGCGCCGCCGGCATGACCGTTCAGGATCTGACGGTCCGGCGCGATGGCGCCCAGGTCTTCATCCTCGCCGTGATGGATGAAGGCGGGGAACCCAACCTGGTGAAATGGGACCGGGGGATGAAGGAGATCCGGACCTGTCTTGCTGACCCGAGCCTCACCACCTTCAATATCAGAGCACGCACCGGGTCGTCCACCCGGCTGGTCTTTACCGCACCGCAGGTCCCAGCACTGGGCTACCGCACCTTCTGGCTGCGCGACCAACCGGCTCCCAACCAGCCGGCCCGGATGAACGCCGCGGTCCGCATGCTGATGCCCGTGGCGGCGCGCCTGGCTGGCACCTCCCTGGGAAAGCGAATGATCGGACTCCTGACCCGTCGAGGCTCTCCCAGACCTGCCGACTCGATCGAAAATGAGTGGTTCAGGGTCGAAGCCAGCAAGGATGGAACCCTGTTGGTGCTGGACAAACGGACCGGGGTGCCCTACGCGGGATTAAACCGTTTCATCGATGGAGGCGACCGCGGCGACGAATACAACTACTCCCCGCCGGAAGCCGACCGGTTGTTGGCCGCCCGGCTCAGGCACGTCCAAAGCCGGCATGGTCCGGTCCAGCAGACGATGGAATTGGTCCTCGAACTTAAAATACCCGTTGAACTCACCCCGGATCGGAAAGGTCGTCTCCAACAAACCATCCTGACCCCGATCACCACGCGCATCACTCTCACCAACGGTCTCCCTCGCCTGGATATCCAGACGGAAGTGGAGAACTCAGCCCGCGACCATCGATTACGCGTCCACTTCCCCGCCCCGTTCGCCGCCCTAGCCGGATACCACGATGGTCACTTCGAGATCGTCCAGCGTCCGATCGGTGTCCCGGCCTACGACGAGACCTGGATCGAACAGCCGCGGCCGGAAGTACCCGAGCGGGCATTTACGCAGGTCGTCAATGACCGCCTCGGGCTGACGATTGCCAACCACGGCCTGCCAGAGGTGGAAATCCTTCAAAACGAACAGGGCCATGCTGAAATCGCTTTAACCTTGCTGCGCTGCGTGGGTTGGCTGTCCCGCGATGATTTCCCCACGCGCAAGGGGCACGCCGGTCCAAAGCTGGCGACGCCGGAAGCCCAAATGCCCGGACGATGGACTTTCGAGTATGCCATCCTTCCGCACGCCGCCGCAGCTGACGATGTCATCCCCCTCGCCTATGCCTACCAGGCTCCCCTGCGGGCGGTTGGCAGCGGACCCCACCCGGGCTCCCTGCCATGGGCTGCCTCGTTCATCAATGTCAAACCGGCAAGTTTTTGCATCAGCACGGTCAAGGAAGCCGAGGACGGCCGCGGCTGGCTGGTGCGGGGCTACAACCTCACCGGGACCGGAATCCAGGTCGAGCTCAAGCCTTGGCGGCGGTTTCGGCGCGTGGAACGGGTCAACCTGGCAGAAGAGAAACTCTCGGATCTCGAGCTATCCCCTGAAGGGAGCGTTCCATTTCCTGTCCGAGGGCATGAGATCGCCACTGTGTTGTTCCGCGATTAAAGACCCCTGCTCTGTGGGTTCTGGTTCCGCCCACTCCGGCTCACCGCTCGAAAATGTTGCTCCAGGTGCGATCTGCAGTGCGGATGACATAAAGCGTCTCATCCATTTTGGATATGAGATAAACGATCTCTTAGAAACACCTTTCTGAGAGTGGCATATCTCATGTCAGTCTTTGAAATCCTTATAAATCACGAACCGTCGGGATGGTCAATTTCCATGGCCCCCGACGGTTACTGTTCATTCAGGTTGGTTTTTTTTGTAAGGCTCACGGGACAAAGTCAAGGCTTGACATAGTAATCGAATATCTAGTATAATTTTGACTATGTCCAGAAAATTCAAGCGTTCAGCTTTGGCTTTGGCAGTACTCACTCTCCTCCATGAGGCACCGATGCATCCCTATCGAATGCAGCGGCTGATCAAAGATCGCGGCAAGGATCAGGTCATCAATGTCGAACAAAGAGCCAGCCTCTATCAAACCATCAACCAGTTGCTGAGCGCCGGGTTGATCACCTTCTGGGAAACTACACGCCAGGAAGGTTTCCCAGAACGAACCGTCTACAAGCTGACCGATCAAGGTCACGACACGGCCCAGAGATGGCTGCGTGAAATGCTCTCCACACCTGCTCAGGAATTCCCGGAATTTCCGGCGGCAGTCTCCCTGCTTCCCCTCCTGACGCCTGAGGATGTTCTTCATCAGTTGGAGATACGGGAGGCCAGACTCACCGAGCAGATCACTTCCATCGATCGAGAAGTAAAGGCCCATGCGGCCAGCATATCCAGGCTTTTCCTGTTGGAATCCGATTACCAGAGAATCATGTTCGTTTCCGAGCGCAAATGGGTTCGGTCGGTCATGATGGATTTAAAGAGGGGTCAACTGAAATGGAATCGCGAGTGGATGCGGCCATTGGTGTCGCCAGAAACTGAAGAACGACGGGTCGGTGCAAGCCCGGATCCAAAGGACCAGGAGAATTGAAGATGACCCCTGAAAATCAATCAATACCCGCCGCGCGCGAGCGCTATATCACCAGCTCAGTAACCATGAAAGACGGCACCACCCTCGGGTACCGCTACCTCGGCCAAGGATCAGGAATTGTGGTGTTGCACGGCGCAGCCTCATCAGGCTACAACCACTTGCAGCTCGCTGAAGCGTTGGCGGATACATTCACGATTTACCTGCCAGATCGTGGTCGCGGTTTAAGTACACCGTTTGGCAAGGACTATACCGTTCAGACTGAAGTTGATCATTTAGAAGCCCTTCTTTCCAAGACTGGCGCTCACAACGTGTTCGGGGTCAGCTCAGGAGCCATCATCTCGCTGCAAGCCGCGCTTACCTTATCCCCCATTCACAAAGTTGCTATCTACGAACCGCCCTTGCTCGTCAAGGAGCCAGCTGCGGGACTGGCACGCTTTGACCAGGAAATGGCACGTGGAAAACCAGCCGCAGCCATGGTTACCGCGATGAAAGCAGCACAGATGGGACCACCGATATTCAACCATATTCCCAACTGGATTCTCGAACGGCTTACCCTGATGATGATGAACGGCGAAGAAAAAAAACCCAGGGGTGAGTATATAACGATGAGAGCGTTGGCTCCAACCGTGCACTTTGATTCTCGGCTAATTATCGAGCTGGCTGGGAAAATGGAGAGTTTTCGGGCGATACGCGCCGAGGTGCTCTTGCTCGGTGGCAGCAAAAGCCCAGCTTACCTGAAAGCTGGTCTTGATGCCCTCGAGAAAATCTTGCCATCAGCCAAACGCGTTGAGTTCCCCGGATTGGGTCATGCCGCTTCATGGAATACGGATCGAGGCGGACAGCCGGCACTCGTAGCAGAAGAATTGCGCCTTTTTTTCTCTTAAGAATGGTGTCTGATGGTATGTCCTGATCTTTCTGCATGAATCTACCCAACATTGAAAAGAGAGGTCGCCCAACGAGAGCAAATCATCTTTAAGAGTTTGAGTCCCCTTGGGGGCATGTGTACGATAGGTGGTAAATTTATCACGGTTGAATGGGAATAATCTCATGATCGGGGGAGAGTCATCGACAAGGCTTGCCTATAATTGATGGAGCCAGGAAAAGAAACCGTCCATATAGCGCGTTTGTTATCACGCGAAAATCATCAACGCTGGTTGATTCAACGGGGGTATTTGCTCTATACTGAATGCAAAATACTTGAGGGTCCTGCAATTCAATGGGGAAAATATGAAGCAGATTATCCAATTTCTGTTTACGATAACTTTATGTGGGTGCGTATTGGCAATTCCGGGTGAAACAACTTCTCTTGCCCCTACTGCTACTCCAATTACCACCTCAATACCTACAGCTATAGTAATTCCAACCTTTGCACCTTCCGCCACAGCAAGTCCAAGGCTTCCTCTCCCTGTGCTTGATGGTACTCCATATCCGCATCCAGCTGCAGTTATCTCCCCTGAAAATGCCGCGGGCGTGGTTGAGCTTGCTCGCTGGGGTAAAGGGACAGTCAACCAGGTTGCCTGGTCACCGGATGGGAAACAGATCGCCGTGGCTTCTTCAATAGGAATCTACCTTTGTAATCCCGAGACGCTTGAGCCAACCCGCATCTTTGAATCGACAGACTGGGTCTATAGTATGGCATTCTCGCCGGACGGCAGCACCTTGGCCGCCGGGTCTGGTCTCGATGTGGAGTTGTGGGATGTCGCCATCGGCAAGCTGATGCACATTCTCGAAGGACACACCGAAGTAGTAAATAGCGTGGCCTTCTCACCAGATGGTCATACCCTGGCCTCTGGGTCAAACGACAACACGGTGAAGCTATGGGATGTCACCAGTGGCCAGTTGCTGCGCACCCTCATAGGGCACACAGGCGCGGTGAATAGCGTGGCCTTCTCACCAGATGGCCGTATCCTGGCCTCTGGATCAAATGATGCTACCGTGAAATTGTGGGACGTCACCGGTGGCCAATTGTTAAGCAGCCTTTCAGGACATACCGTTGGTGTGAGTAGTGTGGCCTTTTCTTCGGATGGACGGACTTTGGCCTCAGGGTCAGGGGATGACACGGTGAAGTTGTGGAATCCAGCCAGCGGACATTTGTTGCGCACTCTCGTAGGACACCATAGAGGGGTGAATAGCGTATCCTTTTCGCCAGACGGCCGCACTCTGTCCTCTGGGTCAGATGATTACACGGTAAAGATCTGGAGCGTCGCGAGCGGACAACTGCTTAATACTCTCGAGGGAAATACCGAATGGGTTAAAAGCGTGGCTTTCTCACCGGATGGCCGTAGGGTAGCTTCAGGGGCAATTGACATCACTGTGACACTGTGGGAGGTGGGCCTGTGGGATGTCGGAAGTGGCCACTTAGTGAACAGCTGGCAAGGACAAACCAGTTCGGTGTATTGCATAGCCTTCTCGCCGGACGGCAGCACTTTGGCCTTTGGGTCAGACGACTATACCGTCAAGCTGTTGGATGCTGCCAGCGGCCAGTTGCTGCGCACCCTTACAGGTCATACCGGATATGTGAGGAGCGTGGCATTTTCTCCAGATGGTCATTCCCTGGTCTCAGGATCAGATGATGATACGATAAAGTTGTGGAACGTTGCCAGAGGCGAGATGCTGAAAACCATCGCAGGACACGGGAACGGGGTGGGTAGTATTGCGTTCTCACCGGACGGCCACACTCTGGCCTCGGGTTCAGGCGATGACACGATAAAACTGTGGGATGTCGCCAGCGGTCAGCTGCTGCGTTCCCTCGAAGGACACACCGCCAGTGTGGCGAGTGTGGCCTTCTCACCTGACGGGAGCATCCTCGCTTCCGGATCATATGACAACACCGTGAAATTGTGGGATGTAGCCAGCGGGAACCTGCTACGTACCCTCGAAAGACACACCGACATTGTATTTAGCATTGCCTTCTCGCCAGACGGTCACACCCTAGCCTCGGGATCAAATGATCACACGGTCAAGATATGGGATACCACCAGTGGACAGATGTTGTATAGCTTGCAAGGACAAAACAGTCCCGTGTATAGCGTGGTCTTCTCGCCAGACGGCCGTATCCTGGTTTCCGGATTGGAAGATGGTACGGAGGAATTGTGGAATACTACCAACGGCCAATTGCTGCGCACCCTAACAGGGCATGTAGACCCTGTGACCAGCATGGTTTTCTCGCCGGACGGAAGCATCCTGGCGTCAGGATCGTTTGATGGAACGTTGCGATTGTGGGGAATCCCTTAATATAGCTACCCTGTTTTATAAAACCTAATCTAAAATGTATATTTGGATTGGGCGGCCTATCAGACAATAAAGACTAATCACCCCATGGGGTTCGACTTCCCTTGGGGGCATGTGTAGGTGGTAAATTTATCACGGTGGATCGCGGCTCCACTATAAGGTTTTCATGTACCGCCGCATGGCCAGGCCGAATCCAACCCCCAGCAGGAGCCCCAGTACGAGCAGGACTCCCAGCGCGTAGACGATCACGGACAGGTGACGGATCCCTCTCAGGGCAAAGGCTGCAAAAATGACCCACAGTCCGGTACCCAACAGCCATTTCCCGGCATAGGCATTCACCCGGTACCATATTTCCTGATCTTCCAGAGTTCTCTTCCCTCCAAAGCCGACCCATCGATTGGGGGGAATCCGACCCAGGAGGAGGGGGATGGAAATAAGCACGGTAAGCAGCCCACCCACCGTGAAAACGATCGTCAAGGTTGACATTCGACCCTCCTCAATTCGGAATCCCACACGCAGATCAGGTCCGACGGTCCGGTCCGCTGCGCGGCCTGCCCGGCATTTCAGGTCGTCCGCTGCTGCAGTGCCCGGTAGTTCTCAACCCGCCGAGGAATACATTTGATCTGGGGTCAAAACTGCTGGAAAACGACCCCTCAGGGCCAGGCGGGCTTCGAAGCAGGCCTGACAGGCGTCGGCATAACCGTCTTGGTGCGGTAGGGAGAATTCGCGCATCAGCGCCGTCGGTCCGCCTTCGAGCAACAGGCGGACCACGGCATTGGCTTCCGGATCATAGCGCGCGCAGATTTCCTGGAGCGGCTCCTGGAAGAGATTGCCGATGCTGATCCCCTGGCAAATGTGAAGATTGCCCAAAGGATCCACATGAATACGTCCGGGATCGCGCAGATCCTCGTAGGGACAGCGCACCCACCGGTCCCAGGGCAAGGGGTGAGAGGCACGGCCAGCCAGTTTCCGGGCCGCCCGACCTCGGTACATCAGGGTTCCCTCCTCCGTGGAGGAGGCCTCCGGTTGGGGAATGCGGATGGTCGCGGTTGAGATGCCCAAGGTCGCAGCCGCCTGCAGGGCATGGTGCACTTGAGCAGCTCCCGGATCAATGGAATGGTAGAGATCACCGGAAAGGGTCAAATCCGTCAGCAAGTCTGCAAACGGTTCGAGGACGGTCCGAGCGTCCTCTGTGCTCGTGGCCCAATAGGCGTTGGAAACAATCCCTACCCGGAAACCCATTTCGACGGCGGTCCGTACGCCGCTCAGCAGGACTGCGTAATATAGGAAAGGTTCTCCCCCTTCAAAGTAAACACTCGTGATCCCGTTGGTCTCTTTCGCCTGGGCAAGGATGAAGTGGATCTGGGAACGGGTCAGCGTTCCGCTCTGCCACGGGCTGCCCCACACAAAACAATGATCGCATTCAAGGGTACACTGGTAGGTGAGAAGGATGTGGATGCTGGAAAGCTTCACTTCTTCCTCGGCAGTGGCTCATCGATGAAGGAGGGTTTCCAGCCTGGAGCGCATCTCGTCCATTTCAAAGGGCTTGGACCATAAATCATCGGCTCCGGCCTTCAGGGCCAGACCGCGTTCCACTTCATCGCTCATCGCCGTGAGCATGACAATGGGGAAGGAGGCATTGATGGGTGGCTGCCGCAGGTAGCGGCAGAGTTCGTATCCATCCATATCAGGCATCATCACGTCCAAAAGCGCCAGGTCCGGCTTGTTATCCTGGACATGCCGGATCGCATCCTTCGCGCTGCGTGCCGTGATCACCTGATACCCACCCAGCTCCAGGACCTTGGAGAGCAGTTTTAGGTTGATGTCGTTATCATCGACGATTAGAATCTTTGCCGGCATGGATCACATCTGTCCCATTTCTGATTAAAGAATACTCGATTAATCTACATCTCGTCAAGCTAAAAAAAGGTCATGAGGCTATAATAAACCGATCGACTTGGAGGATCTATGTCGAATGTTTATGCTTCCCAGCACCCTTTGCTCGCCCACAAACTGACCCGCCTGCGAGATAAGAATACCGACCCGAAGAAATTCCGGGAACTGGTGCGGGAGATGGCAGCCCTCCTGGCCTACGAAGCCACCGCGGACCTGGCCACCCAGCCTCGCCAGGTCAAAACCCCGCTCTCGACATTCAACGGCGCCGAGTTGAAGGAAAAGATCGGCCTGGTGCCGATCCTGCGCGCCGGCCTGGGGATGGTGGAGGGCATCTGGGGCTTGATGCCTTCTGCCGAGGTCTGGCATATCGGCCTATACCGGGACGAAAAAACGCTCAAACCGGTTGAGTATTACAACAAGCTCCCCGTCGAACCAACCGTTTCGGTATGCCTGATCCTCGACCCGATGCTGGCGACCGGCGGATCCGCCACAGCCACAACCGCTATATTAAAACGCTGGGGGGTAAAAAAGATCAAGTTCGTTGGTCTGATCGGAGCGCCGGAAGGGATCGCCGCCATGCAAAAGGCCCATCCGGACGTACCCCTCTATCTGGCCGCGATCGATGAACGCCTCAACTCGCGCGGTTACATCCTCCCCGGCCTTGGGGACGCGGGCGACCGCCAGTTCGGCACAGGCTGACCGGCCCCTCCATCTCCCGGACGCTGTCCCTGCGCCCCGCGGCTGGATCCCCGCGGGGCTATTTCTAGGTGGCGACGTCGACCCCGGTCAATTTTGCCATCAGGCGATGCAACAGGAAAACCGGCAATACCAGGAGGGCGTGGAGACCTGCGCTCCAGCCAAAGATGAGCGCCAGGGCACGCAGAAACGCGTTGAGCGGTGGGGCCAGGTTTAGGAGCATCCATCGGCCTGCGCCAGCCAGAAGCGCCACACCGATCAAGGCGGCTACGATCAGACCGGATGGCAACCAGGCATGCCGGTCGGAGGCGGAGGGCAGCATGGTGCTGCTGACCGTGAATGTCAGGTAAAACCAGACCCAGAAATCTGGCAAGGCGGGCACCAGGGCCGCCCCGCTCCAGAAAGCACTCCAATCCCCGCCTTGCAGAAAACCCCAAAGGGGGAGTAAGTGCATCTGAAAAATCGCCGTATAAGCCACAAATAGACATCCGGAAATCAGCGGGGCCGCCCCAATCAGGGCATCGCGCACCACCCCCCCCGAGGCTGTTTCCACCGATCCCAGTTGTAACCGGCCGTCGGGCATGGGGCGCGGTGTAAGGGAAAACCGTCCGGTTTGCACGCCCAGCAGTTTTGCCATCAGAAAATGGCTGAGCTCATGGAGAAGCACGCCCGGAAAGAAGAGGATCGCAAAAACGACCTGAGTCACCCCAGGCCGCCGTGACAGGATTAAAAAGACGGACTGGATCTCCCGGTGCAGCAGGCGCTGAAGGACGACCAAAGGAACGATCATCAAGAGCAGCCAGAGCAGGCCGTCCAGGTTGGCAAAGAGTCCAGCCATCACTTTAGGGTAAAGGAGGGGGTGCCAGGGAGCCCCTTTTCCCGGCTGTTGAAAACCAGATGGCCCCGCCCCCCGCCCCCAGCCCGGCCGTAATGCCGACATTCAGGATGCCCAAACACACGCCGGCCAGCAGCTGGGCAATCCAGACCTCGTTCGAGGAGAGGAGAGGCAATCCCAACAGCACGGTCGCGCCCTGGAACTGCGGATTCTGCATTACCGTAGCATTGATCACCGCGGCGAGGATCTGCGCCAGGAAGGCCATGCCTGCGGCGATCGCCCCGGCAGCAGCTCCTCTCCGGATCACCTCCGCGGATGAGCTCGGTTTCTCGAACGCACCGGTCAGATACCCTGCGCCCACTCCCGCAAGGATGGCGACGCATGAGGCGCATAATGGACTGACCACGGCTGCCACCAGCACGCAAAGGAACATGCCCGCGCCGACGATAAGACCCGCTTTGATCAACGCCCCTCCCATTGGGCAGCCGCCTGCACGATCTGGACGAACTCGTCCTTCTTCAGGCTTGCGCCCCCGACCAGGGCGCCGTCAATCTCAGGCTGGGAAAAGAATTCCTGTGCATTGGCCCCCGTGACCGAGCCTCCATAAAGCACCCGCATCGCCTCGGAGATCGGCTGCCCGAACAATTCCATCAGTCCCGGCCGGATCACCCCTTTCACGACCGCATTCGCATCCGGACCGGTCGAGGCGAGCCCGGTGCCGATGGCCCAGACCGGTTCATAGGCCACGACCACCTTCGCGGCTGCCTCTCGGGGGAGGCCCTTCAAACCCTCCCGAACCTGACGGGAAACAACTTCCTCGGTCCGTTTGGATTTATTCTCCGCCAGCGTCTCCCCAACGCAGAAGATCGGAACCAGGCCGGCTGCAATCGCTGCAGTGACCTTTTTGTTCACGACCTCATCCGTCTCGCCAAAGTATGTCCGCCTTTCTGAATGGCCCAGGATGACATACTGGCAGAATTCCGCGATCATCCCTGGAGAAACCTCCCCGGTAAAAGCCCCCTTCGCCTCCCAGTGCATATCCTGGGCACCCAGACCAATATCCAGCCCATTTAAGAGCGCGGCGACCGGGAAAAGGGCGAGAAAGGGGGGACAGAGCACCTTTTCAACCCCCTTCACTGCATCGAGCGGCTTGGCCATGTCAAAAACGAGATTCCGCGCCTCTTCCACGGTCTTATTCATTTTCCAATTGCCGGCAACAAACGGGGTTCGCATCAGTGAATAGCTCCTTTGATTACTACGGCGGCTTCGCGGATCCAATCGGTTGTCGCCGGATTATTGTTTACCGCTGCCAGGGATTGGCGTGCGGCCGCATATTGTCCGGTCCTCGCATCGAATTCTGCCTGCAGCAACTGTGCCTCAGGCATGTTCGGATACGATTGTTCCAACTGATCCAGCAAGGATTGACCTTGGTTCTGGCTCTGGAAGTAGAAGGCGTAACGGGCATTGGCCAAGAGAGCCAGTGGCGGATCGATACTGGAGAGCTTGTCAGACGGCAGGTAGGTATTCGCATCCTGGTCAGCCGCGGCTCGGTAAACGGTCATATGGAGCGTGTCCCGCATTTTCGCCGCCGTCAGGCCTTTGCCGAGCTGAGGAGGGGCCGCCAGCGCATCGATACGCAATCGTGCCGCCAGCAGCCAAGCCCCTTGATTGGCGAATTTTTGGGCAGCATCCCAAAGAGCAAATTCACCCTTGAGCAGACCTTCCAGGGAGATGACCTCGTTTTCGGCAGGCCCCTTTTCTCCATTGGCGTAATAAGCCAATGCGAGCTGGATCAGCGCGTTCGGATCATTGGGATGCTGGGCAACCAGCGCTTGCGCGGCTGCGATGGACAGGGCCGCGACCGGCGTTCCTGCTCCGGGTTGGGTCGGCGGTGTGGCGGCGATCACCGAAGGAGGAGGCGTGACGGCAACACCCTGGGGGGACGCCGTAGCCCCTGGAACCGGGGATGGGGCAGAGAGCGTGACCGTCCCCGAAGGCGGCAGGGGTGTGCCGGCTCCGGCATTCCGACCGAGTCCGGCCAGGGCGATTAACGTCACCACGCAGATCATAAAAAGGACCACCCCGACTGCCGCCCACACCCAGGGGAATCCTTTCTTGGAAGTTCGCTGGACGGGCGTGGCAGGGGGAGGGGGAGGAGCAACGGGAAGCGGCGTCGGCTCTGGGATCGCCGGCATACCCTCCGGGATCGAGGCTTGAGCCATCGTAACCGGGAGCGGAGCCAGGGTGGGAACATCCGCGGGAAAGGCCGGCAGCTCATCCATGCTCGGGAGCGCACTACCCGCCCAGGCTTGATTGAAAGCCGCGACCAGCGAATCAACATCCGCATACCGATCTTTGCGCTCCTTGGCGAGCGCCTTCAGCAGGACGCGTTCCACCTCCGCGGAAACCTGCGGATTGATCTTGCGCGGCATGGGCAGGGCTGTGTAAATATGGTCGTGAATGATCGAGAAAGGAGTGTCGGCGTTGAAAGGAACCTTGCCGACCACCAGTTCGTACAGCATGACCCCCAGGGAATAAATATCCGTCCCCTCGTCGAGATCCTTCTTGCCCATGGCCTGTTCGGGGGAGATGTATTGGGGAGTGCCCATCACCATATCGGTGCTGAGCGTGGACTCGCCCGAGGCCGCGATCCGGGCCAAGCCAAAATCAGCCAAATAGATCCCGCCGTCGTTGGCGAGCAATACATTGGACGGTTTGATATCCCGGTGCAGGATGCCGTGCTTGTGGGCGTAACTGAGCGCCACGCCGACCGCACCCACGACATGGGTGATCTCAGCGGAGGAGATCGGGCTGCGCATCAGGCGTGCCTTGAGGGTTTCCCCCTCGATATACTTCATCACGAGATAGGGACGACCCTGATGTTCCGAATAATCGAAAATCGGGACGATGTTGGGTTGATCGAGCTTGGCCACCAGCCGCGCTTCCCGCTGGAACCTGGCGAGAAAGTTGGGATCCTCCAGGAAGGCGGGATGGAGTACCTTTAATGCCACATAACGATCGAGAGCAGCATGATAGGCTTTATAAACCGAAGCCATGCCCCCTTGTCCCAGTTGCTCGATGATCCGGTACGGCCCGACCATCTCCCCGGCGTTGAACGGCATGGCTTCCCTCCGCGAATGCACAATGGGACCTGGCCGGTCATGCTCCTTTGGCCAGGTCCCGGCTGTCCTACTTATCCTGCAGGGCCGCTACGCCAGGGAGCTGTAACCCTTCCAGCATCTCCAAAGAAGCGCCCCCACCGGTTGAGATGTGGGTGATCTTTCCCGCCAATCCGGACTGCTGGATGGCAGCCACCGATTCGCCGCCGCCGATGATCGAAACGGCTCCGGAATCCGCAACCGCTTTGGCAACCCCGAAGGTGCCTTTGGCAAATTCGGGGAACTCGAACACCCCCATGGGGCCATTCCAGACCACCGTCTTGGCGTTTTTGATGACCTTGGTGTAAGCCGTGATCGTTTCAGGACCGATGTCCAGGATGCGCCAGCCGGCCGGGATCGGACCGGTCTCCATGCTCTTGTGCGCCGCGGCCGCTTCGAACTTATCGCCGATGATCACATCCACAGGCAGGCGCAGTTTGGGGCCGGCCAATTTGAGGATCTCTTTGGCGGTTTCCAGCGCCTGGTCTTCGACCAGCGAGTCGGCTACCGGATAGCCCTGGGCTTTAAAGAAGGTGTTGGCCATGCCCCCGCCGATCAACACCGTGTCCGCTTTGCCCAGCAGGTTCTTGATCACACCGATCTTATCGCTGATCTTGGCCCCTCCCAGGATCGCCACAAAGGGTTTGGCAGGAGCTGCAACCGCGGCCCCCAGATACTGGATTTCCTTCTCCATTAAAAAGCCAGCCACGGCCGGTAGAAATTTGGCCACCCCCTCAGTGGATGCATGGGCGCGGTGCGCCGATCCAAAGGCATCATTGACATAGATATCCGCCAGGGATGCCAGTTGTTTGGACATGCCCGGATCATTCTTCTCCTCTTCCGGATGGAAGCGGGTGTTCTCCAGCAGAAGCACCTCCCCGGGCGTGAGGGCCTTGGCGGCAGCCTCGGCTTTGGGGCCGATGCAATCCTCGGCAAAAACGATCGGTTTGCCCATCAGTCTGCTCAGGTGCACGGCGACCGGTCTCAACGAGAATTTCGGGTCCGGGCCATCCTTGGGGCGGCCCAGGTGAGAGGCGAGAATCACTTTCGCCTTGCGGGCAAGGGCGTACTTGATGGTGGGCAGCGTGGCAACGATGCGTGTGTCGTCGGTGATGGTCGAGCCGTCTTCAGTGAGCGGCACGTTGAAGTCGACGCGAATGAAGACGCGCTTGTTGGCCAGTTCGATGTC
>Ga0209039_10000038_pt1 | contig 105774 bp, 86 predicted proteins | sample BogFormECP12_OM1_FD_188238 | JGI IMG/M metagenome (GOLD analysis project Ga0209039, IMG submission 188238) | Bog forest soil microbial communities from Calvert Island, British Columbia, Canada - ECP12_OM1 (SPAdes) (version 2) | ecosystem: Environmental > Aquatic > Freshwater > Wetlands > Bog ... | reverse complement strand
GCGCCGTAATATTCCACGCCTATCGCGACCTTTTTGGTGACGTCGTAGCTGAATTTGAAATTGGGCGAGAACTCGTAGCCGCGATGCGCCTCCGGGCCGTGGAACGATTTGTCGACGGATGGATTGAATGCCAGGTACCACTTGTCCAGCTTCTTGTCGACGATCGGCCGGATTTCCCACGTCCAGGTGTCTCGCGAAATCTCCGGCCGCTGCCAGCCGATTTCGTTCGAGATACTGACACCCACCGGCCAGTTCCAACTCTCCGGAGCGGCAAACCGCGGCCGGATGTGCGAGCCCACGTAGATCCAACTGCCGTCGGCTTGCAGGGTGGTGAAGATGTAGAAGCCTGTTTCGAAGTAGTCGTTGAAGCCGTGCGTGATCTCCACGGTTTCATGCAGCGCGTGGTTGGTGGGGAGCACGCCATCCACCACTCCCTTGGTGCCGCTGACGGTGAAGTTGCTGTGCAACTCCACCATGGTGGCGCCGGGTTTCACCAGATCGTACCCATAGACTTGAACTTCGTAGTTGCCCTGGGCGCGCAGACCGGCGGCACAGCAACCCAGAAGGATCGTCGCGATCAAGAAACGCAAAAGGCCCTCGCTTCCACAAGCATCCGCTCCATTTACTGTAGCCCGCTTTTCTCACATATGCCCCTGAAAAGCGGGCCAGAGTTTATTCGCCGTCGCGCGACAGTCCCACCAACGCGCTTCGCAGGCGGCTGGGGTCGATGGGCTTGGTGAGGTAGTCGTCCATGCCAGCCTTCAGGCACTTATCGCGGTCCTCTTTCATGGCGTGCGCCGTCAAAGCCACGATCCGCAGATGCCGGCCGGTATCGCGTTCCGCCGCGCGGATGGCCGCGGTCGCTTCGAACCCGTCCATCTCCGGCATTTGCAGGTCCATCAAAACCACATCGAAGGAACTCTGGGCGACGGCCCGGACGGCCGCACCCCCGTCCCCCACCACGGTCACGACGTGTCCTTCGCGCCGCAACAACAATGCGGTCAGCTTCTGGTTCACGGCGTTGTCTTCGGCCAGCAGGATGCGCAGCGCGTGGACGGCCGCCGGCGGTTGGTTGGCGGAATGCCCCTCGGAGGGTTCGCTCCCGGCATAGCGGCCCTCCTCGTCGACGGTGGCCAGCTCCAGCGGCAGGGTAAAAAAGAAGGTGCTCCCGCAGCCCTCTTCGCTGCGCAGGCCGATGCCGCCGCCCATCAGATCCACCAGGTGCGCGGAAATAGTGAGTCCCAGGCCGCTGCCCATGTGGCGGCGGTGCATGGAACCATCGGCCTGGCGAAACCGGTCAAAGACCAACTCGTGCTTGCCGGCTGGAATGCCGATCCCGGTGTCGGTGACTTCGACCCGTATAAGGGTGGTGGAACCGGTCCGGGATTGCACCATCGCGCGCACTCTCACGCTGCCGGCATCGGTGAACTTCATGGCATTCCCCACCAGGTTCAACAGGATCTGCCGGATGCGCAAAGGGTCGCCAACCAGCATATCCGGCACGTCTTCGTCCACCGCGCTGGTCAGCGCGAGGCCCTTCTCCTGCGCCCGCACAGCGAACAATCGCACGGCGCCCTCCACCGACTGGCGGATGGAGAATGCCACCGGAGCCAACTCGAGGCGCCTGGCTTCGATCTTGGAAAGGTCCAGAATCTCATTGAGCAGCACGAGCAGCGAATCGGCCGAGTCCCTCGCGGTCTCCAGGTATTCTTTCTGTTGCGGCGTGATTTCGGTCGCGAGCACCAGGTCGATCATCCCCAGCACGCCGGCCATGGGCGTGCGGATCTCGTGGCTCATGTTGGCCAGGAATTCGCTCTTGGCGCGGTTGCCCGCTTCGGCCTCGTCCCGGGCGCGCCGCAAAGCCTCTTCCGCCAGCTTCCGCTCGGTGATATCGGAATGGCAGCCCACCATGCGCAGCGCGTGTCCTGCCTCGTCCCACAGCGCCTGGCCGCGCGCCAGCACCCACTTATAACTGCCATCCCTGGCGCGGATGCGATACTCGGTGGTGTAGAACTGGGCCTTGTGGTCCAGGTAGTCCTGCAACTGGCGCTGCACGCGGGGAAAATCTTCGGGGTGAACGCGGCTCTCCCATTCCTGGTTGGTGTTGGGCAGTTCGTGTTCCTGGTAGCCGAGGATCTGTTTCCAGCGGCCCGAATAGAAGACTTCATTGGTGCGCGCGTTCCAATCCCAGAGGCCGTCGTTATTGCCTTGCAGGGCCAACTGCCAGCGCTCTTCGGAGGCCCGCAGGTCCTGCAGCGCGCGGCGATGTTCGGTAAGGTCGCGGAAGGTCCATACCCGGCCGACAATTTCGTCGCCCACTTTCTGGGGCCGGGAGCTGCGTTCGACGAATCGGCCATCGAGGAATTCGAGAAAATCCAAGGTCTCTTTGGCCGGTTCCGCATAGCCTTCGGCGATGGTCCGCCGGAAGTGCGCGGGGTCCGTCAACTGGCTCTCTATAAAGGCCAGCCGGCTGGGGCTGTCAAGGGTGGCGGCCAGGGCCGGCGACATCCGCCACACGTCCAGGTAGCGTTGGTTATGGCTGACGATTTCGCCGTGCAGGTCGACCACCAGGATGCCGTCGGCGGTGGCTTCCAGGGTAGCTTCGAGCAGCGAAGCGGATTCGCGCAGGTCTTTTTCCGCTTTCTTGCGCTTGGTGATATCGAGCAGCGCGGTGCGCATGCCGGTAGGGTTGCCGGCGTGATCGCGAATGATCCTGTCGTGCACCTGCACCAGCAGCAAGCTGCCATCGCGCCGGGCAAACTCGCGCTCGTGGGGCGCCAGCGGCCGTTGGCCGCTCAACTTCTCGTGGGTAGCCCTTTGGCTTTCCGCCTGCGATTCGGGCGCCGCGAAGAACCAGGCCGGCTTGCCCAACATCTCGGAACGCTCGTAGCCCAGCATCTGGCACTCGGCGCGATTGACCCGCCTCACGATGCCCGTGGTGTCCAGCTCATGATAAGCCACCGGCGCATCTTCAAAGAGCGCGCGAAACTGTTCCTCGCTCTTCTCCAGTTCCTGCTGCACGCGCATGCGGTAGACCACCACTTGCTGATAGCGCCACAAGAGCATCGCCAGCACGGCCGCGATCATGCAGGAAATCAAGGCCAGCCAAACCATCTGGCGCCACTGGCCGGCCAAGGCTATGGAGATGGCGGTTTGTCGCGCTCGCACCACTTCGACCGCTTTCTCGAGCGATGCCTGGGCTTCCGCCAGTTGGCCGTGGACCAGCAGTGCCTGCTGCGGATCGGCGGCATTCGGCTGGAGCGCGGTCACGCGTTCGACGGCGCCTTCCACCGCGGGAAAAAAGGACCGGATGGCGCGGTAAGTGTCGTTATCCTTGGCCATGGCGCCGGTGGCTTTGCGATAGCCGGCCTGAAGGGTGGTCCACTGGTCCGGGGCGGCGGGATAGCGGTCCGCTTCGCGCAACAGCGTTCCCATGGAGCTCAAGCCGCGCAGCAGCCCGACGTTGACCTCGATCTGGTCTTCGCGGGAACTTACCGACAGAGCCAGCACCGTGCTCCAGACGACGAACAGAGACGCTGCCACCAGGATACCGATCAGCCAGCGGCGGAGGTGCAACACCAATCTAAACATGCAGTCGCCGGATTCGCGGCGGCCGGCGGGATGGAGCAATTCGATTGTACTGCACGGCTAATCCCGCTGCGCGGCGGCCTCCCGGTAGATTTCCAGAACTTGTTTGGCGGTGCGCGCCCAACTGTATCGGGATGCCTGTTCGCGGCCGCGGCGGATCAGCTCGGCGCGCAAGCCCGTGTCGACCAGCGCGTTTTTGATGCCGTGGGCGATATCGAAGACGTTCTCGGGATTCACCAGAATGGCGGCATCACCCACGATCTCCGGCAGCGAACTGGCATTCGAAGTGACCACCGGGGTGCCGCAGGCCATGGCTTCCAGCGGCGGCAATCCGAACCCTTCATAGCGCGAGGGGAACACAAATGCCGCCGCCGACTGGTAGAAGCAACGCAGCGTCTCGAAGGGCACGAAGCCGAGGAAGCGCACGGTCTGCTCGCCGTGGGTACGGATCACCGTCTGGCGCACCGCGGGGTATTGCGAAACAGTGTCGCCGATGATGATCAGGTGAAGGTCGCGGTAGACCGGGTGCGAGGCCAGCTCCGCGCGCACCACGGCGAAAGCTTCCACCAGGCGGGGAATGTTTTTGTGGCGCCGAATATTGCCGGCGTAGAGCAGGAAGGGATATTGGATCTGGTAGCGCTCCATAGTGAGGCGCCGCTTTTCTTCCGCCTCGGCGCCGGCGCATTCGACGAAGCCCGGATCGGGCGCGTTATAAACGCGGGTGATGCGCTGGGCCGCCACGCCCATGGTATATTCCACGTCGCGGCGGGTGGTGTCGGAAACCGCGATCACGTGGCTGGCCCGTCCGAGCCCGCGGCGCAGCCTGAAACGCCGCAACTGAATCCGCAGCCTGGATTGACCCGGGTCGAAGAAGAGGATGGACAAGTCGTGGACCGTGACCACGTAGGGGCGGATCATCAGCAGGGGCACGCGGTTGAGCGCGATGTGCACCAGATCGGGCTTGAGGCTGCGCAGATACCAGGGGAACAGGACGTGATCGAGATGGGATTCGTCGCTGCGCGAGTAGATCGCGGTGTGAAAATTCTGCGGCAGGTCGGAGAGCGAAAGGTCGTCGCCCGGAGCGCTCACCAGGGTATAGCGGTTGGTGGTGTCGATCGAGCCGAGCGCGCGGATCAGGCTGCGGATATAGGTGCCAACGCCGAAATCCTGAAGGCGCCGGGCGTCCATGACGATGTGGAGCGGCGTCATTTCAGGCTCAAACGGGGTCGAGCTTCCAACGGTACAGGGGGAAGCGGGCTGTGAGCGCGCCCACCTTGGCCCGCACATCGGCGATGGCATCGGCGTCGGAAATGTGGTTGAGTACTTCGGCGATGAGCCGGCCGGTTTCGCGCATTTCGGCTTCCCCGAAGCCCCGCGTGGTGACGGCGGGCGAGCCCAGGCGTATGCCGCTGGGGTTCATCGGAGGATTGGTATCGAAGGGGATGGCGTTCTTGTTGACGGTGATCCGGGCTGCGTCCAGCGCCTTTTCGGCTTCCTTGCCGCGCAAGCCCTTGGAGAAAACGTCGAGCAGCATGAGGTGCGTGTCGGTGCCGCCGGAAACCAGGCGGAAGCCTTCGGCAGCCAGCGTGGCGGCCAGCGCGCGGGCGTTCTCAACCACCTGCTTCTGGTAGGTGACGAACTCGGGCTGCATGGCTTCCAGGAAGCAGACCGCCTTGGCGGCCACCACGTGCACCAGCGGGCCGCCCTGGATGCCGGGGAAAACCGTTTTGTCGATGGCCGCGCCGAATTTTTCCCTGGCCAGAATCAGGCCGGCGCGCGGGCCGCGCAGCGTCTTGTGCGTGGTCGAGGTGACGATATCGGCGTAGTCGCAGGGGTTGGGATGCACGCCGGCGGCCACCAGGCCGGCGATGTGCGCCATGTCCACCAGGAAGAGCGCGCCCACCGAATCGGCAATCTGGCGGAAGCGCGCGAAATCCAGAATGCGCGGGTACGCGCTGGCGCCGGCGATGATCATCTTGGGCCGGTGCTCTTCCGCCAGCGACTGCAGCGCGTCGTAATCGATGCGCTCGTCTTCCCGGCGCACCCCATAGGGAACAATCTTGTAGGTCTTGCCCGAGAAATTGAGCGGGTGGCCGTGCGTCAGATGGCCGCCGTGCGCCAGGTTGAGGCCCATCACCGTGTCGCCCGGCGAAAGCACCGCGGCGTAGGCAGCCTGGTTGGCCTGCGAACCGGAATGCGGCTGCACGTTGGCGTACTCGGCATGAAAGAGCTTTTTGGCGCGGTCGCGGGCCAGGTTCTCGACAACATCGGTGAACTCGCACCCGCCGTAGTAGCGCTTGCCGGGATAGCCTTCGGCATACTTATTGGTGAAAACGCTGGCGGTGGCCTGCATCACCGCTTCTGAAGTGAAATTCTCGCTGGCGATCAATTCGAGCTGCGAGTGCTGGCGCTCCACCTCGCGCCGGATTGCGTCAAAGACCTCGGGATCCACTGCGGAAAGGGGACGTTCAATCGGTGTCATGTTCGGTTCCTCCACGGGCGGCCGCGGCGATCGCAATCTTCATACAGGAGGAGAAACTCGATTTTAGCATGCTAGAATTGGGGTTTCCTTCACAAACCTATGATCTGGAGCAAGCTCTTTATTCCGACATTGCGCGAGAACCCAGCCGAAGCCGAGGTTCCCAGCCACCAGTTGCTGCTCCGCGCCGGATACATCCGCCAGCTTTCGGCGGGAATCTACAGCTACCTGCTTCTGGCGCAGCGCTCGCTATTGAAGATCACGCAGATCGTGCGCCAGGAAATGGACGCTATCGGCGCGCAGGAGATGCTGCTGCCGGCGCTGAACCCGGCGGAAGTCTGGCAGGAGTCCGGCCGCTGGGACGTCATGGGCGACAACCTGTTCAAGCTGAAAGACCGCTTTGGGCGCGACCTGTGCCTGGCCATGACCCACGAAGAGGTCATGACCACCATCGCGCGCGGCGAGCTGCGCAGCTACAAGCAGTTGCCGCAGATCTGGTACCAGATCCAGACCAAGTTCCGCGACGAGCCGCGCCCCAAATCGGGCTTGCTGCGCGTCCGGCAGTTCATCATGAAGGACTCGTACACGTTCGACATGGACGCGGCCGGCCTCGACATCGCGTACGAAAAGCACTATCAGGCCTACTGCCGTATCTTCGAGCGCTGCGGCCTGGAGTACATGGTGGCGGAGGCGCACTCGGGCGCCATGGGCGGCAGCCAGTCTCACGAGTTCATGGTGGCGTCGGAAGCGGGTGAAGATCTCGTAGCGGTGTGCCCGGCTTGCGGGTATGCAGCCAACCTGGAGAAAGCCGCCGCGGCGCCTCGGCCGCCGGCGCTCGCCGATCCCGAGGGCGATCGCGCTCCCGAGGAATTCCATACGCCGGGGCGCAAGACTATCGCCGAAGTGGCGGAATTCACGGGGCTGCCCGAATCCTCGCAGATGAAGAGCCTGGTCCTGGTGGCGGACGGCAAGCCGGTGCTGGTGTTGCTGCGCGGCGATCATCAACTGAGCGAAGCGAAATTCGGAATGATCGTGAACGATCCGGAATTCCGGCCGGCGCAAGCCGACGAAATTCAGACATGGTTCGGCGCGGCGGCGGGATCGTTGGGACCGGTCGGCGTGAAGAACATGCCGATCCTGGCGGACCGGGCGCTCGAAGGCCGGCGCAACATGATCGCGGGCGCCAACAAGGACGATTACCATTTGCGCTACGTGACGCCGGGCGAAGACTTTCGCGCGGAATTCCACGACCTGCGGGAGGTGGCCGCCGGCGACATCTGCGGCAAGTGCGGCGGGACGCTGGACGTCCGCAAGACCGTCGAGGTCGGTCACATCTTCAAACTGGGATACAAGTATTCGGAATCGATGGGCCTGCGCGTGTTGAACGCCGACGGCAAGGAAGTGACGCCCATCATGGGCTCCTACGGAATCGGCATCGAGCGCATTTTGTGCGCGGCCATCGAGCTGTACCACGACAAGGACGGCATGATTCTGCCGGCGGCCATCGCGCCGTTCCAGGTGGTGGTCACGCCGGCCAACAACTCCGATGCGGCACAAGCCGCGGCGGCGCGCGCGATCTACGACCAGTGCCTGGCGCGGGGAATCGATGCGTTGCTGGACGATCGCGACGAGCGCCCCGGCGTGAAGTTCAAAGACGCGGACCTGATTGGCGTGCCGTGGCGCATTGTGGTGGGCAAGAAACTCGCTAGCGGAATGGTGGAGCTAGTGGAGCGCAAGACGCGGCAGTCGGCGGATGTAGCCGTGGGCGAAGCGGCCGCGGTGGTGAAGCAGAGGCTGGGGTAGGCGTGGGCCGGTTTTGGAAAGGCGGTCCCCGGTTTTCCCCGGTTTTTCTCGCTGCAAGCTGTCTGCTCAGCCCTACGGATACAATCCCCTGATCCGGCAAGCGTCCGCCACGCGCCCGACCCCCAGCATATTGGCCGCCAGCCGCATGTTGACCTTCTTGTCTTTGTGGATCTTCAGCACGTCGTTGAACGAACGCACCATGATCTTTTCCAGCTTCGCGTTCACGTCGTTCTCGTCCCAGAACAAGTGGTTTTCGTCCTGCACCCATTCGAAGTACGACACCGTTACGCCGCCCGCGTTGCACAGAATGTCCGGAATCAGGAACACGCCCTTCTTGTCGAGGATGCGATCGGCTTCCGGAGTCACCGGCCCGTTGGCCGCTTCCGAAATGATCCTCGCCCGAACTGCCTGGGCATTCTCGTCCGTGATGGCGTTCTCGAGCGCCGCCGGGATCAGTACGTCAACCTGCAACGCCAGCAACTCATCCGGCCGGATGCTGTCCGCGCCGGGGAACCCAACCACCGAGCCGGTGGCTTCCTTGAACTTCACCACCGCCGGAATATCCAGGCCTCGCGGGCTGTAGATGCAGCCCTTGGTATCGCTGCACGCCAGCACCTTCGCGCCCGCTTCGTGGAACAATACCGCCGCGATCGATCCGGCATTGCCGAAGCCCTGCACCGCCACCGTCGCTCCCTTCATCGGGATCTTCAGGTGCTCCATGGCGCCGCGCGTCGTATAGTAGCAGCCGCGCGCCGTCGCTTCGTTGCGTCCCAGCGACCCGCCCAGGCTGATCGGCTTGCCCGTCACCACGCCCGTCACCGGGTACCCCTTCATCATGCTGTAGGTGTCCATGATCCAGGCCATGATCTGCGGCGTCGTATACACATCCGGCGCGGGAATGTCTTTCTCCGGTCCGATGATCGGCAAAATGGCGCTGGCATAGCGCCGCGTCATCCGCTCCAACTCACCCATCGACATGGCTTTCGGGTTGCAGGTTATGCCGCCCTTGCCGCCGCCATAGGGAATGTTCACCACGGCGCATTTCCACGTCATCCACGTCGCCAGCGCTTTCACTTCATCCAGCGTGACGTTCGGGTGGTAACGGATGCCTCCCTTCGCTGGGCCGCGCTGCGTGCTGTGTTGCACGCGGTAGCCCTCAAAGCGGACGATTTTGCCGCCGTCCATACGGACCGGAACACTCACGATGAGCTCGCGCTCCGGGTACTTGATCATGGCTCGCACGTTATCTTCGAGCTCCAGCGCATTTGCCGCCAGATCGAAATTCTCCAGTGCGACTGCGTATGCGTTCTTCTCTTCTCTTGCGGTTACTGGCATGGCCAACCCCTCTGGTTCTTCCGGTTTTCGGAGGGCCCTGGGTATTCCAGAGCCCCCACAACTTTCTCCTGCTCTTGCCCTAACCGATACAATCGGGGTCCGGCAAGCGTCCGCCACGCGCCCTAGACGAGACCCTGCGCCATCATCGCTTCCGCCACCTTGGAGAAGCCGGCGATGTTTGCGCCCATCACATAGTCGCCCGCAGCCCCGTACTCCTTGGATGTTTCATAAGCCGCGTCGTGGATCGCAGTCATGATGTGCTTCAGCTTGTCATCGACCTCTTCCCGGGTCCAGGAAATGCGCATCGAGTTCTGCTCCATCTCGAGGCCCGAGGTGGCCACGCCGCCGGCGTTTGCCGCCTTGCCGGGGCCGTAGAGGATTTTCGCCGCCTGGAAAACTTCCACGCCTTCGGGTGTCGTCGGCATATTGGCGCCTTCGCCCACCACGTAGCAGCCGTTCTTGACCAGCATCTTGGCGTCCTCGCCGCTGATTTCGTTCTGCGTCGCGCTCGGGAAGGCGCACTGCGCCGGTATGTTCCAGGGCTTCATGCCCGGGAAGAACTCGGCCTTCGGGAACTTCTTCACATACTCTTTGATGCGCCCGCGCCGGTTGTTCTTCAGGTCCATCACCCAGGCCAGCTTCTCCGCGTTGATTCCAGCCTCATCGTAAATCGTGCCTTCGGAGTCGGAGATAGTAACGCACTTGGCGCCGAGCTGGTTGAGTTTTTCCACCGTGTACTGCGCCACATTGCCCGACCCGGAAACCAGGCACGTCTTGTTCTTAAAATTCTCGCCGCGCGTGTGGAGCATTCGTTCCGAGAAATACACGCAGCCATAACCCGTGGCTTCGGGCCGTATGAGCGATCCGCCCCAAGTAAGACCTTTGCCCGTCAGCACGCCCGTGAATTCGTTCCGGATGCGCTTGTACTGGCCGAACAGGAACCCGATCTCGCGTCCGCCCACGCCGATATCGCCCGCCGGGACGTCCGTGTCCGGGCCGATGTGCCGGACAAGTTCCGTCATGAAACTCTGGCAGAAGCGCATGACCTCGGCGTCCGACTTCCCCTTGGGATCGAAGTCGGATCCTCCCTTGCCGCCTCCCATGGGGAGCGTGGTGAGCGAGTTCTTGAGGACCTGCTCGAAACCCAGGAACTTCAGGATGCCAAGGTTAACAGTCGGATGGAATCTCAGCCCGCCCTTGTACGGACCGATGGCGCTCGAAAACTCAATGCGGTAGCCGCGGTTGACCTGAACCCGCCCCTTGTCATCCTGCCAGGGGACGCGGAACATGATGACACGCTCCGGCTCGACCAGACGGTCGAGTATTCGCGATTCGACGTATTCCGGATGCCGGTCCAACGCCGGTGTTATCGACCGAAAGACTTCGGTAACGGCTTGCAGAAACTCCGGTTCGCCTGCATTCCGCCTCTTGACGGTCTCGAAGACTTGGTCTACGTATGTTGTTGCGTATGCTACTGTGCTCACGTAAAGCTCCTTTTATTAATCAAGTACTAAAACTGCCGGGGCGTTGCTCATCGAATCCAGGCCTGACAGGTCCGCCTCGTCGCCCTGTTGCCCACCCGCAAAACGGGGACAGGCTCGAAATTCGCCCCCTCTGCGAAACTCCGTGCCTGTCCCCGCTTTTCGTACGTATGCGTTCTTATCAGCCGTTGCGTTGGCTAACATGGCCAACCTCTCTGCGAGATTTCAGACTAGGAAATCCTATACACCGGTAATCATATTCCCAATCGCGCACCACGTCAACGGGGTGCCTTTTACATTATTGCCTGTGGGACAAATTGTGGCGGATTTCCTCACCTCAGTCCGAACCTGTGTAGGAACCTCCGACGTCGGCCGTGGGGCAGGTTGTCAACCTGCGGACCGATTGTCAATCGGTCCAGCTGGGCGCAGCCCGGCCTGACCGCCGCCGGTGGCCCCGGCTCCCAATTGAAAGGTTTCCCCGCGTCGCGTCATTACCGGTCAGGCGCCGCGAAACCATCGCGGCCCGGTGGTGTCCAAGCCATCAAGCCAATTGAGGTGGATATATGTCGAACAAATTTCGCCCCTGGATTTTCCCGCTCAGTTTCGCGCTGCTCGCCGCGCCGCTCGCTGTCGCGGCCGACGATCTGCGCATCTCCGGCCCATTCACGCATGACAACCTCTCGGTCTTCCTGATCCACGGCGGCCGCCCGGATGCCGCCAAGGGAAAACTCCTGACGCTGCACGAAGCCATGGATACGAAGAAGGTGGTGGTCTACGAGACCGGCACGGTGAATGAGCTCTCGATCGAGAATCAGTCATCCCAGGACGTCTACATCCAGTCCGGCGACATCGTCAAAGGCGGCCGCCAGGATCGCGTCCTGACCACCGACCTCATCTTACCCGCGCACTCCGGCAAGCTCCCCATCTCCTCCTTCTGCGTCGAGCAGGGCCGCTGGACCAGGCGCGGCAACGAGTCCGCCGACCAGTTCGGCGCATCGGACAAGGTGGTGGCCTTCAAGCAACTCAAGATGGCCGTGCACCAACCAGACGCCCAGGTGCAAGTCTGGAACGAGGTAGCGAATGCGCGCCAGTCGCTGGCCGAAACGGTCACAGTCACTGGCGCCGCCGGCGGAGTCGCCGTCGCGGCGACGCCACCCGCCATGCCCCGTTCCACCAGCATGCAAATGGCGCTCGAAAGCAAACCCGTGGTCGACGCCGCAGCCGCCTACATCAAAGATCTCGCCAAAATCGTCGACGGCCAGAACGATGTCGTGGGCTTCGTCTACGCCATCAACGGCGCCCTCAACAGCGGCGATGTGTATGCCTCGAACGACCTGTTCCGCCGCATGTGGCCGATGCTTCTCGAATCGAGCGCTACCGAAGCCCTCGCCGGTCGCGCCAAAGCCGCCAAGACCGCAATTCCCGACCTGGCCACCGTGAAGAGCGTCCTCGCCGACGCCGACCGCGGCAGGGAGTCCTCGAAGCAGACCAATGGCCGTCTGTCGATCGTCAGGAAGGAATCGCCGAAAACGCTGCTCTTCGAAACCCGCGACCCGAATCAGCCCGGCGACTGGATCCACAAAAGCTACGTTGTCAAATGAAGCCCGTGGGGCATGCGGTGCTCGCCTGCCCCTGGAGTCTGGTCATTCCGCCGAAGCCGCGCCAGTGGGACCGGCCTCCTGGCCGGTCGTGGGCCGGCGGTCCCACCCGCCCCACTTACGTCCCCTTCGTCCGCGCCCGGTCCATGTACTTCCGCGTCTCCAGATCCAGCCGGATCCAGTCGCCGTTCTTCACAAACTGCGGCACCATCACCTCGACGCCGTTCGCCAGTTTCGCCGGCTTGAAGGCGCTGTCGGCCTGCATGTGCATCGGCGGCGCGGTGTCGGCGATCTTGATTTCCAGCACGTCCGGAAAAACCACGCTCACCGGCCGGCTCTCCAGGAACTCGACCGCGATCTTCGTCCCGGCTTCCAGAAACACCGCCCGCTCGCCCACCACCGCTCGGGGAATCTCGGTCTGCTCGTATGATTCCGGATCCATGAAGCAGCACTGGTCGGCATCGCCGTAGAGGAATTCCATCGGCCGCTTCTGCAGAGCCACTTCCTCGAACCTCAGCTCCGCGCGGAAACTGTGCTCCCAAAAAGTGCCGGTATCCAGGTTCTGGAGGCGTGTATGAGCCACTCCTCCCGCTCTTCCCTGACCGGGATGATACTCCGCTGCCGTCACTCGATAAGTCTGCCCTTCGTGACGAATGGCCATCCCGGGACGCAGTTGCGATGCGGTAATCATTTCCACCTCCGGCGGCGCGCCGATCAGGAAGCCGGTTCGCGATCGTGATCGTGCGCGTTTGGCGAACCCGTCGCATGCGGCGGTTTCGCCGATGGTCCGCGGAATTTCTGGCGGGGCTCCGGCCGCGGTTTCATCGCCTGGGGCGGCCTGTAGTGGGTTTTTGTCCGTTCCACGGTCCAGGTGCGGATGACGTGAGGATGACGCCCCTTGTCCATACATTCCTCCTGCCGTCCATTAGTTTACACCCCGTCCAAGCCAATCCCCGCGCACCGGTGCAACAGACCACGAAGGCGATGGTCACTTCGCGTTACTCTGAAATTTGCTCCCGATCACACTCCCGGACGTGAAGCCGTGGTGGACGCGCGTCCGCCCCACGGCGCATTTCCTGATGGAAACCGAGGCGCACGTATATGCGCTGGCGGTGGCGGCGAGCGTGCTGCTGTCGTTCTTTCCGTTCTTCCTGGTGATGGTGGCGCTGTGCCGCGACGTCTTGCAGTGGCGCGCGGGGGAGCAGGCGATTTACCTGGCGCTGCACGATTTTTTTGCCGGCGAGCAGGGCGATTTTCTGGTCCACAACCTGCGCAGCTATTGGTTCCAGCCGTGGGCCAAAGTGGGGTTCCTGTCCATGTTCCTTCTGCTGTTCACAGCCAACGGGATCTTCGAGCCGCTGGAAGTGGCGCTGAACCGCGCGTGGGGCGTCACGGTGAACCGGCCCTATTGGAAGAATCAACTGATCAGCCTGGGACTGGTGTTCGTGTGCGGCGCGCTGGCGATTGTGTCGCTGATGCTCACGGCGCTCAACCGGCAGTGGCTGGGAGCGAGGGAAGCGCACGCGGGGTTGCTGGTGTGGATCGACCTGGCGCTGTTCAAGATCGCCGCGCTGCCGGTTTCGGTTCTGGCGCTCTTCCTGGTGTACTGGCTGCTGCCCAACCGTAAGATTGAGCCGGCGCGCGTGGCGCCCGTGGCGCTGTGGGTGGGGTTGACGCTCGAGGGGCTGAAGTACGTGAACCTGATGGTGGCGCATGCGCTGGGGGAAAAACTGGAGCGCGAGTATTACGTTTTCCAGCATTCAGTGACGATCGTGCTGTGGAGCTTCGTCGCCACCCTGGTGGTGCTGGCGGGAGCGCACTGGACCGCGCGACACGGTTCGGAAGATCCGCTATTGTAGAAGATGTCGTGAAAAACTGGGAATTTATCGCTAAAGCCAGCGGAGTGGAAATTCCGGCGCCTGAGCTCCAGCGCATCTCGCAGACGCTGGACGCGCTGGAAGCAACCTTCCGCCGCCTGGTAGGGGACCTGGAAGTCTCGCTCGAACCGGCCACGGTGTTCCATGCGGAGGAGGATGCCGGTGACCATTCGGGAAGCCGCTGACGCGCTGCGCGCCCGGCAGTTTTCTTCCGTGGAGCTGACCACGGCAGCGCTCGCGCGCATCGAGCGGCTGAATGCGGCGCTGCGCGCATTCATCACGGTGACGGCGGAGGCGGCGCTGAAGAAAGCGGCGCAGGCCGACGCGGAGCTGGCGGGCGGGCGGGACCGCGGCCCGCTGCACGGCATTCCCATCGCGGTCAAGGACCTCTTCTTCACGCGCGGCGTGCGCACCACGGCCGGATCGCTGCTCTACCGGGACTTCGTGCCGGATCACGATGCGGCGGTAGTGGAGCGGCTGGAGCGGGCGGGAGCGGTGATGATGGGCAAGCTGAACATGCACGAGCTGGCCTATGGGATCACGTCGGAGAATCCGCACTTCGGCGCGGTGCGGAATCCGTGGAATGTGGAGCACAGTCCCGGCGGTTCGAGCGGCGGCTCGGGCGCGGCGGTGGCGGCGGGGATGGTGTACGCGGCCATGGGAAGCGACACCGGCGGCTCCATCCGCATCCCGGCGTCGTTTTGCGGAACGGTGGGGTTGAAGCCGACTTACGGCCGCGTGAGCCGCTACGGCGCGTTTCCGCTGGCATGGTCGCTCGACCACATGGGACCGCTGGCGCGGTCGGTGCGCGGTGCGGCAACCGTGTTCGATGCGATTGCGGGATACGACCGGCGGGACGCGGCTTCTTCGCGGCATCCCGCGGTGGAAACGGTGCCGGAGGTGGGTTGTTCGATGCGCGGGGTGCGGGTCGGCTTCCCGCAGGGCTTTTTCTTCGAACGGCTGGATGCGGATGTGGAATCTTCGGTGCGCGGGGCGCTTGCGCGGGCTGAATCGTTAGGAGCGGCGGTGGTCCCGGTGCGGTTGCCGGACATGGAAGCGGTGACGGCGGTGGGGCGGGTGATCCTGCTGTGCGAAGCCTCCGCCATGATGGAACCGCATCTCGATAATCGCGGGCAGTTCGGAGCCGACGTATTGGCCCTGCTCGATCAAGGCCGGTTGCTGTCGGCCACCGACTACATTCAGGCGCAGCGGCTGCGCAGGAAGATGCAGCAGGAATTCGCGGCGGTATGGCGACAGGTGGACTGCCTGGTCGCTCCGGCGACACCCACGGCGGCTCCGCGGGTGGGAGAGAACACGGTGCGGCTGGCCGGGCGCGAAGAGGATGTGCGAATTCTCACGACGCGGCTAGTGCGGGGCTTCAACGTGCTGGGGCTGCCGTCGCTTGCAATGCCGTGCGGGCTGACCGCGGCGGGCTTGCCGGTGGGATTACAGATCGTGGGGCCGCCGATGGAAGAGGCGCTGGTCTTACGGGTGGGTGCGGTGATGGAAGATGGCGGGGTGGGCATACCTCCATGTCCCACATTGTGAGCCGGCAGGTTCCGGGTTTTCAGGTATTTCTCCCAAGCAGGCATAAAAAAAGGGGAGCCTTGCGGCTCCCCGGTACTGCCAGTGCCTCTTACCAGATGAACTTGGCCACAATCTGCACCGTGCGTGGATTGCTGCCGAACGCCTTCTCCGGATTATTGAAGTTGACGTTGTTGACGGTAACGTAGGCCGTGCTGCCGGATGTGCCGACTGCCCCCACGTCGTTGAGGGATCCGGGAGTGAACTGGGCATGGTTGAACAGGTTGAAAGCCTGTGCGGAGAATTCCAGCCTGGCCCTCTCCCTGATCTGGAACCGCTTCATGATGGTGAAGTCGATGTTATCGATCGGGCGTGTGGGTTCCGTATTGCGGCCGGTATTTTGCAATGCGCCGACCGCAGCTTGGATATACCGGGCATTGGGATTAATGGCTACCCACGCGACCACCGTATTCACGGAGCTGGTGGCCGCGTTATAGGCGATCCGATTGCCATTCTTGTCGAGTCCATAGACGGCTGTGCCGGTACCCGCGGCGCCGGTGGGATTCAGGATCGTGCGGGATATGGCGCCGCTATCTCCATTGAGGTCGGTATTGACTCCGCTGGAAACGCTGAAGTATTCCGGCGATTCGTAGATGTACTCCGGAGCGAATTGCCAGTTTCCAACAATGTTCTTGTAGAACCAGTTCTTGCTGTCCTTCAAGAACGGCAGATCATAGACCGAAGAGAGGGTGAGGCGATGGCGCCGGTCGAGGGCGGAGGTGGCCTTTTCCTGGGTCAGGTCGCCCATATCGGGGACGCGCCGCTGGCTCAGGGCGCTGGAGTTGAGAGTGTCCGTCGAATTGTCGATATTGCGGCTCCAGGTGTAGGCGGCCAGGAACAGCAGCCCCTTGCTGAAGCGGCGCTGCATTTGCAAATCGAGGCCGTTGTAGAACGACCAGCCCTGCGGTTGGTACGAGGTGATCGAATTGAGGAAGCCGGCCGCCGCCCAGGCGGGGTCGGCCCAACCAGCGGAGGGTTCCCGCAGATTGCCGACGTTGAGCGGCAGGCCTGCCAGGGTAGCGGCGCTGGGAGCCGCCGTGTACGTTGGGATGTACGAACTGGGCGAGACTAGGGAATGTAGCCGGTCAATCCACATCTGCATCAACTCGTGGACGCCCCGGGTCCCCACGTAGCGGGCGGTGAAGGTGTAGTCCCTGGCAAAAGTATGCTGCACTTCCAGGGTCCAGTTCAACGAGTACGGGAGCACCTGGTCCGCCAGATAGTACGAAGTGGCGGCGATCGCCTGCGCGTGGTTCAGGGTTCCGCTGGGTGCGTATTGAGCGGCTGTGATGCCGCCATTCTTCAGGAAGTTGGCAGGACCGTTGCCGGGTTGCGGCGTCACGGAGACGGCGAACTGTGGCGGCGGGCTATTGAGCGGCAGGTTGTCGTAGATGACATCCGTGGCGCGCCCGAATCCGGCGCGAATGACGGTATTGCCGCTCTTGCCAGCGGTATACGCCAGACCGAGGCGAGGGGCCAAGCCGCCCCAGGTGCTCGATTTGGGAACGCGGAAGTCGACCAGTCCGGTAACGCTGGCCACGGCGTCGAGAGCCTGCTCCTTGGCGCCCTGCGACACGCCAGTCCATTCGTAGCGCAGGCCGGCGTCCAAGGTCAGATTCTTACGGATGCGCCAGGTGTCCTGTATGAAACCGTAATACGCCAGCGCGTTGCCGGAGAACTCGGGATTGCCCAGCGTCCGCGCCAGGTAATAATCCGGGAACACGTCCAACAGGTAGTTTGCGAAGCTGGTGTACTCATAGTCTCCGCGGACGCGCTGCGAGAAGTGCGTGCCCGAGATGTAGTCGCGGAACTCGAAGCCGGCCTTGACCGTGTGCTCGCCGTGGGTCCAGTTGACGTTATCGACGGCCTGATAGCTGTTGTTGATGCCGCTCTGCGGAAAATTGGGGTTTGGCCCGACTTGCAGGTTCAGATCCTGAAAAACCAGGTTCGGGAAGGCATCCAGGCCCGGGAAGGTCTGGCTGCCGACCGGATCGGAGTTGTTGTTGCGGTTGAAGCCCAGGCGGAATTCGTTCACCAACGCGGGAGAAACGGTGTGATACCAGGCCGCTGTGGACAGGTAATTGACGTTCGGGGTCGGGGTGTAGAAGACCGGCAGGTCCGCCGCGGTGCTGAGGGAAGAACTGTGGTTCTCCACGTAACGGCCGCGTAACTGATCTTTCTCGGAGAAATTGAAATCCGTGCTGATGATGGCGTTGTACGTGTTGGAGAAGTTTGGTCCCACCGCCGAGATCACGCCCGTGGGTACGGTGACCCCGCCCACCGTGACGTTGGGAGCGCCGGGCGTTGTGGCAGCGGCTACTGCGTAGGTCTTGACCACGTTCAAATTGGTCTGGCTGACGCCGGGTGCGCCGGCCAGAGCGGAATAGCCACTCGCCGTGGGCGCATAAAAGCTCGAACTGCTGGTGGATGCCTGGCCCGTCGGATTGTATTCAAACCCGCCGAAGATGAACCACTTATTCCGGATGATGGGAGCGCCAATGTTGGCGCCCAGACGGTTCGAATCGTAACGCGGGTTGCTGTAGATTCCCTCATTTCTGTATGACTGGTTTACCGCATTGAGATTCCGGTTCTGCAGGTAATCGTATATCGTGAAGTGCAGAGAGTTGCTCCCGCTCTTCACGATGGTATTGAACTGGCCGCCGGAAGAGTGGCCGTACTCGGCGCGGAACTGGTTGGACAGAATGGTGAACTCGGCCACGTCGTCGTTGGGAATGGAAACCACCGGGCCGGTGACTGACTTGGCGTTGTTGTTTACGCCATCGATCGTGAAACTATTGTTGGTCGGCCGCTGGCCGCCGACCGACGGGCCAGTGCCGTAACCTACCCCGCCGCTCGAAGCCACGCCGGCCTGCAGCAGCGACAGGTTGAGCACGCCGTTCCCGGTGCTGGTCATCGGCAGATCCTGTAATTGCTGCGCGACGTAGGATTGCTGCACTTGGGCGGTTGTCGTGTCGAGCAAGACGCCGGCTTCGCTGACGTCCACCGTGGTCGTCACCGCGCCCACGGCCAGTTTCAGGTTTGCCGTGGTGGTGCGGTTCAAATCGATGGCCACGCCCTTCAAGGTCGCGGTCGCGAAGCCCTTTAAGGTGGCGGAGACATCATAGCTACCCGGCGGCAGATTGCCGATGCGATACTCACCGCTGGTGTTGGTAGTGCCGGCGAATTTCACATTGGTAGCCGTATTGATCGCGGTCACGGTGACGTTCGGAATGGCGGCGCCACTGGCGTCGAGGACGTTACCGACCAAATCTCCGCTGATAGCTTGCGCTTGCGCGGACGGCGCCAGGCAAGAAAATGCAAGAATCAGCGCGAGTACTGAAAAAGATAGTGCTTTGAACGTCATGGTCATATGGCCGGACGCAAAGCAGGTTGGGGCCCACTTCGTACGTCGATGATTCAAATGCAATTACAAATATAAAGAGGTCTTTTTATCTGCTTTATGGAAGAGGTGCTTTCTAGAAACGGGAATCTCCCCTAGAAAGATCGGAGAAAATAGCTCCGCAACTCCGGAAATAGCCCTCAGTTTTCCGTCTGGGAGCCGTCTTCAGGGCCGGTTGCTGTCGGCCAACGGCTATATTCAGCCACAACGGCTGCGCAGGAAGATGCAGTGGGAATTCGCCGCCCTATGGCGCGCCAGGTGGACTCCCTGGTCGCTCCGGCAACACCCACGGCGGCTCGCTGGTGGGAGAGAACGAGGTTTGGCTCGCCGGGCGCGAAGAGGATGTGCGAATTCTCACGACGCGCTGATCTTACGGTGGGCTGCGCCGATGGAACATGGGGGGCGCGCATACCGCCGTGTCCCACATTGTGAGCCGGGCAAGTGCCGGGTTTTCAGGTATTTCTCCCCGAATCCGTATTTCCGTTTACCAAATGCCATAACGGACTAAGTGCTTTTGTTTAAGGATATTAAGGTCATATTTAACCTCCGAAACACCTGTTTCCCGGTTCCAGTTGTCCTCTAACAGCCAAAATCAATGAAACAACTATTGCGAAAGTACTTAATTAACAATAGGATTAACCTGTTGGTAACTATGGCGGTCCAGTTGCTCTCAGGTTGCCAACTTGCGGACACTCATGAGTCGGATCTACTGGCGGAAACTTCGAAACCTCTCTGCAGATCTGAGCCGCATTGCTTCGGCCGGCGCCCGCCAAAGGGCAGCGCATCTGACGAGCCGAGCACTCCAAGGTTTGACTTTCCCAATTCTTCTTGAGGAGAAAATCTAATGTTTAACCATTCCACGAGAGGCACGCTCCTTTTCGTCCTTACGTTTGCGCTGTTGTTTGCGCCGGCTCTTTTTGCCCAGTCGCTCACGACTGGCGACATCTCCGGGACTCTCAAAGATCCAAGCGGCGCGGTTGTGCCGAACGCCACGGTCACTCTGAAGAGCCTCGACACGGGATCCACGCAGAGCACCACGACCGATTCGACCGGTGAATTCCGGTTCCGGTTGTTAAAGACCGGCCAGTATATGGTCAGCACCAGTCCGGCGGGCTTCCAGAAGACCGAGCAACAGGCGGAAGTGACGGTTGGATCGGTGATGACGCTCACCCTGACGTTGACAGTCGGGCAAGCCACGCAGACCGTGGAAGTCTCCGCGACTGCGCCACTGTTGAATCCGGAACCCAGCAATAATACGCCGTTCTCGCCGCAGCAACTGGCGCAATTGCCGGCCGCGGGCGGGGACATCACAACCATCGCCTACACGGTGCCGGGCGTTACGGTAAACGTGACGGGCGGGTACGGAAACTTCAGTCTCAACGGGCTGCCGGGGACGTCGAACCTGTTCACGGTGAACGGGGAGAACGACATGGACCCGTACTTCAACATCAACAATTCCGGCGCCTCCAACCTGACCATCGGCCAGAACGAATTGCAGGAAGCCACGGTGATTGCCAACCCGTACAGCGGGCAGTACGGGCAGCTTGCCGGCGCGCAGGTGAGTTACGTGACCAAGTCGGGCACGAACCAGTTCCACGGCAACGCGCAGTGGTTGTGGAACGGGCGCGCCATGAACTCCAACGACTGGTTCAGCAACGCCTACGGCTCTCCGAGGCCATTCTCGAACGACAACCAGTGGGCGGCAGCGGTTGGCGGACCGATCCGCAAGGACAAGACGTTCTTTTTCGTGGACTACGAGGGGCTGAAGTTTGTTCTGCCGAACGAGGATACCGAGACAATTCCGACCCCGGCCTTCGCCACGGCGGTTCTCAACAATGTGACGAATGTGCAACCGGCCGAAGCCAGCGCATACAAGACCATGCTGGGGCTGTGGGCCAACGCTCCGGGCGCGGCCAGCGCGGTCCCCATCCCCAACATCAGCTACTGCAATACGGTAGTTCTGCCGGGTTACAACGGAGCGACCACACCCTGCGCCGAGAGGTTTGTGACAAACCCGAGCGCCAAGGGTTCGGAGTGGATTCTGGCGTTCAAGATCGATCAGAAGGTTGGCACTAACGATAACGCTTCGTTCCGCTACAAGCACGATACAGGAACGCAGCCGACGACGCTCGATCCGATCAGCCCCAATTTCGACGCGCTGTCCGTTCAGCCCGCCTACGACATGCAGTTCCAGGAGACGCACATTTTCAGTTCGCGGTCAACCAACCAGTTCACGGCGTCGTTCAGCCACTATGTGGCGCAGTTCGCGCAGAACGCGCAACTGGTGCAAAGCACCTTCCCCTATCAGGTTGTGGACTCGGGAGCGGTGCCGTTCAGCGGTTTCAATGGGCAGGGTGACTTCCCGCAAGGCCGGAACATCACGCAGTACCAGTTCTTCGACGATTTGACGCTGACGCACGGAAAGCACAACTTTAAGTTCGGCTTCAATTTCCGCCGCTACGACGTGAGCGACCACAACTTCTTCTGGAACAATCCCGGGGCCTACTTCGGCTACACTTCAAACGGCCTGCAGAACTTCGTAAACGGCATCGCCTACCAGTATCGCAGGTACGACAACGCGTATGCCGACGTTCCGGTCGCCATGTGGGGATTGGGCGTATACGCGCAAGATGAGTGGGCGGCGGCTTCCAACCTGAAGTTTACGTTTGCGCTGCGCGGGGAGCGGAACTCCAACCCGGTATGCCAGTTCAACTGCTTCGCGAACCTTGACGGGCCGGCGGCGAGTCTGGCCAGTTTCACCAGTTCGAACCCCGGCAGCGTCCCCTACAGCAGCGATATCACGCCCGGCCTGCACCAGGCATACCCGGGTGTCGACGCGGTCGTATTGTCTCCCCGTGTCGGCTTCAGCTATTCGCCGGGACACGACGGCAAGACGGTGATCAGCGGCGGTTTCATGCTGGCCTACGACAACCCGCCGGCTGGCCTGGTGGACGATCTACTGGGCAATCCACCGGACTCGGTGGCTCTTCGCATACGTCCCCCCGCGGGAACTTTGCCCTTTGATCCAAAGGGCGCATTGGCCACCTGGCAGGCCTCGGTGAATGCCTTCGCGCTCAATAAGACCTTCAGCCAGCTCTCCTCCCAACTGGCGGCGCTGGGTTCGGTGTTCGGGGCGCCGTCGGTTACCGGCATCGACGGAACCATTAAAGCGCCGATGTGGCGCGAGTGGAACCTGCAAGTGCAGCGGCAACTGAATAACAGCATGTTGCTGACGGTGAACTACGTCGGCAACAGCGGTACGCGCCTGCTGTATACCAATGCCTGGCCCAACGCATACGATGAATACGGCCTGTATCCGGGCGTCAAAGGCATTCCGGCGAAGCAGCCAAACCCCAATTACTTGATCGTGACGAATGTGCAGAACGGCGCGGTTTCCAACTACGAGGGGATGAACGTCACCATTACCAAGCGGTTTTCGGACTCGGTGGCCTTCCACTTCAACTACACCTGGTCGCACAACCTGGACGAGTGCTCCAACGGCTGCATCTTCGGCGACGGAAACGGCGGTCAGGGACAAATCAATCCGCTCAGCCTGAAGGCAGACAACTATGGCAACGCCGACTATGACATTCGCAACAACTTCACCGGCGACTTCCTGGTCAATCCGACTATTAAATCCGGAAGCCGGGCGTTGAAGGCGGTTGTGAACGGCTGGCAGTTTTCTGGCAAGCTGTTCTGGCGTACCGGGATACCTTACGGAGTGTTTGACACGAACGACTCCGCGCTGGGCAACGGCGGCGGAACGATTTTCGCCACACCACTGGGACGGGGATGGGGAGGCAGCAGTTGCAGTTCCGCCAATGCTTATACCGGCGGCGCCGTAGTTCCGTGCCTCAATGCCGGCGCGTACCTGGACACCACGGCCGCCACCTTCAACAATTTCACCGAATGGTCGCCGCAGACGCGCAACCAGCTTCACGGACCCCATTTCTTCGACATGGACCTGAACCTGTTCCGCAACTTCCATTTCACCGAAAGGGCGAGTTTGGGAATTGGCGTGCAGGCATTCAACGCGTTCAACCACCCGAACTTCGGCAACCCGGACTCCACTATCGGCGACCCGACTTTCGGGACACTCGGGGGAATGGTGAGTCCGACGACGAGCGTATACGGCTCGTTCCTGGGCTTCGACTCTTCGGTGCGCGTGGTCCAGCTCTCGGCTAAGATCCAGTTCTAGTTCGACCCTTGGTATTCCACCGGCCGCGCTCCCCGCCAGGGCCCGCGGCCGGGTTCGTTTTGTCACTATGTTTTCGCACCCATTGTTTACGCTCTGATCAGAGCCGCGACTTGTCGCACGACTTGCCGCACGACTTGTCGCTCGACCGTCAGGGAGCGGTCTTCTGGGATAATATTTGTCAGGAGGAATTCCATGAAACGCATTGCTATTTCCGCCGCCTTGTTGTTGCCCATGGCGGCCTTTGCTGCCGACACCGCGCAGGAACGGCTGGATGCCACGGCCACTGCCTTTTCCGAGATTATGAGCACCCCCGATAAAGGGATTCCGCAAGATCTGCTGGCCAAATCACAGTGCGTGGTGATTGTGCCGGGGCTCAAGAAGGCGGCCTTCGTGGTGGGCGCGGAATTCGGACGCGGCTTCGCCGAATGCCGCAACCAGGACGGCACGGGATGGGGCGCGCCAGGTGCGGTGCGCATTGAAGGCGGAAGCTGGGGCCTGCAGATCGGCGGCTCTTCCACCGACCTGGTGATGCTGGTGATGAACCGCGATGGCATGAACAAGCTGCTGGGCGATAAATTCACTTTGGGGGCAGACGCCTCCATCGCCGCGGGCCCAGTGGGCAGAACCACCAGCGCCGATACGGACGTCAGCATGACGGCCGAGATCCTGTCATGGTCGCGCTCCAAGGGAATCTTCGCCGGCCTCTCTTTGAGCGGGGCCACGCTGCACAACGATGCCGAAGCCAACGCCGAGCTGTACGGCCACAAAATGAATAACAAGGAAGTGATCAACGGGAACGTTGCTCCGCCGCCCAGCGCGCAAAAGCTGAGGGCCGAGCTGGACAAGTACTCGATGCGCAAGTAGCCGGCGGGGGGCCGGCCTCCTGGCCGGTCGGAGCGAGGCGGCAGAGCATGCCCCACCAACGCGCGCGCTACCATAGGGACAGCCCATGGGGTCCACGCCCATCCCGCCGTCGCTCGACCAATTGGCCGGCCGCACGTTCGCTTTCTATCCGGCCCTGCTGGGAGTGGTGCACAACGAATGGCGCTTTCAGAAAGCCACCTGGTCGGAGGTCCTGGTCGCGAATACGCAGACGGGCTCGGAGATCTGGATTCCGCGGCGTTATGTGGGCGAGGTTTCGCGCACGGACGACCCCATCCTGATTGTGGGGCTGAACCGCGAGTTGGAGCTCAAGAGTGGAATGGTGGTGGCCCACCAGCGTCGCGTGATTTCGATGCCGGGCGCCGCCGGAGTGACGGCGGCCACATCCACGACGGCGCCCGGCGTGGGCGAACCCAGGCCGGTTTCGGGCCTGCGGCTGGACAAGAGCGACCGGCGGGTGGTCGGGCTGATCGCTTGGTTGGTGGCTGCCGGGCTGGTGGTCGGACTGCTGGTGCTCAATTCCTCGCGGATCCGTGAGGTGCGGCAGCGCGTCACGTTCACGGGCAGCGACCGGTCGTTCGATAACCTGAGTAGCCACGATGATTACCTGGAGGTCATCCGGAAGCTGGGCCCGCCGTCCACCGACCGTTCGCACGAGACCGGCACGATTCTGTATCGCGCGCTGGGCTATCCGGATCGCAAGTATACGGTAATCCTGATGGGCCGCGACCAGGGCAGCATGGTTTACATTGGAACGATGGACCAGGACTGGCGGCCGATCCACTTCGTCAACCAACACACGGCATCGCTGCTGAGGACGTTGAAGCCGTTTTAGCCCGCTTTTCTCACAGATGGCCCAATCAAGTGGCGCACGCACTCGTGCGTGCCGTGTCGAGACTCTTCTCGACACCCCGCTGGCGTACGGACACTCGCTCAGGACCGAGCTCGCGGCCGTCAATGAGGCGGAATCCTCTCTTGCGCGCGGCGAAGGGCGCATCGTCACCCAGGAATCCACGCGAGAGCCTGCCGAGCAAGTCAAAACAGTGGGCCGCGCCCGCCTTGCCGCCGAGCAACAAACGCCCCGCTGACGGGACACCGCCGGGCGCCGCGATGAATTACTGTCTTACTTCTTGCCGACCAGCGCTTTAATTTCGTCCGGGAGGTCGAAGCGGGACTTGGGGATCTCCGGGTTGAACTTCACGCTATCGATGGTGATGGTGAATTCCTGGCCGGCGACGCTCTGGCGGACTTTGTGCGGCAGCAGGATGTCGCCTTCCTTGCGATAGTCGGTGACGAAGGAAGTGGCCTGTATTTCGCCCATGGGTCCCTGGGTGGTGAGCGAGATTTTTGCCAACAGGCCGGAATCCTTGTCGTAGAAGTGGGTAATGGCGGAGCCTTCGGCGGGCGTAAGCACCACCTTGTAGCAGTCTTTGCCATCCACGGCTTCGACGCCGGTGGTCTCGGCGGTCTTATAGGTCTCCCGCCAGTGCATCTCGCCATTGAAGCGCGCGGCCTGCATGGCCTGGGCCCTTTCGGCGCCTTCCTTGATGTGCGGGCCCTGCATGGCGGAGTTGGCCCAGGCGACTTTGCCGTCGAAGCTGTCCTGTATTTTGCCGATGCCTTCGAGAACGATTTCGGTGTAGGTGAGGTCCGGTTCCATGCGGTACATGACGACTGCGCCCTTGATTCCCGCGGCGGCCATTTCAAAAATGCCGGACTGGATTTGCGAATGGAGCTTCTCGTAGGCGGCTTTGCCGCCGGTCACCTCGATGTACTTGTCGAGGATGGTTTCGGCCTTGGGCAGATCCGCCGCCACAAGGCGCGGCAAGGCAATAGAGGCCAGGAGCGCGGCGCCGATCATGGCGTTGGCGCGTAAGAGAGAGCGATTCATACTTGTCACCTCGCTTGGTTACTTATGCTGTTTCTCAATCCAGCTTACCGCAGCGTCGACCACGGAGTCCTGCCCTTCGAGCAATTGACGGCGCTCGAGTTTGACTTCCTCGTCGGGGGTTACCCCGAAGCCTTCCAGCGGCTGGCCGCCTTCGGAGATGTAATTGGCGATGGCGTACTGGAAACCGTCGCCGTTGGGCAGCTTGGCAAAGACGGAAGGCAGTGCGGCGCCGGCCGTGCGAGTGCCGATGATGTGGGCGCGGCCGAGGTCCCGCATGCCGCCTGCCAGAACCTCGGAAGTGGACGCGGAGCAACCGTCAACCAGGATGGCAAGCGGACCCAGAAAGGGCTCGGCCCTGGGAAAGACGGCGAACTTGATGTTGGCGCCGCGGAGAAACATGGTGCCGAGCTGCTGGCCTTGCCTGTCGGTGAACCAGCCGGCCACGCCGGTAGCCAGGCCGCCGATCCCGCCGGGGTTGCCGCGCACATCGATGATGAAGCCGTCGCAACTCTGGCAGGCATTGACAGCCTGTTGAAAGGCGGCGATGAGCGCCTCGGGCTCGAAGAAGAGGTTGAAGCGCACGTAGCCGATGTTGGGCTTGACCGTGCGGGACTCCACCCAGAAGTGCATGGGCGGCAGGTTGCCGAGCGTGGCCAACTGGCCGCGCGGGCGGGCGCGCGTGAGCTTCAGGGAGACCTTTTTGTCCCGGCCGTCGAGGAACTGAACTTCCACGGACTTGCCGGCCTGTCCGGACAGGCGGCTGTTGATGGCGTGGGCCTGAAGCAGATCGAGCAGCGTGGACTGGCTCGAAAGGGAGTCGCGAATTTTGGCGAGGCCGGGTGCGAGGTCTTTGCCGTCGATGCGGAGGATCTCCCAACCGGGTGCGACGCCGGCGGCGGCGGCGGGCGAATCGGGCTCGACGGAAGTGACCAGCACGTGGCGGTCGATCGCTCGGGCATCCATGCCGGGGCTGCCGTCGCGCGGGCCGGAATCGTCATCGGCGGAGCCGGAGCCCATCTCCCGATAAGCCTCGCCCGGCACGATGCCAAAATGGGTCTGTTTGAGGCGGTCGAGCATCTCGGACATGACGGCGCGGGCTTCTTCGAGTGTGGCGGCTTTTTCGACTTTGGGACGCAGCTCGTCGTGAATGGCCTGCCAATCGAGCCCGCCGAGCTTGGGGTCCCAGTGCTTGTCGCGGACGGTCTGCCAGACCATTTCGAAGGAATCGATGTTCAACTGGCGCTGCGCGGTGGTCAAGGCAGGCTGCGCGGGCGAAATGAGAGCGCCCGAGAGCAGCAGGGCCAGGCCCGCGAGACGAAGCTGCATCCTCCAACTATAGCGTAGGAGATTCGTGAAATTTTCTGAGAGAGCTTCGCCGCCCGCCGCACTAATTCTGTTATCAGTCATGATCCGAGGTCTCCTCTTATCCATGCTGTGGTGCGGCGCGCTGGCGGCGCAGCCCGGAGCCAGGACCCAGTTTGTGGGCGGGACGCCGCCGGGCATCGATCCTAAAGCCACGGCGCTGCTCGATCTGACGGGCGCCGACGATATGGTGTTCCGGTCGAAGAGCGGAGAAGTGCGCGTGGCCTTCCAGAAGGTCAATACCCTGGAATATGGACAAACCGTAAGCCGGCGATACGCGGCCGCGCTTCTGGTTTCGCCGATCCTGCTGTTGAGCAAAACGCGCAAGCACTACATCACGCTGGGCTACGTGGATGCCGAAGGCAAACAGCAAGTGCTGGTATTCCGGGTGGAAAAGGGCGACATCCGGACCGTGCTGGCGGGACTGCAGGCGCGCACAGGCCGGCGCGTGGAATACCAGGACGACGACGCGCGCAAGGCGGGAGGATAAGCATGCCGGTGCTAGTGGCATTCATATTGGCGGCGGTAGCCGCGGCGCAGCAGCCGGCGCCGGCCGTCGAGGAGAGCGGCCTGCGCCAGTTGCTGACGGTGCGGCGCGTCTACGTGGACCGGCTGACCGGCGGGGAAACCGCGGCGCAGATGCGCGACATTCTCATCAGCGCGCTCGAGGGTTCGAAGCTGTTCGTGCTGACGGAGAACGCGGAGCGGGCCGACACCACGCTGCACGGCGCGGCCGAAGACCTGGTGTTCACCGAAAGCCACTCGTCGAACGACAGCATTAACGCGCATGCCAATATAGGTACTGGCCGAAGCAGCACGAGCTCCCGCGGTTCCACTGCGGGAGTGTCAGTGGGCGAGAACGACTCGGACCATTCCACCGAGCGGCGGCATGAGGCGATCGCCGCGGTGCGGCTGGTGAACAAAGACGGCGACGTGATCTGGGCCACCACCGAAGAGAGCCTGGGCGCGAAGTTCCGCGGAGCCAGCGCCGACGTCGCCGAAAAAATCACCGCTAAGCTGAAAGACGATTTTGAGCGGGCTCGCAAGCTGAAGTAGCCACCAACTGGTATCGCCGGCGGTCTTGCCGCCGGTGTCTTGTGTACGCGCGGGGATAGCCGCCGGCTATGGACCCCTGTTACCTTTAGTAAGCATTCCGTTCCCGGCCGCGTGCTGCCACACTAGCTGCGGAAGGTGAAGATCATGCGAACTGCCTGGTTGGTTTCGGGGTGCGTGCTGGGACTGTTGGCGGCCGAGGGCCCGGCCGCGGCACAGGCCGTGGTGGAGTACGGGGCTATAGCCGGCGCGGCGGCTACGGCTGCATCGGGCGCCAAGGGAGTGGGCACGAGTATTGGCGCGGCATTCGACAGCATAAGCAAAGCGCTGAAGCAGCCGCAGGACCAGGCGCCGAAGGCCGCGCCGGCTGCGAACGCGCGTTCGGCATCCACTACCCCGGCTAAGCCGAAGACGGAAGCGATTAAAGAAGTCCAGGCGCCGGCTGCGGCGACGCCGGCTGCGCCGCCGCCGAGCTACGAAGATGCGCTGGGCATCCAGAAAGGCATGAGCTGCCAGGAAGTAGTGCGCCGGTTCGGGCCGCCCGCCATGGCCTTCGCCACTGAGGATGACGCCAAGACGATGAGCTACACCAGCAAAGCCGGCGGGGTTCAGGTGGAATGCCAGGGCGGAAAAGTGGCGTCGCTGGATAAGCCGCGCTAACTAAGTACTCACGTTCGGAACTACGCTGACGTTTCGGGAAACCGCATGCGAGCCGCGACTTGTCGCACGACCGTGAGGGAGCGGTCTTCGCGGAATGCGTCAGCGTATTTATGAAACGGTGTACTAAGACCTCTGCCGGGCGCGCAGCACCTTTTGGTAGGCGTCGAGCAGTTGCTCACGGGCCTGCTCGCCGATGGGCTCGGGAAGTTCAGTCGGGCGGTAGCTGCGGCAGAGTTCTACCGTTTTGCGGAGGCTCTCAGCAAACTCGATGCACGGCGGGCAACCCGCAAGGTGAGCTTCAATCTCCTGGCAGGCATCGGCTGGCAGCTCCAGATTCAGATAGTCGGAAAGCAGCGAGAAGATTTCTTTGCATTTTTCCGTGCGCTGATCCATCTCAATCTCCTCATTTGTGACCCGGCAGAAGCCGGCCACCGGTGCGCAGGTACTCATCCAACTTCTGGCGGACGGCCAAACGGGCGCGATGCAGGCGCGTCTTGACGACATCTTCCGTCAGATCGAGCACGTGGGCGGTTTCCAGCGTGGAGAGTTCCTCCACGTCCCGCAGCAGGATCACGGACCGGTAGTTTTCCGGCAGCTCGCCGATGGCCTGATCGAGCACTTGCTTCATTTCCGATTGCAGGAGCTGACGATCGGGCAGTCCCGACCAATCGGCGATCTGGAGCCTCGCGTGGCCGCCGTCATGGTCCATCGCCGGCAGGAAGTCGTCGAGCGAGATCTCCTGCGAGGGAGCGAAAACGCTCTTCCGTCGCTTCATCAGACAGGCATTCTTGGCGATTTGAAAGACCCATGGACGGACGCGCTCGGGTTCGCGGAGATGGTCGAAATTCTCAAACACTCGCAGCAACGTCTCCTGCGCCACTTCCTCGGCGTCTTCGCGTTGGCCGCACATAAGCAAACTATAGTGGAAGATCTTGGCGCGGAAGTGTTCCACAAAGCGGTCGAACGCCTCCGGTTCTCCAGCCATCAATCGCCGCGCGAGTTCGACTTCGGTTTCCCGTTCCAAAGCCCGGTACCGCTTCTGATTGTAGCGGGCCTCGCCTCAAGCTATACCTGTGCGGGCGCCATAACATCGACCGCGATTTCGATCTTCGGCCCTCCCAGGAGCGTGTTGTGAATCAAACAGGATTTTACGGCGCGCAGAATGCCGGCCTGGTGGCGATCGTCGAGGCCCGGGACCGTCACCTCGATGTGGAACGACGCCAGGCGGGCCGGCTGCGTTGCTTTTTCCGCGCTGACCCGCACCTTCAAATCTTGGGCCGGGAGTTTGCGCGCCTTCAGGTATTGAGCCGCATAATAAGCCGCGCAGGTGGCGAGCGCCGCCAATAGTAGCTCCGGCGGCGAGATGCCGGCATCGGAGCCGCCGTTATCAACCGGCTGGTCGCAAATCACCCGATGACCTCGGGCAGCGACTTCGAACTTCGAATCCGCCAGATACTGGGCCGATACTTCCATGATTTTTCTTTCCTGCTTACAAGGATGCAGACAGAGTGGAAAGGTGACATGGAGCGTGTCCTGGAAGACGTGCGCAAGGCCGGGACCTGGTGTATCCGGGACCCGGTGTATTTGACTTGGGTTCGGATTTACGCCTATGATGAGGACCGATTAGGAAGGGGACCTTAATGAAGATTTTTGCATTTCCCTTCACGTTTTTTGGTCTTGCGGTTCTGACCGCGATGGGGCAGGCAGCCAACGTGGTCAACTCCAGCCGCAGCAACATTAAGAACAATCTCGTGATCGGTCAAGCTCCGGACGGCAAGCCACGCTGCACCGTTGCGGATAAGCCCTGCACCAAGGATCAAGTAACGCAGCTCAACGCGGCCCTGCCCGGCATGAAGACTGTAAAGTCCGGCCCGGACCCGAGGAGCGTCAAGAGCATCTCGCTCGCGAAGGATGGCTCCTTGACGTGCGAAACCGCCTCCGGAACGACTCCTTGTACCGCCGCGCACATCACGGATTTGAAGGCCGCGGCGGCGCGGGTAAACAGCGAACTCGAGAACCGTTCAGCTCCCCCAATAGCGAAGTGAGCTCGCCAAACCTGCTATAAAGGGAGCCGCGGCGTGAGCCGCGAGTAATGAGTACGTCGTAACGCAGAGCCTCGGGACGGGGTGTAAGACCTTACACGTCCAGATTCTTCACATCCAGCGCGTTATCCTCGATGAACTTCCTTCTGCTCTCCACGTCTTCGCCCATCAGCGTCGAAAAGATCTCTTCGCTCTCCACGGCGTCTTCCAGCCTCACCTGCAGCAGCGTCCGCTTTTCCGGGTTCATGGTGGTTTCCGCCAATTGCTCGGCATTCATTTCGCCCAGCCCCTTGTAGCGCTGCACCGATGCGTCCTTTTTCCCTTCGGCCTTGACGTATTCCAGCAGTTCGCCCCAATTCGGCAGTGACTCCCGGTGCTCGTTCTTCACCACCACAAACGGCGGTTCATTGTACTTGCCGATGGTCTTCGCCAACGTGCGGAACCGCCGGTACTCCGGCTGCGCGGCCAGCGCCAGGCCCACCGTGCGTTCGGCGTTGGTGGAATCGTGGAACGTCACGCCGTAAGCCGAATGCTCTTCATCGTGCCGCATCTCCGGATTCAGCCCGAGTTTCTTCAGCGTTTCGAAAATCGGCTTCAGATTGCTTTCGTCCTGAAATTCGGCTTTGTGATCGATGTGCAGCTCGACATTCGATAGCGTCTCCACTACCCGCGCATCCCTCAGCCGCCGCTCCACTTTGTGGAACATCTGTTCGTACTCGTCCAGATTGAGCAGGTAGGCGCGCAACTCGCCGCCTTCCAGCACGGCTTTCGGCGCCGCCCCGTTCGAGTGGATCTCGAGGCGCAGGTTCTCCGTCGCCCGCCGCATGATCTCGCGCGTGAATTCCTTCTCGTCCTTGATGTACTTTTCGCTCTTGCCCTTCTTGATGCGGTAGAGCGGCGGCTGCGCGATGTACACGCGCCCGCGCAGAATCAGCTCGTTCATGTGGCGGAAAAAGAAGGTCAGCAGCAGCGTGCGGATGTGCGAGCCGTCCACGTCCGCGTCCGTCATGATGATGATTTTGCCGTAGCGAATCTTCGTGGCGTCGAAATCGTCTTTGCCGATGCCCGTCCCCAGCGCCGTGATCATGGCGCGGATTTCCTCGTGGCCCAGCATCTTGTCGTAACGCGCCTTCTCCACGTTGAGGATTTTGCCCTTGAGCGGCAGGATCGCCTGGAACCTCCGGTCTCGTCCCTGCTTGGCGGTTCCTCCGGCCGATTCGCCCTCCACCAGGAACAACTCGCAGCGCTCCGGATCTTTCTCCTGGCAATCTGCCAGCTTGTGCGGCATGCCGCCCGATTCCAGCGCTCCCTTGCGCCGCGTCAGGTCGCGCGCGTGGCGCGCCGCCTCCCTGGCGCGCGCCGCTTCGATGGCTTTGCCGACAATCTTGCGGCCCACCGTCGAGTTCTTGTCGAAGTATTCTTCCAGCTTTTCGTTGACGAACTGCGTCATATAGCCGGCGATGTCGCTGTTCAGCTTGCCCTTGGTCTGCCCTTCGAACTGCGGCTGCGGCACTTTCACGCTCACCACCGCGGTCAGCCCTTCGCGCACATCATCACCCGTGAGGTTCTCTTTGACATCCTTGAACAGGCCCTGGTCCTGCCCGAACTTGTTTATTGTGCGGGTAAGCGCGGTGCGGAAGCCGGTCAGGTGCGTGCCGCCATCCACCGTGTTGATGTTGTTGGCGAAGCTGAAAACATTCTCCGAATAGCCGTCGTTGTATTGCAGGGCGAATTCCATGGTGAGCGTACCGGCGTTGTTGGGGAGTTCTCGATCGGCCTCGAAATGGATGGGTTTCTCGTGCAACACCGCTTTGCCGCGGTTGAGGTGTTTGATGAACTCCGCGATCCCGCCCGTGTAGCAGAATTCCTGCAGTTTTTCGGGATCGCTCCGTTCATCCGTCAGCGTGATTTTGAGGCCCTTATTGAGGAAGGCCAACTCCCGCAGACGCTGCGCCAGGGTGTCGAAGTTGAACGTCGTCACGGTCATGATGGTGATATCGGGCTTGAACGTGATGCGGGTTCCGGTCTTGCGCGAAACCTTGCCGGCTTTAGCCAGCGGCGCCTTGGGAATCCCGTAGGCGTACTCCTGTTGCCAGGTGTAGCCGTCGCGCCAGATCTCCAGCTCCAGACGCTCCGAGAGCGCATTGACGACGCTCACGCCCACACCGTGAAGGCCGCCCGAGACTTTGTAGCTCTTGGAATCAAACTTGCCGCCGGCATGCAGCTTGGTCATCACCACCTGCGCGGCGGAGACGCCTTCTTCTTCATGCATGTCCACCGGGATGCCGCGGCCGTTGTCCACTACCGTTACGGAATTGTCGTCATGGATAGTGACGTTGACTTCGGTAGCGTACCCGGCCAGAGCTTCGTCGACGGAGTTGTCGACCACTTCATAAACCAGGTGATGCAGCCCCATTTCGCCCGTCGAGCCAATGTACATGGCGGGGCGCAGACGCACCGCCTCCAGCCCCTCGAGTACTTTGATACTTGTGGAATCGTAAATTTCGCTCTGTACCGCGCCGCCGTCGTTTGCCATATTTGCTTGCTTCGGAATCCTGTGGGTTCGCTCAGATGCGCATCGGCATCACTACGTACCGATACTGATCGATCACGCCTTCACCCGCCGGCCTGAGCTCGCCGGCGCTCTTCTGATCTTTCAATTCGAAGGTGACCTGGTCTTGCGGGATCACACGTAAAAAATCGAGCAGGTATTGGGCATTGAAGCCAATCTCCAGGTCTGGTCCCTGATACTCGCTATTGACGCTCTCTTCGCTTTCGCCCATCTCCACGGACGAGGAGAAGATGCGTACTTCGTTGGTGGTAAATTGCACGCGTATGGCGCGCGACCTCTCATCGGCGAACTGCGCCACGCGCTCTATAGCCGCGCGGATTTCCTCTTTCTGAAGGCGGGCGGTTTGCGTGTGGTCTTTTGGCAGAACTCGTTCGTAGTCCGGAAAATTACCGGTCAGCTTGCGCGTGATGAGCAACCGGTGGCCAATCTGAAAAAATAGATGATTGTCGTCGCCGGCAAATATCGCAACCGCATCGGCGCCTTCCGAATCAGCCAACTTTACCAACTCCCCCATCGCCTTCCTGGGTACCAGCGCGCGATAGTTCTGGCTGACCTGGCCGCTTTCACTTGCGCCGGCCTGTACAAATGCCAGGCGATGGCCATCCGTGGCAACCATGATCAGACCCTCTGGTCGTATGACCAGCAGGGCGCCGTTTAGTGTGAACCGCGATTCCTCCATCGAGATCGCAAACTGTGTGCGTGCAATCAACGACGACAGTGTCTTGACAGGGATGTCGGCGATTTTTGCAGGCATCTGCGGAAGTTCAGGGAAGCTTTCCCGCGACATCCCGGCAATACGAGTCTTCGACCGGCCACACGTGATGCTGGCCCAGTGATTGTCGAGGAACTTCATGGTGATGTCGCCTTCCGGCAACAGCCGCACGAAATCGAGCAGCTTGCGAGCCGGTACCGTGCCGGCGCCTTCCTTTTTGACGCGAGCCGGGCAGGAACAGCGGATTCCTAATTCGAGATCGGTCGCAGTGAGCGTCAGGCGATCGCCAGCGGCTTCTAATAGAACATTTGACAGAATCGGGATAGTGGTCTTCTTTTCCACCACTCCCTGCGACAAACTCAGTTCTCGAACCAGATCGGCTTTACTGACGGTAAACTCCATACGGCTCAGCTCCTATACGATTGAGACTGTCTTGAAATACCCACTATTAGAACCGCATTCATAGGGCCTGTGCAAACTGTCGAAGACACTCTAAATTATACTAAATTCAGCTACTTTTGGCTACTGGAAGTTGTGAACTAAGAGGTGGAAACATCTCCAAAACGCTTCTTGAAGCCAATTTTGCACATTTTCCATCAGGTTTGTTTAGATCCACTTGTGGATAATTAGAACAAGTTCATTGTAATGAGTCCATTAGCCTGTGCAGTAGCCTGTTCAATTCAGGGTCGATATGACGTTCCTTTTGGATTTTGTTTACGGAGTGGATGACAGTCGTATGATGCTTCCCTCCGAAAGCCCTGCCGATCTCAGGTAATGAGGCGCTGGTCAGTTCTTTCACCAGGTACATCGCCACCTGCCGGGGATACACAATCTTCTTGGTATTGCTCTTCTCTTTGAGCTGCGAAGGCTTGATCTGGAAGTGCTCGGCTACTGCTTTTTGAATGGAATCCATGGTTACCCGGCGATCTTGCACATGAACCAGGTGCTTTAAGACCTGCTGAGCCATGTGCAGATTGATGGGTGTCCCCGTGAGTGAAGAGTATGCCATCAGTTTCACCAGCGCTCCCTCCAACTCGCGCACGTTGGATTTAGTCTTGGAAGCCATAAACGAGCGCACATCATCGGGCAGATGAACATTCTCAGCCTCGGCTTTTTTATCGAGAATCGCCATCTTGGTTTCGAGATCGGGAGCTTGAATATCAGCGATCAATCCCCACTCGAAACGCGACCGCAGGCGCTCGACCAAACCGGGAATCTCCTTCGGCGGCGAATCGCTCGAGATGACGATCTGCTTCTGATGATCGTGCAGCTCGTTAAAGGTGTGAAAGAACTCCTCCTGCGTCCGTTCTTTGGTGCCGAGAATCTGGATATCGTCCACCAACAGCACGTCCGCTTCCCGATAGCGCTGGTGAAACTGCTGCATGCGCTCGGTGCGGATGCAGGCGATCATCTCGTTCATGAAGCGTTCGCTCGATGTATAGATGATGCGCATACCGCCGTGTTTGTCCATCAGCTCACGGCCGATAGCATGCATCAGGTGTGTCTTTCCCATACCCACGTCGCCATAGAGAAACAGCGGATTGTAACTGCGCGAAGGATTGGTGGCCACGGAGCGGGCTGCCGCATGCGCAAACTGATTGCATGCGCCTACTACAAAGGTGTCGAAAGTGAACTTGGGATTCAAGGAACCAGCGCCCGATTCCGCGTCGCTGTTCTCTACCGTGGCTATGGCTTGGTTTATGGGGCCGCGAGTCGCTTCTGCTTCATATGTGACGTGTTTCACCGGCAGCGCCAGCTCTTGAATGGCGCTGCGTATCATCACCGGAAACTCGCGCTCCAGCCAGGCGCGTGTTTCGCGATCCGGGACGGTAACGAACAGCGTCGTGCCGTCCAGACCGGCAAATGTTGCGCCTTTCAGCCAATTATTGTAGTTCTCCGCACTGACCTTTAACTGTAGATAATTCCGTATCTGGTCCCAAGCATTCATTGATTTTACACACCACATACTCTGGATTTCCACACTGTTTTCCACAACAGTATTGGAACCGTTGAGTATGCTTTGTCCGGAAAGAACTGCCGACGGGGTTCACCCTGCCCGTGCCCTGTCGGCGGAACCTGCGCCTCCCAACCGACGAATGGTAGTCTACCACACCGAAATCGGTTTCTCGCAAGTTTATAACTCATTTCAAATCAATGACTTTACCACAACGTTTGACACTGGCTTTGTTGTTGCGGCAAAATAAAAGTTTCCATCGAGCGGGAGTAACTCAGTTGGTAGAGTGCGACCTTGCCAAGGTCGATGTCGCCGGTTCGAATCCGGTCTCCCGCTCCAAATTCTTTCTCTCCCCGTTGGCCATCATGAAGCCTCTCTGTTTTACCTTTTTCTCCTTGATGCTCGCCGTCGTCGCGTTTGCACAAGATTACAAATTGGAAACTATCTCCACCGCCGCACCCGGTTTGCCCGCCGCGTACGCCGCCATCATGGATTCGAGCGGCTATCGCGTGATTGGTCCCGCCGGAGTCTGGTGTGAAATCTGGTTTCGCAAATCGATTCCCACCGGCGCCAAGCCAGCCGACGATGCTGTCGTCTTGCCGATAGCGCAGGGAACGCTGCTCGGCATCCTGCGTTTCCCCGCTGCGGGCTATGACCGCCGCGGCCAGACCGTGAAGGCCGGCGTCTACACGCTGCGCTATAGCAACTATCCGGTGGACGGCTCGCACCAGGGTGTCGCGCCGCAACGCGATTTCGCCGTACTCACGCCTCTTTCGGCCGATTCCGACCCCAATGCCACGCCTTCCTTTGATGCGCTGGTGGATGCCAGCATCAAGGGCGTCGGCACTCCCCATCCCGCCGTGCTCTCGCTCGAAGCGCCGGCCGGCGGCGGCCTTCCCTCAGTCGCCAAAGAAGGCGACAACGACTGGGCGTTGAAGGTGAAAGTGGGAAGCTTGGCCGTAGCCATCATCGTGGCTGGCAAAGTGGAAGGCTGATGCAGCCCATTGCGCTAAGCTCAGGAGAATGCCACGGAAGTTGCTGGACCGCCTGGACGAATGGAAGAGCCGCTTCGGCACGGCCGATACCCGCCGCCTCGAGCGCCTTCTGGCCGCGATATCCAGGACGCGGTTTCGCGACGCCGCCGATTTGATCCGCCTGCATGAAACCCTGCTGTTCCTGCGCGCCTACCCCCGCAGCGACGAAGTGGCGCGGTTGGCGGATCGGATCCTCTTCTCCTTCGCGGACCGCATCGGCGATGACCTGGAGCCGTTCGAAGAGCCTGAAGTATCGGGCATTGCCGGCACGTCGCTGACGGCCGTCTTCAGCTATGAAGTAGCGCGACGCATTGCGGCCCGGCATCCGCGAGCGGTCGAGATCGCCTGGGACCGCTACGACCAGCCCGACCGCATGGGCGACGTGCTCCGGCGCTTCCTCCCCATGCTCGACGAAGATTTCCCGGTGGAAGCGCACGTGCCGTTTCAGCAATGGATCGCGCAGGCGCACGGCCGCGGCTCGAGCGACCTCGAGTGGCTGCTGGAACGGTTGGCCGCCTTCGAGGCCGGCGATCGCGCGCGCGCCGAATTGTTCGGCTCCATGCAGGCGCCCCTCACCTGGCGCATGGGCGCTTCGCGCGTTTCGCGTTCGCGCCTCCGGCTGCCGGTCCGAAGCTTGTACCTCCAGCGCGAACCGCTGCTCCGCCGCAGCGATATTTCGCTCGAACGGGAGCTCAACTCCGCCCCGCTTCCCATCCGGCGCCTCGGACGGCCTGAAGCGCGCCGCATCCTCGACGTCATTCTCGATACTTCCGCGATGCGCTACCGCGAGCTCTACGGCTTCAGCCATCCGGAAGAATCGCGAGTCTTCCACGCCGCCGCCGGCCGCGGCGTCGATATCTATTTCTTCGGCGTGCCGCCCGAGTGGCGCCTGCCCTTGCGCGCATACCACGGCGGCATGTTTTTCAAGAACGGCGTGCCGGCTGGGTACGTCGAGTTGCTCTCGCTGTTCGAGCGCGCCGAGGTCGGCTTCAACCTGTATTACACCTTCCGCGAGGGAGAAACGGCGTGGATTTACGCTCGCCTGCTGCGCCTGTTCCGGCAGGTGCTGGGCGTGACGTGTTTTTCCGTGGATCCCTATCAAATCGGTCACGAGAATTCCGAGGCGGTGGATTCCGGCGCGTTCTGGTTTTACCGCAAGCTGGGCTTTCGTCCGGCCGGCCCCGAGGTGGCGCGCCTGGTGGAACGCGAAGAGGCCCGCATGCGCCAAACGCCCGGCTACCGCAGCTCGCGCCGAACGTTGGAGCGCCTGGCGAACGGCTACATGCTCTACGAAATGCCCGGCACGGAAAGCGGCGATTGGGACCATTTCCGCATCCGCACGCTGGCGCAGAGATTGCAGCGCCTCGGGGAATTCCCGCCGCCCAAACCGCCCGGCCTGGAATCCCGCCATCTGCGCTCGACGCAGAAAGACGCGCGTCTGCGCACGGAGTGGCTGAAGTTGGGGCAGGAGTGAAAAGGTTAGGGAACTATATACATGACTCCGCCCGCCTTTTTTTTGAAATTTTTGTGGGCGTGCCCACGGATCTACAACGGAGACGATGACCTGTCCCTGCTGCTGGTCATGAAGGAGCAAAGGTGGACCAGGACGACCTGAAGTTCTTCGAGAACAGGTTCCGTTCGCTGGAAACGGAAATGGGGCAGCGCTTTGACCGGGTGGACGCCCGGCTGGACCGCATGGAGCCGCGCCTGGACAAGATTGCAGCCGGTTCGCACTATGTCAGTCGCCTTGTCGAATGGTCCGATAAGCAGGATCAATTCCAGGCCGATACCCTTCGGCGGTTGAATGACCTGGCCGACCGGGTCAAGCGTTTGGAAGGTGGCGAGGGCGGAAACGGAAAGCATTGATGAAAGAGGGCGCGAAGGCGTGAAGCCCATGCAAGCTAACGGAAACGGGAGTCACGTATATAATTCCCCAAAAGTTTAGCTACCCCGCCACTCTTTCGATCGCCTCCGCCCCGCAAATCGCTTCCACCTGCGCGCGAAATTCCTTGTCCGGCCGCACCTTCGCCGGGACATCCAGCAGCACCGAGAAATCCCGCGGCGCTTCCAGGCGGAGACGCACCTGGGTCTCGCCGGGCTTGCGCTGGAATAGCTCTTCGAGCGCCTTGGCGCGGTCCACGCCGCCATTGCGGCCCAGCCACACGCGAATCGAAATCACCGCATCGAAATCGACGCGCGCATTGTCGAGCGGGATGATGTTCTGCACCGAAAGTTTGGGCGGCCCGTTCTCTTCCGGCAGCGCCAGCGCCGTGACCAGCACCACCTGGTCCTCCATCACTTCGGGCGCCAGGCGTTCGTAGCTGCTGGCGAAAACCAGGGCTTCCACCGAGCCGCCGCGGTCCTCAACCATCATGGTGGCCCACGGTTTGCCTTCGCGGTTGCGTTTGCGCGTGATGCCCGTCAATACGCCGCAGAGTTTCACTTCCATTCCTTTGCTCAGCCCTTCGAGCGTGGAAGTGTCGTGGGTCGATAGCTCGGCGATCTTGTCTTCATAGCGGTCGAGCGGATGGCCGGTCACCCAGAAGCCCAGCATCTCTTTTTCGCCGGCCAGCTTTTCCTTGTCGGTGAAGTCGGGGACAGTCGGAAGCGGCGCGTCGGGGTGTTCTTCCATCACCTCGCCGAAGAGACCGCCCTGGCCGCTTTCGCGATCGCGCCAGGCGCGCTGCCCGGATTCCATGGCGCTATCGAGCGCGGCGGTTTTCTGGCTGCGCGTCCCCGCCAGCGAATCCATGGCTCCGGAGCGAATCAGGCTTTCGATCATGCGGTGGTTCACCGCGCCCATATCGACCTTCTCGCAGAACTGGTCGAGCGAGCGGAAGCTTTTCAATTCCGCCCGGGCGCGCCCAATGGCATCGACCGCCGCTTGGCCCAGGTTCTTGACGGCGCCCAACCCGAAGCGGATGGCCTGGCCATCGGGCGTGAAACTCCAGTCGCTATGGTTGACGTCGGGCGGCAGAATGGTGATTCCCATTTCACGGCATTCGTTGATGTACTTCACCACCTTGGCGGTGTTGCCGGTTTCGGAGGTGAGCAGCGCCGCCATGAAATCCACCGGATAGTGCGCTTTCAGATACGCCGTGACGAAGGCCAGGTAGGCGTAGGCCGCCGAGTGTGATTTGTTGAAACCATAGCCGGCGAACTGCTCCATGAGCTCGAAAATCTTCTCGACCTTTCTCTGCGGAAGGCCGCGACCGACGGCGCCCTGAATAAAGCGCTGGCGCTGTTTGGCCATTTCCTCGGCATTCTTCTTTCCCATGGCGCGGCGCAGCACGTCGGCTTCGCCCAGCGAATAACCGGCCAGGCGGTTGGAGATCTGCATCACCTGTTCCTGGTAGACGATCACGCCGTAGGTCTCTTCCAGCAACTCTTTCAACTCCGGCAGATCGTACTGCACGGCGCGCCGTCCCCATTTGCGTTCGATGAAGTCGTCGACCATGCCGCCCTGCAGGGGGCCCGGCCGGTAGAGCGCGTTGAGAGCGGTGAGATCTTCCAGGCGGCTGGGTTGATAGCGCCGCAGGATGTCGCGCATGCCGCCGGATTCAAACTGAAACACGCCGCTGGTGAAACCCTTGGAGAAGATTTCGTAGGTGGCCTTGTCGTCGAGCGGCAGATCTTCCGGGATCAGCGCCACGCCGTGGCGTTTCTCGATGAGCCGCAGCGCGTCCTGGATGAGCGTGAGCGTGGTGAGGCCCAGGAAATCCATTTTGAGGAGCTGCAGTTTGTCCAGGCCGTTCATGTCGAACTGCGTCACGATTTCGTCGCGGTTGGTCTTGTAGAGCGGCACCAGTTCCCTGAGCGGTTGCGGTGAGATGACCACGCCCGCGGCGTGCACCGAGCAGTTGCGCGCCAGGCCTTCCAGGCGCAGCGCCACCTTGAGCACTTCATCGACGCGCGGATCTTTCCTGGCGGCCTCGGCGAAGCCGGGCTCCTGATCCATGGCGTCCTGGAGTTTGATGTTGAGGATGTTGGGCACCATCTTGGTGAGGCGCTCCACCTCGGCGAAGGGCACGTCGAGCACGCGGCCCACGTCCTTGATGGCGGCCCGCGCGCCCAGCGTGTTGAAGGTGATGATCTGCGCCACCTGCTCGCGGCCGTACTTCTCGGTGACATAGTGAATCACCTCGCCGCGGCGGTTCATGCAGAAATCGACGTCGACATCGGGGAAGCTGACGCGCTCGGGATTGAGAAAGCGTTCGAAAAGCAGGCCGTACTGGAGCGGGTCGATATCGGTAATCTGCATGGCATAGCTGACCAGGCTGCCGGCGGCCGATCCGCGGCCGGGGCCAACCGGAATGCCATGGTCCCTGGCGTACCGGATGAAGTCCCAGACCACCAGGAAGTAGCCGGAGAACTTCATGTCCTGGATCATCTTAATCTCGCGATCCAGGCGCTCGGCGTATTCCGCCAGGTCGTGCTTCAGGGCGCCTTTGGTGCGCATGGCTTCCAGGCGGCCGCGGCGCTTTTCGAATCCCTGGCGCGCCACATACTCGAAGTAGGTGTCGGTCGAGTGTTCGGGAGGCACGTCGAACTTGGGAAACGGCTCCTGAATCTTTTCGAGCGCCACGTGGCAGCGCTGGGCGATTTCCCAGGTGCGATCTAGGGCGTCCTCCAATTCGCCGAACAGCTCCATCATTTCGTCGCGCGTTTTGAGGTAGAAATCCGGCGTGGCCCACCGCATGCGGTTGGGGTCGCTCATGTTCTTCCCGGTCTGCACGCACAGCAGAATCTCGTGCGCGCGCGCATCTTCCTTGCGCAGGTAGTGGGAATCGTTGGTGGCCACCAGCGGCAGCCCGATCTCGTGCGAGAGGCGGTTGAGCGCCGTGGTCAAGCGGCGGTCCTGATCGAGGTGATGGTCCTGGATCTCCAGGAAAAAATTCTTGCGCCCGAAGATATCGGCGTAGGAGTGCGCCAGGCGTTTGGCGTCGTCGTACTTGTCGGAAAGGATGGTCTCCGGAATGTGGCCGCGCAGGCACGCTGACATGCCGATCAGCCCTTTGGAGTGCTGGCTGAGCAGGTCCATATCGATGCGCGGCTTGTAATAGAAGCCGTCGAGATAGGCGGTGGAGACCAGGTTGATGATGTTGCGGTAGCCTTCCTGGTTCTCGCACAACAGCACCAGGTGGTTATAGCGATCGGTATCGGAGCGGGTCTTGTGGCCCTTTTGCGAGACGTACACTTCGCAGCCGATGACGGGATGCACCCCGGAATTCCTGGCGGCGTTATAGAACTGCACCGCGCCGAAGAGGTTGCCGTGATCGGTCATGGCCACGGCCGGCATTTTCTGTTCGGCCGTGATCTTCATGAGTTGATCGATTTCGCACGCCCCATCGAGAAGCGAATAATCCGTGTGGCAGTGCAAATGGACGAAGGGCATGATTGGCGTCTGGCTCCTAGCCCGGGGGAGGCTGTATGAAAACGAGGTACCTCTTCATTTTACTCGGGAAGAGGTGCCGAACTGGACATTTTCGGGGAGGTAGGGATCGAGAATGGGTGTGGCGAAGTGATATTGGGCGATTTTCCAGGCGCCGTTTTGACGGACCAGGACGCCGGAGCCGTAGTTGGGTTGGTGCAAGGGTAGCTCGAGCAGCTCATCGAACCAGGCGACCATACGGTCTGGGGAGAAGGTGATGGAGCGGTCGCGCGGAGTGTAAGTCCACGCCGCGGGGTCCTCAAAGCGGGGCTCTGCCCAGATTCGGAACCGGGAGAGGGTCCAGCGCTCGGAGGGGCAGACGCCGAGGAGTATGGCATCGGCGGTGAGATGCCAGAAGAACCGGGGCTCGTCGGAAACGGAAGCGGCCTCGTGCCAATCGTTGAGGACGGCGGCGGCATAGTCGAGCGAGGGGTGGGAATCGAGGTCGGGATCGGAAACCGGATCTGGATCGGGAGCTGGATCTTGAGCGGGACGCCCAGGCGCGGCGGTCTCATCGGGCGAGGGCCCGGGCTCTTCGAAATCGGGATCGGGAGCCGGTTCTGAAACGGGAACCACAAGCGCGGCGCATGGCTCTAGGTCCGGGCGGGCTGGTCGCGCCGGTTGCGCCGCTCTCCATTCGGCGCGGATGGTCTCGATGACGGCGCAAATCCTGGGCAGATTTTCAGGAGCTACCGCAAGCTGTTTTGCATCGAAGTGCAAGCGCCCGTCGATGACGCGATTGACGAGGCGTCGATATGTGGCCGGCCCGATGCGGGCGAATTCCGAGATGTGGAAGTAGTTCTCGCCGAACCGGTCGAGGTGACGAATGAGTTTATTGGCTTGGGCGCAGCTAATGCCGAAGTGGCGTTCGGCGTATTGGTCCCAGTTGAGCCCGAGCGGCTCAAAGGCGCGGGAATCGCGGGCCTTCTTGATGCAGTGGGCCTGTGCGGCGGAACAATGCTTGGCGATGCCGCCGAATCCCTGTTGGGACCCGTCCGAGGCCTCGGCGTCGGTAAATTCAGGATCTGGCATGATGAATTTGGCTGCCTTCCGGCTTCAATGGAAGCCCGCTTCTCCAGTTTGGACATTCTCGCCTGCTTCGGAGTTTATACATTTTCAAGCTCCGTCAAAACCAACTGGTACCGCCGGCGGTCTTTGCCGCCGGCGTTTGATGGGCCTCCTGGCCCTTTTCCGCTTCAATTGAAGTGCGTTACCACGCGGACCGAAGAAATGTTAGTCAGTCTTGGAGAAATCGAGAGGTGGGATGCCCGCGCCACACTCATCTGTCTCAAAGGTAGCAGGCGTCTGGAGCAAGGAATTGCCGGGAAGTGATTGATTTTGATGGGAAAAAAGATTGAACTGGGGGAGCGCGCCAACACAATGCAAGCCACGACCGTGAGCTCCGATGCGAGCCACGACCGTAAGGGAGTGGTTTCCCAAGAAACGACAACATCAGCCGCTCAAGGCACTAGACGGGGAACCTGACGGCCAGGTCATCTACTTCCAGCACTGGTACTGCCGTTCGAAGCCGTATCTTGGGAGTTGTGTGGTGTCGTGCGTCCAAGTCCGCGAACGCCACCCGTGAGCGGCAGAAGTCCGATATCCCGACTACCCGTCCAAGTGGATGGCGTCGATGTTTCTTGAGGCGCCCACAGCGGGTGGAGTTTGCTTCTTCCACGACCAAAAGGCCCAGTCAGCGAAACTAATCAGGCAGTATAGGCCTGCAATCAATAACCCACCCAGATATCCCGCATTTGCGACGGCGTGAATCCACGCAGGCAGGAGAATGGACCTGGACTTATAGTAAACGTATCCAAAGAACAAGCCTCCAAGGAAGATACCCGGAACTAGTTGGGCTGGAGACTTGGATGGTATATGAGGGACCGACCAAAGCGCGGAACTCGCCAGTATTGCCCAGAACGCCTTAGCTTTTATCCCATCCATGAGCGCGATAAACCTGTCAATCGCGATCGCCCTGAAGGCGAGTTCTTCCATGAAAGCGCCCACGGCGCTCAACAGGAAGTTTTCGGGTGCGGATAGGGCGAATTTGCCGCTGATCACGAGATAACCGTGAACGACCGCGAGCACAGCCAGCGACGCCAGACCTCCGCTCTTGAATGAAAAACCGTAGTCTGCAGGCCTGCGCTTCTGCCGGATCAACGAATAGGCAACCACCCCAGCGATGGCCGCCCACAGGATCATCGTCAGTAATTGCAAGAATACGGCAGTTCCGTCCATGCGGTGGCGCTGATGAACATAGTTGCCCGGGATGCCGAGGATGGCCCAGCCGACTGTGAGCAGGAGCAGCAGCCTGTCATACCATGCCAGCCTTCGAATGCGGCTACGGATGCCGGGACTCATGCGTACATTATCAGCGTTCTCTCCCGTAATGTCACGGACATTCAGAGCTTCCTATCTCTTTTCATCTGACATGAGCTACAGGATGACGCAAACACCCGACCCGTCGAAGTGGACCCAAAAGGGCCCAAGTGGCGCCACACCGCCGGGGCTGTAGGTCTCTGGCTAAGAGTCCTGCGCACGGATTACCTGAGGAACCGAGTCGAGGGCGATGAACTGATAGCGATTCCCCTGAAGCCAATCCACTACGATCTGGACCATTTGAAGGGGATACATCCTGGACCGTGGTGCCTCCTCATATAGGCCGTCATGCATAAGGACGATTCCATGGTCGGTCGCCTTAAGATCCAAGATGTAGGCCTCAGCGCATTCTTTGGCACTTCTCCCATTCGTCCAAAACCTCCAATCAGCGGTCTTGTCGTCGCTTTGGGGAGTTGGTATGTCCCAGTGTATCGGCCCGATGTACGACTTGGTTTCGTCAGCTGAGTTTAGTTCTGTCGCCAGTGACTCGCTCCACGCACCCTGCGGCGGCCGAAATAACCTTACGAATGCTGGGAAATCACGAAGCAATTGTTCCGTCCGGGTGATTTGATTTACCGCAAAGTCCCGGCTTTTGTCGTGCAGGCTGGTCAGGTTGGGATGGTCGTATGTGTGGTTTCCGATGAGGTGGCCCAGCTCGGACACGCTCCACACGATGTCTCGATGCTGCTCCACGAACTTTCCGACCATGAAAAACGTAGCCCTGATATTTCGGTCGGCGAGAAACTGGGCCAGTTGAAGAGTTCGCGGGCCGGGGTCTTCGGCCGACGTGGTGTCACCCGGCCCATCGTCGAACGTCAGGCATACCGTCTTGGCAGGTAAGTCGTTCCCTCTGATCGGTTCGTTCAGAAACATCTGTAGCCTCCGCTATTTGGTATAACATGCATTTGCCAATGGTAAGGCTCGACCTAGAAGTTCAAAACGTTCGGTGCCGCCTGGTGGAAAAACGCCCATTCCACCAAAGTGGAACGTCCAAGGCCCCGGAAGTTCCCTTGGGAGAAGCACGCAGCCGGGGGATGCCGCCGGGGCTGTTCATGGCCCAGAAGCCATGAGGGATCTTTCTGCTGACTCACCAAACGAACGGAATCAGTGCCTTCACGTCCCGGCAATACCGCTCATACTCCGCGCCGAATTCCTCTCGCATGAGCCCCTCTTCCACCAGCGACTTGTGCCAAAACCCAAACACCACCAACCCCACCGCCACCAGCCCGCGGAACTCGCCCACCGTCAGCGCCGTCCCCAACACAGCCAGCGAAAGCCCGGAATAAATCGGATGGCGCACCACCGCATATGGCCCTCCTCGGATCAGCGTGTGCCCCACCTTCACCGTAACCGTTAGGCTCCAGTTGCCTCCCAGGTAGAACCGGGCCCACACAGCGAAGAGCACGCCCACAATCGTCAGCGCCAGCCCCGCCCACGAAACCGTAGCCGCTGCCGGAACGAACCGCTCGTTCAGAACGCCCAGCCCCGGATGGGTTCCCGCAAGCAGTGCCCACGCCAGCCCGCACGCCGCCACTTCGATCAGGCGGGAACTCGCCGTCTGCCGGCGAACCGTACGCTTCGTCGCCGATGCACCGATCAGCCAGACGACTAACAGCGCAATCCAGATCGTGCTGATATACCGGTCGACTTGCGGTGCCATGGGGCACTTCCGATCTTATCTTAGGAGTGAATCCACGCTGGCCGGAAGTCCGCTTCTGTTCCGTGGGGTCCTGTCTCTGGCGGCATCACCTGGAGCGCCGGGCTCGATCAAATGAGATCAGCGATTCCAGAAGATCTCTGGCCTTTCCCATAGACACAACCGCATCGCCGGGTTCGCCAGCGGAAGCAGAACGCAGAGGCGGCAGCCATTGAATACCCCCAGTAGTGAGTTGGCGGCCGTCCCTCGTCAGAGGCGGTGTCGATGGCCCCATGGAAAGCCACCGTCTCAACGCTTTCGATCTCGCGGACGATACATCCACCAAGATCGGCATTGCTCGGAGCTGGAACATGGAAAACAATGAAGAAGCATTCGGCAAAGCGCCTGCCGACCCCACCTTTACTAGTTTAGATACGGTGTCCACAATCGCTTGCACCGGCGGGCTTGCGACAAGACGACGGACGTTGGAACGAACGCGCGAGAGTGCAGCACGCCTTCCAGCGGTGTTGGCAAGCGAGGCGACCGAGTTTGAGAAGCCGACGTAGGACTCATCGTTGACCAACTGGTCGAACAGGCTAATGATCTGAGTTGGCGTAGCCGCTGCAACCTTTGGGCCCTCGAAGCGGATTGAATGGTACGCGGCGATAACGCCCGACAACTGGCTCGCGACGGATCGGGCCCGATCGTCACGCAAGGACTGTCTGAGCTGGTCCAGCGCATCCGCCAACATCGTGTGGTTTATCGCGACTTGCGTCTTATGGTTTAGCCCAACGGAGAGTGCGTAAAGATCATGATGCACGCGAGTGACGGCAGCGCGGAGCTGTGGTCTTATCTTGCGCGAGAAGGTGATTCCGCCTCCGAGAACTCGGCACCCAGCCTCATCATTAATCGGCTCCATGATGAGAGCGGTCGCCTGCAGTTCTGCTGTGTCGTCTACTATTCGAATCCTCCGCCGAAGCAAAGGCGGCATCTGCTGCAATAAGCGTGATTCCGGAGCGGAGCGTGCGATAACAATTGTGGTAACGCCGAGCGCAACGAATTCCTCGATCATCCACCCAAACGTCGAGAAGTCATTCGCGACAACAACCTCATCGTCATCGAGGCGAACACCGATTCGGCCAACCGGAAGTGGCTCAAAAAGAATGGAAACGCCAAGCATAAGCTTCCACCAGTCTACCGGGAACCAACTCGCTTCGGGCCTCACGCCTCTGCTGCTCAGCAAACTTCAATAGCCCCGTGGTTGCCCGCCGGGACCTTGTCATGGCTAATCTTCCCAGCAGCGCTGTGCGAAGTCTCGGAAGGTTACGAGCTTGCGCCACCGACTCCGAGCGAATCACGCCCTATCTGGAACTTGGGTATGACCGCAACCGTCCGAACCGCAACTGGCAGGCACCATACGCGGTGACGATGCGCGGGCCCCAAGTCCCCATGTGGGAAGCTTGACGTGCTGCGCAGATTTCTTGTTTCGCGGGCGGCGCGCGTTGTCGTTTGACCTTTGGTACCGCCAACGGTACCATGTGACCATATGGCAAACGCAGCGAAGATCCTAACCAGAATGCGGAACAACCCCCGCAACTGGCGGATTGAGGATCTCAAGGTGATTGCCCGCCACTTCGGGATAAGCTACCGGCAGCATGGAACTAGCCATGTTGGTTTCAGGTTCCCGGCTGGAACGCTTCCGGTACCCGCCGCAAGGCCGATTAACCCGGTGTACATCCGGCAGTTCGTAGCCCAGGTGGATGACCTACAGAGCAAGGAGGAAAGGAAATGAAGCGCGACAACCTTAAACTCGACCAGTATCGTTTCACGGTTCGCCCTATGACGGCCGAAGAGGGTACGGGCTACCTGATTGAGTTTCCCGATGTTCCTTTGTGTATGTCGGACGGCGCAACCGTGGAAGAGGCTATCGTAAACGGTCGGGATGCACTGAAGTGCTGCCTGCTGACGATGAAGGAATTCGGTGATCCCATCCCAAAGCCTGGTTCCTCGGCAGTTGCCAGCGGACAGTTCAGACTGCGCGTCCCCAAGACGGTGCACGCGCGGCTTACCAACCGCGCCGAACAGGAAGGCGTCAGCCTGAATACACTCGTAATGGCAATGATCGCCGAGGGGCTGGGCAAGCGCAAGGCAAGCTGACCAGTTCCTTTCGGGCCTTTTTCAGCAGCCCATTCAGCCGCCTCTACTGCACCGTGAGCAACACACCGCCCGGCGTCCCGACACCACCTACCGTTGCGAGCAGGAGCTGATCTCCGCTCTTCACATTCGGCGGCACCACCAGCGCAATCTGATAGACGCCCGGTGCGTACACCACCGAGTACAGCGGCGTTACCGGTACACCGCCAATCGTGATCTCGACCGGGTTCACGGTCGGGGCAGCTCCGGAAAAAGGCTGGCCCGCCGGCACCGCTGGATTCGACGGGCCGAATCCCGTGCCATACAGCAACAAAGTTTCCCCGGCCTTAACCGGGCGCGTGACGAAAGGGAATGCGCCCGATGGCCCGACAATATCGTATGTGCCGCCTCCATAGGCGCCCGTCCCCGCTGTCAGGATCACACCCGCGACGTGCTTGTCATCGCTAAGAAGACTGAAACACGGCCCGACCGCCGACAGCGTCACCGCGGAAGCAGCCCTCCCACCGGGAGTGGTCACCGTAACCGTCGCCGGGCCGGTCCAAGTGTCGTCGGGCGCTTCCATGTTGATCTGGCCCGGGCTGACATACCAAAGGTAGGCCGACTTCGCATTCACCGTCACGCTCACGCCGCCGAGGGTGGTTGGATAGTCGCCATTCCAGGTTGCGACCGCCGGAGCCAGGTTAGTGCCGTAAATCGAAACCCAGGAACCGGGCTCGATGGTATTGACCTTGCTATAAATCGGCACGACCCCACCGGAGTAGATGGTTGGCGCCTGGACCGCGGCCGCCGTCGCTGTCGCCTGGGCCGCCGTAACCGCCGCGGGCGCCATGACAATGCCCGCGCCCGAATTGATGTCCCATCCGGGGCCTTCGATGTCGAGGGCGGATGCAGTCAGCGCATCACGCATCTGCAAAAGGGAAATCCCCGGCACCGCGTCAAGGACCAGTGCGGCGATGGCGCCGGCATGGGGTCCGGCGGCCGAGGTGCCGTAGAACGCGGTATAACCCGTAACGCCCGTGGGCACCCCGTCCGCCGCCGTGAAATCCGGTTTGTTCAATAGCAGGCCGCCGTTGGTGCTGAACAGCAGATTCCCCGGCGTGATGGCCGTGCCGTCCGGATTGAAGAACATCCGCCGCGGCCCGTCCGAAGTGAACACATAGGTTGGATTCGCGCTGCCGCCGGTGAAGGCTCCGCCGTGAGCGTACACCACATCCGCGGCGGCCATGCTGAATGCTCCCGACGCTGCATTATGGCCGAAAGTCGCGCCGGTAGTGCCGATTGTCACGACCCCACGCTCGGTATCCAGGTGCAGGGCCCGGACCGCCGCGGAAGCGTGCTTGACGATCACAATTCGCGATCCAACCGTGATCGTGGTGCTTTGGGATATGTATTCCTCCGGGTTTTGCGTGCCGTTTTGCACGTTGGTCGACGAGGCAAGCACGGTGCTCAGTGTCGGGTCCAGAAAAAACAGGTCGTAATCGTTGGAGGAGCCTAGCAGGGGATCGGACCACTTTAACTCGTAATCGTTAAACGAAGGCTGGCTCAGCTTCGTCAGGGTGTCATTGTTTACGATATTGGCCGCGGTGCCGAAATTATGAATGGCGATTCCCGCCGCCTCGCGAGCGGCGATAGGCGGAATGCTGGTGCCGCTGTCGGCAAAGTCGCCTTCCCACGTTCCGCTATTCAATTTCAGGACGCTGCCCGAATTCTGCGCATCGGTAAAATAGAAAACGCCTGCGGCCGATACCGCATTCACCTTCCTCGACACGATGTCGTCCTGAAAGACTCCTTCCCCGAAGTAGGTCCAGTCGTCGATAATGATTTGGCATCCGGCATTGGCCAGCGCCTGAATGTTATTGGCCATGTTGGCCTGGCCCCCCGTCGCGGTGGCGAACATCAGGGTGGCGCCCGGCGCAAGGCTGTAGACGATCTCCAGTATAGCCGTGCCCTCGTCGCCGTTAGCGGTTTGGAGCACCTTCACGGCCGGGAGCCGGCCCGCTTTCTGTTCGGCCGCCAGGCTATTGGTGCCGTCGGACAAGACGCCGATGGTGATGCCGGTGCCATCGTATCCTTGGTTGCTGCGGACTGAATAGGCCTGATGCGCGATGTCGCCGGACGTATCCGCCTCAAGAAGAAAGGAGGTTCCGAGCCTTGAGGGAAGCGGACGCCTGGCGCGTGGACCTCGCAGCAGCGCTTCGAGACGGGCCGGCAGCGCGCCGCGCGCATTGGAATGCCCGGGATCGGCCACCCGGATGGTCTGAACTTCGTCGCGTCCGGCAACGCGCTCGACCGCCGGCAAAGCCATACGGGCGCGGATGGAGCGGTACTCGGCAAATGAGTTGACCACCTCCCCGCCCAGGGCCCTCATGAAAGCCAGCAGATCCGGAGTCACGTCCGCCGTGATATCCACTTCTACGTAATTGCGCGCGTCCAGCCGCACCGCTTCGATCTCCCCAGGCGGCCTGGGAAAATCGGGATGTACCGGCTCGCCCCGCAAAATCTTGGCGGCGTGCACCAGGTGCGAGTCGATCTTCTGTTGGGCAGGCGTTCGCGCAGCTTTTTCGGCGAGCAAGGCGGCAATCTGCCGTTGCGCGACCGGCCCGATGGGCTGCCCGGCGGCGCAAAATGCCGCCAGAAGAAGCGCGGCGATGAACCGGTACAGTTTCAAGTCATCAGTCTACCCCGGTTTTTGCTCTGAAGGGATCTCAGTCAGGGCAAACCAGGCACAGTTGTCCAATTCCAAGAACCGGAATCCTTGTAGTGAGGCGCAAATATCGCCCAATATGGAAGCGCGCTGCAAAGCGGGGACTGACTCGAATTTCGCTGCTGTTGCGAAACTTCGTGCCTGTCTCGGCTTGCCTTTACGAGATTGTACTTCGTGCAACTGGCGCCGCACTACATTAGTACGCCCTCTCGAAAATGGCTACTTGTCGCCTTGCTCACTCTGTCCCTGGCCGCCGCGGCGGATCTCGGCCAAATACTCCCGGTAGCGCTGCTGCAGCGTCTTGCGATAGACCGCAGGCTGCAAACCGGCAGCCGCGGCAGCCCGCAGAAGATCCTGTTCAGCCAGGCCAACGCCCGCCGAGATGCGACGATCCGGCGAACCATACAGCCCCGGGTCGTATTCGAAGCCGAAGATCCAGAGGGAAGGCAAGGCGCGTACATAGTTATCCGGCAAGCCGAGTGCCGCGAAGGGAAAGCCGGTGGCCCAGTCGGTGTGATAGCCGATCTCCATGTTGGCAGGGTTCACGGAAACCTGTGCGTGAGTGACACAGTTTCCCGCGGGAATCTGGTAAATGCTTCGCAGCATCTCCGTGAGCATGCCGGCAGAGCGGACTTGCGCCGGGCTGACCACCTCGGCGCTCTGCCCGCCAGGCGTCTGGGCTTCGAACGACACTCCAAAGAAGCTGTCGTTCAGGTTCAAATACAGCCAGTTGTCGTCGGCCCACACCGAATAGCCGGCGTGGTTGGCGGCATCGGATTCCGCTACCACCCGATAAACGCGGCCGAACCGGTCAATCAAATAATGATATGCGCCCTTGCGGCGCACGTAATCGAGAAGCGATTCACCCAATTGCTTGAGAACCGGAGTTTCCCGAGGGTCAAAAGGGGCCTGAGGACTCTCCGTGGTGTGGAAAACGATACCAGCGGGCATCGATCGCCGGGCGGGCGCCCGGGCGCCGGCCGTGCTGCTGGGGAAAGCCAGGTAGGACCTGCGGCGGGTGGTCACCTCAAACCGCGTATCGATGCGCAGGCCGTTGCTGTAGACTTCCGACCCGGCCGATTTCTCCACCTGCCAGACCAATGCCGGTTGAAGGACCTCGTGGATGAGGGGCAGCTCCGACCGCGTCGTCACCGCCGGCGGGCCTTTCGGCTTACCCGCCGCGTGTTTTGCAAGAAAAATGACCATCACCGCCAATAGAACCACGGGCCATACAATCCAGTGGCTTAAACGGCGCCGGCGCCTGCGGGCTAGCGGCCTCATCACTTTCAGAAATCGCAACCGCAGGACCGGATCCCCGATCATGCCTGCGACTCGAGCCGCCAGCGCTTCGGGGGACAGCCCGTGATGCGCTCGCGTAGTCATGCTTAATATTCGTCGGAATAAAGGAAAAGTTTTAGGTCATACGAACAATATTTTTCTGATTCGAGAAAAAGTGCGTGGACTCCTAATGTAAAATCCGCAGCGCGCCGATGTTTGGATCAAGTTTGTGATTCGAGCGTTGGCCCGTGAGGTATGGGGCCGGTCACAAACGGCCGTCGCCGGAAAAGACTAGTTTCCCGGAACCAGGCGCGTGGCGGAAAGAGTTCGCCGCGTAGGAGCCACATGGAATAAGGAGTGAGTGATGAATAACGTCGAACAGGAATACACCCAACCGGTCGGATTGGATGTCGGTACCAGCCGCATCGTCGTGGCGCGAGCGACGAAGGATAAGAAATACGAATACCACACGCAGCTCAACGCGTTCTTGGCGCTGCCCTACTCGAAGCTGGCCGAAGATCTTCTGCGGCAGCAGGAAGTCTTCCACGAAGTCCAGGGAAGCGACCTGGTGGTGGTGGGCAACGACGCGGAGAAGTTCGCGGAAGTCTTCCATGTGGAGACGCGCCGGCCGATGAAGAACGGCGTGCTGAATCCGCAGGAGCCGCACAGCCTGGCGGTAGTCCGGCGCATCATCACCAGGCTGGTAGGGACCGCAGCCGTGGAGGGCCAGAAGATCTTCTTCAGCGTGCCGGCGGCAGGCGAGAGCGTGGACAGCGCGATTACGTACCACTCGGCATCAATCCAGCAGATTCTGTCGGAATTGGGCTACCAGGCGACCCCCATCGAAGAGGGTCTGGCGGTGGTATACGGCGAACTGTCGGCTTCGAACTACAGCGGAATCGGCGTTTCCTGCGGCAGCGGGCTGTGCAACGTGTGCCTGGCCGTGCTCTCGGTGCCGGTCATCAGCTTTAGCGCGCCCAAGGCCGGCGATTTCATCGATGCCAATGCGGCCGACGTCACCGGCGATCGCGCCAACCGGCTACGCATCCTCAAGGAACAAACCTTCCAGCTCAACGGGTTTTCCACGGATCGTGTGCAAAACGCGCTGACCGTTTACTACCAGGAGATGATCACCAACCTGATCGGCTCGCTGCGCAACCAGATTTCGTCGGCGCAAAAATTGCCGAAGCTGGAACAATCGGTTCCGCTGGTGCTGAGCGGCGGCAGCATGATGCCGAAGGGCTTCCTGGAGAAATTCAACAAGACGCTCAACGCCAGTGAATTTCCGCTGCGCCTGTCGGAAGTCCGCTTGTCGAGCGACCCGTTGCACTCCACGGCGCGCGGAGCTCTCATGGCTGCCCTCTGCTAATCGGCGATTCCGACGAAGGGGCCTGGCCATCTCCGGTCAGAGCCGCGAACGTAAGAGAGTGGTTGCCGGACGACGGAACCATGCCGCTTGGATCAGAGCCGCGAACGTAAGAGAGCGGTTGCCGGACGACGGAACGATGCCGCTCGGATCAGAGCCGCGAACGTAAGAGAGTGGTTGCCGGACGACGGAACCATGCCGCTCGGATCAGAGCCGCGAACGTAAGAGAGCGGTTGCCGGACGACGGAACGAATTCTATCGGTCACAGTACCAGGAGTGTAAGAAGTGGTAGGGACGGGCAGATTCGAACTGCCGACCTGTCGCTTAGGAGGCGGCCGCTCTATCCATCTGAGCTACGTCCCCACTGGTAGCTTCATTGTACCGTGGCGGCGAGAAAGCCGTTGCAGCTTGGGTCTAATCTTCGAGCACATCGTTGTCAGCGCCATGGCGGTAACGAGCCATGGGATCCTCGGGCTCCACGTACTTGGGCCACGAGCGCATGATTTTGAACGAGACGATGGGAGCAGCCAGCACGATCAGGACCAGGAGGTATGAGAACGGCGCCCACGCGTGCAGCCAGGCTAATGTCTGATTCATCCGCACTCCCATAGCACCGCTTGACTTGGCCGAAATCACCAGGAAGATTAATCCGAATAGAATGCACCCGACGTAAGCCATCATTTCTGGAACTCAATGCACACTCGATCAGCCACTCATTCATTGGAACACGCGGCGCACTCTCTCGATAGTCCGTTTGGTTAATCCCGGGGGTCCTAGGAGTTTGACTCGGGACTAGCGCGCCGGCCGATCAACCCCTTTGCGGCCAATGTCCCGGCGGTAATGCATGCCATCGAAGCCGATCAACTCCACGGCTCGATAGGCGCGCGCAATGGCGCTCGGAAGATCGTCGCCGCCGGCCGTCACGCCCAGCACGCGTCCGCCGGATGTTTCCAAGCCATTGGCCCCTGTACGGGTCCCCGCATGAAAGACCGTGGCGCCGGTCGCCTCCGCCGCTTCCACGCCACAGATGGGCTTGCCGGTTTCATAAAAACCGGGATAACCGCCCGACGCCAGAACTACGCAGAGGCTGGGACCGGGCCGCCATTCGAGCGTGGCTCCGGCGAGTGACCCGGTGGCCGCGGCCATCAGAGCCGGTACGAAGTCGGAAGCCATGCGGTACATCAGTGGCTGGGTTTCCGGGTCGCCCAAGCGCACGTTGAACTCCAGCACCTTGGGTCCGGCCTCGGTCATCATCAGGCCGGCATAGAGGAAACCGGTGAACTTGGTGCGCTCCACGGTCGGGTAAATCACGCGGTCGAGGATTTCACGAGTCTCAAACTCGGAGAGGATGGCGTCGTCGCAGTACGCGCCCATGCCGCCGGTGTTGGGACCGGTGTCGCCATCGAAAACGGCTTTGTGATCCTGTGTCGGAGCCAGCGGAACCACATTGCGGCCGTCGCACAGCGCAATGAAGCTGACTTCCCGGCCGCGCAGGAATTCCTCGATGACCAGGCGCCCGGTGAGAGTCTGGAGAGCCGTCTCGGCTTCGGCGCGATCGTGCGCGATGATGACGCCCTTTCCGGCAGCCAGGCCGTCGGCCTTCAGCACCACTGGAAAGCCGAATCGGTCGAGCGCCCGGCGCGCTTCGCCGGGATTGTCCACGGTAACGAACGCAGCCGTTGGAATATTACTTTGTATCAAAAAGTTCTTTGCGAAAATCTTGCTGCCCTCGAGCCGCGCGGCCTCTCGATCCGGACCAACGATCTTGCGCCCCCGCGCGCGGAACTCATCCACCACCCCGGCCACCAGGGGCGCTTCCGGCCCGACCACCGTCAGGCCGGCGTCGATTTCCTCCGCCTGGCTCAGGAACGATGAGCCTGCCGGCAGGCACGTGCCAACGCGCGCGATGCCCGGGTTGCCCGGCGACGCAAAGACCTCGACGCCCTTCGATTGAGCCAACTTCCATGCGAGGGCGTGCTCCCGCCCGCCGCTTCCCAGGACCAGGATTCTCATTTCGCTACAATCATAACAATGCAGGAGAAGTACGACATAGTCGTGGTGGGAGCGGGTCACGCGGGATGCGAGGCGGCGAGGGCCTGCGCGCGCATGGGCCTGCGCACCGCCCTGATCACGATGAACCTGGACCTCATCGCGCAAATGTCGTGCAATCCGGCGATCGGAGGAATCGCCAAGGGCCATCTGGTGCGCGAGATCGACGCCCTGGGCGGCTTGATGGGCGAAGTGGCCGATGCCGTGGGCATCCAGTTCCGCCTGCTGAATACCAGCCGCGGGCCGGCGGTCTGGTCGCCACGCGCCCAGATGGACAAAAAGATGTATCGCGCGCGCATGCGCGAAGTGTTGGAGCGGGAGCCCAACCTGCACATCAAGCAGGCGGAAGTGGCGGCGCTGGCCATCGATGGGCGGCGCGCCCATGGCGTGTACCTGCGCGACGGACGCAGCATCGAAGCCGGCGCGGTGATCGTGACCACCGGAACATTTCTGAACGGCCTGGCGCACGTCGGCGAAATGCAGTACAGTTGCGGGCGCAATGGCGAGGCGCCATCGCAACTGCTCGGCGATCAACTGCGCACAACCGGTTTGCAATGGGCCCGCTTCAAGACTGGGACTCCGCCGCGGTTGGACCGCCGAACGATCGATTGGGCGCAATTCGAGCCGCAGCCCGGCGACGCCGATCCAACGCCGTTTTCCTTCCTGACGGCACGCATCGACCGCCCGCAGATCGATTGTCACATCGGCTACACGACGGAGACCACGCGCCGCATCTTGAAGGAAGCCATTCCGCGTTCGCCGCTCTATAGCGGGCAGATTGAGGGGGTGGGACCGCGGTATTGCCCGTCGATCGAGGACAAGATCGTTAAGTTTCCGGATAAGGCCCGTCACCAGATTTTTCTAGAGCCGGAAGGCTTCGACACCAACGAGATTTACGTGAACGGCATGTCGACCAGCATGCCCATCGACGTGCAAGCAGCCATGGTGGCCTCTATTCCGGGGCTGGAACAGGCCGAGATGATCCGCCCCGGCTACGCCATCGAGTATGATGCCATCGACCCGCGTGAACTGGATCACAGCTTGGGGGTCAAGTCGATTGCGGGGCTGTATCTGGCCGGGCAGATCAATGGAACCTCGGGGTACGAAGAAGCCGGCTGCCAGGGGTTGGTGGCGGGCATCAACGCTGCGTGCCGTCTGAGCGGGAAGGAGCCGGTCATCATCGGCCGCACGGAAGGCTACACGGGAATCCTGATTGACGATCTAATTACCAAAGGCGCTGATGAGCCATACCGCATGTTCACTTCGCGTGCGGAATTCCGGCTGCACCTCCGCATTGACAACGCCGACTCCCGTTTGACTCCCATCGGCCGCCGCGCCGGCCTGGTGACCGACGAGCGGTGGGAAACGCTCAACCGCAAACTGCAGCAGAAGGAGCGGCTGACTAAAGCCCTGGAGCAGCACCGCAACGGGCAGTGGTTGAAGCGGCCGGAAGCGTCGATCACGGGAATCTCGGGCTGGGTGCGCGACATTCTGGGCGAAGAGCCGGTGCGCGGCTTGGTGTCAACGGTCGAGACCGAAGCCAAGTATAGCGGCTATATTGCGCAGCAGGAGCGGCAGATCGAACGAATGAAAGACGCCGAACGGCGGCCAATACCTGTGGGTTTCGGCTTCGGCGGGATTCCGGGCCTGTCACGCGAAGTGCAGGATAAACTGGAACGAGTGCGTCCGGAGACGCTCGGCCAGGCGGCTCGCATCCCCGGTGTGACCCCGGCGGCCATCGCCATCTTGGACGTCTACCTGAGCCTGAATCGTGTTTGCTGATTTCCCACTGTCGGCGGAGCAGGAAAGCGCGCTGCAGGCGCATCTGGAAATGCTACTGCGGTGGAACCGGAAGCTGAACCTGACGTCGATCCGCAATCGGGAAGAGGCGATTCAACGCCACTATTACGAGTCACTGTTTCTGGCAATGCACTTGCCGCCAGGGGCCTGGAAGATCGCAGATGTTGGCTCGGGTGCCGGCTTTCCCGGTTTTCCAGTGGCAGTATTGCGTCCGGATTGTCAGGTGACCCTGATTGAGTCTCATCAGCGAAAAGCGGTCTTCTTGCGGGAAAGTTCCCGCGATCAGGTCAATGTCCGGGTTTTGGTGAAACGCGCCGAAGAGGTGACGGAACGGTTTGACCGTGTGATCTCTCGTGCCGTCAGCTATGAAAATTTGGCTTCGTTCCTACAGAATCTTGCCCCTGCTGCCGATCTATTGACTGGAGGAGAAGAGCCTCCTTCAGGAATTGGGTTCGTTTGGGAACCTGCCATCCCCCTGCCATGGGGTAAGCAGAAGTTTCTCCGGACCGGAACTGCAGTTTCACGTGAAACAGCGAGGATGGAAAGCAATAGTTCCACGTGAAACGGCAACATGCTAGTATTGCCGATTGAGCCGAGTCTTTGCCATTACGAACCAAAAAGGTGGCGTTGGAAAAACTACTACCGCCATTAACCTAGCGGCAGCTTTAGCAGCCAATGACTTCCGGGTGCTAGTGATTGATTCAGATCCGCAAGGCAATGCCTCGACAGGACTTGGCGTAAGCAAGGACAGCAGCCGGCCGAGCCTTTACGATGTCCTTCTAGCAGACGCGGCCGCCAAAGACGCAATTGTAGCAACCGAGTTCGAGGGGCTATACCTGATTTCTGCAGATAAGAACCTGGTTGGCGCCAATCTGGAATTGGTGGACCTTCCGAATCGTGAATTTCGGCTGCGAGAACGGATTACAACGATTCGCGATGATTACCGCTTTGTTTTGATCGACTGCCCACCAGCGCTGGATCTACTAACGCTCAACGCGCTGATTGCGGCCGATTCGGTGCTCGTCCCGATTCAGTGCGAATTCTTCGCACTGGAAGGCATTTCGGAATTGATGGACACGATTGAACGAATCCGCGAGGGCTTCCAGCACCAGTTGGTCGTCGAGGGAATTCTGCTGACGCTGTTCGACGACCGAAACAACCTCACTCGGCAAGTGGCCGCCGATTTGAAGGAGTTCTTCGGCGAACTGGTGTTCGAGACCGTGATTCCGAGAAGCATTCGCCTAGCGGAAGCACCGAGCTTCGGTAAGCCAATTCTGTCGTACGATCCCCGTTCGCGAGGGGCGGAAAGCTACATCAAGCTGGCGAAAGAGATTTTGGACCATGAACAAACCCGACAATCCGCGCAAGGCGCTCGGTAGAGGCCTTGGGACGCTGTTGCCGACGCGGCCGCAGCCGGTTCCAGCTCCCACCGAGCCGGTCACGGAACCGGCACAGACGGTCCCAATCCATTCCATCGATCCCAATCCGATGCAACCGCGGAGGGTCTTCCAAGCGGAGCGCCTGGCGGAATTGGCGCAATCGATTCGCTCGAACGGCATCATCCAGCCGCTGCTGGTGCGCCTGGTTGGCGGTCGGTATCAATTGGTTGCGGGCGAGCGGCGGTGGCGCGCGGCGAAATTGGCGGGAATGGACCAGGTACCTGTCACGGTTCGGGAGATTCCCGATGACCGCTTGATCGAAGTCAGCCTGATTGAGAATATCCAGCGCGAAGATCTCAATCCTATTGATACAGCCCTGGCCTTCTCGACGCTGTCGACGGAGTTCGCGCTCAGCCCGGAACAGATCGGCCAACGGACCGGAAAAGATCGCACCACCGTGATTAATTTCTTGCGGCTGCTGCAGCTTTCCGAAGACCTGCAGCAACTGGTGGCAGAGCGGCGCCTGTCGGCCGGACACGCGCGCTGCCTGCTCGCTTTGCCGACCCTGGCGTTGCAGCGGGAAGTTGCGGAGAAGGCTGTGGCTCAAGGGTGGTCCGTGCGCCAGATGGAACGGACCACCCAGAAAATGATGGCCGGCCGCCAGCCGAAACACGTGGATGAGGTGCAGATCGATCCCAACGTGAAGGCCGCGATCCAGGAGATGGAGCGGGTGCTGGGGACTCGCGTGCGCATCACCGAGAAGCGCAAAGGCGGGAAGATCGAGATTGAATACTACTCGGCGGAAGACCTCGACCGCATCTATGACACGATTGTGGGTGAGACGAAGTAATCCGCTGCGCTGCTATTTCAAGAGCCGCAGAATGTCGGCCAGTTCCCTGCGGATTTCGGGTAACGGATCCTCGGAAAACAATTCCTGCTGAGCTTGTTTTGGGACGCGCGGTGGCTTGGGGGCGCGCGCTTCGGCCTGCAATGACTGCCGCGCGCCTTCGATGGTGAAGCGCTTGTCGCGAAGCAGATGCTTGATGCGCAGCAGCAACTCGACGTCTTTGCGGCGGTAAAGACGATGGCCGGTGCCGGACTTCTTAGGAGAGAGCACGGGAAACTCGGTCTCCCAGTAGCGCAGAACATAAGGCTCCACGCCCAGAAGTTCGCTCACCTCGCCGATTTTGAAATAGAGCTTATCGGGTATCTCGGGAGCACCGGTCTGCAACGCGACATCCGTCATGAGCCATCCGACATCCTAACTCAACCCGCCGGCAAAGTCACTGGTTACCGGTAACGATCGTGACGAAGTGTTGGCCGCGCGGCAGGAAAATCGTCTTGGGGCCGGCCGGTTGGAGCGGTTCGCTGGAGCCATCCACCTGGAGCTCCAGCGGCGCGCGATCCAGGACAGCAATGGCTCGGGCGCTCGATTGATAGGAGAATTCGATGGTGGCAGCGTCCACGGCGCGAGCCGATTCGAGGTCGGCGGTGAGACGTAGCAGACGCGGGCCAGGGGCGGCGGCGGCCGGTTCCACGCTGTGTGCGCCAGCGGGCAGCCAGATAGTCTCATCGTCGGACACGGGCCAAGGTGCGCCATCCACCATCGCCGGTCCCTTCCAGGGCACGCCCGCTCCCAGGACCGAATCGATCACGATTTTCGGCCCCACTTTCTCGACGCGGGTCACGGCGGCGGCGGCCGACGGCAGCAGGCTCAGATCGGACGGCAGCAGGGAGTTCTCGAAATAGAGAGCGACGCGCTCAAAGCTGGCGGCGGCCTGGTGCACAAGCTGGAAGAGCTCGGTGCCGGTCTGCTGCCTGGTGGGATAAACATTTTGGTAGCGATCGACGATATTCAGGTCGATTGCTAGTTTTTCGCGGTGGGGAGTCAGCGAGCGGTAACGTTCGGCGATGGCGGCGTAGCGTTGCGGGCCGAGATTCCAAACGGTGGCGGGGTCTTCAATCAGGAAGGTGAAAGTGTGGCTGTCGAGCAGCGGCAGGACACGCGCGGCGTCGGCGCCGATGGCATCGCGCATGCCGGGGTCGAAGCGATCGTCGACGTGCGTGAGGACCAGATCGAGGTGGGGTTTCCGGCGGCGGGCGGTTTCCAGTTCGCCGATCCACTCCTCCTGCATTTTGCGGGCGAGCGAGGCGCGGAACTCGAGGAAAGCGGCGCGGGAAGCCGGCTCGGTGCGGGTGGAGAACAGCTCGATGGGGTCGGAGCCGCCCTGTTCCCGGAACAAGGCCCGCACGTCATCGTTCATGGGGGTGAAGCGAGACGGGTTACCCATGCCTTCGAGCGATTCGAAATAGAGCTCGGCGAGGTTGACGCCATCCCAATCGAAGCGGGCGGTCAACCCTTGGACGCCGGCGGAAACGGCGCGGAAGCAGTCGCGATTGGTGAGGTTCATCAGCTTGCGCCAGTCGAGCTGGGCATCCTGCAGGACGGCGGTTTTCTCACGCCACTCCGGGTGATCGTTCCAGAACTTCTCGCTGACGTGGGGAAGTTCGAGCCAGGCGTATACCAGAATGCCTTCGCGGTGGCAGGCTTCGATGAGCCTGGCGAGATAGGCGTCCCTTTCGGGGTCGGGTTCATAGAAGTGCCAGGCCGCGACGTGCAGGGCGGAGATGCCGGAGCGGCGCCAGCGCGCGGCGAAGTAATCGAGGTCGACGCGCGAGCGGTAGGCGGAATCGAAGAAAGCCCAGAGGCGGGAGGAGCGGAAGGGCGGCTCCATGCCAAGATCGCAGAGAGCCTCGAGCAGATAAGGGAAGCGTTCGTAACCGTGCTCGCCGGGAGGGACAGCGATCCAGAGAATCGCGCCCGCGCCGCGGCGCAGGCCCGCCGCCATGGGAGCGCCGTTCCAGCGCGCCCGCGTGAAGACCTGCGCGCCGGCGGGAAGGTCGAAGACCGGGAGCTCGAGACCTTTTTCCCACACGATGGGAAGGGTGGGGCGGTGAACGTCGGCGAGGCTGGTGACGCGGACGCTGCCAGAGCCGGGCTTGATGCCGAACATTTCAGCCAGCGACGATTCGCCTTCGAGGACGAGGATGGCGCCTTGCTCGACGCGGCCCTTCCACTCCGACGAAGCGGGCGCCCCGGTGCGGGCCACGAAGACGTGCGAGATGGAAGCCGGCTGGCGGATGAGGCCGATGGAAGAGAGGATGTCGGGCCAGGCGCCGGCGTCGTCGGAGAGGACGGCGAAGTAGGGGAGCGCAGCGCCACCCAGGGAGGTTGCGCAGAGCAACAAGTAGCCGAGGATGGCGCAATGCTTAATGACTGGTGTAGGCATACCAGAGTCCGAGGCGAAGATCGTTGAAGTTGGGGCGGCGAGGGTTGCCGGTATTGGTGAGATAGGCGCCGCGCAGGAAGTTGAACGAGATCCACATGGAGCGCGGCAGGAAGCTGGAGGAAAGGCGGATGCCGGGGCCGGTCTCGACGAAATCGGCCCAGTATTGGCGCTTGATGTCGCCGGTGATATTGGCGTTCCAGTAGAGCTGTGTGTAGCGGCTGAGAGCGTAGCCCAGGCGGGATTGGCCGTAGACCAGGAAATCGTCGTCGAAGCGGCTAATGAAAAGGGCATCGAGGCTGGTATCGACGAACCAGCCGGCGGACTCGGGCAGCTTGTGCCACTGGCCGGAGGCGCCGCCGCGGTAATCGGGGAGCATGTGGCCGGTGAGGTAGCTCATGGCCGAGCCGGCCTCAAACCAGCCAGTGAGTCCGTGCCAGGGAACGGTACGGACGCCGCCGCCCGCAATGAAGGAGCTTTCGGAGAGGTATTGGGGGTCAGGGGTGCCGATGCCGACGGTTTCGCGGGTATCACCGATGAAACGGATGGAAAGGTAGGGAAGCAGGAACGAGCCGGCTCGGAATTCGGTCTTGATCTGGGAATACCCGAACAAGTCGTGCCAGCGGGTGGAGAAGAGCGGATAGATCCAGACGGTGGTGTGGAACGGGCGCGCGGCGCTTTCGAGATTGCGCCAGGCCCCAGTGGCTTCGGAGGCGACCTGCGGGTCCGGACTGCGGCGGGCCAGATCGAACCAGGGAAGCGCGAGGCGGTCCTGGTGCATCACGTTATAGGCCCATCCGAGTTTGAGCATGACATCGAAATCGCCGGGATCAGCTTCGTGAGCCACTTGGAGGTATTTGAGGGCGTCCTTCATGTATCCGGCCTTGAGGCTGCGTTCGGCCATGACTTTGGCGTCGATGGAAGCGGGCTGAGGCGAGGGGCGGACGCGCAGCACCTGCGGCATGCGGAGGACGGCGCGAACGCGGTTGGCAAGATCTTCATCCGGGCCGGCGAGGACGCGCTCGAACAGCGGCATGGCGGCATCGCGCGCGCCGCTGCCGTTCAGCAGGAAGCCGAGTTGGGTGTTGGCCAGCATATCGTCCGGGGCAGCTTCGGTGATGGCGCGGAATTGTTCTTCGGCTTCGGTCTGGCGCTCCATGCGGAGCAGCAGGTAGGCCAGCTCGCGTCGCAGTTCGATGTTGTCCGGGTCGAGCTGGAGGGCAGCTTGAAACTCGGGGACGAAGGGATAGCGGTCGGGGAGAAGCTCGCGGGCGAGCTCGGCGGCGCGGGGCTCGCCGCCGCGAGAGGCGGCCAGTAAAGCAGCGGTGGCATCTTCGCCGCGGCCCATGGCTTTCCAGACGCGGCCGAGATCCACCAGCACCGAGCGGCGGTCGGGGAGCAGGCGCCAGGCCTTTTCGAAATGCTCGGCGGCGAGCGCCAGCTCGTCGCGCCGCTCGGCAAGGGTGGCGAGCTCGAAGTGGGCGCTGAAGTTATCGGCGCCCATGGCAATGGCGCTTTTCCAGCGCTCGATGCCGGCGGCCAGTGGGGCATCGATGTTCTGGAAGGCCTGTTCGGCGGTGAGGTTGCCGGTCTTGCGGATGCGGTCGAAGATGCGTCGCGCCTCGGCCTGAAGCTTGGTCTCGTAGGCCAGGAAGGCGAACTCCATGGCCACCTGGAAATCGGCCGGTTCGAGATCCATGGCCGCGCGGAACTGTTCCCGGGCCAGTTCGTTTTCGCCAACCTTGAGGTATGTGTAGGCCAGGTCCTTGCGGATGGATGCGCGCTTGGGCGCGAGCTCGATGGCCTTTTGAAAGTTGGAAATAGCGGCGTCGTAGGAGTGAGTGCCGAGCTGCTCGTAGGCGCGGGCGAGCGGCTCGTAGGCCGGGTCGGGAGCCTGGGCCAAGGCCACCGGAGCAATCGGCAACACCTGGGCAAGCGGCTCGTAGGCCGGGTCGGGAGCCTGGGCCAAGGCCACCGGAGCAATCGGCAACACCTGGGCAAGCGGCACTACCTGGGCAACCGCCGATAGGATGAGCGTTCGCAGTATCACTTTAGAGAGATAGTGCAAAGGCGGGGTGTGGAATCTCGGAAGAATTCGAACGCCGGGCAGTGTAGACTACGTGCGGGGAGAAGCGGCGGTGATGTTCTGGATTCACGGCGGCGCGTTCCTGGAAGGCTCAGGAGCCGCGGCGGCCTATGCCGGGACGTCGCTCGCGCGCCAGGGCGTGGTGGTGGTGACGATCAATTACCGGCTGGGCGGTTTCAGGCTGTTCGCGTATCCCGCGTCGGAGATTCCATTCGTGTTAGACCAGTTTCCGACCGCGATTGGCCTGCTGGCCACGGCGGAGGACCGGCGGATGGCGGAGACCGCCAGCGCGTATTGGGTGCAGTTCGTCAAGACGGGCAATCCCAACCGCGCCGGGTTGCCCGAGTGGCCGGCGTACGCTGCCTCAACCGATCACCTGCTTGAATTGGGCGTGCCGATCGCCGTGCGGACGCACTTCCGCGCGGAGAGGCTGAATTTGGCGGATGCGGCGGCGGGACGGCAGGCGGCGAGGTAGGCGCCCCTCATTGCCCCGCAAGGTCGAGGAGCACAATGTCAGAACGCGCCTGCACCCGTTCTAAGACAACTTCACGACCGTTCGGGGAGATGTCGAAGTCTCGAATATCAAAATCGTCAGGGAGGTTGGTCAACCGCCGCTCGACGCCGGTGTCCGGGTCCGTTAGCCAGAGATCTTTGTGTTCAATGCTTCCCCGCAGGAAAGCGAGTCCACGTCCTCCCGAGAGGAATTCAAGGTGTCGAGCGCCCCGCGTCAAGTTAGTCAGACTCGGAAGCGGATGCGTGGCACCCTCGGGCGTCACGGCTTTCACTGAAAACGTCGTGCCAATGTCTGGTCCCGAGTAGACAACGAAGCGACCAGAGGGCTGCCATGCCGGATCTACCGAGTAGTCGTGGAGGAAGACAACTGCGGGACCGCCATCGATCGGTACCTGGAAAAGGTGCGGCACACCGTGATCGTTCGCGGCCGAGGTGATCGATCGGCCATCCGGCGTCCAGGCTGGGGAGCCTTGCAACTCGAGTGAATCTTCAACGACCCGCGCGTTGGTCCCGTCCGCCCGCATCACATACAACAGCGTCTCCGAGCGTTGACGGACCGAAAATGCGATACGTCCGCCATCGGGGGAGATGGACGGGCCGCCAATGATTTGCGCTCCGCGGCCACTCCACAGTTCCGTGTCCGTTCCGTTCGCCTGCTTCCAAATGCTCTCGCTACCGCCGGCCGAAGAGACGCATATAAGGTAATCGGGCCCCAGTCGTGGAGAGAACGCAGCAGCGGGCGTCAGAGGAATGCGATCCGGGGGCGACAACTCGGCGCGCGAATCACTGATCCGCAACCGCCAGAGGGTTCTCTTCGGACTTGCGCGTGTGACAACCAGGCGCTTGCCACCGGCTGTGGCGGCCAGTGACGTGTACCGGTCCGGACCAAAGGTAAGCCGGTGAGGAATGCGGCGCTCCACGTCCATGCTGTACAGCCACGGTCCTGAACCGTCGGGATCGCTGGCGAGGTACATCAACGTACGTCGATTCAGCAAAACTGGATGGCTCACGCGCCCATTGTGTGACGTGATCCGTTCAGGCATTCCGCCTGCCGGCTTGATGCGCCAGATGTCCAGTTTGTCTGGAAGCGCGCCGTGGACGAAGTAGATGAACCCATTGTCGGGCGCCCACAACGGAAAGTGGGAATGCAGGCCCGCCGGCCCAGTAAAGATCGGCCGTCCCTGAGGATGCGGCGTGCCATCCGAAACAAAAAGCGGGTCTCCTGAAGCAGTCGTGTGGTATGTGAGCCGCGAAGAGTCGAGCGACCAATCGAACTCCGCCGCGCCTTCCAGATAGAGCCTGGCCTGTCCGCCCAGCGTTGGTATCGCCCATATTCCGATCTGCCAGCTTGGGCCGGCCGGCTTGCGAACCCAAAACGTGACCAGGGAGCTATCGGGCGAGAATCCTAGAGCCCGAACCGAGGGATTGACGAGTTCCGGAGCACTTCCGTGAGTAAGGTTCTGGAACCGTCCCGAACCGGGTTGTGTGACCCAGACATCAGTATGTCCTTCTCGGCTCGACAAAAAAGCCACGAACTTGCCGTCCCGTGACACGGCAGCCTCCTGCTCCGTTCCATCGAAATCGGTCACGCTCTGAAACCGCGCTCCCTCAATGGGGTTTCGCCAGAAGCGTTCCGCCTTTTGAGCCCAGACGATTGCGGCGATCGCCAACGTGATGGCTACCGCTGTAGTGACAAGCCAGACGCGTTGGCCTATCTCCTTTCCAGGTAGCATCGGTTGGGAGGCCGCGGCCCGTGGGCGAAAGACCGGTATGTATCCGCCCTTCGGCAGCTCGATGGCGATTCCATCGTCTTTTCCTTCGCCCATGTAATATTCAGCCAGCCGGGCGCGAAGCCGGCCGGCTTCAGTCCGCACTATGGAGTCCTGCGAAGGATCATGGTCCGGTTTGCGCCCAAACACCTCGACAGCAATTACGGACTCTTTGAGCTGGTTATCGCTGCCTTCCAGATGCCGTTCGGCGAGGAACCTGAGGAATCGGCTCATCCGCTCATTCCGGAGGAATCCAGGGCTCGCCAGGACCCGTTCCAACTGCCGGCGCGCGCTTTCGGGGTCTGTAATGGCGATGGGCACGGCTTCGAGTATATCTCTTGTTTTCAGCGATGAGCAAATGTATGAAACATACTTTCAACCTGTCCGGACTTGCACTTTCTTCCCGCTGGGAGCATCGTGGGAGCCAGATTGGGACGCAAAAAGAGATCCAAATGGAGGGGACATGAGAATTCGATATAGACGGGCACTTCTTGGCATCGCTCTCACTCTGGCGGCCGGGCTGGTGCTGGCTCAAGATCTGAGGATCGTGAATTTTAAGGGCGTGATCAACGACTACTCGCCCTCAACCGTATCCGGCGGTCCGTGGGAAATTCGGGGCACGTGGTCCCTGAACGTGCAAAGATCCGGCACGGCCGATTTTTCGGCGGACCTGACAATGGAGACATCCGACTACGGGATTACCGGTGCCACTCAAGTGGATCCCACAAACCCCGCGACTCGGAGCCCGCACACTCACCATATCAGCATGACGAACGCCACGGTCAGTTACGACACGACGGTTTGCCCCGCCAACAACCCTCCCACAACTGGCTCTGGTGTGGTGGTCACCAGTACAGCTACCACTACGGGGAATGGAAGCCCAGCGTCCTTCGAGTCTAAGGGCGCATCCTCAATTCAGATCTGTATCACCGGAGGGTCGCAGGTCGAGTTTTCGAACATGACTCTGGTGTACACCGGACCTGCAACTGGACATTTCGGTCCGCAGGCGATCCACGGGGTCGTCACCCAGGTGTCAACAAAGTAGGCTGGGCGGTTATATCCCTGTACACAGTAAACCTCCTGGCGGATAGCTTAATTGTCCCTCGGGTGGTTGTCGGCGGGCGGCTCGCAGAGGTCCTGTTCTTCGGCCCGTCTCCCGTCCTTCCCGGCTACTTCCAGGTGAATCTACGCGTACCGGATGGCGTGGCGGGACCAACGGTGCCGGTCCGATTGTCTTACATCGGCCGTTGGAGCAACGAAGTCACCATCGCCGTGCAGTGATTTTGGAGGCCAAATATGAAAGCGAGTCTGATTCTGCCCTTCCTGTTATCCGGAGCCGCGTTGGCGCAATCACCCGGCACCTTCACGGCTACTGGCAACATGACAACACCCCGCGAGAACCACACGGCGACGTTGCTTATCGACGGAACAGTGCTGATCGCCGGCGGCGATAACTATGCAGCAACAACGGAGCAGCTACGGATGGCCACTGCTGAAATCTACGATCCGGTTGCGCGGATGTTCACGCGGGTTGGAGACATGATAACCGGGCGATCCGGGCACACGGCTACGCTGCTTCCCGACGGGCGAGTCTTGCTCGCGGGAGGGGATGGGACTACTCCGTGGGGGAGCGATCCGCCGATACCCGGCACTGCGGAGCTGTACGATCCGTCCACTCGAACCTTTACCACCACGGGGAGCATGGTTACCGGGAGAACCAACGCCAACGCAACCCTGCTCACGAATGGCAAGGTTTTGATTACCGGCGGCATTGCCCGACATGACAACGATAACGATTCCGTCTTCATCGGCGACGCGGAGACTTACGATCCCTCAACGGGACCATTCACCCCCACCGGCGGGTACGCGGGGAGCCTAAGTAGCGGTGTTAGCTCCGAATGGTTCGATTCCACGTCAACCAGGCTCGCCGATGGAACCGTCCTGTTTGCTACCGAGCCCGCCGCCGAAACCTATGATCCGATGACGGGCACCTTCAGCCTTCGGGGCTCGATGCTGACACCCGCAGGCCCCAACTATCTCTTAGGCCGCACGGCGAGCCTGCTCATGGACGGAAAAGTGCTGCTTGCCGGTGGCGAACAGGAGGATACGGGACTTTACAATAACGCCGAACTGTACGATGCGGCGACAGGCGTTTTCAGCTTTACCGGCGCGATGACGATCTCTCGGTATGAACACACGGCCACACTCTTGCCGGATGGGACCATCTTGATCGCTGGAGGTATTACCTACACCTGCTCCGCAAATGCGTGCTTTTTTGGGACTGAGGACAATGCGGAGCTGTACGGGCCGCTCCAAGGCGCGTTCACCGCGGCAGGTTCCATGGCGCAACGGCGCCATTCGCATACCGCAACCCTGCTCGCCGACGGAGATGTGCTGCTCGCCGGGGGCGATGGCTGGGTCGCCGGGGCTTCCTTCGGAAGCTCCGCCACGGCGGAACTGTATCATCCAGCTTTGCCCGTGCCGGCGCCGCTGCTGTTCTCGCTCTCGGGCGACGGGAAAGGGCAGGGCGCAATCTGGCACGCACAAACCGGGCAGGTGGCTTCGGCCGACAATCCGGCCGCCGCCGGAGAGGCGCTGTCGATGTACACCACGAGCCTGGCCGCGGGCGGTGTGATTCCCCCTCAGGTGGCCGTCGGCGGCCGGCTCGCCGGCGTTCTTTATTTTGGCGGCGCTCCCGGTTATCCCGGCTACCAACAGGTGAACTTTAGGATGCCGAGCGATGTTGCGCCCGGGCTCGCGGTATCGGTGCGCCTGAACTACCTCGGCCGGTCGAGCAATGAAGTCACCTTAGGAGCGCAATGACGCATACATCCTACCTGACTCGTGGATCGCCAGTGGGACTTGTTGACGGTTTGACCAACCTCGACGTCGCCTCCCGCGGTTGCCGTGAATGCGGTTTATGCCGTCACCTCGAGTGGTATCTTCCACAAGAAAAGAGAATCGGAGGAAATATGTTGCGTACTCGATATACGACACGGGGCGATCACCGGATGTTTCGTGATAAGTTCCAAGCATTGGGGGTTATCCCAGGGATTATCCCCCGGTTACATGGCGCGGTGCCACGGCTTTCCGCCTGTCTCTGGCACCCTAGAGGGGCCATGGGCTTGGTTTCATTAGTTCTGCTCGCGACAGCCGCGTTCGGCCAGACTTACGATGCCTCTACTTTTGCGGGCGTTTGGCTGCCGGAAAACCTGCCGGGCGCCTCCGTCAGCCTGAACCAAATCGGAGGCGTTGCCGTGGACGCGGCCGGCAATGTCTTCCTGTCGTTGCCCCAGTACGCGGCAGTCATGCGATTCGACGCCACCACCGGAATCCTGACGCGCGTCGCCGGAAACGCAAGCAACGGATTCAGCGGCGACAACGGCCCTGCCGTCAATGCTCAACTCAACATGCCATACGGTCTAGCCCTGGATCCCGAAGGCAATCTCTATATCGCGGATTTTGGCAATAAACGCATCCGTAAAGTCTCGAACGGCATCATCACCACCGTCGCCGGAAATGGGGGATTCGGCGACGGTGTTTTTGGGCCCGCCACCAGCGCCTCGCTTCTCTACCCATACTCGATCGCCATCGACTCCGCGGGCAATCTCTATATCTCCGATTACACCGGCGCCATCCTCAAAGTGACAAACGGGGTCACCGCCAGCGTAGCCGGCGCCCAAGGTTATTTCAACGGCATCGCCGTCGACATCGCGGGCAATCTCTACCTTCTGGATGCCCTAACTCCCCGCGTCCTGAAGGTGTCGAACGGCGTCGCTACCACTTTCGCCGGTAACGGAACATACGGCTTCAGCGGCGACGGCGGCCCGGCTACTGCTGCCCAGTTAGGCGGAGACCCTGATGAGGATGTCTACCCCTCGGGCATCGCCGTTGATTCCATGGGCAACGTCTACATTACCGATACGTACAACGGCTGCATCCGCAAGGTCTCGAACGGCATCATCACCACCGTGGCTGGCGGTTCCACCGCCGCCCAGTTGACCGCTCCCACCTTCATCGCCGTGGACTCCGCCGGGGCTCTCTACATCTCCGACCCATCGAATAGCCCTGGGCTTCAGGGAGACCGCCTCCGAAAAGTCGCTTACGGCGTCGCCACCACCATTGCAGGAAATGGCTACGTCAGTTTCAGTGGCGACAACGGGCCGGCCGCCAACGCGCAGTTCTATCAACCCGGAGGCGTCGCCGTCGATTCCGCCGGCAGGATGTACATCGCCGACACGCAGAGCAACCGTGTCCGCATGATCGTCAACGGAGTCATCACCACTGTCGCCGGAACCGGAGCCCGAGGTTTCAGCGGCGATAACGGTCCGGCCACCAGTGCGCAGTTGGCGACGCCGATCGCCGTCGCCGTGGATCCCGCCGGCAATCTATATATCGCGGACACCAATAACTACCGCGTCCGCAAAGTCTCCGGCGGCGTAATCACTACCGTCGCCGGTACCGCCGGCTACGCTTCATGCGGCGTGGCCGCGGACTCGGCCGGAAACGTTTACGTGTTCGATTGCGTGGACTCTCTCCTGCTCAAGGTCTCGAACGGAAACGCCACAACCCTCGCGGCATACGGCTCCGGCTTGGCCGTCGATTCCGCGGGAAACCTCTACATGACAAACTCAGGCGCCATCCTCGAGCTCTCGAATGGCGGCGTCACCACCATCGGGGGCGGGAGCGGTATCGCGTTCGACGCCGCCGGCAACCGCTATATCGCCGACGGGCATCTCGGCCTCGTCCGAAAGCTCTCGAATGGAACGACCACCACATTCCCCATGAGCCCACCCCTGGCTTTCCCGGGCGACCCGATTAGAGTCGACTCTTCCGGCAACATCTACGACGCAAATAACATCGCTTGTTGCATTCCATCCGTCGGCATCGCCGTCGACTCGTCGGGCAACATCTACAGCTCCGATGGCATCCACATCCTGGTTCTGAGGCCGGCCGGCGCGATTTCTCCCCCCACATCCGTATCCGTCGACTTCATCAACAATGCAGCGAGCAATCAGTTTTTGGGAATCGCCCCCGGCGAGATCGTGACTTTCAAGGGATCGGGTTTCGGCCCCGCGCAACCCGTCTCCGCCAGCGCTGCCAGCGACGGATCATACCCGACCCAACTGAGCGGCACATCGGTTCAGTTCAACGGCGTTGCCGCGCCGCTGCTCTATACGTCGGCGACTCAAGTGACCGCGGTCGCGCCTTACGGAGTGACCGGCCCAACTGTCCAAGTTACCGTGACCTACCAGGATCAAACCTCCGTCCCGGCAACGGTTCAAGTTTTTGCCGCAGCTCCAGGGCTGTTCACGGCGGATGGCACGGGCGCCGGGCAAGCGGCTGCGATCAACCAGGACGGCACCATCAATAGCGCTTCCAATCCGGCCCCGATTGGCAGCGTCATTTCGCTTTACGCGACCGGCGGAGGCCAGACTTCGCCGGCCGGGGTGGATGGCCAGGCGTCTACGTCGCCGCTCGCCAGGCAGTCACTGCCGGTCCAGGCATCCATCGGACTACAACCTGTTCTCTCCACGCAATTGCAATACGCCGGCCCGGCGCCTGGTGAAATCGAAGGCTTGATGCAGATCAACGTGCCACTTCCCCTCCGCCTCCAACCTGGGAGCGCAGTGCCGGTCGCAATCCTCGTAGGCACTGCGGGGTCGAGCAGCCAGTCCAACGTCACTATCGCCGTGCGGTGATTCGGGAGTCGAGCCATGAGAACCAACTTTGCTCTTCCCTTGTTTCGACCTGATTCCTCGGCAAGTGGCCGTTGGCGGTCGGCTCGCCGAGGTTCAATGCTATGGCGCCTCCAGCTATCCAGGCTACAACCAGGTGAGCCTCTGGGTGCCGGGCGGCGTTGCGTCCGGACCCGCTGTTCCAGTGCGTTTGTCCTACCTTGGCCGGTCGAGCAATGAAGCGAGTATCGGCGTGCAGTGAAAGAACTGGAGAAACTACGATGAAAGCCGGACGGCCATCTGCCCCGCGAACGTGGAAGCCGAGATTGTGGCAAAACGGGCAAAACGGGTCAGCCTGAACTACGTTGATTTTCCCGGCGCGACGATCCCCGCTAAGAATCCAACGCTTCGATTTCAGCGCTAGAGGTGTCCCAAGCTGAGTAGAACCCGTCAGCCTGAACTGCGTGCTTTTTTGCGATGGTGGCTTGGGCTTTCCGGGATGCGGTTCCGGAGAAGTTCCGCAGTTCAGGCTGACCGGTTTTCTCCGACCGGTTTTCTCCGACCGGTTTTCTCCGACTGACCCGTAAAGAAGTTGAGGAACCCGAGGTCCGGGTGTGGAACGCAGGCGATTCCTCCCGTGAAACGCCCCTCCTTTGAACAAACTGGCCGTTCCCCGCTGCGGAGGGTTGTCTGGTCCGGTGGCCGACTCGCAGAAGTGACCATCTGAGCGGACGAGGTGAACCACAACGTGGTTGCCTGAGCCGAGTGAATAGCAACCTCGGGCTATTTGCGGGCGGGACGGCGTGGGTTGGGCTCGAGGGGGTTGAAGCAGCGCAGGCCGGGGAAGCGGGCGAAATCGGCATCGGTGGAAACCAGTTCGGCCTGATACTCGACGGCGAGCGCGGCCAGGTGCGCGTCTGTAGTGAGGTTGCCGGCGGCGCCCAGGTGGGTGAGGAAGCGGAACAGGATCTCCGCATGCCGGTCGCCGGTCGATGCCGAGGAAGAAGCCGCAGGCGTGGGGTTCGACCCGGAAGCGAGGCAGGAGCTGCTGAAAATGACGTCTTCCAGCGGAAGCCGAAAACGGAACGATGGGCGGCGTTATCGGAAAGCTGAGATCGGTGACGTCGCCAGTGTTTCCGGCTGTTACAGCGGATTCATCAGGCGGCCGATGAAGAGGACGACTCCGGTGCGCGTGTCGCGGATCAGGAAGATGAACGGGTGGTCGGCGCGGAAGACAACGGCCTGTTCGGGCATGCGCATAGCAGTGGCGCGAACGCCAATGCCAGTGGCGGCGGCGGCTTCGGTGCCCTGCTCTGAAACATCGACGAAAGCTTTGTGGACGACCTCGGAGATCGCGAGGCCGCCTTTAGGGTCGATGCCTGAGAAGTCGGCTTTGCCGGTGAAGGCAGTAGGCATGCCCATGGTCGAGAGCGCCTTGTGGAGAGAGAACGCGGATTCGGCGCGGAACTTCGGCAAGCTCACCTGCACGTCCCGCGTGGCGAGGTTGCCGAGCCAGCCGGTCAGGTTTTCAGGTGTCAGCGATTTCTCGAGGCCAGGAAGGCCGCTGAGGGTCTTCGGGAGCAGGACGTCGAAGGCGATTCCGGTACCGGCGTAGCGCATTTCCAGGATCTGGGCGGACGGCGTTTCGGTGTAGCCGAAGTGCGAGGTCTGGTTCATGAAGCTGGCCTGGGTGGTGGCGCCGGACGGCAGGGTGAAAGGCGCGGGCTGGGTGCGCGAGGTGACGAACGGGTCCTGCCATTTGCCGTAGAAGTAGATAGCGCTGGTGAGGACCAGGCGAGTCTGGGCGTCGAGTGAGCCGGCCGGGAACAGGTCTTTGATCTTCTCTTTGGTGTGGTCTTCGGTCCAGCGATTGATCTGGGATCGCGCGGCCTCGGGATTCGCGATGAAATCGAGCGGAGTGAGTGGGGCGTGGTAGTTGTTGGCGAGCGTGTTCTCGAAGGCCGGCTGGATGGCGAATCCTTTTTGCACCCAGAGTCCGTTCGCGGTGTGCAGTTCGCTGCCTGCGGTGTTGCCGGCCTTGGCGAGGTCGGCGAGCAGGGCTCCAAGGGCGGCATCGTAGGTGGGGTCGTAATGCAGGTGCAGGACGGCCTGGATTTCCTCCGCGGTCTGGCCGCGGGCGCCGGCAAGGGCCATGGAGAGCGCAGTGGCGATGTTGAAGGGGGAGACGATCAGGTTGGCGTCGCCTCCCGCCAGTTGTTTGTAGGAGGCGGTGGTGAAGGCGTTCATCGAGGGCATTATACGGGAGTCGGCGCCCGGCAGCGCGGCGGAGAGCAGGATGGGCAGAATCAAGCGTTTCATGGGGCCTCACATCCATAATGTCGCAATTGGGGCGGTCCTTTCAGGGACGGCGGAGCATGGGCGAACGGCAATGCTCTCCACGGGCACGAGGCGGAGAAGGCAGGGAGCGCAACCCAGAGGAGCATTGGCCTTATCCGGGGATATCCTCCCAATTGGCGGAACCGTACCGATACCAACCCGTGCAGGGGCACTCTTGGAGTCAGCGGACTTCAAGATAGGCCGTCGAAGCACCAATGCGGTTTTCGCCGGCCTCACGCACCACTGCCCGGATCAAATAGTTGCCCGGCAACGCAGCGAAGGACATCACCGCCTTGATGCCCGTGGCTTGCATGCTGGCCAGCTTGGGAGCGGTCAGTGCCAGATCCATTACCGCCTGCTTCCCCGCGATATACTCGCCGGCGGCATTTTCCAGCACCGTGACGAAGGTCAACTCCTGCCTGCTGCGGCCGCTCTTCCTAAGGAAGCGCAGTTGGCGCGCGTCCACCGAAACTCTGACCATGATCGGCCCCGGACTTTTCGGAGCGGGCAAGGTCACGAGCAGGGTCGTCGGAATTTCGGCAATGTCCCTGGTTGACAGCACGGCGTCGTCGATCCGCCTTTGCGCCGTCCCGGCGGCCGGTTTTACCTTTTCCGCCCAATATCCCTGCCTCGCGTCCACTTCATAGCCGCGGCCGTTGCGCACCTTGATCTTCAGGTCGTGGTAGGTGTCGTCGGGCTCATGCGACGGTACGAATCCCAGCCTATAAGAGACCTCCGGCGGCGTGACCAAAGTTTCCAGTGCCCCCGTCAGATCGTTGTTGTTTTTGATGAACCGGCCGCCGGTCGCGGCCGAAACGCCGGCCAGCATTTCGGAAAGAACCATCTGCCGCATTGCCGGACCAGGGTCAAGCCGTCCCGCCCGGCCCCCTCCCGGCGCCAGCCCTTCCGTGTCAAGCGCATTCAAAACGATGTGTGCCCGCAAGGCAGCATCTATGATCGTGCCCTTCCTACGGTCCATCCCTCCCGTCACAAAGCCGCGTGAGAGCACCACCAGAATGCGGTTTTCGGGCATCGCCGCAAGGCTGTTCACCGCGATCCGCAGAACATCGAGAACGACTTCGGAACCTGCCTTATAGATGTCCCACGAACTTGCCGAGGCGGTTTGCACGTAACCCGGCTGCTCTTTTACACACTCCGGCTCATGGGACGGGCAATTGCACGCTATGGCCAAGGCAATGGCGCGCTGCCTCTCGATTTCATCCAGATGGTTGGCGATGGCATAGGCCTGGTACGGATCCATGGTGACGCACGGATCCAGCTGATCCCGGGTCCAATGCGGCTTGATTTGCGCGAGAGCGGCCCTCAGCTTCTGGCGATCGGTAGTGAAATCCAGAGTTACCGAACCCGATCCGGTGAACAGGGCGATCCGGTCCGCCGGCTGCGCGGCTGCAAGCGCTCTCTCCGCCGCCAATACCGCCCTGTGGCAATCGAAAGCACTCGCATGGGTATCGTCGAAGAACAAAGCCAGCGATCGTGGCGCCGGTGGAGGTGCAGGCCGGGCCGGCGCTTCCGCCTGCCCAAGGCTCTTGCCCTGACCCTGCTGCCGACCTGAAGTTAAGGTCTTGGCAACTTTCTGCTCCGAGAAAAACGCGATCTTCTGCGGCTTGCCGTTATCGAATACTTCAAAATCGGCGGCCGCGAATCCACCGACTGGGTTGCCGCGGCGATCTCTCACGGTCACGCCCGTTTCTACCAGGTTCGCCTGCACGGAAATCGTGGCTCGCGGAAACGCATACGGCCCCACGCGAATCCGCACTTCGCGTTCGTCCTCCGCGTGCGGTCCTATAGCCATCGCGGCGCTAAGAACAATAGCGGCTACCTGCATGTGGACATTTTACCCGAAAGGCGGTGAGCAAGCCGTCAGGCGATATGCGGGCGAACTTCTGAAAACATGTACTGAGCTGGAAGATCCCGAAGCCCCAACCGCGCCGGGTTGCCCGAGTGGCCAGCGTATACTGCCTCAACCGATCAACTGCTGGAACTGGGCGTGCCGATCGCCGTGGACGCAGTTCCGCGCGGAGAGGCTGAATCTGGCGGATGCGGCGGCGGGAATTGAAAAGCGCGTAGCACTTCGGCGGTTTATGTGACAGGGCCAGTTGATGTGACCGGAACTTCACGAGAGCTATCCGCACGGTCCGGTCCGGAGGCGGAGTCGGCGGACCCAAGCGCGTTTCTCGGTACCAATCCGGTCCGACCCCTCGCAACCGCCTCAATTATCACGGTTTAGGGCCGCCGCAGGGCCAAGCTGATGGGTATACGTCCAGTTGACGTGACCGGGACTTGGGCCTCATGAAGGCCAGGTTCCGGTATCGTATTCACCAGCCTCGACCTGTTCAACTCGGCTTCCTGCTTTCGTTCATGCCAGGCGGGAGAAACGCCGGCTGGATTCCGGGAAGTCGACTCCCATCGCACAACAAACCAGCAAACCGAAAGCGCCTGCAGGAACGAGCGCAACCCAATCGAAGCGCGCGGCGGGGGCCGGCTCGCTCGTGCCAAGAGCGGTCATCAGCACGCCGGTAAGAACGCTCCCCATGGCTGCCCACTGGTACAACCGGAGGCGCCCCAAGACCGGGGTTTGCGGTTCGCCGCGCCAGGCTTCCTCCACAAAACGTCCGAGGCCGTTGAGGATGAAGTAGAGACCGGCAACCAGGTGCAACGGCGCGTGCAGGATCCAAAGCCGCGCGATCACCAGAGCCACAAGGATGTTCCAGAGGAACGAGTAGACCGGCGTGGGATGGAGAGGCGCGCCGGTCCACTCCGTCATCCGGCAGACCCGTGAGCGTGGATGGATGTAACGGATTCCGATGTGCTCGGTCGCGGGCCGGCCGTGGCAACAGCCCTGCACCAGGCAGCGCAATCTGCCGATCGCCTGTGCCCACGGCCCGCCTGCCGAGAACGCCGCCAGCACCAGCCACGGGCTGGCTCCGAACAGCGGGGCCAGCAGTGCGCCAAGCGTCCCGCCCAGTAAACCGCCGTAGAAACCATATGGCCGCAACAACTGGGGCGAACCCTCGATATATTGAGCCCAAAGCGCCGCGCCTACTACGGCCGCAAGGGCAGCTAGCAGTATGGGTGCCTGCGATCCAGGGCCGGCCAGCGTTTCGGCGATCCAGAACGCCAGGAATGCTCCCACGCCGACATAGAAGCCATGGTTGATCACGCGTACCGGGCCAATTCTCCATTCGCGCCAGGAATTGGCGATGCGCTCCGCCAGCCCGCGAAGGGCCTGCCATAATGCCGGCCCGCGCGCCACCAGCCCGACTGCGACCAGACCGCCGGCCACGTCGGCAATCGGGTGCTGGCCGGCGGTCACGCAACTGACGGCTACTAGCGCAGCCCAGCAACGGCATACCCAGGCCAGGCGGGGCCAGCGGCCCGCGAACACCTCCGCAGCCAGCACCGCCCAGATTACGTGGAAGGATGGGAACGCGCCCGCCGCGTTGTCCAGTGTCCGCTCCCACGACAACAAGTGGCCCAGCGCTGTGTGCGGCGTAAAGGCACGCTGCGGCGCCGCGAGCGGCAGCGTCAGGTAGAGGGGGAAGGCTGCCGCCATCGCCAGTAAACCGCGCACCGAGAACGTGCGGAGGTCGTTGCGCGTCCTGGCCGCGAGCGGCGCGAGCGCGGTCACCAAGTACGCGCTGAAGTAGAACGCCTCGGACCATTCGATGACCGGCAGTCGTCTTTCGAACGCAAACCGGGCGGTGGTTGCGTCGGATGGCAGCCCGAGCGCAATCACGGCTTCGTACAGCACCAGCCACGGAACGAGGACAAAGAGATAACAGGCCAGGCGCTCCGCCTTGGAAGGTGGTGCATCGCCCGCTTCGGGAAGCAGCCGGCGGGGAGGGCGGCCGAATCGTTCCGCCAGATCGTGCCGCTCGTAGCCGAGAACCAGCGCCGCGCAACCCAGCGCCACTGTCGGAGAGACCAACCACAAACCGCTTGCCGAACCCAAGGTGATCGAAATGCCCACGCAGAGCATCACAAAGCCGATATAGATGGGGTGCGGAAGCAAGCGGTAGATTCCCCGCTCGACGTAACGCGGAGGCGGATACGCGTTCATGGGCAGGCCGCCGCCGTGGATCCACAGGTGGAGCATGCCCAAGAGAAGAACCGCGGCGCCCGCTCCGGCAAGCGGCAGACCTAGTAACGCGGATTGGAGTCGCGGAAGAGGCACGATACCAGCCGTGGCGGCCGCCCACGCCGCAAGGCCAATGGGCAGGAGCACCACGAATACCGCCCCATAGAGCCACTTTCCAAGGTGCTTCATGGCCACTCGACCACCTCATGGATGGCTGTCGCGGCGGACTCGGGGCGGCCCGGCCGGCGCAGAACCGCTCGGCTCAGCCATTTTCGCTCGCGCACCGCCAATATGCCCGCTGGGAAGAGACGCTCGACATTGGGAATTACAGCCAGGGCGGTCGCTCCCAGCCGCCCTTCGCGCAAGGGCATCGATGACTCCAAGCTCAGCACCGCCTCGCCGTTCTGAAGCGCAATCTCAGTATCGCTGATGGACTGCGCGCGCACGGCCGCTCCGTTGTAGTAAACCACCTGCCGGTTGTAAGGACCGCGCCAATCGATCCAGACAAGGGTGTCGGAGTCATTGATGAATCGGCCCCATCGAAGCTGGCGAATGGGCAGCCGCCACGGCGCAATCGAAAGCCGCAGACGCTCCACATAGCCCCAGCCGCGAATCTCCTGATCATCGCCGATTCGCAAATGCGCGGAAGCTCGCGGTGCCACGCATTCCCACTCCAGGGACCCGGCGGGCGAATCGAATAGAACCTCGCGGATGCTCCCGCCGAAGTCGCGCCACTGCCCCTGGGCTTTCCAGATCCGCGAGGTCCACTCAATACACGCATCCCGCACTTGGGGAGCCGGCTGCTTCCGCAAGGAGAAGCGATTTTGCGGGCGGTGGCCGTTCCGATAGCGCAAGAGGCTGGAGTAGTGAATGGGCGGCCAGCGGAGCTCCGCGGAGTACAGAATGCAGGCGTCGCCGCAGTCCGTGACGCAGTCGGCATACCATTTCGTGAGCTCAAAGTCAGGCATGTCAGCGATCCTACGAGAAGCCGCCGCAGGCGACCGCGATAGCCCCCAAAAGCATCGGCACTCGCGACAAGCTGATACGACTCCTCTGCTCCAGACCGGGCCAAGTGAGGATGCCGGCCAACAAAGCGACCCCGGCAGCCGACATTCCTACCGCCAAACGGCCGTGTACGAATGCGGCCGTGGCCGCAGCCGCCAGGATCATCAGAACCATGCCGATACGCGCGGTTTCGTGCCGGCCCAAGATCGCTGCAATAGTCCTCATCCCAAACCTGATGTCGCCTGCCATCTCGTCGGCATCCATCAGGAGCTCCCGGCCGATGACGAAGCACGCAACCAGAGCATAGGAGAACCACGGATATCCTCTGCCTCCCACCGCGCCGCCGTAATCCAGTGGCAGGCAACACAGGATGGCTACATAGAGGTCCTTGCACAGAGTGTAGCGTTGCGCTAACGGCGAATACAAGACGAGCATCACGCTGGCGATAGCGAGAACGATTGCGCCCGGGCCGGCAAGCGCGCCCATCAGCGCTGAGGCAAGAAGGGTGGCAATCGCCAGCCAAGCCGCGCCTTTCATGGAGAGGTTCCCGGCGGCCAACGGCCTTTGAATCCCTGCCGCGCGGTCCTTGTGGTAATCGAACATGTCGTTGACGACAAATCCGAACATCGTCATGGTGGTCATGGCGAGTCCGGCGGCGGCGCTCCGGAGTGTAAGACCGCCCGGTCCTGCGATGGCGGCTGAGGCCGTGAGCATTCCGGCCACCAACGACGAGCATGGCCGCGTGGTCTCGAGGAGAGCCAATGAGGCCCTGCGGATTCGGCCATCTGCAGTTGGCCTATGCTGGTCCGCCGGGCGAGCATCCTCACAAAAGCGGCCCGGCGCTTCCGGATGTCGTACTTCAAACATCGTCAAGCCTCGGTTCGATTCAGTCGAGGAACCCCTTTAGTCTAACCGCTATCTCGCCGCGGACTGGGCGTCCGGAAGACCAGGCAACTGCGAGCCTGCTCGGGCGCCCGTAAGTCCGGTGGGGCGAGCAGCGCGTCAGAATTGAAGCGTAGCGAGCACGCCGGCATGGTCCGAGGCATAGTAGGGCCAGGTCATTGCACCCGTCCCCGGCGCAGGGATTCGTTCCACAGTCAAGACAGTCAGGCCTTGCGAAAAGATCAAATCGATGCGCTCAAACGGAAAAGAGGGCGCAAAGAACGGAGCAGGAGGAAATTGATCCTCCAGGTAGTAAGGCCAGGTCGGCCCTGGGCCGCTGCCGGCTACACTCCAGGTGTCCAGATATCCGGCAGCCTGGATCATGGCAGCGGTGCCTGTGTTGTCAGGACCGGGGCCTTGTTCACCGAGAATCGCGTCCGAGTTGAAATCGCCGGCGATCACCACGGGGACTGCGCTGTTGCGCACCTCACGCAGCAGTTGCTGAGCCTGGGCCAACTGCGTGGCCGTAGCTGTCGGATCCCCCTGCACGGGGCTCTGGAGGTGAGTGGTGAGCAGGCGGAAGTGGCGATTGCCGGAGTGAACCATGGCGGAGATCCAACCTGCAGGCACCTGAAGCCCGCCGAGCGAGTAAGCGGCGTCAAAGAGGTTCGTGTGGACGTCCGAGAGGTTGAAAACGGGAGGGCGCAGGTCGGCGCGGACCAGCAGTGCATCCCGGTCCGTGAACCGCAGCACCCCGCCCGAAGCCTTCGGCAGAACGATATCGGTCACGCGATTCACGGCCACGATGTCGTATGGGACGCCGCTCGCGGCGAGGCTGGCGAGCAGCGATTGAAGTTGATCGGCGACGACGCTGGTGGCGGTTCCGGCAGTGAGGCCGGTTCGCCAAAGCGTGACCTCCTGAAGGGCGAGAAGGTCCGGTTTCTTTTCGGCGACCTCAGCCGCCAGCATGGCCGCGCGTTGCGGGATATCCGCGGCTTGAATTTCCTGATACGTCAATTCCACGCCGGTCGGAAGATCAATATACCCAAGCAGGCCGTATATGGCGAAGGTCAGGTCGGTGCCGGCGTCCATGTTCTGGGTCATGACGGTGACGGGCGCCGGTCCGGCGGCGATGCTCCAGGCGGTAAAGGCAAGCAAGAGGCATGCCAGGATGATTAGTTTACGAGTCATACTTCCTCCTTCAAGGCAATAAAGAGACCAGCCCGGAACGTTACACGTGTCCCCGGGCCGCGAGTAGAAAGCGAATCTTGCTTTCCACTAGATCCAAATAGGCTGCGCAACTTAACAGTGTCTGTACTCAGGTCTTGAGGAACAAGCTGCGTGAGCTGACGGGTCCGCTGCCCAGCGAAGTGGACGAGCTGATCGACGAGTGAGTAGGGCGCGCGCTTCCCCCGCATGATATTGAGATCTTAAGCGCTGCATCGACTGGCTTGGCCGAGGTGGCTACATTCCCAGCCACTTCACCGGCAGAGTGGTCAGCTCGGGCACATACGTGATGAGTAACACTCCGGCCAGCAGGATCAGGTAGACCGGCAGCGTGGCGCGGTAGACGGCGGTCATTGGCTGCTTGAATCGGTACGCCGAAAGACACAGGTTCATGCCGATTGGCGGGGTGAGATATCCGAGCTCCAGGTTCGCCAGAAAGATCACCCCCATCTGTACCGGGTCGATGCCGAACCTCGCGGCAATCGGCTGGATCAGGGGCACCATCACGATGATGGCCGAAAACACGTCCATGAACGAGCCTTTGATCAGCAGCACGATATTGAGCAGCAGCAGGAAGACGTACTTGGAACTGATGTGTACATCGACCCACTTGCTCAGGATGCCCGGCACGTCCTGGAGAGCCAGGAAGAAAGTGAGCCCCTTAGCTACCCCGATAATGAGCAGCACGCCGCCGATGACGGTGACGCACTCCACGGCGACGCCCGGGAAATCGCGGCGCAACGAGAATTCGCGCAAGATCAAGCACTCGACAATGAAGGAATACACCACGGCGATCGCGCCGGCTTCCACAAGGGTGCCGCCAAACCCGCCGAAGATGCCGACGATGATAATCACGGGGAGCGCCAATTCCCATTTGGCGATCCACAGAGCCTGGCATGCCTCCGCCAGGGAGAACTTCGTGCGCACGGCCCCGCTTTTCACTCCCTGGAAGACGCCCCATACGGAAACCATCACCACCATGAGCAGCCCGGGCACAAATGCACCCACGAACAGCGTGTCGATCTGCACCGTCCTGGCGTAATCGGTCTGCACCATCCCGGCATAAACGGCATAGAGGATGACCGGTATACTCGGCGGAAACAGCAGCCCGAGCGAGCCCGATCCGTTGATCAGGCCGATCGAGAACCGCTCCGTATAGCGCGCCTTGACCAGCATGGGCAGCAACAATCCGCCCATGGACACGATGGTGACGCCGGAGCCGGCGAAGGTGAAGATGGCGAAGGCCACGGCCGTGGTGACGGCCAGGCCCCCCGGCAGCCAGCCGAATAGGGCGGAATAGACCCGCAGCAAACGCGTGCTGGCGCCGCCCTCCACCAGCAGATAGCCCGCCAGGGTGTAGAGCGGGAGCGAGGGCATGACCTCCGAAACCATCAGCGAGTAGGCGTTGTCGGACACGTCCACGGTGGGCTTGCCGACATACCACAGCAACAGCAGCGCGATGCCGCCCAGGGTGGCGAAAATCGGCAGGCCCAGCACGGCGCCGGCGACGATGACGATGATCCCGATCCACAAGACCGCTGGCCCCTCCGGCCTCGGCGCGAAGTGCAGAATCAGCGGCGCCAGCAAGAGTAGAGCGGCGGCCAGACGATGACGAAAACCGGCGCCTGCGCCGCGGATGGCGCGCAGGGTGACCAGCAGAAAACCGAGCGGCATCACCAGCGCCAGGGCCCAGCTCGGCACTCCCAGCGCGAGGGTTTTCCCTATGGACACCTCGGACGCCACAAATTGACAGCTAGCCCAGCACAGGCTGGCGGAGATGGCCGCCGTCAAGCCGCAGCCGAAGATGCGGACCGGCACGGCCCACTTGGGCGGCACGAAGGTATTGGCCGACATGCCCAGCAGCCGGTCGCCAGAAGCCGCTAGAGCTGCTCCCAGGAATGCGATCCACAGCGTGAGTTGCTGGACGAACACCACCGAACCGGGAATTCCACGGACGCCGGCCAAGCGAGTGGCCATGGCGATGACGGGCAGCAGCGATGCCAGGGAAATGGCTAGAATCGCGCCGGCCCGTTCCCCACTTCCGAGGATGCGCCAGACGCGTGTCACTTGCCGCCCTTACCCTTTCCCTTGGCGGTACCCTTGGCCTTAGCGGGACCCTGGCTCCTGGAGTCGCTCTTGGCGGTTCCCTTGGCCTCGGCATCCGGAGGTTTGGACGGATGCGCGGCGCGGTACTGGTCGCGCAGTTGCTGGACTTCATCGAAGAGGTCAGGCGGTACCATCTTGCCCCTGATCCTGGGATACATGGCTTCGGTCTGCTTGCGCCAGTCGGCCATGGCGGCGGGATCCAGGTGAGTGACCTGGAGCTTGTTGGACTTTTTGCCGGGCTGGCCGGCCACCATGGCGGCGATGGCCCCCGCGTCCTGGGAGCGAACGTCCGCCTTCAGGACCTCGCCGGAATGTCGCGCCGCCGCCAGCATGGGGCCGCGCTGCGCCGCGGGAATCTTTTCCCACACGTCGCTGGCGACAATCGTTGCGCCGACCAGGGGCGCCCACTGCACGTCGCACATGTATGGGGCGAGCGTGTACAGCCGGGTGGTTTCGGCATAGAGGGCTGTTTCCGGAACGGCGTCGAGATTATGCGACTGCAGTTCCATATAGATGTCGGTGGCGGCCATCGGGAACACACGGAAGCCGTTGATCTGCCACAGCTCCACTTCGGTGGCATCGCCGGCCCAGGTCCACAGGCGCAGCTTCCGCAAATCTTCGAGCCTCCGCACCGGCTTGGTGGAGAAGAACTGGACCCAACCGACATCGCTCCAGTAGAGTACTTCGTAACCTTTCTTGTGGAGTCTTTGCTCCAGTTGGGGGGCGATGCGGTCGCGTACGTAATCGAGTTCCTCGTAGGAATCGAACATCATGGGTATCTGGAGGCAGGCCACGCCCTGGTCGATGTCGCCCAACCCCGCGCCGGAAAGGCCGGCGGCCTGGATGGAGTGGTGATCCAGCCGGCGGACGCACTCCGGCTCGTCACCCAGCACGCCGCCGGGATGAATGACCAGGTTGACTTTGCCGCCGGAGATCTTCTTCCAGTCGGCCGCCATGTTCTCCATCACTTTGAACCAGGTCGAGCCATCGGGCGCCAGTGTGGCCATGTCGATCTTCTGAGCCCGCGCCACCATCGCGAGCCCGCAGAAGGCCGCCGCCAAAAATATTCGCTTGCGCATAGCGTTCTCCTTATAGTTCTTTAGGTGCCGATTCCAGGAAAAGTTGGTCGATATGTTCGAGTAGCCAGCGCGCGCGGCGCTGCGCCACCAGATTGGCCAGCCGGTTATCGGGATCGGCGTCCGGATCCACGGCGAGGGCTTTTTCCACCATGGACTTGAATTCCGCGGAGTTCTGCGCCGACAGACAGGCATTTTCGGCGAAAGAAACGTAGGTTCCGGCGCGCTTGCCCTGGGAGATGTCGATGGCGCGCTCGAAGTGCCGCCGCATCAGCTTCTGGGCCTCCTCCGCATTGATATCGGTGCGCGCCGCTTCGAGCGTGATGAGAAACTCGGGCACGGCGCCGTTCTCATAGCCCTCGTCGAGTTCCGCCACGCGCCGTACGATGGTCTCCATCAGCGGCAGCTCGGCGATCATTTCGGGGCTGGTCTTGGAAAGAGAAATGGCCAGGCCCCGGGAGGCGGCGGTCCAGTAGAGCAGTGGTACGTCGCGTTTGTGAACGCGTTTCAAGGCGGTCTCGGCATCGTCGTCGAGCGCTTTGGCGAAGCCCGGATAGCGGGCTTCGAGGCCCCGCATGGCGTACCCGTAGGCGCGCAGGTAGAGTTTGCGGGCCCGATCACGCAGAGCGTTGGCGCGATCGAGGTTATTCTCCTTGGCTTCGTCGATGCGTGAATCCACGAAGGCATAGGAGAATTCCGTGAAGCCCTGCGCCGCGGCCAGCAGCAAGCCGGTGTGCTTAGGCGATTCCGCCAGCAGGCTTTCGTAAAGCTTGAGACCGAACGGAATAGCGGCTTCGACCAGATCCGGGTCATTATCGCTGGTGAACGTGCCGCCTCCCGAGGCCAGCGCGTTGCCGAGCTTGTTGATGGCCACCCGCTTGATGGAGCAGCCGCAAAGTAGAACCAGCGCCCCGCATACCGCTGCGTTTCTCGTCAGCATGGTCATGGATTCCATCCTTATTTCATGCAGGTTCCGTAGGATCGCCCTTTCAACTACTCCCGGCACGTGCTGACTTTTCGTTGCAGCGACGGATCGAAGAAAATAGACGCGTCGTGACGGCCGAACTGCTTCCGCCGCAGCGCCTCGATCTTTTTCTCAAGGTCCCTGTCCCGCTCTCCTTCGAAGCGGCCTTTGGCTTCCAACGGAAGGTTCCACTCGATCCCGCCGGCCAGGCGCACCTGCGTGATGCCGACTGCCACCACTTTTTGGGTAATCCCTTTACTGCGAAAGTAGGCCACCGCGGCATCAAAACCCGTATTGGCGTTAGTGACAAGCAAGAACCTTCCCGGCGGAATGCTGGTGGTGCACACTTTTCCAATCCGCGTCACCGGCTCCGGGGAGGTTTCATCTTCCAACAAAACTCCCACAGTCGCCTGCTCCACCTCGCGGCTCGTGAGATTCACGAGGAGCAGTTGTAGATTGGTGTCGTTAAAAACGGCCCCGGCGATTTGCAGGGGGAACTCAGGCCGGGGCCATCCGGTTTTGAGGCTGATGGATTCTTTCCTCTTGTCCGCGGCAGGCCTTGGGGTTTGCGCCACGGCTGCCAGCGCTGCCAGAGCAATGAGGATAATTACCAGTTGCTTCGTCATGCTGTTTCTCCTTTCCAACCTCACCTCTCGATAAGTGCTTTCGTAAATGCCTCACTTTCCTTTTGGCACGATCAGATTTTCGGCTTCGCGAAGGAGGCTCTGCTTGTCCTGCTCTCCGCAGTACCGCTGCAAATCGCCGAGATATCGTGGATCGCCGAGAATCTTCGAAAGCTCATCCAGCAGGACTGCTTTCGCTTCGTCCTTTTGCCCCAGTTGTTGCTGAGACATGGCTTGGAAGATCAGGTCCTCGATGCTGGCGGACTTAAGTAGTTGTTCGGCGCGGGTGAGTGCCGCCAGTGCTTCATTGAACCGCCCGGCACGATACCGTGCCGCCCCGAGAGTGGTCCAGTAATCTGGCTCGTCGGGATCCAGCCTGACCGCCTCCTCGGCCTGCTGGAGGGCGCTGGCATAGGCTTCAGGCTGGTTGCCACGCCAGCTAACCATGCTCCAGCTTTGCTGGTTCAGATCGGCGGCCGTCTCCTCCGGACCGGCGTGCTTAAATGTGCCGGCCATGTCGGTTGAGGAACCGAAGGCATCCGGTTGCTTCAGACAGTCCAGAACGAACTGCCGCAATTCCGCGGTGGACGCGGGGAGAATCAAGAAGCTTCCATTCCAATCACCCTCGGTGAGCGGCTCATAGCGGGGCAATTTGGCCCGCTCGATCCGTTGGAGGAGTTTTTCCCCACCGAGAAAGTCGACGTGGAGCGTATCCCCTTCCACCCGCAAGCGGGCAAAGTAGTGAACAACGAGTGCAGTTGGGAGAGCGCCCACCGGCTCCGGCAAATCCTGCTGGAGGTTGGAGACGATATCCGCGATGGTCTCGCCGCCGAGCCGCACCAGGTGCAATGTCATGATCTCTTTTTGATCAGCGACGCCTCGGTATCCCGAATCGCCGTCAGGCTCGATGCGGAAAGTGATCGGAAAACGCTCCTTGCCGGCGTCGGTCCACAGGCCGGCCAACGCCGGATTGAGCACTGCGGTCTCCGGCGTGTACAGCGGCCGCAGGGAAACAATGCCGGTGCCCGCGCACACGATCACAGGCGCCAACAGAAACAGGAACGATCGAATTGCGGTAACCATATCCAGGAACCTCTGTCCTTTATGTAAAGAAAAAAGAGCCAATCGTTACTACTGAGAACAGCGATATTCCGAAGCCCGGATTGCACAGGGCTCAAGATGAGCCGGTGTGCTGTGCGCAGCGACTTCACGTCACACAGCGTCGACTGCCCAAGTGCTGACGGCCAGGATCTCATCACCTTTCCGGTTGCTTCGCATCGGATGACTCCCCGCAAAGCGGTGGATTGCCGCGGTGGCCCGCGCCCCGGTAATCAGCGAAGACCCTCCTGGAAGAACCCGCCTACATAGCGCTCGTACTCCGGGCCCGCCGTCGCCAGACCATCCGTATGACCGCAGGCGGAAATGAGCCACAGATGTTTCGGCTCTTGGGCGGCCGCGAAGTTCCGCTCGCTGTTATCGGGCGGCAGGGTCTTGTCGTTCAAGCAGTGGACGATCAGCAGCGGCCGGGGGCTAATGCGCGCAATCACGTCGACCGGGCGTATCCGGTTCACGTCGATTCCGGTACGCAGACGGACCAACGCAACCGTCAGCGGCGCGAAAGGAAACGGCGGCAATCCGATGAAATGCTGGAAGCTGCTGCGGATGGCGGCAGGTGCGTCGCTGAAACCGCTGTCGTCCACAACTGCCTTAATGCGGGAGTCGCTGGCCGCCGCCAGAATGGTGGCGGAGGCGCCGAGAGAAAGGCCCATAGCGCCGATCCGGTCCGGATCGACGTCGGGTCGCGTCGTGAGATAGTCGACCGCCGACAAGATGTCGGGCGCCTCAAGGGCCCCCAACGTCACCGCGTCGCCGCCGCTGCGGCCCCGGTTGCGCATATCGTAGGTAAGGACGGAGAAGCCCTGCCGGACCAGGAAGTCCGCATAAGGTAGCATTTGGATCTGATTATCGCCATAACCGTGCGAAAGCAGGATGGTCGCGCGCCGCTCGCCTGGAAAGAACCACGACGCGATCCTGGTGCGTGTCCGGCTTGCGAAGCTGACCTGGTACGGATGGAGGTTTGGGAAGTCCGCAAGACCTTTTTCATATTGGCAACTGGCTGGGTGGATCGCCCGTTCGGAAGCGATCCATCCGATCCCTAACACACCGACAAGCAGTAGGGCGACGGCGGCCACGGAGGCCAACAGCACCCGGTTCAGCCGCCATCTCCAGAGCTGGCCGCGCTGCGGTTTGACTGGCCGAAAGCCGATCGGCATAGGGGATTCTCCGCCAGACGTTACTTGACTCTGTGCAGCTCGGTTTCTTCACTGAACGACTTGTTGTCACCCACATACGGCAGTAAGTGCCGGCGCAGTTCGGCGCTTGACGCTGTTAATACCATCCTGTCCCAGTCGTCGGTCAAGACCTCATGCCGAGGCAGGCCGCTAGCTTCAATCTGGTCCTGGAGCCAGGAGCTGTCCATTCCACTCACCCATGCGGTATCCTTTTCCAGCCGGAGCCTGAAGAAGAGATGCACCGGAGGGGGCGCTCCGTCACTGGGACAAAGGATATCGAGCAGAAGCCGGTTCCCCACCTTCATCAGGTGCATCGTTCCTTCACCTTTGGTGGATTCCGCGACTAACTTCACGCTGTAGCCGGACTCCGCGCGGTCGATTGTATATCGGTCCTTCGTGCCGTCGCGTTCGGCTTTGGCTTCCTCCCAAGTCCCCACGAGGGCAGGATCAAATACAGTGTCCTTGCCATTCGGGATCGCCAGCGGATGCAGCGAAACCACGGCGCCACACCCAGTCAGCGAAGCTAACGCCGAAATGAACAAAATTATCTTTGCTTTCAACATGATTTCTCAGCCTCCGCAGCGTTACTAAAGCAAACCGCCGCGAATGTTACTTCCGCACCAGGCGGGCCCCTGAGACACGATGACCGGCCACTTCTCGACCAGAATCATGATGGAGACTGCACCGGGCACGATGGCACAGCAGCCGGGTCTCCGGCGGATGTCCGCTTTCTTCGGAGCATCGATACGGCGATTTCCACGGTGTAAACGCCGATCGTGAAGGCAGCCAGATATGCGCCAATCTGCCAGTGGTCTAGAAAACCAAACTCACATAGGAGGGCGTTGGGTAGCCATGCCGCCTGCAGCGTCACTACGGCGGACTCCGCTGGAGGAAGCATTCTGAAGCTCCGGACCATGATCCAGACAGCGGCGGCCCACGAAATCCCCAATGTGAGGACCCAGGGGATGGCACTCCGAGAGAACCCGTTCTGCTGGAAACTGAGACCAAAGAACGCGGGGCCAGCGCCCAGAGCCGCGCACGCAAGTATCCGGTAGACTGCCCTTTCGGCCTTCGGAAAGCGTTTCTTGCCGAGCAAGCGCGTTTGCGCAATCACGACGGGGATGGAGACGAAGAATGGACTTCCGAGCAGGGCAATGCACCAGTCAAGCCTCCAACCCCCGGGATGCAATACCGTCCCCCAGGGCGATACGCCTTCCGTATAGGGCAGAAAAAGCAGCACAATCGACGGGATCAACAGCAGAATGGGAAGATATCTTCGCATATGTTCACCTCCTACAGACATAAGCGCCGCCGCGAGCCCGTTATTGCAGGCGCTGAGCCGGCAGCGGTTGGACCAGCGCCGTTGGCAGGACGATCGGAATCAAGCAGGTTTCTTCCGCCCTGCATATACTGACCTCCTCGCCACGCGCCGTACGTCGGCGGGCCGCGATCTTCGGAATCGAGCAGCCGCCATCGGAGGTATGGCGTCGCTGGAATGTAAAGCAAACCTGTAGAAACGATACAGGCGGTGGGGCGTCATTGCGGTGCCTCCCAAAAAGATGCAGGGTCGCTGACTGGCTGCTTGCGTCTCAGCGCACTCGGCCGCGTTGAGCCAACCTGAAGCGCCAGACCTAATTACTTCACCCGTCGGAGTTCTATTTCCTCGGGCCCGAACGTATCCGGGTGATTCAAATACGGCAGGAGCGTCTTGCGCAGCTCGGCCGACGGCGCCGTCAAAACCAATTCCCCTGCTCCCGCATAGTGCGCCAGTTTCCTGGCGGCCAGGAGGCCCTCCATCCACTTCTTGCTCATTGCGGCCACGTGAAGCGCATTGGGCTCGATGCGGACTTTGGCATACATGTGGTATGTGAAGTATTGCGTGGTAAGACCCGAATCCTGGCTTTCCTCTGACAGGTAGGAGATGTCCAGCAGCGAGATGCCGCGCACCTTCAACAATCGCACCCTGGCGATGCCACCCCCAGAATCCTCATAGGGAACGGCATAGGCGGAATCGTCCAAGCGGGAGACATCGTAAACCACGTGTTTGTCGTCAGTGACAGCTTGCCACTTGCCCAGGAGGGTTGGATCAAAGACGGCCTCCCTGGCGTTTTCCGGGAACAGTGGATTTCGCGATTCCACACCTATGCATCCCGTCAAGAAAGCTAAAGCCGCCACAACCATCGCCGTGGTGAGTGTCCGCATGGTTGTTTCCTTTCTATCCACCTACCTATAAAGCAATCCGCGGCCAATGTTACCGGCCAAAGCGGCGGTGTTGCCACGGATTCCAAGGAAGGCTTTCTTCGAACCATAAGGGTTGAGGAAGATCGCCCGGCCCACTGCGCCAGCGTGGGCAGTTTCTTGAACGGATCAGCTCGGGTTCCGTCGGCGACTCATTGCACCGATGTCCAGCGTGTGTACTGGCGGCCGGCGTCATTCTGTGGGGGGTGGGCCGTGCCCGTTTTCCACATTAGTACCGACCTTCATCGGTCAGCACGAACAACACCGAACCGTCAGGAGAGAACGTGACGGAGTTCACAGGCTCGTCCGAGCCCAAGGTTAGTAGCTGCTCGTAGCGGACGGCGTCCCAAACAAGCACAGGGCCCAAGTGCGTCCCGGTTACAATCCGGCTTCCATCCGGGCTGAAGACCGCGGAATCCGGTATTGACCCGGCCTGTAGTTTGGCAAGAACCGCGCCAGTACGGGCACTCCAAACCCAACTCTCGCCCTTACTCCCGACGGCGGCGAGCACACGGTGGCCATCGGGACTGAAGGACGCTTGCAGAGCTGGGCACTGCGAGTCGCTGCCTTCTACGCACGGCTCCGTAGTTTTGAACTCCCGGAGCATTGCGCCGGTGACCGCGTCCCAAAGGCGGACCGCGGTCTCTTCGGCCGGGACGCGTGATGGATCTCCAGCCGCAACCAGGAGGCCTGCGCCGTCCTGTGAAAAGGCCACCGAGTTCACAGGGTCCTTGAGCTTAATGCTGGCGATCACGCGGCCGGAAACCACATCCCATACACGCGCCGTGCGGTCCTCCGATCCCGTCGCAAGGCGGGCGCCGTCCGGGCTGAAGGCCGCCGTCGTGACCGCTGCACCGTGCCCGCGCAGCTCGCTCCCAGGTGCGCCGGACGTCATATCCCATAGCCGTGCGGTTCCGCCAGAGCTGCCGGTAACCAAGTGCTTACCATCGGGGCTGAAGGCCACGGCCTGGATTTCATCCTGGTGCGCCTGCCAGCCGCGCACCACGACGCCGTCCAATCTACTAAGTTCGACGCGGCCATTTTCGAGTCCGGCAGCCAGCAGCGCACTATCGGGGCTCACCGCAACTGCAGTCACGTGGGTCTGCGCGGCAGGCAAGATCTGGCCGCCATACGTGGTGGCATCCCAAACGGCCAACTCCCCGCCCTGTGAGCCTGCGACAAGCCGCGTGCCATCCGGACTGAAGGCGACGGCGTTCGCGTTAGGATTGTTGAATGCCGGCAGGCTCGCCACCAGTTTATCGTCGAGCCAGATCCGGACCGCTTGATCGTAACCGGTTACGGCGATCCGCCGGCCATCCGGGCTGAACGCAACGGCCATCACTCGGGGTCCCCCTACCGCCAGGACCGCGGGGCCCGACAGCGGCTTCAGATTCCAAACCCGGACGGCGCCGCCCATCTCCACAGATGCCAGGCGCGTACCCGTGGGACTGAACGCTGCGGCGTACACCCACCCACCGGGGTTCAGGGACGCGATTCTGTGCGGCGCATCCATGCTCCACAGCACGAGTTGATTGGGGTTTTTGGTGCTTTCCCAACGGAGGGCGAGTTGAGCGCCATCCCGGCTGAAGGTCAGAACGTGGCCCGCCGGTATTCGCGCGACCGTCCGCCCAGAATGCGCATCCCACACAATCGTACCCTCGTTTTCGGAGGACGTCGCGATTCGGGTTCCATCGGGGCTAAAGACGGCGTAATAGCTGGAATCGCGGCCAGCCTGGCAGTCGCGGCAGGTGGAAACAACCTTCCCGGATGCGACTTCAACGACTCTCACGCCGTCGTCCGCGGTCACCGCCAGCGAGCCATCTTTGCTCAGGCCCAGGACCTGTTTGAAACGAAACACTGCCGGCCCAGCATAGCCTTGTCCTTCCCAGCATTCGACGGTGATTTGCGTATTCCAGCACATCCGCGGTCCGGCGAATCCGATCACCGATGGGAAGGGATAAGCAAAAAAGTCGCCTCGCCAGAGCAGTCGCACCAGACTGGAATCGCTCTTGTGCCAGAGGTGCCGCCACTCCCAATTGCGCATCGAGGGTTGACAGGCCAGCAAATTCTTGCGCGCGTCGTCCGGCTGATTGTCGCGCAATAGCAGCTCGGCAGCTTGCACGTGGGTTCTGTAGCCCTCGCGCTCCGCCCGCTCTCTCTGGCGCTCCGCGCGCATGTAATAACTCGTGATCACCAGCAAACCAGCGACCAGCGAAACCGCGATCGTCGCCGCGGCGCCCACCGCCAGCCGGTGCTTGCGCATGAACTTGCGTAATCGGTATGCCGCTCCGGCAGGACCCGCAGTGACTGGCTCATCCCGCAAATAATGCTGAATGTCGGCGGCCATTTCCGAGGCCGATGGATACCGCCGGGCGCAGTCCTTTTCCAGCGCCTTCATGGTGATCCAGTCCAGTTCACCACGCACCTGCTTGCTGAGAACCGCCACCTCGGTGGCGCGGCATTCGGCGACCTGCTCGGCCTTCGCCCCCAGTGACAACAGCCGAATGGCCGGCGTGGGCGGATCGTCTTCGCGAATGATCCTCCTGATCTCCTCGTAACCCGCGCTGCGCAAGGACTTCGAATCGAACGGGACGGTGCCAACCAGCAGTTCGTAAAGCAGCACACCGAGCGAATAGATGTCCGTCCGGGTGTCCACGTCCCTCCCGTCCCACGATGCCTGCTCCGGGCTCATGTACTCCGGTGTGCCGATCATCACCCCGGCTTCCGTGAAAAGCGTCTCCTCGGTAAGATGCTTCTCGGTGGCCTTGGCCAGGCCGAAATCGATGATCTTGGGCACCGCCTCCCCGTCCCGCTGCATCACCAGGATGTTGGAAGGCTTCAAATCGCGGTGGATCACGCCCTTCTGGTGCGCGTGCTGCACCGCACTGGCGACCTGCAAGAACAATTCCAGCCGCTGACCTGTGTCTAGACGCTGGCGGTCGCAGTACTCGGTGATGGGGATCCCGGGCACGTACTCCATCGCGAAGTATGGCCGCCCGTTGGCGCTCGTGCCCGCCTCATACACCTGGGCGATGTGGGGGTGGTCCATGAGGGCCAGGGCCTGTTCTTCGGATTGAAAACGCGCCAGGACGGCGCGCGTATCCATTCCCAGTTTGACGATCTTGAGCGCCACCTGCCGGGCGATGGGCTGTTCCTGCTCGGCCAGGTAGACCATGCCCATGCCGCCTTCGCCCAGCAGACGCACAACCTTGTAGGAACCGATCCACTCGCCGGGCGCCGGAAGACCCGACGGCACAGACGCTGCCGGGTGGCGCAGGGCCGCCTCCAGCAGACATCGGGCACACATGCCTTCTTGAGAGCCGGCCATCAAGGGGCCGCCGCACTCCGGGCACCGCTCCGATGGAGTCATTGTTGAGCCTCCGTACGGTCAGTAAAGCAATCCGCCGGGACTGTTACGCCCGCTCCAGGGCGGCTAGCAGAAACCGGATCTCGGCGTCCACTTCCTCCGGATCGGCTACCGTGGCTGCAATTTCCTCCCGCAGCAGTTCCGTATATCGCCGGCGCAAGCGATGCACCGCCGTACGGACTGCGGCGTCGCTCATATCCAGCTTCGCAGCCACCTCATGATATGAGCCCCGGTCCTGATCGCCGGTCAGAAAAACCTTCAGCAGATCGAACTGCACGGCCTGGCCTCGCCGGGCGTGTTCTTCCCGCAGCCGCTCCAGCACCCGGTCGAGTAGCGCCATCGCCCACTGGCGCTCGAACAGCGCTTCCGGTGTGAGTTCGTGGTAGGGCTCGCGGTGATAGCTCTCCTCACCGGCCTCGAAATCGAATGAAAGGGTGGCACAACCCCCGCCGCGCTTCTGAGCCCGTGCGCGATCCCACTCATTGGCGAGAAAGTGGGTTACCGATACAAGCAAAAACGAGCGGAACCTGCCCCGCTCGCGCCGGGCTTCACCCAGCGCGCCGTGCTCGAGCACCCGGGTAAAGAAGGCCTGGCTCAGGTCTTCGGACTCCTCTCGCGAGTATCCCCTCCTCCGGATGAACGCATAGACCGGCAACCAGTATGCACCACACAGCTTGTTCAGAGCGTCCGCGGAACCTGATGATTGGCGGCCCGCGGCCGAGACCATGGTCCATGACGTGGTGGGGAACCGGCGGGGATCATCCTCGACCGTCTTGTCACTCTTTGCCACCGTGGACCTCGTACCTGCTAAGAATTATATGATAAACAGGTGCCGTAGTCTGTTTCTTGATCGCCTCCAGGAGCGTGGCAATGGCTATGGCCGCGCCACCGTTGGTTTTGCGGTCAGAGATGCCACAAGTGCGCTCCACCAGGGTCATGATGAAAGACTGCACCGAGCACGATTGCAGGCAACCGAGTCTCCGGCGGATGTCCGCGTTCTTCGGAGCATCGATACAGCGATTTCCACGCTGTACAAGCCGATAGTGAAAGCAGCCAGATATGCCCCAATCTGCCAGTGGTCTAGATAACTGATCCCGCACAGAAGGGCGTTGGGGAGCCATGCCGCCTGCATCGTGACCACGGCGGACTCCGCTGGAGCAAGCATTCTGTGGCTCCGGACGATGATCCAGCTGGCGGCGGCGCACAAAATCCCCAACGTGAGGACCCACGGGATGGCACTCCGAGAGAACCCGTTCTGCTGGAAGGCGAGACCAAAGAACGCGGGGCCAGCGCCCAGAGCCGCCCACGCAAGTATCCGGTAGACTACCTTTTCGGCCTTCGGAAAGCGTTTCTTGCCGAGCAAGCGCGTTTGCGCAATCGCGACGGGGATGGAGACGAAGAATGGACCGCCGAGCAGGGCAAGGTACATGCCCAGGCTCGAACCATCGCAATGCGATACCGTCGCCGCCCACGGCGACACGCCTTCCTTATAGGGTAGGAAAAGCAGCGCAATCGACGGGAGCAACAGCAGAATGGGAAGATATCTTCGCATATGTTCACCTCCTACAGACATAAGCGCCGCTGCGAGCCCGTTATTGCAGGCGCTGAGCCGGCAGCGATTGGACCAATGCCGTTGCCAACCCGATCAGAATCAAGCAGGCCCTTCCAGTCTGTATCCTGCTCACTCCCCGCCACGCGCTGGTACGCCGGCGCACGCCGTTTGGTGGCCGTCATCTTTCAGCCTCCGCACGGTTACTAAAGCAAACCGCCGCGAATGTTACGCCCGCTCCGAGGCGGCGCCAAGGCCACGGCTATCACGCCATCGTTCGTCTTGCGGTTAGAGATGCCACAACGGCGCCAAGGTACGTGCCCCCGCAGGTGGCGAGTAGTATTCCGGGGCCTTGGGACAGGAAGGCCTCCCGGTCCCCCCCTCGAGCCATGATGACGAATAAGACAAGCTCTGTTGCATCCAGCGCCAACATGACGGGCCAATCCGTCCGGTAGGCGTCCGCGTTCTTTCGCGACAGGAAGAACTGGCAAAGGCAGCAATAGGCCGCCAGCGCGACGAACCCCAGAACCAAACCTGCCGTTTCGCCGGCGAACATATATACGAAGAATGAGAAGAGGCCCAACAAAAACGCGGTCAACGTTTTCGACATCTTCAGCTCCAGTTCGGAATATACCTTATGAGCACCCGCGTGCCCGCGGCTTTCTATTTCTTCCGAAGCGTCACGGGCATGCCGTTTTCCTCGTGGCTGAGCTGCCCCACGATTTCGGTGCCTTCTTTGTTCATGGTTCCCTGGAAGGCGCCGTGGGCAATTCTCAGCGCGAACTCCACTTTCTGGCCGGCCTGCTTCACGTCATTAATCGGCAGGCCCGTAGAGCCCTGCATGTCAATGGTTGCAACCACGGTTTTGTCAGCCTGATTCTTAAAGTGGACCGCCATGCTCATCTGGCCGCCGGGTGTCTGCAACGAACCTTCCCAGTCCCCTTCCAGTTCCTTTGATACCGCCGGAATGGCCGGGGGCAGCACCACCTTGGCTTCGCCGGTGCGCCTGAACTCGACGGGCAGCAAGCCTCCCCGCGTGGTGACCTTGCCGGCCAACTTCCCGTCGGGTCCCAGCGTGAGGTCGAAGGTGGACATCATGAGTTCGATGGCCAGAAACTTTACGGACTTGCCGTCGACCGCGACATCCTTCACGTACAGGCCAAACGCGTTCTCGGAGGGAATCGCCATGCTGGCGATCCACTCCGACCGGGCGTTCTTTGCGAGGTCGAGCGTCAGCCCGATCTCGTGATTCGCCTCCGTCATAGTGCCTTCCCAGTGGCCATCAGGGCCTGCTTGCGCGCAGACCAACGACGCAAACAACACAGCCGTCCCCGCTGCACAAAGAGATCGAGTGAACATAAGGTGCCTCCGCACGGTTACTAAAGCAATCCGCCGCGAATGTTACCAGCCGGCGGTAAGGCGGAAAAGAAGCGACTTCTGGGCTCAGAACTCCGCCGCACAGGCGCATTGTGCGCAACTGCCGTTGATCAGGCCGGCCAGGTCGCCGCCGCCGGCCCGAGTTCTTAGCGCCTGCGGATCGTTGGCCAGCTTGAGGCACTCCTGGCGATCCTTGATCCTGCCGGCCTGTTTGGCGGCCCGGAGGAGAGAGCGCGCTTCCGCGTACAACTGGTTCGTCTCCCAAAGCTCGCACGTAGTGGGGTTGCGAGGGATGGCGATTTCCGAAGGTGAGTACTCCGCCGCGTACAGCTTGCCGTCGAAGGCGGTCATGGCGGTCACATTCTCCGCGTGACCGATCAGCTTCCACGGCCGGTCCTGAAGGGCGGCCTCCCGCACGAGCAACCTGTTATTGGAGGTTGCCGCATACAATTTGCCGTCCAGGGCCGCCAGGGCGGTCGCCCGGTCGGCACCGCCAATGTCAACCCACTGCACCGGCTTGTGTGCCGCGTCCTCCCAAATCAGGAGCCGGCCGCTGGCGTTGACCGCATAGATGCTGCCATCCAAAGCCGCCATGGCAATCAGGCCGTTTACGGTGCCGATTCGCGTGAACAGAATGTTGCGGACCGGTGGGCCGGCGGCAAAACCACCCTCCCGGGTGGCGGCGTACAGCTTCCCGTTCAGGCCCGCGATCGCGGAGACCAGCCAGGCCTCGCCCAGGATGGTCCACGGAACATCACGAATCGACGACTCACGTTCGAGGATGTAATTGGCTATCGAAGCTCCGTACAGCCGACCATTCAACGCGGTCATGGCAACCAGGCGTTGCGCGCGGCCGATGGGCCGCCAGGGCCCGTTCACCGCCTGTGGATCGCGCATCCAGAGCTTGGTCGATTCCAGATGCTGACCCGTCGAGACCTGAGTTCCAAGCCCGGTTACAAGAGCCAGCAACCCGGATAGCAGTCGCTTCATGTTCCGACCATTTGCGCTCGGAAATACCTGATTTAGTGTACTATTAGAGTATTATTATACGGTAACGGGCAGGGGCGCATGCCTCTAAGTGAACTGACGGGCCGTCGATTTCCCACCACGGCGTGGAGCGTCGTTCTGGCAGCCGGCCGCGATTCCAACAGTGCGCAAGCCGCGCTGGCCCGGCTCTGCGAAGCCTACTGGTACTCCGTGTATGCCTACATCCGGCACCGTGGATACACAAGCCAGGATACCGAGGACCTGACGCAGCAGTTCTTCGCGCATCTGTTGGAAAAGCACTTAGTGCAGGCCGCCCGTCCCGATCGCGGCCGGTTCCGGTCCTTTCTCCTGGCCTCGGTCCGAAATTTCCTGGCCAATGAATGGGACCGCGCCCATGCCGGCAAGCGGGGCGGCGCTGCCGTGGCCCTGCCCTTGGACTTTGTTGCCGCCGAGGGCCGCTATGCGGCGGAGCTTTCCAACCAACTCACCCCCGAAAAGCTGTTCGAGCGCGGATGGGCGCTGGCGCTGCTGGAACACGTGCTGGTGCGTTTGCGGAGTGAGTTCGAAGCGACCGGCCGAACCCACCGCTTCGAGCTGATGAAGTCGTTTCTGGATTCCGAACCGTCCGAGAGCAGTTACACCCGGCTCGCCGCCGGGTTGGAAACGAGCGAGGGTGCGGCCCGGGTCGCTGTTTACCGCCTGCGCAGCCGATATCGCGAGCTGCTGTGCGAGGAGATCTCGGAGATCGTGGCAAGCCCGGATGAGGTCGAGGACGAAATCCGCCACCTGCTGGCCGCGCTCGATGAGGGGTAACATTGCCCGCACTTTGCTTTAGTAAGGCGCAAGGAGCACCATGACCGGCACGCAGTGCCTCCGATGCCACGCCACCCTGGCGGCCGGACTGGAGGGCCTCTGCCCTCGCTGCCTGCTCAAAGCCGCGCTGAGCGAGCCTTCAGCGGCAGAAGAGCAGATCGGGCCCTTTCGCATCGTCCGGCTGATCGGGGAGGGTGGGATGGGAGCCGTTTACCTGGCCGAGCAGGACGAGCCCATCCATCGAACAGTGGCGCTCAAGATTATCAAGCTGGGCATGGATACCCGCGAGGTGATCGCCCGCTTCGACACTGAACGCCAGGCGCTCGCATTGATGGAGCACCCCAACATCGCCCGGGTCTATGAGGCCGGCGCAAACGCCCGGGGCCGGCCGTATTTCGTGATGGAGTATGTAGACGGCGTACCCATCACCGAATACTGCGATCGCAAACGGCTGACCGTCCGCCAGAGGCTGGAGCTTTTCATTCAGATCTGCCACGGTGTGCAGCACGCTCACCAGAAGGGCATCATTCACCGCGACCTGAAGCCATCCAACGTGTTGGTCACCGAGACGGACGGACGCCCGGTGCCGAAGATCATCGATTTCGGGCTGGCCCGGGCGCTCGAACGGCGGCTCGGGGACCACACTCTGTTCACAGAGTTGGGAGTCCTGGTCGGCACGCCGGAGTATATGAGCCCGGAACAGGCGGCTGGCGGCGAGCTGCTGGATACGCGCACGGACGTGTATGCGCTCGGCATGCTGCTCTACGAACTGCTGACAGGCACTCTGCCGTTCGAAGGCGGCAAGTTGCGTCATATGCCTCTCGACGAGATCTGCCGTGTGATCCGGAAGGAGGAGCCGCCCGCTCCCGCGCAGCGCCTGGCGTCGCTTGGCGCCGCTGCGGAAAAGGTCGCCAAGTGCCGGAAGACGCAGTTAAGAGTCCTGCGCCGGCGCCTGCGCGGAGAGATGGAGTGGATCACCCTGAAAGCGCTGGAGAAGGAGCCAGCGCGCCGTTATGGTTCGGTCGCGGAATTGTGCTCCGACCTGCTGTGTCATCTCCACGACGAGCCGGTCAGCGCGGGGCCGCAGCGACCCGCCTACCGCCTGCGGAAGTTCGTGCGCCGGCACTGGACCCTCACCTCCGCGACCATCGTCGGGGTAGCGTGCCTGACGGTTGCTGCGTTGGTGAGCACGATGCTCTATCTGCGGGCGGAGCAGGCGCGCATCACCGCCGTGCGGCACGAATATGCGACGGTAATCAGCGCCGCCGCATTGGACATCCGGGCCGGCGACCCGACCGGCGCGCGCCGCCGGTTACTGGCGTGCGCTCCGTGGCTGCGCGGCTGGGAGTGGCGCCACCTGATGTACCGGGCGGATCCGACGATCCGGGCGCTGAGGGCAAGCGGCAGCTTTCCACATTCACCCTATGCCTCCGGTTTCGCTTTCCGCGGCGACGGCCGCGTGGTCTGGCATACCGAGACATCGGTTGAGGAGTGGTCGGCCGACGGCGCGCACACCAGCCACGCCGGCTTGAGCGCTGTTCTGGCGGTGGACGATGACGGCTTGCGGGCCGTCAGCCGGGGCGACGACGGCCGCCTGACCGTCTACAGTCTCGTCCCGTTCCAGGTGATTGCGGTGCTCGATGCGGGCACACGGATTATCCGTTCCGCCGCCTTCGAGCCCGGGGGCGACAGGCTGGCCGGCGGGTCCGACGACGGCTGGCTCCAAGTCTGGGAGATTTCGACCCGCCGCCGGCGATTCGAGATTCCGGCGCACGCCGACCGGATCACGTGCGTTCACTTCACTAATGATGGCAGGTCGATCGGCACGGCGGCCCGCGACAATCGGATTCGTCTCTGGGACGCAGCCAACGGCGCGCTGCGGGCGACACTTGCCGAGGCACCGTTCGCCTGGGTTTTCGATTTCAGCGCTAATGCCGCCTGGATCGTGTATCCGGTTCGTGAAGGTCGCGGCGGGGCGCTGGATAGCCAGGTCCGGCTCCAGGAGACGGCCACGGGCAAGCTTCTCCACAGCTATCCGGCGCCGGCCGATGTAACCGCCATCGCGTTCAATCCGACTCTGTTCGGGCGGCAATACGCGTTCGTCTCGGGCGATGGCGAGTTGCAGCTATGCGACGAAGCGACCGGCTGCACCATTCTCCGGCGCGAGACTCACGAACGGCTGAACTCGGTTGCCTTCAGCCCCGACGGCACGCTGGTGTACAGCGGGGCGGAATCGGGTGAGTTGCGCGCATGGGACGCCCGAACGCGCGCAGACACATTCATCGCCTTGGGATCGGAAGTGCGGACTATGGCGCCGCTGCCTCCCGATGAGTACGTCGTGGCGTCTGGCGAGGATTTCACTAGTTTCATCAGTGTTTTCCCTGACCGGGCGTTTGCGTGGCTGCGCGTATGGACCATCGATCAGGTAAAGATTACCGCGGTGGCGGCCAGCGGCGATGGCGCGCGGATTGCCAGCGGCTCCGACGATCACGTGGTTCGCCTGTGGACCAAAGATGGCCAACTGCTGCAAACTTTGACCGGCCACACCGGCCGGATCACGGCACTGGCCTTCAGCCCGGACGGGAGAGTGCTGGCGAGCGCCGCGGTGGACTCCACTGCCCGCTTGGCAGAAGTCGCTTCCGGCCGGCAAATCGCCATGCTGTCGCACGCCGATCCGGTGAATGCGGTGCGGTTCAGTCCCGACGGCGCATTGCTCGCGACCGCCTCCGGAACAGCGGTGTGCCTCTGGGATGCTCGCGGCCACCGGATGGTGCGGTCATTCTCGCTCACACCGGCAGCGGCCACGGCTGCCGTCTTCAGCCCGGATGGCAGGCACATCCTGGCAGGCGGAACCGACGGCGCCATCCGGGTTTGGGACGTACGATCCGGACGGGAAACAGCCCGGATGACGGGACACCAATCCTCGGTTCTATCGATTGCGTTCAGTCCCGACGGATCGCGGCTCGCCTCGGGATCCGCCGACCAGACGGTGCGCATCTGGGACGCACACGCCTACGAGCCGCTGCTGGTGCTCACCGGCCCGAAGGGAGCCGTCCACTCGGTCCTTTTCTCCTCCGACGGCGGACGCCTCATCTCATCGGACGTGGGACCAATCAGGCTCTGGGAGACGGGCCGTTGAGGCGGCCGGTCCTCTCGAAGCAATCAGCGCTTCCCCCTCAAAAACTTCTTGAGGTGGACCGCCATGCTGCTCTCGCCGCCGGGCGTCTGCACCGGACCGAATCCGCCGTGAGTGTTACACGCAACTCCAGGGCCGCGAGCAGAAACCGGATCTCGGTGTGCACGTCCTCCAGATCGGTTGCTGTGGCGGCGCTTCTCGCCCGGAGCAGCTCCGCATACCGCCGCAAGCGACGCACCGCCGTTTCTGACGATAACAGCCCTACCCACCGCCGGTTCTCGTGATTGGCCCGAAAACGTTCGAGGACATCACTCCCGGGAAGTCGGCTTCCGGCTTGCGACCGTCGAGGCCGCTGCTGGATGCGCTTGCGGGGAGTCTCTGCGGTGATTGAGGGCTTGATGGTGATGGCTGGGCGGCAGAAGTACCCAGAGCTGAGATCTGCCGCTATTCTCTCTTTTTGTGCCTCCTGCTATAGTGCGGTTCATGATGAGCCCAAAACCGCAACACTACGACTTTGCGAACCAGTTGCTTGCCAGCAAGGAATTCTTCGCGCGCTCAACGCGGGTCCTCGATGAGACCGACTCCGGGTTTCGGCCGCAGGAAGGCATGATGACCGTTGCGCAGCAAGTGGCACACACGGCTCAGACTCTCGACTGGTTTATCGAGGGCGCATCCCGGCCTGAGGGTTTCGATCTCGATTTCGAGAAACACGTCAAGGCGCTCGATGCTGTGACCTCGCTCGCCGCCGCGCGCCAAATGCTCGAAACCGCTTATGCCAGCGCGATCCAGTTTCTCCGCTCGCGCAGCCCAGAGGATCTCTCGCGGCCACTCCCGCACGGTCCGGTCATGGGCGGCCAACCCATCAGCGACATCGTATGGTCCATGGTCGAGCACACCGCGCATCATCGCGGCGCTCTGACCGTCTACTCCCGCCAACTCGGAAAATTGCCCCCGATGCCGTACGGTGGCTGAATTGATCTTTGTCGCCGGAGGACACCGGATTACTCCCCTGAAGTCGGCTTGCGTCCGGCGATCCTGGGGCTCTGGTCCAAAGTCCGATTCCTCCCGTGAAACGCCGCTCCTTTGATCAAACTGGCCGTTCCCCGGTGCCGAGGGTTGCCTGGTCCGGTAGCCGACTCGCAGAAGTGACCATCTGAGCGGACGAGGTGAACCACTACGTGGTTGCCTGAGCCAAGTGAATTATACTGAATGGGACGTGGAAGTCCAAAACGGAAATTCCGGTTCTACAACCCTGCCGGTTGGGGTCCCCTGGCGTCGTGGCCGGGTTCCCTCCGGGAGCCTGGGCCGTCATCGTCAGCATCATGATGCTCCGGAAGCGGGAGACCCTCGTATCGATGCCGGTCCGTTTCGGCTAAATCGGAGGTGGATATGGCTGCCCAGCCGCAGGAAATCGCCACGGGCGTGTATTGGCTTCAGACTTTCTGGGCCAACGTGTACCTCGTGCGATCCGGAACGTCGTGGGCCTTGATCGATACCGGAATGCCCAAATGTGGCCGGTTGATCCAGGACAGCGCGGTATCGTCATTCGGCGCCGCCCGCCCCGCTTCGATTTTGCTGACGCATTTTCACGAAGATCACTCCGGCTCGGCCCTGGCGCTGTCGCGAGAGTGGAACGTTCCAATTTACGTGCATCGTGACGAGTTACCCTTTGTCACTGGAACGCCAGCTCCGCTGATTGAACCGCCGAAAAAGCCGGACCCTCCGGCCGGCGGGTTCATGTTCCCGCTCGGGGTCCTGATCATGCTTTCGCAGGATCCGCGGCTGATACGCTTCTTTTTGCGAGCGACCGAGCGGTTCGCCTCAAAGTTCAATCTGGGCGACGCCGTGCGTGGATATGTCCCGGGCGACGGCGTTCCCGGTCTCCCCGACTGGGAGTGCATTCCCACGCCGGGCCATACACCGGGCCACGTCGCGTTCTTCCGCAGGAGCGACCGTGTGTTGATCGCGGGCGACGCCTGCTTGACAGTGGACATCGATTCGTTTTGGGCTCTGCTGAGGAACAAGCAGAGCATCGCTCGACCGCCGTCCGTGGCAACGTGGAACTGGCAGGCTGCGAAGGCGTCGGTTGCCGCACTCGCGAGGGTCGAGCCGTCGGTGTTGGCGTGCGGCCACGGCATCCCGATGATGGGCGCCGAAACTGCGCGCGATTTGGTGGAGTTCGCCGATCACTTTTCCCGTTCCGCCATGAAAAGTGCATCGAACTGCGCGCCGTAGCGGCCTCGTAAAGCGGGCGGAGGTCTCAACAGCGGAACTGAACACACCAGGACGCCCCAGGGCCATCTCATACGGACCCGGCCGCCAGATGTTGCCGGATTGGTTCTAAAGGGCGGGCCGTGAGTATTGATACCATTTCCGGCGACGCGCTGCCGAAAACCTGGTCGCAATCGAGGCGATATCGCTGTATACTATGCGAAGCTGGGAAGCCAAGACGGAAATCCCGATTTACTATGGGTGTTTCGTTTGCAGAGAGGACAGGAGGGGACATGCCTAAAGGAGCATTTTGGAAGGTTGGTCTAGGGTCCGCATTGCTCTTGCTTGTGTCAGCGGCTCCAGGGTGGTGCGGCACGGTATCACTGGTGCTCGCCAGCAATAGCGGCGGGGTGTACGACTACAGTTTGGTATTTGGATCGACCGGAGTCTCCTTTTTCGCCGGCGACGGGAT
>Ga0209039_10000037_pt1 | contig 106051 bp, 82 predicted proteins | sample BogFormECP12_OM1_FD_188238 | JGI IMG/M metagenome (GOLD analysis project Ga0209039, IMG submission 188238) | Bog forest soil microbial communities from Calvert Island, British Columbia, Canada - ECP12_OM1 (SPAdes) (version 2) | ecosystem: Environmental > Aquatic > Freshwater > Wetlands > Bog ... | reverse complement strand
AAAATGAGTTAATGGCTCTAACAGGCTCAAAGAGTTTGCAGCGAGGCAATCATGGCAACATCTGAAGTTTCGGCTCTAAAAACCACCGGCAAAGTCCGCCCTCACCAGACACAGAACGAAGCTCTGCTCTTTGAGAAATCCTCGCCCGGCAAGCGCGCCTACAAACTGCCGCCGCTCGACGTGCCCGCCGTGGACCCCGCCGCTCTGCTGGGCGCCGCAAGGCGCGAGACAACAGCCGCGCTGCCGGAGCTGAGCGAGATTGAGATCGTCCGCCACTTTACGCGACTCTCCACCTGGAACTACGCCATCGACCTGGGCATGTACCCGCTCGGCTCCTGCACCATGAAGTACAACCCGAGGGTCAACGAGTGCGTCGCGCGCATCGAGGGCCTCGCAGAAGCTCATCCCTACCGTCCCGATTCGCTCGCCCAGGGCATCCTTGAAGTCATCGACCTGCTGCAGCGCTGCCTGCTGGAGATCACCGGCATGGACGCCATCACCCTGCAGCCCGCCGCCGGCGCGCACGGCGAGTTCACCGGCATCCTGCTGGTCCGCGCCTGGCATGAGTCGCAGGGCAATCCCCGCCGCCGCATTCTCATTCCCGACTCCGCCCACGGCACCAATCCCGCCACAGCGGCCATCTGCGGCTATACGGTCGAGAACCTCAAGTCCAACGCCGAGGGCGGCATCGACTTAGAGGCTCTAACTCGCCAGGTCGATGAAGAAACCGCCGCGCTCATGCTCACCAATCCCTCGACCATTGGAGTCTTTGAAAGCCAGATCCACAAGATCGCCGACATCCTCCATGCCAAGGGCGCGCTGCTTTACATGGACGGCGCCAACATGAACGCCCTGGTGGGCAAGGCGCGCCCCGGCGACTTCGGCGTGGACGTGCTGCACCTGAACCTCCACAAAACCTTTTCAACGCCCCACGGCGGCGGCGGTCCCGGCTCCGGACCCGTGGCTTGCAAGGCATTCCTTGAGCCGTTCCTTCCTATCCCAGTTCTCGTCCAAGACGAGAACGGTATGAAGTGCTGGTCCTACGACCGTCCCCAATCCGTGGGCCGCGTCCGCGCCTTCTACGGCAACACCGGCATGTTCATCCGCGCCCTGGCCTACATCCTCGCCAACGGCCCCGACGGCCTCCGCCTGACCACCGAAGACGCCGTACTCAACGCCAACTACATCCGCCACAAGCTCCAAGACCTCTACGAGCTGCCCTACAAAACCGCTTCCATGCACGAGGTGGTCTTCAGCGACAAGCGCCAGGCCGCCAAAGGCGTCAAAACCGGCGACATCGCCAAGCGCCTTATCGACTACGGCTTCCACCCTTACACGGTCAGCTTCCCCATGATCGTCCACGGCGCCCTGATGATCGAGCCCACGGAGAGCGAGTCGCTTGAGGAGCTCGACCTGTTCATCGCCGCCATGCGCTCCATCGCCCGCGAAGTCGAAGAAACTCCGGACCTCGTAAAATCCGCCCCCCACTCCACACGCGTCTCACGCCTCGACGAAGTGCAGGCAGCAAGAAAGCCCATCCTCCGCTGGCAGCCAACCAAGTAATCGGCAACAACCAGTCTGGGATACACGGCGCACCCACCCATCACCCAACCACGCGCAAGCTCTCCGAAGCATACCGCGCCATCTCGCCATCACCGCTCACCAGCGCCAGCCCTTCCACGGTGGCCTGCGCGATCAGCATCCTGTCGAATGGATCCTTATGGATGGGCGGCAGGCTGTAGACCGCGGCGATGTGCTGAGGACGCAGAACCAGCGGAGTGGCGGCCAGTTGCTCCAATGCATCCTGCCACCAGGCGCGCGGGTCGCCCACATCCAGCGTCCCCTTCATGCTCTTGACCATGACCTCCCAATACGAGACCACGCTGAGGAAGTTTTGTCCCAGGGCGACGGTAGCTTTTGCAGCAGCAGAGAGGGACTTCGACTGCGACATGGAGAAGATCGCTGTGTGGGTGTCGAGCAGGTAACCGTGTCCTGGAACCTCCGCGCTCAAGTGTCCTCACCTAACAGTTCTTCTTCGGTGATCGGATCATCCCAGCCGGGCAGAAAACGAATCCGGCCCTTCATGCCGTCGAAACGCACCTTGCTGTGCTCAGCCGGCGGCGGAGCAAGCTGAGCAACAGGGTGCCCATGGCGGGTGATGACCACCTGCTCCCCGCCCTCTACGGCTCGGATCAACTCGGGCAAGCGGTTCTTCGCTTCTGCGGTACTGACATTCATGCGTCGATTATAGCCATAAATTATGGCCATAGCAAGACCGTTGGTCTTATTTTCGTGGTTTGTTCGCCCTGCCTGAGCCAGGAACGCGTTTTCCACGACTGCATCGAAATCTTCACAACCATGATCGGGCTAATACATGCCTAAGATATGAGAATGTTCGCGGATTGACCTGGATGTTGGGCAATGCGCGGATAAAACGAAGGCGCCAGAGACCTGTAATCCCTGGCGCCCAAGTGATGGCCCCGTAGCTCAATTGGAAAGAGCACCCGCCCGCTAAGCTGGAGATGAAGGTCCAATCCCTTCCGGGGTCACAAACTTAAAAAATAGTAAGAAACATTCCCCTGTGGGTGCAAGTGCAAAAAGTCCCAGATGTGTGGACTTTACTGTACGTTCATGTGGCGGGTGGGGTAGGTCCCCGGATGTAGTCCTTCTCGACAGCCTTTCGTGCCAGTTTTTCCAGATTTCCAAATTCAACCGCATTCTGCACAGCCGCCCTTCGGCCTAGACTCTTTTGAGAACCTGGTTGACGGAGACAGCCGCATTATGGCCATCATCCCCGATCTCACCCTCGACACCGGACTGCCCGCGAATGTCGACGCCGAAAAAACCATCCTCGGCGCCATTCTGCTCGACAATGCGGCCCACGCCGAGGCCGCCGAAAAACTCGAATCCGACGACTTCTCCCTCGACTCCCATCGCCGTATCTTCTTGCGCATGAGCGAGTTGATGGACTCCCAGCGCGCCGTCGACATCGTCACCCTGGCCAACGAGCTGGCCCGCTACAAAGAGGTCGAATCCGTGGGCGGCGTGGCCTACCTGGCTTCGCTCACCGAGGGTTTGCCCCGCCGCCCGGTCATTGAGGAGTACATCCGTATCGTCAAGGACAAAAGCCTGCTGCGCAAGCTCATGGGCATCTGCTCCATGGCCATCGCCCGCGCCGCCGACCAGGGCGAGACGGCCCTTGAAGTCCTCGGCGCCGCCGAATCGCAGTTGATGGAGGTCACCGAAAGAGGCATCACCCAAGGCTTCCAGTCGCTCGACCAGATCGTCCAGCACTCCTTCGGCAGCATCGACAACCTTTACAAGCAAAGCCGCGAAGTCACCGGCCTGGCTACTGATTTCACTGAATTTGACCGTATGACCAGCGGTCTGCAGAAGGGCGAGCTGATCGTCATCGCCGGCCGTCCCTCCATGGGCAAGACCGCGCTGGCCATCAACATCGCCCAGAACGCGGCCATCAACCGCAATGCCATCGTTGCCGTCTTCAGCCTGGAAATGAGCAAGGAGTCGCTGCTGCGCCGCATGTTGGCCTCCCAGGCCTGGGTGGACCAGCGCAAGCTCCAGACCGGCTTCCTGGGCCGGGAAGACCACGACAAATTGCAGAATGCATTGGGCCAGCTTGTCGAATCGCGCGTCTTCATCGACGACACCGCGGGCATCTCGCTGGCCGAGATGCGCGCCAAGGCCCGCCGCCTCCGCCAGAACGCCGGCGCCCTCGACCTGATCGTGGTGGACTACCTGCAACTGATGTCGGCTACGCCGCCCTCGGCCGGCGGCAAGCGCTACGAGAATCGCACCCAGGAGGTCTCAGCCATCTCCCGCGGCCTCAAAGCCCTGGCCAAGGAGCTGAACGTGCCGGTCCTGGCTCTGTCGCAGCTCTCCCGCGCCAGCGAGCGCCGCGGAGATGACAAGCGTCCTTTTTTGAGCGACCTGCGCGAATCCGGCTCCATCGAGCAGGACGCCGACGTAGTGGCCTTCATCCACCGCGAGGCCTGCTACAACCGCGACGAGGAGATGAGCGAGGCCGACAAGGCCAAGTCCGAGATCATCCTCGCCAAACAGCGCAACGGCCCCACCGGAACCGTCCTTCTGAACTTTATTTCGCGCTTTACCCGCTTCGACAATCCCGATCAGGGCCACGCGGTCTGAACCTGCGGGATCAGTAAGTGTTTAGAGCGGAATCCCAGGTCCCAAAAGAGAGACTCTTCGACTGCGCTCGGGGCAGGCTCTCCACCCCACGGACAAAGACCTGTCCGAGGGGCCCCGGCTCTCCACCCCACGGACGAAGACCTGTCCGTGGGGGCCCCGGCTCTGGGCCGCCCGCCGGGGCGAACCGTGTTTACAATCGCAGGCCCGGGTGTTAGACTCCTCCCCACGAGGGTTGGCCATGCGGCGGACGCTCCTGTTCAGCCTTTTTGCGCTCCTGGCTGTGAGTGCGGCGAACGATGCCTGCGCCCAGCGCCGCGGCGGAGCCGGGCTTGGCTTCGCTCGGGGTGGGTACGGTTTCAGCCACGCCCGGGCCTTCTCGCCCTACGGATTCGGGTACGCATACCTGCCCTACGACTCCGGCGCCGCGTACGGCTACGCGCCCCAGCCGGTCCTGTTTGTTCAGCCCCCAGTCCTGTTCGTTCAGCCGCCTGCGCCGCCCGTCGTCCAGCCGCCGGGGCATTCTGTAATCAAAGAACTCAAATGGCCTGCCGCGGGAGCGCCTTCTTCCGCCTCCGCGCCCTCCACGACCTCCGGGCCCGAGCCGCAGGACTTTGCAATTGTCCTCAAAAACGGTTCGACCCTCTCCGCCGTATCGGTCTTCGCCTCTGACGACGGCCTGCACTACGTCGACCCTGACGCGAGGCACATGCGCATCTCCATGAGCGAGGTTGACCGCGCGGCAACTCTCAAGCTCAACCGCGCTAGAAATCTGGATCTGTATCTTCCTGCCGCGCAGTGAGCCGCGCCCCCCGGCGCGCTTCGACTTTAGGTCAGTTTAGGGTCTGCTAAAGGCAAGCCGCTCGTTGTAGCGTTCATCGCTGACGGGCTGCTGGTACTGTTTCTCGTGGCTCAGTTTTCTCCAGCCCCGTTCCCCCATCCCTAACTCCACCAGCGGCAGAGGCGTCACTGTAGGGACGCCTCTGCCTATCCTAGCAAAGCGGCGCAGCGCACACCGTGCAAAGCCGTTGATTTATGTGATGTAGAGGGGTTATTGGAGGGGCGTGGACTCCCAGGTCCGAAAATCCGGATCTCCACCTCACGGACTAAGACCTATCCGTGGGGGCCCCGGACCTGGGGCACCCGGTCACCCTGTCATTTCTACCGTGCGTGTTTTACGAGAGCTAGCAATGTTGACACGATGGCAATGGCTAGGAGGGTCCAAAACAAGACGGAACTGATCGGATACCCTCTATGCGTAGTCGCATTGAGCGGAAATGCCAGAGCGATCGAGCTGTGCCATGTGAGTTTGACAAGTATCGCCAGAGCCAAAGCTATTATCGCGCACCACTTTGTCATTGCTCCCTCCTAGGTGCAAGGGAAAGGGGCTGGGGGCCCGTTAAAGTATTGCACTATGCCTACTGGAGAGCATATCGGCCCACTTCCTCCTATAGTAACCCTTAGTTGGTATTCTTCGGCCCAGATTGTGGGCTGTCTGCCCAGTAAATTCTGTGCGCCGCAAGAGGCCCTGGTGGTGCCCGGGCATGCCTGTTTGAACGTGCCGGTGCCGTCGGCGTTGACTGTAACGATGTGGAATGTTGTGACCGCTATGGCAATTCCGACGAACCCATCAGTACCGAAGAACCCTCCACCCCCGCTGCAGATCGCTTCGACCTGCCATTCGAAATCAACGTTGACGCCGGGATTTGCTGCGATACTTTGGTCGTTTGTGAAGGAGAGATAGCAGTCCGGGCAGACGGGAGTTCCTGACTCCCAACCGCCAACGATAGCCCCGCCGGGAATGCTCAGCTGATTGTACGCCCAAGGCGTGTGGACGTATTGGGGAAGGTAGGGAGCGCAGGTCGGATTGATAATCATTTCTTCCGATCCGTCGATCGCAACGGATGTGTAAATGTATGTGCCGTCAGTGCTCTCGTCTGTGTAAGCGGCAAGGTCATCCGAGAAAGTGATGCACTGTTGAGCCGTCGCTCTTCCTGCCGACGCCGAAACCATGAGAATGAATGCGGCAAGCCACCAAAGTGAAGATTTCATTGGGCTTCCTCCTTTACACGGATCTTCATGTGTTTCTTTTCGTTCTGCACATGGGCATCGAGGAGCGCCCATCCGTTGGCTGTCAGGGCGGCCTTTAGAGCGTCACGGGTCGATTGAACGAGTTGGTCTCTCTGAAGGCGCAGTGACTCTATGTCAGGTCTCTCACCTCGCGCCCATGCAACCGTTGCCTTTTGATTGAATGTTTGGATCAGGTTCTGGTACTCGGAATAGAAGTTGGACAGTTGTACGGCAAGAGTTTTCCGGTCCGCCTCCTGGAGCCCGATCTTTCGGAGTTGCGCCTCTTGCCGCTTCTTTTGGTCATCCGTTGGGTTCGACTGTTTCGACACCATTACGAGATAGAGCCGGTATGCTGTCAGGTCGGGAATCAACTCCGGGTGCGCCGCGCCGTCGATGATGTTGGCCTGTGGATGTTCGTGAGCTGAAGAGGTTGACACAACGCTCTGTGCCTGTGCTGGATAGACCATTGAAAGTAGAGCCAGGAATGTCAGCATTGCTATGGAACGCATTCGTCCTCCTCCTGTTCAGCACTCATAAGTGCTGTCACGCAGCCTTCGAGCGCGTGGTGGTTAACTGGATTGCTGTTCACACAAAAATTGCTGGTTTGACCGCCCCTACCAATATCCTCGATGGAGCGATGGCAGAACTCTGCACGCTCCCGCGCGGTGCTGCGTGTATTTGGGCTACAAAGGAACCTCTATAAGTGGGAACTCACCAGTTCCTTCTGAAGTCGAACGCTGTGCGTTCCGTTACGCTGCGACGCGAAGCGCATTTACAAAATTGGCAAAATTATGTACCGGTGACACTGCTTTGTCAAGACGTTTTCGATGTTTTTCGGCAAGGAGCGGTCCAGTGGCTTTTCCTTAGCCGGCCGGGATTTCAGCCGTGGGTGGGGGAGGGAGTTGACCCGGCTATTCCTTGAGGAAGTCGTTCCAGGAGTCCTTCTTTTCCTGCTCCGTAGGTTCTGGAGCGAACACGTCGCTCGCCTTATGCCACTGCCCGTGTTGTTCGGGGCCGCTATCCATCAGGGCGACCTGGTAGGCTCCTGGGCCGCCATCGCCTTTGGCTCGGGAGAGAATGGTGGCCTCGTAGGCGATCCCTTTCTCTGTAATGACCACTACCTTTTGACCGATCTCAAACATGACACGTTCCTCCGTTCGTTGACCCCGTAGGCAGTCTAACCCATTTTTCCTCAGATGGGCGGGATTTCAACCGGCTTCCGGGGCGGGTTGCAGGGACGGGTGAAGGCTAGAATCAAGGCTGGAATCCGGACTGGAATTTGGGGTGGCCATGGCTGAATTCACGCATCTGCATTTGCATACCGAGTACTCGCTGCTGGACGGGGCCTGCGACGTTTATAAGCTCGTGGACCGCGTGGCGGCGCTGGGCCAAAAATCTGTCGCCATGACGGACCACGGGAATATTTATGGGGCTGTGCACTTCTTCGAGGCGGCGAAGGAGAAGGGGATCAAGCCGATTCTGGGCTGCGAGCTTTATATCAGCAAAAACGAGGACCACCGGACGCCGGGCGAAGGGGACGACAACAATCACCTGCTGGTGCTGGCCCAGAACGAGGCGGGATACAGGAACCTGATCCGGATTACGTCGGAGGCTTCGCTGAACGGCTTTTATCGCAAGCCTCGAGTCAGCAAGCGGTACCTGGCGGAACATGCCGAGGGGCTGATCGGGTTTTCAGGCTGCCTGAGCGGGGAGCTGTGCGAGGAGCTGGTCGCGGGGAACTACGAGAAGGCGCGCGGCGTGGCTGCGCAGTACGAGGATATTTTTGGCAAGGGTAACTTCTATCTGGAGATTCAGGACCAGGGCCTCGAGCAGGAGAAGAAGATTCATGAGGCGCTGTTCCGGCTGGAAAAGGAACTGAGTATTCCGCTGGTGGCCACCAACGACTCGCACTACCTGTGCGGAGAGGACTCGCACGCGCACGACGTGATGCTGTGTGTGCAGACGGGCGCGAAGATCCACGATCGTGAGCGGTTCCGGTTTGACAGCGACCAGTTTTTTGTCAAGAGCGCCGAGGAGATGGAGCGGCTGTTCAAAGATTCGCCGGCGGTGCTGCGACGCACGATGGAGATTGCGGAGCGGTGCGATCTGAAGCTGCACGCGGTGGACAATCCGTTTCCGGAGTTTGCGGTGCCGGAGGGTCACACCATCGACAGCTACTTCGAGCAGGTGTGCCGGGAGGGGTACAAGAAGCGGCTGGAGACGGCGGTGCGGCATCTGGAAGCGCGGGGCTCGCTTCGCTCGCCGATCCATGAATATGATGCGCGCCTCGAACATGAGATCGGCATCATCAAGCAGATGAACTACGCCGGGTACTTCCTGATTGTGTGGGACTTCATCAAGTATGCGCGGGATCATGGGATTCCGGTGGGGCCGGGGCGCGGGTCGGCGGCCGGCTCGCTGGTGGCGTATGCGATGGAGATCACGAATATCGATCCGCTGCAGAATGTGCTGCTCTTCGAGCGCTTTCTGAATCCGGAGCGGGTGTCGATGCCGGATATCGACGTGGACTTCTGCATGAACCGGCGCGGCGAAGTGATCGACTACGTGACGCGCAAGTATGGGCGCGAGCAGGTGGCGCAGATCATCACCTTCAACACCATGGCGGCCAAGGCGTCCATCAAGGATTGCGGCCGCGCGCTGGACATGCCCTATGGCGACGTGGACCGGATTGCCAAGCTGGTGCCCGCGACGCTGGGCATGACGCTGGACAAGGCGCTGGAGGAAGTTCCGGAGCTGAGGAGGGTCTACGACAACGACCAGGCGATCCGGGAGCTGATCGACACGGCGAAGAAGCTGGAGGGGCTGGTGCGGGGGTCGGGGGTGCACGCATCGGCGGTGGTGATTGCGCCGCGGCCACTCACCGAACTGGTGCCATTGGCCAAGACCAAGAATGACGAAATCGTGACCGCCTACGACATGAAGGCGGTGGAGAAGATGGGCCTGCTGAAGATGGACTTCCTGGGGCTGACGACGCTGACGGTGATCGACGATTGCCTAAAGCTGATTGAGAAGAGCCGCGGGGAGAAGGTGGACATCGAGATGATTCCGCTGAACGACGAGGAGACGTTCAGGCGCGTGTTTCACTCGGCGCTGACGTCGGGAGTGTTTCAGTTCGAGTCGAGCGGGATGCGGGACGTGCTGCGGCGGTACAAGCCGGACCGGGTGGAGGATTTGACGGCCTTGAATGCGCTGTACCGGCCGGGTCCGATGGCGATGATCGACGACTTCATCGAGCGCAAGTGGGGACGGCGCAAGGTGGAGTACATGCTGCCGGAGATCGAGGAGATTCTGAAAGAGACTCTGGGGGTGATCGTCTACCAGGAGCAGGTGATGCAGATAGCCAACGTGGTGGCGAGCTACTCGCTGGGCGAGGCGGATCTGCTGCGGCGGGCGATGGGCAAAAAGGATCCGAAGGAGATGGCCAGGCAGCGGAAACGCTTTATGAGCGGGGCTGCGGCGCTGGGCCATCCGAAATACACGGCGGGCGAGATTTTCGATCACATGGAGAAGTTTGCCGGGTACGGATTCAATAAGTCGCACTCGGCGGCCTATGCGCTGCTGGCTTACCAGACGGCTTATTTGAAAACGCATTATCCGGTGGAGTTCATGGCGGCGCTGCTGACCTCGGAGACTTCAAAGCCGGAGAACGTGGTGAAGTACATCGGCGAGTGCAGGGAGATGGGCATCCGCGTGGAGCCGCCGGATGTGCAGGTTTCAGGTGCGCAGTTCACGCCGCATGGCGCGGCCATCCGGTTTGGCCTGGCGGCGGTGAAGAACGTGGGCGGGAACGCGATCGAGTCGATTTTGAAGGCGCGCGCGGAGGCGGGCGGGCGCTTCAGGAGCTTGTGGGAGTTTTGCGAGAAGGTGGATCTGCGGGTGATGAACGCGCGGGTGATCCAATCGCTGATTAAGGCCGGGGCGCTGGACTCGCTGGGTTCGCGGGCATCGCTGATGAAGGCGGTGGACAAGGCGATGGAGCGGGCGCAGAAGGCGCAGAGGGACGCGGCGCAGGGACAGAGCGGGTTGTTTGGGCTGTTCAACGAAGTGCCGGCGCCGGGTCGCGATGTGGATGACTTGCCGCGCGTGGCGGACTGGGAGGAAAGCGAGCGGCTGGCCAATGAAAAAGAGGTGCTGGGGTTCTTTGTCTCCGGGCATCCGCTGGATAAGTACGCGGAAAAGCTGCGCAATTTGACGGGAGTGATTTCGGTGGCGGAGGCGCTGGAGCTGAAACCGCCGGAGAAGCGCTGGGGCACGCAGGCCGACCCGGCGGACGAGATACAAGTGGCTGGAATGATCCTTGGGCTGCGTGTGCAGAAGAGCAAGCGGGACCAGAAGCTTTACGCGCAGGCCGCGCTCGAAGACGCGACGGGTAAGATCGATCTGATTTGCTTTCCGCGGGATTACGAGCGGCTTTCGGGACAGTTGAAGATTGAGGCACCGGTGCTGGTGCGCGGGGTTCTGATGGGCGATGAGGATGCCGCGCAGAAGATAGCGGTCAGCTCGATCCAGGCGCTTGAAGAGGTGCAGGTGAAGCTGCCGTCGGGGGTGCGGATCAGGATCAACCTGGACCGCGCGACGGAAAAGATCTTTGCGGGGCTGAAGAGCGCCGCGGACGCCGCGCCGGGGCCGGGCAAGGTGATGCTGCATCTGGAAAAGAAGGGCGAGTATGCGGTCATCCTGGAGCCGGAGGGGATGAGCGTGGCCGCCGATCGCGGCTGGGTGGAGCGGGTCGAGGAGTTAGTGGGCAAGGGAGCGGTGCAGGCGCTGGGATAGATTGAGTTATACACAGCGCCTGGGTTCGAGCGATAGGTCGCGCGCGGAGACTTGCCGGCCGGTCAAAGCGCCTGACTCTCCGGCAATATCTCCGCGGAACATTCTTCTGCAGTTACACCACCCGCGCCACCATCGGAACGCGGCGAATCGCGGCGGCTGTGCACCAACTTAGGCCAAGCGCGCCAGCTAATACGATCGCCCACTTCACGACCGCGGGAAGCGATGCCGGCAGGAGCGCGTATTGCAGCCAATTCACGAACGCGTAGTGAACGAGATAGATTGCGTATGAATTGGCGCTAAGACTGTCGAAGAGGCGCGAGCGGGTTCGCGCGAAGCGCAGGAACAGCGCCAGAAAAGCGAAGCAGGAGGCCGCGCAGGAGAGCACGAATCCCGCGTCCATGGTGATGGCTAATCCCTGCGATTGACTCCCTGATGCGAGAGCGATCAGTGTGACCGCTGTTGCCGCCGCGAAGAAAACCAAAGCGGCCAGGACCCACAGCGGCCAGCGCCGGGCGAGCTTTCCGTCCGGCGCGAGCAGACCGCGATCCATGCCCCATGCTCCCACGCCGACCGCAATCAGAAAGTACGCCAGGTAGTGAAGTATCCGGCTGGTCTGGAAGGTGAACGGGCCGAAGGCCGTCCAGTTCAGAGGCGAAAAGTGGAGCGCCAGGGGGATGTAGGCAAGCGCGGAGACGACGGTCAGCACGGCAAAGAAGAGCACCGGCCTGCGAGCCGCGCCCGAAGTCAGTGCGCCGATCGCCTGGCCCCACCGGGGCGCCAGGACAAACAGCAATGCGGCAACCAGGTCGAAGGCGAGCAGAAGCCAGAGGAACCATCCGGGTCCGGCAGGCCAGTTACCCAACGAGAGCCATTGATGCCAGTACCCGGCGAGACCGGCATGCGTCGATTCCTGAAGATACGTCGGATAGTACGCAAGCGGCGCGAGAATGGCGGCCGCCACGACAAACGGAAGCCCAAGTCTCAGCAGGCGGTCGCGCACAAACTTCGCGGCGCCCTTTCTTGCCAGGCCATGCCAGACGAACAAGCCGGAGAGAAAGAACATCAGCGACATGAAGAAGGTGTCGTTGAAGCCGGCGAAGAAGGCGAAACCGCTCCATTTGTGCGCATCGAGAACGGGAAACGCCCCCCACCAGCGTGGCTGATCTACAAGCGAAGCGGGCGGCGACAGTGGAAGCGGGTAATATGCCAGCGCCGCATGATGAGCGACAACCAGCGCAACGATGAAGCCGCGAAGATAGCCGATTGCATAGTTATACTTCGACGCCGATCCGGTCTGGGCGGCGGTAACTTGTACTGCGTTTGTCGTTGTCATTTCGGTCTCCTTTGCATTTGTTAAGGTGCCTACGCCAGCCGGCAAAGGGCTGGCACAGTCAATCTGGGATTCATCTCTGCAAGCTGTTCACCCGGTGAGACAGCATCCCGCTTAGCGCAGTTGCATTCCATGGGAGTTGTTTCTTCCCATTACGGCAAAGAGTTCCCTTCTGCCGGTTTCAGGCGCACGATCCGGTAGGTGCCTGTAGCAATCACGACCAGACTGACGACGATGGCCGCCGGGAAGAGCGTGGTCATCCAGTGATTGATAGCCTGCGCGAGAGCCGTCGCTTTTCGGGCGGGCAGATTGGTGATAGCGAATCCGGCCAGGGCGTTGGCCTGCATGAGCCAGCAGAAGAGCGCTGCTCCCACGGCATCAGAGAAGAGACGAAGCTTGGCGCGAGTCATCGTCCAATACGGATGCAGCAGGTTCGCGGAGGAAAGCGCGGCATTGCCCAGCGACAGCGCAAGGTAGCCCCAGAAAAACCAAAGCCACTGCGGTTGGAAGGAGATGTGGAGAACGGAGCCGAATCGCATTTCCAGAGAGTGCGCGTAAACGGCCCACCAGACGAAGAAAATCAGATTGACGGCCACCTCGATGGCGGAGGAAGAGCGCGGGATCAGGTTGATATTGCGGACGGGAGGAAGTTTGCGCGGGTTCCAGCGTTCGAAGAAATGAATGCGCGCCTGCATCCGCTCCAAGACCGCGAAGACGAGGGTAACCGCAAGGACAGCTATGCAGGTGGTGGTCCACAAATAGCTAAACAACGAGGCGAACGCTCCAAACCACGAGGGATGGGTCTGTTCGAAACGATAAGACGGGTTGAATATCATCAGCCCAATCCACACCAGCGTAGCGGGCAGAAGGTAGCCGAAGGCAAATATCTTCAGCACAAAACGGTAAATGGGAAACAGAACCGGCCCGATCAGCGACTCCTGCGGCAGGAAGCGGTTGGCCACCAGCAGAGGATGGCCGCGCTGCTTGAGAAGCTCTTCAGTTTCGGCCTCGGTCAGCTTTCGGCCCAGAGCTGTCTCCCGCTCTTCCATCTGGGAGTAGATGTCCCCGGAGAGTTCGGCGATGATGTCGTCCTTCTGCCGCTTGGGCAGCCAGAATTTAACGGCTTGCAGATAGCGTTCAATCAGTTCCATGACTTTGCTCCTTCAGGATTGCTTGGATTGAGGAATCGAGGTTGTGCCACTCGGCGAGCAACAGTTCCAGGACTTCGGCGCCGGCAGTGGAGAGCAGGTAGAAGCGCTTTTTGCGCTTCTCTTCCTCGCGCCATTCGCTGGCCAGGAGTCCCTGGCTTTCAAGCCGGCGCAGCAAGGGGTAGAGCGTGCCTTCATCGATCTCAAGGCCGTGTTCCGAGAGCGTTTTGCGCAGCGTGTACCCGTATTGCTCGCGGCGCAGCGCCGCCAGGACCGCCAGTACCAGGCAGCCGCGGCGGAGTTCGAGACGGAGGTTTTCAAAGTGTTCTGGATTCATGGTGTGTACCGGGTGTTGCATAGTGTTTCATACACACTATGTACCACACAGTAGTTGGTGTCAAGTCTTTTATTGTGGGAAATTGAAAAAATTTGTTTTTCGGCTTCTGCGTGGGGATTAGCAACCAAGAGGAGGGGAATCAGAGGCCGGGGTTGGGTCGAGCGCGCCCGGGGGTCGTGGGCAAGGGGGCAGTGCAGGCGCCGGAGTAGCGCCAAGCCGCGGAGTTTTCATTTGACCAGCGCGAGCGACTGGGACGTGTCCCCATGTGAAATGCGCGGGCTCACGCTCCTGTCGCGGCACTCAGCGTGGAGCGAATCCACTCGGACATGGTTGGATTGCCAGCCTCGGTTGCCGCCGCGGTTCCTCAGGCCTTGGGCAGAAAATACGCCTCAACGGCCCGCATCAAAGCCTCGCGATTGAGATACGGCTTTTTGCCTTCGTATCGAGCGGCCCAGCGGACCTGGTTCACGATATCCCGGGGATAGCAGGATCGCAACTCCTGCCCCAGGGCCTCGTGGATGAAATCGATCAGGTCTTTGCATATGCCGGCGTCCCCTTCGATTTCATGCTCTTTTGCAACCCGGCGGAAAATGTCGCAGAACTCTTCGTCGGTACACGCGCCGATATGAATCTTGGTTTGAATTCTGCGCAGGAACGCGGCATCCACCAGCTCGGCCGGATCGATGTTGGATGCAAAGACCACCAGCATTTCGAAGGGCATCTCGATCTTCTTTCCTCCCGCCAGAGTCAGAAAATCTATCTTGCGATCGAGGGGAACGACCCAGCGGTTGAGCAACTCGGCCGGAGTAACGCGCTGGCGTCCGAAATCATCGATGATCAGGACCCCATTGTTGGCTTTCATCTGCACCGGGCCGACATAGAATTTCGTATTCGGGTTGAACTGCAGGTCCAGCATCTCGACAGTCAACTCTCCGCCGACGAGAACGGTGGGGCGATGGCACATCACCCAGCGCTCGTCCCGGTTTTCGGGTTCCGACTCCCGTGAGCGCTTATGAATCGCTGGATCGTATACAGTAATGATTTGACCATCGATTTCCACTGCATACGGTATCCATACCGCATCCTCGGCTATCACCCGCGATAATGTCTCGGCAAATGTGGTCTTCCCCACTCCTGGCGGGCCATAGAGGAAAATTGCGGCCCCGGAGTTGAGCGCTGTTCCGAACTGCCGCAACTTCTTGTCGTCGACCACAAGATGGGCAAAGGCTCGCTGCACGTCAGCGGGATGCACCTCAACGTTCTGCACGCCTTGTTTTCGTGTCTGCCGAACGTAGCTATCCAGAGACACCGGCGCGGGGCCCGCATACTGGCTCTGGGATAGCAGTTCCATCGCTCGCGTTCGGCCCTCGGTGGTGATGGCGATATGAGGAATATTGCCGGCCATTCCAGTGATCTGGCAGCACCGTTCCGCTCGCAGCCGGCCAAACAGTTCGTTTGCCACTTCGAAGCTGAGCCGGGTCTTTTTGGACAGATCAAGAATGGACAGAGAGCCGGACAGATAGAGAATCTTCAATGCGAGATCCTCGAGAATTGTCTGACGCACGTCGATTTCCGAAATCGACTCCGGTCTCATCGTTGGACCGGCAAGGGGATCCCCCTTGTAAAAATCGTGTATCGACAGCATGGTCGCCATTTTTTTATCCCCGCTGGTTGGAGCCAATATATCTTCCATGCCTAATCCTTTCGATTCCCTCTTTTTGTCATTCTGAGTCACACGTCCGTTTCCCTGGTGACACTTTTGTGTCAGTTTACATTCCCAGGCAAAAGTATAAAATGAATCGGCTCGTGTGGTGACGAAATTGTAACCGGTTCACCTGGCTTTGGTAATGTTTTCATTTGAAATCCGCGGGCTCGCACTCCAATCGCGGCACTCAACGCGCAGCCTATCAACCCGAACACATGACAATTGCCAGCCCGCCCGCCGCCGCCAGATGTGTCCACGACGGCCACGGGAGCTCCGGCAAGGACGGAAGCGCCCGCTGTGTCGGGCCCCGAGGCGCTGCAAGTCCGTCCCGGCTCGTTCATCCGGATGAATGTGGACATGGTGCCGGCGCCGGTTACGGTGACCGATCCCATGAACCGGCTGGTGACGGGGAGAGCCGCACAACCAATATGTGATCGGCTACCGGCCCAAGGACCTGACCCGCGACGGCAGGTAGCGTAAAGTGAAAGTGAAGTTGAATCCTCCGCAAGGACTGTCTTCGCTGACCGTCCATGCTCGCACCGGTTCCCATGCGCCTTTGCAATAACGCGGTTCTCGTGGTTCTTTTGTCCGCGGGAGCGTCTTCGCTGCCGGCCCAGCAATCGCCGTCCCCGTCAGTCCCCGCGCAGGCTCCTCCGCTGACCGTGGACCGCGACCCGGTGCGCTCGCCGGATGCCGAGCCGCCCGCGAGTTCTGCAGAGCCTCTGCGCAAGGAGGGAGCGGGCTTCGTTCTACACGCCGACGTGGAAGAGGTGGTGCTGAATTGCACGGTGCTGGAGGGCACCCGGCTGGTGCCGGACCTGAAGAAGGACAATTTCCAGGTTTTAGAGGACGGGGTCAAGCAGACCCTTATCAGTTTTCAACACACTGACCTTCCGGTCTCCATCGCCATAGTGGTGGACAACTCCGGGTCCATGTCCAGAAAGCGCCCTTCGGTGAACAAGAGCGCGCTGGACCTGATCCAGGCCTCCAACCCCCAGGACGAGGCCTTTGTGGTGAATTTTTCCGACGAGGCCTTCATCGACCAGGATTTCACCTCCGACGTGAACAACCTGCGCGACGGGCTGGCGCACATCGAGTCGCGCGGCGGCACGGCGCTTTACGATGCCGTGGTGGCCTCGGCAGACAAGCTGGTGGCTGACGCCAAGCGGCCCAAGCAGGTGCTCATCCTGATTACCGACGGCGAAGACAACGCCTCGACGCTGAACCTGGAACAGACCATCCGCCGCATCCAGCAGCTTTCCGGGCCGGTCATCTACTCCATTGGATTGTTATTTGGCGACGAGATGAGCCGCGCCGAGGTGCGCCACGCGCGGCGGGCGCTGGAGATGCTTTCCACCGAGACTGGCGGCATGGCTTTCTTTCCCAAGTCCATCGAACAAATCGATCAGATTGCCGCCGAGGTGGCGCGGGATATCCGCAACCAGTACACGCTGGGCTACCACTCCACCAAGCCGACCACGGAACCGGGTTTCCGGCGCGTGGAGGTGACCGCCGAGGCCAAGGGAATGAGCAAGCTCAACGTCCGCACCCGCACCGGCTACTTCCCGGTGGTACGGGTCGCAAAGAAACCCACCCCGCCGCGATAAGCTGGAATTCAGGAGCTGAAACGCAAACCATGAACCCTTCCCCATACAGATACTCGACCCTTGCCGTCCATGCCGGGCAGTACCCGGACCCTCTTACGGGCGCGGTGAACGTGCCAGTCTACCTTTCCTCGACCTTTGAACTGACCGGTATCGGCGCCGACAAGGGTTGGGACTACTCGCGCGCCGGCAACCCCACGCGCGACCGTCTGGAAGAGGCTCTGGCCGCGCTGGAAGGCGGACACAGCGGTCATGCCTTCACCAGCGGCATGGCGGCCATCTCCGCGCTGGTGGCCATGCTGCGCGCGGGCGACCACCTGATCTGTTGCAAAGATGCGTATGCCGGCACGGTGCGGCTCTTCAATCAGATTGTGGCCGGCTACGGCATCGAGATTGAGTATGTGGACACAGGCGACTTGGAAGCGGTCGCCGCGGCCATCCGCCCCGCGACCAGGCTGATTCACATCGAGACGCCCAGCAATCCGCTGATGGCTTTGACCGACATTGCCGCCGTCAGCAAGATTGCCCACGCTCGCGGCGTCGAGGTCAGCGTGGACAACACCTTCCTGTCGCCGGTCTTGCAGAGTCCCTTGGCGCTGGGCGCCGACATCGTGATGCATTCCACGACCAAGTACCTCAACGGCCACTCAGACGGGCTGGGCGGGGCGCTGATCGGCTCCACGCCCGAGCACAAGGAGCGCTTTCTGCTGGTGCAGAAGGCCGCCGGCGGCGTCATGTCGCCCTTCGAGTGCTTCCTGGTGCTGCGCGGCATCAGAACCCTGCCCTTGCGCATTAAACAGCACGAGGAAAATGGCCGCGCCGTGGCGGAGTATCTTTCCACGCATCCCAAGGTGAGCCGCCTGGCCTATCCGGGGCTGAAGAGCCATCCGCAACACGATCTGGCCGTGAAGCAGCAGAAGGGCTTCGGATCGATGATGAGCTTCGACCTAGGGTCGCGCGAGGCCGCGGGGCGGTTCCTGGGCGCAATCAAGATATTCCTCAGCGCGGAATCGCTGGGCGGGGTGGAGTCGCTGGCCTCGCACTCGGCCACGACCACCCACGCGGCGCTCAGCGACGAGTTGCGCGAGTCTCTGGGAATTACGCAGGGGCTGGTGAGGCTCTCGGTGGGCATCGAGGACAAGCAAGACCTGATCGCCGACCTCGAGCAGGCCCTCCAGGCGGTGTAAGGCCTCCACTATTCGTGTCCGTTCCGGAGTATTCTGATTTGTGGGCTCGTACCAGTTCGATAGGGTCACATTCAGTCAACGATTCGATTCTCGGTTGGAAAAGGAAAGAGGGATATGAAGCCGGCTCTTCTGGTGATCGATGTGCAGAACGCGTTTCTGCCTTACATGGCTAAGGACCACAGGAAGATCGCGCCGCTCTTCATCAACCTGGCCATCGACCTCTTTCGCGGGCGTGGCCTTCCTGTGTACTGCATCTACCATACGGACCCGTTGCGTGGCCCATCGCCGGATTCCGAGGAGTTTGGCTACGATCCTGCGATTAAAATCACGACCGGCGATATCAGGATCGTCAAGAACTTTCCCAATTCTTTCAAGAACACTCCGCTCGAAGGGATATTGCGCGAGGCTGGATGCGATACGGTGTTTTTGTGTGGGTTGAGTTCCACCGGATGCGTGCTCGCCTCCTATTTCGGGGCCAAGGACTTGGGCTTCAAGACGTTCCTGATCAAAGATGCCCTGCTCGGTCCCAGAGTGGCTTACACCGATTGCATTGAAGATATTTGCGACTCTATGAATGTCAGTGCTCTCCAATCAATCTTGGAAGGTTTGAGTCAAGTAAAGTAGCAGAAACCAAACCATGACCTCCAATCTTCTGCTCGCCATCGACACCTGCGGCCCCTCGGGCTCGGTGGCGCTGGGGCGTCTCTCCGGCCAATTCGTTGAGATTCTCGGCCAGATCGAGTTGGCGGGGCGTAGCTATTCGGCCACGCTGGTAGCCGCCGTGGAAGAGCTGTTGGTGCCCGGAGGCGTCACTCTACGCGAGGTGGGCGCTATCGTCGCCGTGAACGGCCCGGGGAGCTTTACCGGCGTGCGGGTGGGGCTGAGCGCGGTGAAGGGGCTGGCCGAGGCTGCGCGGATTCCGGTGGTGGCCGTTTCGCGATTGGAGGTGCTGGCCTGGAAAGCCGGGGTCCCCAGCGACAGGTCTTCGTCGCTGGCGTGTATGGCCGGCGTGCCGTCGTCGGCTCTCGATGCGCATCGCCACGAGGTATTTTTGCGGATTGACGAACAAGAAGGCCGGGTGCCCCAGGTCCTGATTTTGGGACCTGGGAAATCTCATCTCTCAACCGGCCATTCTTATAGGGAACTGTTGGCCGGCGTCCATGAGTTGGCGGACCTCTCGCACCCGCCGCTGCGGATTGCCGTCTGCGACGATGCCGCCCAGGCGCTGCTGGCCTCGGCGTGGCCGGCTGCGCAGCTGGTTCGAACGCTGGCTCCCACTGCGGCGGATGCGTTGCAGCTTTGCGCGGGGCGGGTGGCTGCGGGCGAGTTTGTTGACCTGGCGCTGCTCGACGGCCACTACCTGCGGCGCTCGGATGCGGAGATCTTTGGCGAGGCGGCCGGGTCGGGGTCGCGCGGCGCATGACTCCCGATTCTGGGCAAGCGCGGATTCGCCGCATGACGCCGGCGGACCTGGACCTCGTGATGGAGATCGAGCAGAGTCTGAAGGACGCGCCCCACTGGACGCTGGCGGCGTACCTTGCCGCGATGGAACCGCAAGGCGCTCCGCGGAGGATCGCGCTGGTGGCTGAGGACCAGGAAGCCGGAGTTGTGGGCTTTGCGGTGGCCAGCGTGCTGTCGCCGCAGGGCGAACTGGAAACGATTGCCGTGGCTGCCGGGGACCAGCGCCGCGGAGTGGCCCGGCGGCTCTTCGCCGCCATGGTGGAGAAGCTGAGGGTGGCGCAGGTTACCGAGGTCATTCTGGAGGTGCGCGCCTCGAACTGCCCTGCGCTGGCCTTTTACCACGCTCAAGGATTCGTCGAAACCGGGCGCAGGCCGCGCTACTACGCTGATTCTCAAGAAGATGCGCTTCTGCTCGGATTGCGGCTCAAGTGACTCAAGCGGGTGCGGTTGCCGGTGTTGCGTGACCCCCTGGCCCCGATCGCCGGCAGGACTGGATGATTTTCGTCCAGGAATCCCCGGTTTCAAATGACTTTCGCTCATTTTCCGGCGGTATCCATCTTGCAGATTGCGCGGCGGTGGCGGTATATGTAATTGTTCTGTAATAAGGGAGGTGCTTGATGGACGAAGTACAGGATCCCACGCTGAGCGAAGAAATCGATCGCCTGCATGCCGAACATCATCGATACGCTCAGCGGCTGGAAGAATTGCTTCAAAAGCCTTATCTCTCCGCAGATGAACAACTCGAGGAAGTGCGCCTGAAGAAGCTCAAGCTGCACGCCAAAGACCTGATCTTCGCCTTGGAGCGCCGGTCGCCGGCCATCGCTTAAGGCTTTCCGGGAACGGGTTTTGCAGGCAATTTGCGAAGCGGTGGCCACGGGCGGCCTCAGCGTGGGCAGTGTGCGGGCAATCCGCGCACAGGCCCTGGCGGGATGACCGTATAATCGTTGGGGACGATGGTTCGTGACGGTTACATCTACGGTTTGAGCTTGCTGGCAGTGGCGGCGGCGCTCAAGTGGGCCACGGGCAGTTGGGCGTGGGGTATTGCGCCGGTGTTGCTGGCGGCGTTTTTTCTTTGGTTCTTCCGCGACCCCCGGCGGACGGTTCCTGCCGGCGCGGGATTGATTGTTTCGCCCGGAGACGGGCTGGTGACCGAGACGGCCGCGATCGACACTCCCGAGGGCCCAAGGCAGCGCATCAGCATCTTTCTCAGTGTCTTTGACGTACACGTGAACCGCTCGCCCATCGGCGGCGTGCTCACGGATGTGCGCTACAGCAAGGGCCAATATCTGAACGCCATGAACCCGGCCTCGGCGGATCGCAACGAGCAGAACGTGGTCACCGTGCGCGGCCAGGGCATCGAGGTCACCTTCAAGCAGATTGCGGGGCTGCTCGCGCGGAGGATCGTGTTCAACTACCGCCAGGGCGATACGGTGGAGCGCGGGCAGCGCGTGGGCCTGATCAAATTCGGTTCCAGGGTCGATGTGCTGTTGCCGGCCCAAGCGACTTTGCGCGTGAAGGTGGGCCAGCGGGTCAAGGGCGGATCGAGTGTGCTGGCGGCCATGACGAACGGAGAGGGACTGTGAACGGCCGCGATCCGGCGCTGGCCAAAGCCAGGGCAAAGGCCCGGTTGCGCCGCGGCATGTTTCTGTTGCCGTCGCTGTTTACCGTGGGCAACATCGCCGCCGGCTTCTTTTCCATCACCGAGACCATCAAGGCCATCAGCGGCAACGGCAGCGCGGAGACGCATCTGGACTGGGCGGCCATAGCCATCCTGTTCGCCATTCCCTTTGACGCGCTGGACGGACGCATCGCCCGCATGACCAACACCTGCAGCGAGTTTGGCAAGGAGTTGGATTCGCTGGCCGACGCCATCACATTTGGCGTCGCGCCCAGCCTGCTGGCGCTCATCTGGGGATTCCATTTCCTCCCCGATTCCATCAACCCCCAATTACACCTGCATTTGCAACAGGCCGGGGCCTTCATCTGTTTTCTGTTTCTCATCGGCGGGGTCTCGCGGCTGGCCCGCTTCAACATCTCGCACGATGCGCAGCCGCGCAATCCGGGGCGGCCGGGACGCAAGTATTTTGTCGGCATGCCCATTCCCGCCGCGGCGGGCCTGCTGGCCGCCACCGTCCATTTTTTCTACGGCATTCCGGTGCAGGCGTGGTGGATCGCCATCCCCTGGTTGATCCTGGTGGGGCTGAGCGGATTCCTGATGGTCAGCACCTGGCGCTTCTGGTCGGCCAAGGAGATCAACTTCTCCCGCAGCCATCCATTCCAGCTTCTGTTTTTGCTCTCGATTGTGTTTTATTTCATCTTCCGGTATTCCCAGGTCGTGCTCTTCGCGTGGGCGCTGCTCTACATGTTCTCGGGCATCTGGGCGCGGGCGGCCTATTCGTGGCAGCGCCGCCGGCGCAGAAGGCCGGCTGGCGATCCCATCCCCGAAGCAGCCGCGGCAGAACCCGATCCGTTGCGACCCCTGTAGCTTTTCCAACCCCAATAAGGATGCCTGTGTACAAGATCGCTATTGCCGGAGCCTCTACGCTCTTGGGCCGGGAGCTGAAGGAAGTCCTGTCGGAGTCGCCTCTCGCCGCAGCCAGCCTGGTGCTGCTGGACGAGGAAGAGGCGCAAGGCCAGTTGGACCAGGTAGGGGACGAGGTGACCTTCGTCCAGGCCATCGACGCGGAAGCCTTTGAGCGCATGGACTTCACTTTTTTTGCCGGCACGGAGAACCTGACGCGCAAGCACTGGCGGCAGGCGTTGCGCTCCGGTTCCACGGTGCTCGACCTTTCGGGCGCGCTGGACCAGGAAACGGGCGTGCTAATCCGCGCTCCGTGGCTGGGTTCTGAAGCGGTGACGCCGGATTTGTTTACGCCGGCGGTTTGTCCGGCGCATCCGGCGGCGCTGGCGCTGGCGCTGGTTCTGGAGCGGCTGCAACTGGCCGCGCCGGTGCGCTTTGCCGCCGCTACGGTGCTGGAGCCGGCCAGCGAGTTTGGCCGCGCGGCGATGGACGAACTGCACCAGCAGACGGTGAGCCTGCTCAGTTTCCAGAGCATGCCGCGCGCGATTTATGACGCCCAGGCGGCTTATAACCTGCTGAGCAGCCTAGGCGAGAGCGCGGCTGTCAGCCTGGGCGCGATGGAGGCGCGGATTCGCCGCCACTATGACGCCCTGGCTCAAGGGCGCTGGCCCGCGCTCGCCCTTCAGGTGATTCATGCGCCCGTCTTTCACGGTCACACCTTTTCGATTGCCGTGGAGCTGGAGCGGGCGGTCGAGATTTCTGCGCTGGAAGAGGCTCTGAGCGGCGAACACGTGGACCTGGTGCTGGAAGATACCGATTCGCCGTCGAACCTGGCGGCTATGGGGCGCAACGATGTGCTGGTGCGCCTAAGGCCGGAGCTGGCGGGCGCACGGAACGCGAATCAGACTTCGCGGCTGTGGCTGTGGGCTGCATCGGACAATCTGCGGCTGAACGCGCAGAATGCGGTGGAGTGCGCGCTGGATTTGCGCCGGCTCAGGCCGCAGGGGACAGTGCAGTAAGGCGGTAGTAGCAATTCGGGAACGCGCGAAATTGCAAGACGGAAGTGATTCGTCTTGCCGTTTTCTCGTTTAGACGCTTCTCCGCGAGCCTCATCCCTGTGACAGAATGGAAGCCATGGAGCAGTACTACGCTACCGTAGGCCCGGCTGGCGAGTTGGAAATTCCTGCGGCGATTTGTGAGTCACTGGGAATCGTGTATGGAACGCGCGTCGCAATTCGGGTGGAGGGGGATCGGGTGATCCTCACGCCGGAGACGATGCTTGCACAACAGCAGATCATCGAGGAATAGTGTGCCAGAACGCCGGCGGCTATTCCATGTGCGATATGCTGCTCGAAGAGCGGCGCCGTGAACGTGAACGGGAGTTGGCCGAGGAGGGTTGGTAGGAATGCCGGGGCGTCAGGGCTTGAGACCTGGCTTTCAGCCCCGCTTCTCAACCACCCGGCGCGTCCGTTCAATTTAATCAGAATCCCTTCTTTCCCCTTCGCGTTCCCGCGGAACCTCCGAATGGTCGCTTGCGCCCGCCTGAGACGGGCATGGACCCCTGTCCCTGCGCTAGCGGCGCCAGGGTTTCCTTTGCATAGAGAATCGTGACTCCGGGGTTCCGCAGGCTTTCTCCCGCCAGGTACTCTCCAAAAGTCTCCGCGTGGGCCTTCAGATACTCGCGCAGTTCCTGCCGAATGCTTCCGCCCACCCCATTCGATCCGTACCCATGGATCACCTCAATGCGTCCGCGGTACCCGCTCCTCACGCAGGCGTTGTAGAAACGCACAAACTCCCTCATCGCTTCCTGAACGGTGAAGTTGTGAAGATCGATGGATCGAGATAGGTTCATTTTGCAGTCCTGCGGCCATTGATTGGCCGTCTCCTCAAGGTCGGGGTTGCGCCTCGGCGCCCTCACCGCCCGCGGCATCGCCCCCAGGCCTGTTCGATGTAGCTGTCGGTCATGCCGGCGATGTAGTCGGCGACGGTGCGGGCCAGGCCCTCGGTCGAAATCTGCGCGCGGTGATCCTCGGGGAGCAGGCCGGGATCGGCCATGAGGGCGGCAAATAAGCCTTGGACGGCCTCGGTGGCGTGCGCGTGCGCCCCCTTCATGTGGGGGGAGTTGTAGAAGTTGGCGTAGAGAAATTCCTTGGCAGCGGCGCGGGCCGCTTCCATCTCCTCGCTCAGCGCCGCCAGCCGCTGGGGCGCCTGGCGAACTTCGGCCAGTGTGGTGGCGCCGAGCGCGGCCACCCGGGCGCGCACCTCGTTCAACAAATCGGTCACCAGCGCGTTCAGGACGCTCTTGATCGCCTCGTTGACGGTCAGCCTGGGCGCGGCGGCGGGATATGCGCCGAGCGCGGCGTCGTGGAAGCCGCGGAACAGGGGTACGCCTTCGCGGACCTGCGCCAGGGTGAGGATGCCGGAGTCCAGCCCGTCGTCCAGATCGGCGGTCAGGTAGGCGATCTCGTCGGCCAGGTCGATCAGTTGGGCTTCCAGGGGCGGAAATTGGTCGAGAAAGTACTCGGCCAGCTCGGGGTGGGCGGACGCGGAGTAGTCGCGGGAGTGCTTGACGATGCCTTCGCGGACGGCCAGGGTGAGATTGAGGCCGCGAAAGGCGGCGTAGCGCTCCTCGAACCAGGTCACGATGCGCAGGGCGTGGAGGTTGTGGTCGAAGGTGAGCCCGGAGCCGCGCAGGCAGTGGTCCAGGGCCTCTTCCCCGGTGTGGCCAAAGGGCGGGTGGCCGATGTCGTGGACCAGGGCCAGGGCCTCGGCCAGTTGGGCGTTCAGGCCCAGGGCCACGGCCAGGGTGCGCGCGATCTGGGTGACCTCCAGGGTGTGCGTGAGGCGGCTGCGGAAGTGGTCCGACAGGGAGTCCGCGGGCAGCCGGGCGAAGACCTGGGTCTTGCCGGCCAGGCGGCGAAAGGCGCGCGTGTGCAGAACGCGCGCGGCGTCGCGGGCGAAAGCAGTGCGGTAGGGATGAGGGGGCTCAAAGTGCGCGCGGCGGGTCAGATTGCTGTCTGCGTCTCCGCAAACAGCAATCCCTGGGGGTAACGCGGCAGCCGGTTTCGATTCCAGGTCCGTCATCCATGCAACTCAAGCGTTCACGTCTGGTTATACCGCAGATGGGGACTCCGGCGCTGAGTGAAGGACTCTAACGTGCTGTATATCACCAAGAATGCAATCGGGGAGTGCTATATCATCCCAATACGGCGGGGGATTGGACAACGCCAATCGCGTGGGAGTACTATCCTGCCGGTATTTTTTTGAGGGCTGGCGCGGGGACGAATCCGGCGCGGCAGCCGGAGACATTTCACATTTGGGCATTTTATGGGAGGCAGGCATGAAAGCGATGAAGATGACTGTGTTGGCCATGCTGGCGCTGGGTGTAGCGTTCACGTTGGGTTGCGGCGAGAGGCACTCGAAAAAGGAGGTTTTCTACCTCATTTCGGCGGATTCCGCCTTGCCCTACTGGCAGACCGCCGCGGCCGGTTTCAACAAGGCGGCGACGCAGTACAAGGTGACGGCCAGGGTGGTGGGGCCTGACGGACACGATCCGCAGGCCGAGGCGGCCGAGCTGCAAAAGGCGATTGCGGCCAACCCGGCGGGCATCCTGATCTCGGTGGCCGATGCCGCCGTGCTGCAGCCGGGGATTGATGCCGCGGTCAACGCGGGGATTCCCGTCATTACCATGGACTCCGATGCGGTGGGCAGCCACCGGCTGTACTTCATCGGAACCAACAACCTGGAGGCGGGACGCCTGGGCGGCCGGCGGGTGATTGAGAAGCTGGGCGGCAAGGGGAACGTGGTCTTCTTCACGTTTTCAGGCCAGCCCAACACGGAAGAGCGGCTGAAGGGCTACAAGGATGTGTTTGCGAGCCGGCCGGAGATCAAGATCGTGGAAGTGGTGGACATCAAGGGCGACGCGCGGATCGCGTTCGACAAGACCCAGGATTACCTGGCCCGGACCGGGGAGAAGAAGATCGACGCCTTTATCAGCCTGGAGTCGGCGTCCGGTAACTCGGTGGCCGATGCGATCAAGCGGACCGCCAGCGGCCGGGAGCTGGTGGCATTCGACGTGAGTCAGGATACGCTGGACGGGATCAAGGCCGGAACCATCGATGCGACCATCGCGCAGAAGCCTTTCACCATGGGCTACATTGGGTTGAAGGGGCTGGACGAGGTCTTCCACGCGCCGCCCAAGCAGCTCGACAAGAACTACAGCATTGACGCTTTCTCGCCCTATCCGGTGTTTGTGGACACCGGCACCTCGCTGGTGGACAAGAGCAACGTGGATCTGTACACTGCCGGGGCGGCGGAGGGAACGAAGTAAGGCGGCCTTATTCCGGCTTGGGCTGGCCGGCTGCGCTCTCCTGTTTGGCCAGCTTGACGCGGGCGCTTTCCAGCTTCTTCTGCACCTTGGCCTCTTCGCCCGGCTCCACGTCCGCCGCAGCGGACTTTGCGAACGCAGCCAGCGAGAGTTCCCACTGCGCCGCGGCCAGCCGGATGCGGCCGGTCTTCTCGTAAAGGTCGCCCAGGTGGTCGTGAACGGTGGGGTCTGTCCGGTCGCGCTCGACGGCCTGGCGAAGGTTCTCCTCGGCGAGTTCGTACTGGCCCAGCTTGAAGTAGACCCAGCCCAGCGAATCGAGGTAGGCGCCGTTGAGGGGCTCCAGATCGACGGCTTTGCGAATCAGCGTGAGGGCCTCCGGCAGCCGGATTCCCTTGTCGGCCAGCATGTAACCGAGGTAGTTGAGCGTCATGGCGTTGGAGGGGTCCAGATCCAGAGCCTGGCGGAAGAACTGCTCGGCCGGCTCATAGTGTTTCTGGCGCTCGGCCAGCGCGCCTTTGAGGAACAGCAGGTAGGTGCGGTCTTCCTTTTTGACGGTGAGAGCAGCGGCCTTGGCGTAAGCCTCGTCGGCCTCCTTCCAGCGGTGCATCTGGGTATAGAACTGGCCCAGCCTCAACCACACCGGCCGGTCTTTGTCTGAGTTGTCCAGCAGCCCCTTGGCCAGTGTCAGGCCGTCTTCGCTCTTGCCCTGTTCCACCAGCGCTCCGGCGAGCATCAGCTTGAGTTCCAGTTCTTTGGGGTTGGCTTCGACGGCTTTGCGCGAAACCTCGACCGCGCGATCGTACATTTTGGCTTCGCCGTAGGTCTCCACCTGGCCTTCGTAGCCGCGCACCGCCGATTCGCCGCCCATGTCGATCATCTTCTGGTAAGCGGCGACGGCCTGATCGACCTTGTTCTGCTCTGTATACACCGCGGCCAGGTGCTCCAAGAAGAAGCCACGCTGACTCTTCTCCTCGGCGGTGTAGGCGCCGTTGGCGTGGGAAGTCTGGTCCACCATCTTCTCGTAGGCCTGGACGGCCTCATCGTAGCGTCCCATCTGGTCCAGGGTAAGCCCCTCGTTGAAGCCGGCTTCAAGCGCTTCCTGCGAAGTGGGATCCTGCTTCGTGGAATCCAGCTTCTGCGCCTCGTGGATGGTGGTCAGCGCTTCCTCGTAATGGCCCTGGCGGCGCTGGATCTCGCCGATGCGGACCACCGCCTCGACGTTCTCAGGATCGGCATTGGCAAGCGCCTTGAATTGTTTGAGGGCCTCGTCGAGCTGGTTGTCGTTGAGCAAGGCCTGGGCCAGCGCTTCAAGGGTCTGCGCGTCTTCCGGGTCCATGTCGGCAGCGCGCCGATACGCGGCGATGGCGTCCGTGGGCCGCTTCAACTGGTCATAGGCCGCGCCCAGCGCGAACTCCATCTTGGGGGTGCGGTCGGCCGCCGGAACTTCCTCGATCACTTTAGCGGCATGTTCGAGATCGCTGCTGTCGGCATAAAGGCGGGCCAGGTTGAGCACCACTTCTTCTGACTCGGGTTCCATGGCCTGCGCGGTCCGGAACTGGTCCTCCGCCTTCTGCGGTTCGTGCTTGACGGTGTAGAGCTGGCCGAGCACCATGCGCTCTTCTACGCTCTTCGGTTGCAGGGCAACGATCTTCTCGAACTCGGCTATGGCCTGGTCCAGCACATTGCCGGAGGGCGAGGTCGAGGACACTCCGTTTTGTCCCTCGCCGAGCTGGCGCAGGTAGATGCGCCCCAGCAGCTTGTGCGCATCCATGTCGTTGGGGGAGTTTTTAAGCAATGCCCTGGCCGTGACTTCGGCATCGTGCGAACGCCCGGTGCGGAAGTAGAGATCGGCCAGTCCGTTGTTCAACTGCGCGGAGCCGGGATCGGCGTTCAGCGCCAGCTTGTACTCCTCGATGGCGCGCGTGACGAACTCCGGACGGCCCATTTCGACGGCCTCTTCCTCGTAGAGGTTGGCCATCGCAAGATGGAAGTAGGCCACGGCGCGGTCGGGCGCCTGCGCGGCTGCTTCGGCGCTCCCAACAGCTTTGGCTGGCTCGACCGTGGCGGCTTTGGCGGGCGTGGCCGCGGCGGGAGCACTCTGAGCAGGGGCAGCTGCGGGCGCCTTGCTCGGGGCATTGCTCTTCGGAAGCGTGCTTCCGGGCTCTACCTGGGCGCGGGCGGGCACGGCCGGCAGCAGGACGAGTAATGCGGCGGCAAACGAGAGCGAAAAGGGCAAAAACCGATTGTCTTGTTTCATCATCCAGGGGATTCCGCGCCTTTTTAGCCGGGCGAACGGGGGAAAAAACCGCTCCTGAGGGCCGAAAGGCATCACGGCAGCCGTTAGGAGCAGCTCTGCCTACTCTACAGACGATTTTACGCGTGATTGGTCGCAAACGCGCGGAGATTCAAGGGATTTTCGCGAAGGACGAACTGAAAACGAACAGACAACGATCCTGGTGGGCGCGAAGGATGCGGTTCCGCGACGAGATGTGGGCGGGGATAACGGCCTACTTGCCGGTCGGATGCTGGTGCATTTCCTCCGCCATCTTGCGGGTCTCCGAGCTTGCCTTGAGCCAGTCCATCAGCAGCGAGGTCACGTCGACAGTGGCCGTTTTGGGGTCCGCGGCGGAGGACTCGACGATGCCTGAGAGCTTCAATCTGGCAGTGATCTCCTTGAATTCAGGCCGCAGCACCGCAATGATGTTGTCGATGGGAGCTTTTCCGGCAAGCTGCTGCATGGCCAGTTCCTGGCTCTCCCCGCCATACTTTTCCAGTTCTTTGGCTCTGGCCGTGTCATTGGCGGCTTTGACGGCATTCAATTCGAATCGGCGGTCGGCGAGAATAGCTTCCCACAGGGACGAGCGGTAGAAGGCGAGCACGATGGAGACCCTGTCGAAGGTTCCGACGACAGGGATGCTCTGAGCGGCCGCCGGTGTGGAGGGTGGGGCAGGAGCTTGCGCCATGGCTGCGAACGGCAGCGAGGCGAGAATGACGGCGACGAGGACGATAGGTTTCATGGCGAACCTCCCTTTTGCGGTGACAAGGATGCGTATGTGCGCGGCTAGCTTCACAGACTCAATCCTCAGGATTCAATGCCTGAAGTGCCGAATGCCGGTGAAGACCATCGCTACGCCTAGCTTGTCGGCGGCGGCGATGACTTCTTCGTCGCGGATGGATCCGCCGGGCTGGATTACGGCGGTGGCTCCGGCGGCGGCCATCGCCTCCAGGCCGTCGGAGAAGGGGATGTATGCGTCGGAGGCGGCCACGCAGCCCTTGAGCGGCAGCACCGCCTTCATGGCGCCGAAGCGCGCTGCGTCCACGCGGCTCATCTGGCCCGCGCCGACGCCGAGGGTCTGGCCGTCGCGAGCGTAAACGATGGCGTTCGACTTGACGTGCTTCGAGACGCGCCAGGCGAAAAGCAGGCCGCGCAGTTCCTCGGCCGTCGGCGGACGCCAGGTAACTACCTTCAACTCGGACTCAGCAACCCGGGCGGTGTCGGCGTCCTGCATCAGCACCCCCCCCGAGACGTGCTTGACCACCGGACGCGGAGGCGCGGAACGCACTTCGATCAGGCGCAGATTCTTCCTGGAACTGAAGCGCTCGCGGGCCTCGGCGGAGAAGCCGGGCGCGGCGATAGCTTCGACAAAGTTCTTGGCGATCTCCGCCGCCGCGTCGCCATCCACCGTGCGATTGATGCCGATGACGCCCCCGTAGGCCGAAACCGGATCGCACGCCAGCGCCTTTTGGTAGGCCTCCAGCACTGCGGCCCCGGTGGCCGCGCCGCAGGGGTTGGTGTGCTTGACGATAATCACCGCTGGCTCGTCGAACTCCTGCGCCAGCTCCCAGCACGCGTCCAGATCGACGAGGTTGTTGAAGCTGAGTTCCTTGCCCTGGAGCTGGCGAGCGCCGGCGACGCCCAGGCCGGAGCCGTCGGCGTAAAGCGCGGCGCGCTGGTGGGGGTTTTCCCCGTAGCGCAGTGACTGGGCTAATTGGAGATTGATGCGGAGGGTTGTGGGGAGGGCGTCCGGATCCGGCGTGGCGGGGCTCTCAGGCGCGGGCGCCTCGGCGATCTTGTCCAGCGTGTTGGCGATGGCGGTGTCGTAAGCGGCGGTCAGTGAAAAGGCCTGCCGGGCCAGCCGCCAGCGCGTCGCGCGGGTCAAAGCGCCTGAGTTTGCCTTCAGTTCTTCGATGAGAGCGGGATAATCAGAAACGCGCGTCACGATGGCGACATCTTCAAAGTTCTTGGCCGCCGAGCGCACCATCGACGGTCCGCCGATGTCGATGTTTTCGATGAGATGGCCGAAGGCTACGCCGGGCACGGCCGCGGTCTTCTCGAAGGCGTAGAGGTTGACCACCACCATGTCGATGGGCTCGATGCCATGGGCGGCGACGGCGGCCTCGTGCTCCTTGTTGCCGCGAATGTAGAGCAGCCCGCCGTGGACGCGAGGGTGCAGGGTTTTTACGCGGCCGTCCAGCATCTCGGGGAAGCCTGTCAATTCACTGATGTCCTTGACCAAAAGGCCTGCCGCACGCAGTACCGCGGCGGTTCCGCCCGTTGAGACCAGCTCCACGCCAAAGCCGGCCAGAACCTGGGCAAACTCCACCAGGCCGGTCTTGTCGGTAACGCTCAGCAGGGCTCGCCGGATTTGCTTCGCCGTATTCGCAGTTGGACTCACTATTGGACTCCTTTTGGGGGGTTCGCTCAGGCACCGACGGCTTCCAGCCGGAGCAGGCGGGCGAAGACCAAACTCCAGAGTACATCGATTGGGGGGCCGGATGCCGATCGCATGGTGCTAGGCGGTGTTTGCCGGTTGCCATCCGATGCTTCAGCCTACGGAGTCCATGAAAATGCTTTAGAGTTGAGTCATGGGTAGTTATCCTCCCCCTCCAGAGCCGGAGTTTCTGCCTCCGGACGCCGGTTTCAATCCGCCGCCTCCCCCGGTTCGCCGGCCGCGTCCTTCGTGGGCGGTCGCGCCGGCCACTTACGTGCTGGTGGGCATCAACTGCGCGGTCTTTCTGGTCATGCTGGCCAATCACGTGAGCTATTGGAGCCCAACTTCGGAACAATTGTTTCGCTGGGGAGCCGATAACGCTGGAGCAGTGCTGATTGGCGGCGAGTGGTGGCGCATCGTCACCGCCATGTTCGTGCACGTAGGCATTCTGCACCTGGCCACCAACATGTGGTGCCTGTGGAACCTTGGCTTGCTGGCCGAGCCGCTGATGGGTTCGGGCGGACTGCTGGCGGTATATGTCCTCACCGGCGCGGCGGGCAACCTGCTCTCCACCTTCGTCAATTGGTTGGCGTACCACGACGTAGGGGGGGCGGCCGGAGGCGTCTTTCCGGTCGGCGCTGGAGCCTCGGGAGCCGTCTTCGGGATTGCCGGGGCGCTGATCGTGCTGCTCAAGTCGCATCGGCTGCCGGTGCCGCCCACGGAGCTGAAAAGGCTGCGCAAATCGGTGATCTACTTTGCCGCTCTCAACCTGGTGCTCGGCCTCTCGATCTGGGGCGGAAATCTAGTTGTGCACTCCGGGCTGAACATCGACAACATGGCCCACCTGGGCGGTTGCGCCTGCGGGTTTCTCTTCGCGGCCCCGCTGGTCCCGCGTATCGGGTCGCCCAAGGAACTTTTCGTGGTGCGCCTCCGCATCGCCATCGTAATGGTGGTGGGGGTGCTTGTGCTGTTTGGGTTTTACCTGGCCCAGTTGCCAGGGTGAGCGGGCAATCACTAACGGCTTGCCGTGACGGCGAACTTCTTCACCATGGCCAGCAGCAGCTTACGGTCGCTCTCGTTCAGGTTGGCGGAGTAGCGGCGGATCTGGGTGAGAAAGCGGAGTTCTTCGTCGGAGAGTTTCTGGGTGTTGAAGTGGCGGCCCAGCGAGTCGTCGGCGAAGAACTGGGCGATGGGCAGGTCGAGCGCCAGGGCAATCTTCGACAACGTGTCCAGCGAGGGCACGGTATGGCCGTTTTCAACGCGCGAGAGGTAGCAGCGCAACAGCCCGGTTTTCTTTTCGATGTCCCCTTGAGACAGCCCCTTATGCAGCCGGTAAGCGCGAATGGTGGTGCCGATCTTCATGGCGGGAACGTCCTCTCCGCTGCCTGACGGAAGTTTACTAGCCTGGCAGCAATCAAAAGATTATTGGCTTAATAGTAAATATGCGCGGCGCGGGAATGCAAGGACTATTGTCAATTGCCTCCAGTCACTCAGATCGTCGGGGCGGCGGTTGAATTGTTGCGGCCGGATTCACGGAGCGCGCTCTGAGGCGGCCTCGCGTCTGTCCATGCCTGAGTTTACGATGGGCATGAGGCAGTGCCGGAGAAGTAAACTTTCGCGGCGCGTGAGCCGTCTGACTGAGTACCGGCACAAGATGCCGGGGAGCGCGAATGCGGCGAGCACACCTGTGGGCGTTAGCGATGGGGATGGTTGTGGCTGGCTGCTTTGCGGCATGGGCGCAGACTGCACCCCAGGCTTCGTCGCCGGCAGCGATCCAGAGTTCGTCGCCGTCCAACTCGGCCAGCCCGGCCGTCAGCCCGCCCACTGCGCCGCAGCCCCCGTCCGGACAGGCTCCGTCCGTTCCGGCCGTCACCGGCGGAAGGCTGCATGGCCAGGTGAAAAGCGGCAACACGCCGCTGCCCGGAGTCACTGTTACAGCGCAAAATACCCTCACCGGCAAGCGGTATTCCACCACCACCGATATTACCGGCGCCTGGTCGCTGGCCATTCCGCAGAATGGCCGGTACGTGATCCGCACGCAGTTCGCGGCCTTTGCGGCGGGTTCGCAGGAGGCGGTGCTCAACGCCGCGAATCACGACCAGACGGTGGCCTTTGATTTGATACTGGCCTCGCGGGCGGCGCAGCAGGAGCAGCGGCAGGAGCAAGGATCGCAGGTGGAGCAAGCGATCCGGCAACTGGCGGGGAACGGGTTGCAGAACCTGAGCCTGGTGAGCGCGCTGGCCGCCGATACCGAGACTCAGGCAGGAACGCCCAGCTCGGCTGGCGCGGCGGGAGCGGCGCTGCCCTCGATTGCGGGCAACTCGGACTTCAGCGGGGATTCGGTGGCCATCAGCGGGCAGGCGGGCCAGGTGAGCCCGCTGGCCGGCCTGGACATGGACCGGATCAGGGACGCGATCGAAACGGCTCGCGCGCAGGGCGTTTTGCCCGGCGGGAACTTCGGTGGTGGTGGAGGCCTCTTCGACGCAGGCGGGTTTGGCGGGCCGGGAGGCTTTGGTGGCGGCGGACGGGGAAACTTCCGCGGCTTCAACCCCGGCCAGCCGCATGGCGCCATCTACTGGAACGGAAGCAACTCGGCGCTCAACGCGGAGCCATTTGCGCTGCGCGGCCAGTCGCAGCAGCAGCCGCCCTCGGGGACCAACCAATTCGGAATCACCTTCATGAGTGCGCCCTACATTCCCAAGCTGACCAAGCCGAGCAGCAAAGACATGGTCTTCCTCACACTCTCCGGCCAGCGCAGTTCGAATCCTTTCGACGAGTACGCCACCGTGCCCACGGATGGCAGCTTTGGAACCGTCAACGAGCGCGCGGGCGATTTTTCAGCCGCGGGCCTACCGGCGATCTACGACCCCGCCACCGGCCAGCAGTTCAGTTACAACGGCCAAACCAACGTGATACCACCCTCGCGGTTTGCCAACTCACCCGCGGTCGCGCTGCTGACTTGCCCCAATCCATATGCGAGCGGGTCGAACTGCCAGCCCTTCTTCCCCGCGCCGAACCTGCCCGGCTACGCGCAGAACTATCACCTGCTGACCACCCAGCAGTCGAACACGACGCAGGCCGGCGTTCGTTACATGCGCAGCCTGGGCCAGAACGCGACCCTTTTGGAGAACCGCGGCGGCGGGCGTAGGAACCAGAATCAGGGCCTTCGCCAGAGCATCAACTTCAATTACAACTGGAGCCGCACCGCACAGGACAACGTGAACATCTTCCCGCAGTTGGGCGGCAAAAGTTCAACGGACTCGAACTCGCTGCAGGCCGGCTACACGGTTGGCTATCACAAGATAACCAACATCTTCAACGCCAACTGGAACCGCAGCACGAGCCAGACAACCAACTTTTTCACCAATGTGACCGACATCGCGAACCAGATCGGCATCCAGGGGACTGACAGCTCTCCGCTCGATTACGGTCTGCCCAACGTGGTACTCAGCAATATCCAGGGGCTCAACGAGCAGCAACCCGGCTTCTCGCTCGCGCAAACCATCTCCGTCTCCGAAACCCTGAGTTGGATTCACGGCAAACACAACCTGCGCTTCGGCGGCGACTACCGCCGCGTGCATCGCGACTTTCTCGGCGGCTCGAACGCGACCGGAACCTTCACCTTCTCGGGCTTGTTCACTGAGGACGCCGCGCAAGACCCGGCAACCGGCTCGTCGCTGGCGGATCTTCTGCTCGGGCTGCCGCAGGAGACTACCATCGACGCGACCGCGGGCAAGAGCTACCTGCGTGAGAACGTCTGGGACGCCTATGCCACGGACGACTGGCGCGCGCTGACCTGGCTCACGCTGAACTACGGACTCCGCTACGAGTTCTATGCGCCCTACACTGAGAAGTACAACCACCTGGCCATGGTGGACACCGATGCGGCAAAGAGCTTTCCCGGCGTAGCCGAAGTGCAGCCCGGCGCCCCGCCCTCTTTCAGCGGCAAACTGCCCGCATCGCTGGTTTTTCCTTTCCGCACAGCCCTTGCCCCGCGATTCGGCATTGCGTTGCGGCTGCCCAAACAGGCCGTGGTGCGGGCCGGTTTCGGCATCAACTACACCGTCGGCCAGTACGCCACCTTCGCCACCACCATGGCGCACCAGCCCACGGTGCTCCCACCCGAGTTTGTGAACGAGCAGACCAACGAAGCGGCGTATGCGGGAGAGTTATCCCTTGCCGATGGATTTCCCTCGCCTCCCTCGCCGGCCACGTCTACTACTCAGGCCACGCCCGGCAGTTACGCGCTCGATCCGCACTACCGGCTGCCCTACGTGGAAACCTGGAATCTCGATGTGCAGAAGAGGCTGCCCTGGGGCATTGTGATGAATGTGGGTTACAACGGCTCCAAGGGCAACCACCTGGACATTACCAGCGCGCCGCGCATTTTGCCCTGCCCGGCCAATGGAGCATCGGTTCCCGGCTGCCCCGGAAGCCCGGCCTGCGCCCTGGTGCAGACGGGCGCCATCCCGTCATCCTGCGTGCTCTTCAACTACGAGCAGTCCGCGGCCTTCTCCAAGTTCAATGCGGGAACGCTGCGAGTGAATAAGCAGCTCTCGAACGGCATTGCGCTGGGCGCCAACTACCAATACTCGCATTCCATCGACAATGCCGGCTCGGTGGGCGGCACTTCGACGGTGGTGGCGCAGAACTGGCAGGACCTGGGGGCCGAGGAAGGAAACTCGAGCTTCGATCAGCGCCACAAGGTCAGCGGCACCTATCTCTACGAGCTGCCCTTCGGCAAGGACAAATTCTGGGTTACCAGCGGCGTGGCCTCGCATATTCTGGAGGGATTCTCCGTTTCCGGCAGCTTTACCTTCGCCACCGGCATGCCGCTCACGCCGAGTTATCAGGCGGCTGTTGCCGATGTGGCGCGCGGCACGGCCGGCACGCTGCGTCCCGATCGCGTGCCTGGGGTTTCGCTCGCCGCTGGCGGCGGCTCGCTCAAGGAGTGGTTCAACACCGCTGCCTTCACGGCGCCTACGGCCAACAGCAGCGGCTATGTTTACGGCAATGCTTCGCGCAACTCGATCCCAGGGCCGGGGATCGTCCAGAACAATATGTCGCTCTCGAAGACCATGCAACTGGGCGGCACGCGCAGCATGGAACTCCGCGCCACGGCCAGGAATGTTTTCAATACCGTGCAGTATTCCGGCGTGGATACGGGTTTGGCCTCGCCGACCTTTGGGCAGGTGACCTCGGCCGGCTCCATGCGGGCCTTCCAGTTTACGGCCAGGTTCAGGTTTTAGCGCAAGCCACAGGTTAGCGGTTGTTGGGTGGAAGGGAATTGATGACGGGCCGGATGCGGAAGATCGGAGCAGTGGTTGCGGCGCTGGCGCTTGTGGCGCCGGGCGCGCAGCCGGCGCTGGCGCAAAGCTCCGGCCAGGCTTCGGGTGCGCAGGCATCGGGCGCGCAGGTCACGGCTACGCCGCAGGGCGGGTTTGTTTTGAAGGTGAATGCCGAACTGGTGCTGACCAACGTGGTGGTGCGGGACGCGAAGACCGGCGAACTGGTGCGCGGGCTCAGGCAGAGCGACTTCAGCATTCAAGAGAACGGCAAGCAGCAGCAGATTGCGACCTTCGATTTCGAAAGCGTGGATTTGGCCACGCCGCTCAACGAGGCCACGGTAAGCGGGCTGGCCGCGGGCGGCAGCGTGAGTGGCGGCAAAGGCGCGGTGGTGGCGCGCCCCGAGGACCTGCGCAATCACCGCCTCATCGTGATGTTCTTTGACCTGACTTCGATGCAGCCCGAAGACCTCGATCGCAGCGTGCAGGCGGCGCAGGACTTTCTGAAGACGAAGATGCAGCCCGCTGACCTGGTGGCGCTGGTTTCGCTCGGCGATACGCTCAAGGTGGACCAGGACTTTACCGCCGACAAGAATCTGCTGATCAACGAGGTTGCGGTCTATAACGGCACCGAGGGGCAGGGCTTTGCCCAGGGTGCAACCGCGAATTCGAACCAGGTGGAGGACACCACCGGCTACACCCCCGACGAGAGCGAGTACAACGACATCAACACCGACCGCGAACTGTTTGCCCTCAGGGCCATCGCCAGGTCGCTGGAAAAAATCACGGAGAAGAAGTCGCTGCTTTACTTCTCCGGCGGCATCTCGCGGGACGGAATCGAGAATCAGGCCTCGCTGCGGGCGGCAATCAACTCAGCGGTGCGCGCCAATCTGGCCATCTACAGCGTGGACACGCGCGGCCTGCAGTCGATTCCGTCCCTGGGCGACGCCTCGACCGGCAGCCTGCGCGGGACCGGCGCCTACTCGGGCGCCGCGCTGGGCAACAACATGCAGGCCAACCTTGATTCGCAGGAAGTGATGTCGACGCTGAGCATGGAGACGGGCGGCAAGGCGTTCCTCGATTCCAATGACTTTGCTCCCGCCTTCGCGCAGGTGCAGCGCGACACCTCGGCCTACTACGCAATTGGATTTCGCAGCACAAATCCGGCGCGCGACGGCCGCTATCGCAAGCTGACCATCAAGGTGAACCGGCCCGGCGTAAAGCTCGAATACCGGCCCGGCTACTACGCGCCGGCGGACTTCCAGCACGCCGGCCGCGAAGACCGCGAGCGCGAGCTTGAGGAGCAGTTGGCCAGCGACCTGCCCGCCACCGATATGGCCGTCTATCTGGACGCCATGTACTTCCGGCTGGACGAGAGTCGCTTCTTTGTGCCGGTTTCGCTCATCGTGCCCGGCACGCAGATTCCGTTCGTGAAGGGCGGCGACAAGGACAAGGCGACGCTGGACATCATTGGATCGGTGATCGATGAGGCCAAGCGGCCCATCGGCCACGCGCGCGAGACGGTCAAGCTCAATCTCGACCCATCGCTCCAGGCGCGGCAGAAGAACATCCAGTACACTACCAGCTTCAATCTGCCGCCGGGCAAGTACCGGCTGAAGTTTGTCGTGCGCGAAAACCAGACCGGGCGCATGGGCTCGTTCGAAGCCGAGATCACGCTGCCGGATATGAAAAAGGCTCCGCTCAAAATGAGTTCGATCGTCCTCGCGTCGATGCGCCAGCCCAGCAAGACAAACACCCCTCTTGTCCGCGGCGGCGAGGAGTATGTGCCCAACATCAGCCACGTCTTCCGCCAGAACCAGCACTTGTACCTGCTCTACGAAATCTACGCTCCTGCGCGCGAAAAGCCGGTTGAGAACCAGCCCAGGGGAACCAAACCGGGCATCAACCTGCTCAGCAGCCTGGAACTCATTCAGGGTTCGACGAAGGTCTACGAGACCCCGCTGGTGCAGGCCAAAGCCGTCAATGTGGAAGGCCGTGACGCGGTGGCTATCGAACTGGATGTGCCGCTGGCCGCGCTCAAGCCCGGACCCTACATCTGCCAGTTGAACGTGATCGACGACGCGGCAGGCAGCTTTGCGTTTCCCCGTTTTGCCGTGCTGGTGCGCGAGCCGCTTGCGCCGGTTCAGGTTCCCGCAGCTCCCTCCGGTGTTTCATCTTCGCCATGATGCCGGGTGCCCCATCCTTTCGACTTTTTTCTGTCGAAAGGGTGGGATACCGCGAATCTGCACCCTCCCGTCTGCCGGAAAGTCCGGCTCCGATGAGTAAAATCAAAGGCATGACCCTCTCCGCGCAGGATCGCGCCCGCCGCATCAAGATCATTCTCTTCGACGTCGATGGCGTTCTGACCGACGGAAAGATCTGGATCATTCCGGCTCCGGTCGTCTCGCCCGATGGCGCTGTTACGACCAGGATGGTCGAGGCCAAGGGCTACAGCGCGCACGATGGCGCGGGGATGAAGCTGGCGCGTCTGGGCGGGATGAAGCTGGGCGTCATCACCAAGCGCCTCTCGGAGAGCGTGGCCCTGCGCGCCCGCGACCTCAAGCTCGAGTTCGTCTACCAGGGCTGTGCTTTCAAGATGCAGGCGGTCCGCGAGATCATGGCGAACGAAGGCGTGACCCGCGACGAGATCGCCTACGTGGGCGACGACGTGGTCGACCTGCCGGTGATGCGCCAATGCGGATTCGCCGTAGCCGTCGCCAATGCCCGCGCTCAGGTCAAGGCCGAAGCCCATTACGTGACTCCGAGCCGTGGCGGCGAAGGCGCGGCCCGCGATGCCATCGAATTCATCCTTGAAGCCAAGGGGCTGCTCAAGCAGTGCATCGAGGCCTCCATTGACGAGAGCAATCCGCTTCCGCCCTCGATGGACATAGGCAGGGGCGGGGACCTGAAATAATCGCGAGCCGGCGAAATATGGAAAACCAACCAAAACGCGCCGTCGTGCTGTTGAGCGGGGGTCTCGACTCGGCCACAGTGCTGGCCATCGCCCGGAGCCGGGGATACGAGCTCTACGCGCTCTCCTTCTCTTACGGCCAGCGGCACATTCTTGAACTGGAAGCAGCGCGCCGCGTCGCCGCATCCATCGGCGTGGCGGCCCACCGCATTGCGGCCATCGATCTTCGCGTCTTCGGCGGCTCCGCGCTCACCGGCGACATCGACGTTCCCAAGGGACGTTCGACGGATGAGATGGCGCACGGCATTCCCATCACCTACGTTCCGGCGCGCAACACCATCTTTCTCTCGTTCGCATTGGCCTGGGCCGAGGTGCTGGGATCGAGTGACATTTTTATCGGTGTGAACGCGCTCGACTATAGCGGTTATCCCGACTGCCGTCCGGAGTTCATCGAGGCCTTCGAGAAGATGGCCAACCTGGCCACCAAGTCTGGAGTGGAAGGACGGCAGGCGCTCAAGATTCACACGCCGCTGATTGCATTGTCCAAGGCGGAGATCATTCGCAAGGGAATCGGACTGGGCGTGGACTACTCGCTTACCAGCAGTTGCTACGACCCATCGCCTGCCGGCGAGCCGTGCGGACAATGCGACTCGTGCCTGCTGCGGCGGAAGGGTTTCCGCGAGAACGGCATCGACGACCCGTTGCGGTACGAAAAATCCGGCTCTTAGCTTTTAGCCTCTAGCCTTCAGCTTGTTCTCGCCAAGTTGACGGCCCCAACCCTTGCACGATGAGCTAGAAGCTAAGAGCTAATAGCTGAAAGCTGGTTTTTATGAGCTACGCCGTCAAGGAAATCTTCTACACGCTGCAAGGCGAAGGCGCGCAGGCTGGGCGCGCGGCGGTTTTTTGCCGCTTCGCCGGCTGCAACCTCTGGTCGGGCCGCGAAGCCGACCGGTCCACGGCAATCTGCCGGTTTTGCGACACGGATTTTGTGGGCGTGGATTCACCCGGCGGAGGGAGGTTTGAATCCGCGCAGGCGCTGGCTGCGGCCATTGAGCAGAAATGGCCAAGGGACTCCTCGCAAGGCAAGCGATTCGTGGTTTGCACCGGCGGAGAGCCTCTGCTGCAACTGGACGCGAGCCTGATCGAGGCATTGCACTCGCGTAATTTTGAAATTGCGGTAGAAACCAACGGAACGATTGCAGCGCCGGATGGTGTGAACTGGTTGTGCGTAAGCCCCAAGGCCGGAACGGAGCTGGCGCAGAAGAGCGGAGACGAATTGAAGCTGGTGTATCCGCAAGCTGGAGCCGATCCCGCGGACTTCGAGACCCTTCCCTTCCGGCATTTTTTCCTGCAGCCGATGGATGGGCCCAGCCGCGTGGTGAATACGGAGCTTGCGCTCAAGTATTGCCTCGATCATCCCCAATGGCGCTTGAGCCTGCAAACTCACAAGTTGCTGGGCATTCCATAAAATGGAGATATTCGTTGAATGCGACTTCAGGAGGCGTTATGAGGGTCAAACGTTTATTCTCAACCCTGAGGAAATACTTCAAGTACGTAATCGCGACCATCTTCGCGGCGGTGTGTGCATGGCGGACTTACCAACCTCCAGCACCCGTCACCAACGATACTTGCTTTAAGGGTGGTCAGTTGGTCAACTGTCAAAGTAGTGGTCTACTTGACACTATCGGGGCAATCTTGATCCCAGCGTGGTGCACCTTCGTCGTCTTTGCTCTTGTAATCGCCATCTGCATCGGAATTGAAGAGGAAATACGAATGCGGAAGGGATGTCATCCTTCAATCCACAAGAGGAGATAACATGCTCTTCTTTACCATCTTTGAAGTATCCGTATCCTCAGCGTATCCTCCCACCTATCCTAGTAATAGGTGGGATACGATACGGGACGCTACAGAAAAAGTTCACGGTCGAGGCGGCTCACTGGCTGCCGAATCTTCCATCAGGGCATAAGTGCGGACGGCTTCACGGTCACAGCTTTCATATACAGATCTATGTTCGCGGTCCTCTCGACCCGCATCTCGGCTGGGTGATGGAATTCGCGGAGATCAAGACTGCTGAAAGGGTTCGAAATGGGCTTCGATCTCTTCCAGGGTTTTGCCTTTGGTTTCCGGCAGCAGGAAGGCTGCGACGAGGAAGTAGACTACTGTGAAGCCGGCGAACAGGAAGAACATCGACGAATAGCCGTGTTTGCCGACGAAAGGCAGGAAGATGCCGGCCAGCGTGGTCGAAACCAGTTGATTGATGACCAGGGCAATGCTCATGCCATTGGAGCGGATGCGCGTAGGCATCAACTCGGATAGCGCCAGCCACACGCACAAGCCGGGGCCCAGCGCAAAAAACGCCATGAAGGCGTAGAGGCCCATGGCGACCCGCCAGCCGTGGCCGGCATCGGGAACCCGGCCGATCAGAGCCTTCTCGATCTTCAGCGGCGCGGACCGGGCCGTATCCAGATCGGCAAATGGATTCTTGAAGAATGCTTCGACCTGGTTGGCGGGAACGCAGCTTGCGCGCGTGATGTGAATGGGAGCGGCGGCTGAATCGCCAGAGCGCGCATAGCTGGTTGAGGCCGTGAAGCCTCCATAGGAATAGATGATGGCCAGAGAGGCGCGATCGCTCCTGATATCGCTCCCCGCATAGCCCTTGCCGGCGAGCAATCTCTCCGCTTGGGCCGGATCGAAGCGCAATGCCAGCTCCTGATTCGGGCCAACCATGGCTTGAATCGGGCCGCGGCAATCCAGGTTCAGCTTTTCCGTTTTCAGAAACATCGCCCCCACGGCGGTCAGGGAGACGATGATTCCGCCGGCGCCGAGAATCAGCAGAAACTTGCGGCCCTTGCGATCGACCAGCGTCATGCCGACCATGGTCATGAGGAAATTCACGACCGTGAAAATCACGTAACCCCAGTGCGCGTGCAGATCGGAGAGCCCGCTCTGCAGCAGGATATCCGTGTTATAGCCGATGATGGAATTGATGCCTGTCGCGGTGTTGCAGAAGAGGATGATGCAGGCCAGCAGAAAGGGAATCACATACTTCCGTCGCAAAAGGGAATCCTGAATCTTCCCGCCCATCTTCTCGCTGGACGAGCGCGGCGCGGTTGCAAGGCGCGCCGTCTCTTTCATCTTCCTTAACTCCAGGTCAGCCTGTTGCGGAGTCCGGGAGCGAAGCAAAGCCGCATGGGCGAGCTCTTCTTTGCCATGCCGGAACAGCCATCGTGGAGACTCCGTGACCAACAGGCTGCCCAGCGCAAACAGCACGCCTGGAGGAAGAGATGCCCAAAAGATGCGACGCCAGGCCTGGTCCTTAAACATCAAAAGACCTGCTGCGTCGCCGGTTGCGGCCACCGTTTCAACTCGATAGCTGTAATAGATTCCCACCACGGCTGCCGCTACGATGCCCAGCGTGAGCAGCCATTGAAACACGCCTGTCCCCTGGCCGCGATTCCGTGCCGGGAGACACTCGGCCAGATAGAGCGGAACGACGACGCCGATGAGCCCGCCGCCGATGCCCTGCAGCAGGCGCCCGAAAAACAACGGTCCGTAGCCGTGCGAGAGGGCGATCACCGGGATGCTGAGGGTAAACGCGACGCCGCTGAGGACCATCAGCGGCTTGCGCCCCATCCAGTCGGCGAGCAGCCCCGCAAACAGCGTTGAGAACACGCTGCCCAGCAGCACGGCCGCCACCACCACCGACAGTTGCGAAGCGGTCAGCCGCGAAGTCGCTTCCAGATATGGCAATGCGCCGCCGATGATGCCTACGTCGATCCCGTAGAGCAATCCGCCGAAGCCCGCAACCAGCAGAAGAAAACGGTTGTAGCCGCGCTTCCCCGGTGGACCGGCGGATGCGGGCAGGTTCGTCGAAGGGAGGTCGTACTTGGTCATGGTGGTGAGCCTCTGGCCCAAGTTCTGTTTTCGCTCAAGCAGAAAGGAACGGGTGAGCCAGGCGGCAACTCCCGTCCCGTACTTATTCTCGCTTGCCGGCGCGGGAGTGTCTTAAATCTGCGTTGAAGAAAAGCCTGGATTACAGATCACATCTGGACTATCGCGGAGTTGATTGCATAGGAATCTGATTGAAACGCCAATTTTCGGATGCAAGAAACTCAATGCGGCTTAGGCGGATTATCTCCAAAATGCTGAGTGAGAATATTCCAACATCCAGGGCCATGCGATAGGGTTCCATCAGGTAGCGTGATGCCGCCCACCTGTAAGTTACCGTTTGGGTCGATGATCGCCACTGGCATCTCAAATCTATGAGTGGGTTTCCAGCCAGGATGAACAACCTTGCCTGGATTTGATTTAGGGATTGCAGTCGCAAGTGGTGCGCGGATAAATTCCGGGTCTTCACACCTAAATACAAAGGGATCAAGGGTGGGATTTTTCTTAACCCATTGAAGGCCACGCTCAATCGTAATTATCGAACGAAGAACGCCGTTTACTCGTGCTACTTCCAACTTCTCTTCAAATAGACCATCCCGACAGCTTATTTGGATGGTATAGTGCTGACGATCCGGATCAAGCGGATTCCAAGGAAAGCCTCCTGCTGATCCTTCTGGCCCCGTTTCCGCGATATAGACGCTCTTTTGCGATTCGCCAGCGGCTAGGCCGGGCGGTGGGTATGGTGAATTTGGATGCGCCACGAGCCACTGATGCTCTATGTTTTTGCGATCATCGTCATAAAAGTCTATTTTGCAGTTATATGCTGGATTCGGCCCATAGTGCTTGAGCATCATTAACCACGACGCAGAATCGTTGTCTCCCAGCGGTACACCAAATACCAATACCAGACTAGGAGTTTGAACAGCAGCCGCTGGTTGCCCGCTCTCCGTTCGGTCGGCGGAGATAGAACCATCGCCGCTTGTGATCCAAACCGACAATGCGGCCCATGCGCTCCCGAGCAAAAAGATCATAAGCGCACGGCGCGCGAATAAAATCATCCCAGGTTGGGCACTACTCACCCACGGCACGCTAAAGAGCAAGGGAATAGCCATGCAGGCCGCAACTCCCAGCAGCGCGAGCAGGAGCGGCCCCTTCAATTTGCCCGCCTTGTCAAGGACAAGAAGAACAATGGCAAGAATAAGGCCAGCAATAGCAAGCCCGTCCGAAAATGAGACTCTTCCCATGCCCGAAATCCTCTCATCGGGCACCGCCTTGTGTCGATCTGATTTTTATTTGGGGAGCGAAATGATGGGGTAATGTCATCAACGCAGATTTCAGACACTGCCGCCGGCGCGGTAGCAGCGCACGATTCGTCTACAATGACCGAATCGAAATGAACCGCTCGCATTTGCGAGCTGAAGGTGAGTAAGATGCCGAGCCTCAACCGGACAACGCCGTCCTCAATTCAGCGCGGCAGCGTGTGTGGAGTTCTCACGCTGCTGTGTGCTTTTTCAACCCCGTCAGTGGGGCAAGTCCGGCTGCTGCCGGCGCCCCGCGAGGCCCATTTTGCCGGGGAGACGGCGCTGCCGGCAACGATTGCCCTCAGCGTGCCCGGCCGCGACGCGGAAGACGCATTTGCGGCGCGCGATCTGAAAGAGGCGATGAAGGCGGCGGGACTCAGCGGCGCAGGCGATGAGAAAGCAGGCTACCGCGTGCTGCTGCTGCGCGCCGGCTCGGCGGATGCCAAAGCTCTGCTGGCCAGGCTCGGCCTGCGATTCGACGCGGCCATGGTGGCCGAGGGCTATGTGCTGGCGGTCGAGCCGCATCAGGCCTTTGTCGTTGCCGCCTCCGGCTCCGGCGTCTTTTATGGGGTGCAAACGCTCAAGCAGTTGCTTCCCCTTCCCGGCGGCAAGCGGGTGCTGCCTACGGGCACGGTGCGCGACTGGCCGGCGATGAAGTATCGCGGCATCGACGACGACCTCTCCCGCGGTCCCTTTCCCACGCTGGAGTTCCAGAAGCATCAGATTCGGGTCTTCGCCTCCTACAAGATCAATATCTATTCGCCTTACATCGAGCACACGCTGCTCTATGCCGATCAACCGCTGGCTGCTCCTCCAGGCGGCGCGCTGACGCCGGCCGAAGCAGCGGAGTTGGTGGCGTACGCCCGCCTGTATCACGTCACGATCGTGCCCGAGCAGGAAGCCTTCGGGCATCTTCACCAGGTGCTGAAATATGACCTGTACAAGGATGTGGCCGAGACGCCGCATGGTTATGTACTGGCCCCCGGTCAGCCGGAGACTCTGCCGCTGATCCACGACTGGTTTACGCGGATTGCCCAGGAGTTCCCCTCGCCCTTCCTGCACATCGGGGCCGATGAGACCTTCGATCTGGGCGTCGGCCGCACTCATCCGCAGGTGCAGGCGCGGGGCTATGGGCCGGTCTACGTCGATTTTCTGAAGCGGATTCACGACGATCTGGCGCCATTGCATCGCCGCCTGCTGTTTTGGGGAGATATTGGCGCGGACGATCCGGAGGCCGTGGCCGGGCTGCCCAAAGATATGATCGCCGTGCCCTGGAACTATGGTGACGCTACGGACTTCGGCAAGCTGATCGAGCCCTTTGCCAAGGCCGGGATCGAGACCTGGGTGGCTCCCGGCGACTCCAACTGGAATCAGGTCTATCCCGTGGCCAGGACGGCCTTCGCAAACATCCAGGGCTTCATTCGCGACGGACAGCGGCTGGGCTCCACGGGCGCTCTGATTACGGTCTGGAACGACGACGGCGAGGGTCTCTTCAACATGGATTGGTACGGCGTGCTGTTTGGCGCGGTGGCGGCATGGCAGCCTGGCGAGAGTTTGATCCCCGCCTACCAGGACTCCTATGGCCAGACCTTCCATGGCGATGCCAGCGGCAAGGTGGACCTGGCTGAGAAGGAATTGATGGCCGCGCACGAGGCTTTGGAACAGGCGCATACCGGATTGACCAGCGACGAACTGTTCTGGCTGGACCCCTGGAGCGCTGAGGGACAGGAGGCGTCGGCGAAGGTTTTGCCGCTGGCGGTGGATTTGCGGACCCACGCCGAGCGCGCCATTGTGCTCCTTGCGGAAGCGCGCGCGGCGAATCCGCATTTGAAGGAAGTGGACGCGCTGGCGGCGATGGATATGGGAGCGCGGCGCATGGACCTGATCGGCTTGAAGTTTCAACTGGGCCGGGAGATCGCCGGCGCGTATGCACAGGCGCTGGCGCAACAGCACGACAAGGCGCGCCGCGCCGAGACGCGAAACATTCTGGATGAGATCAGCAGCATGTTTGGCCGTTGCCAGGACCTGCGCGATGCTTACTCCGCCCTAAAGGACGAGTACAGCCAGGTCTGGCTGAGCGAAAACCGCCCCTATTGGCTGAACAATGTGTCCGTCCGCTACGACCTCGCGATTGAAAAGTGGCAGCAGCGCGGCGACCTCTTCCGGGAGGGGATTCGCGGCTGGGATAGCGGCAGGGATCTGCCGCCGGCTGCTGCGCTCGGGCTCCCGTCGGCGGCCACTGAGCAGGGCAGCGCGCACTGACGCCCGCCCCCGGCGGCAGGGGAGATCCCGTGCGCTGCAAGAGAATGCGGGCGCGGATCAAAAGCGCGAATGGACGTTTCGCCTCGGTAAATTGTCAACGGATGGTGGACCTGGTCGGGATCGAACCGACGACCTCTTCCATGCCATGGAAGCGCGCTCCCAAACTGCGCCACAGGCCCACGTGTGGAGGGGTGCAACTCTCTTATTGTCTCCGCCGGGACGGGATTCGTCAAACTGGCCGCAGGAAGGCCGAGCCAGGTGGCGGAGACTCACGTTTTGAAGCGGGAAGCCAGTGAATTGGGTCTAACCTTGGGGAGGTCAAGCCATGCAGGCTGCTGTTGTGAATGTCCTGGGCCAGGCGCCCAGGTATCAATCGTTTCCCAATCCCGTTGCCGGTGAAGGCGAAGTGCTCATCCACGTGCGCGCGGCGGGCCTGCACCCGATCGTGAAGGCTCTCGCCAGCGGATCGCACTACTCCAGCACCGGAGAAGTTCCCGCCATTGCGGGCGTAGACGGGGTGGGAACGCTCGAGGATGGAAGTAGGGTTTATTTTGGCGGTGTCCGCAAGCCGTGGGGAACCATGGCCGAGCTTGCAGTGGCGTCCCGTTCGATGTGCATCCCGTTGCCGGACGGAATCGGCGACGCTCAGGCGGCGGCGATCGCCAACCCCGGAATGTCGGCGTGGGTCTCGCTGAAGCACCGTGCCGGGCTGTCGACTGGGGAAACGGTGCTGATCCTGGGAGCGACGGGAGTAGCTGGGCAGCTCGCCGTCCAGGTGGCGCGGCATCTGGGTGCCAGACGTGTGATTGGGGTGGGGCGGAACGTGGCGGCCATCGCGGCAGATGATGTGGATGCGATCATCGCGCTCGGGCAGCCGGAAGATGCTGTGCGCGAAGCCTTTGCCGCCGAGGCTGGTGCCGGGATCGACGTGGTGATCGATTACCTGTGGGGACGGCCCACGGAGCTGCTGCTGGAGGCGCTGGCCAGGGGTTTCCGCGTCAGTTCGACGCGGGCGACGCGGCTTGTGGAGGTGGGCGAGAGCGCGGGCAAGACGATTAGCCTGCTCGGAGCGACCCTGCGCAGTGTCGATCTGACCCTGATGGGGAGCGGATTCGGCTCAGCGGCGCTCGACCGGATTCTCGCCGCGATCCCCACTCTGTTTTCCCTGGCTGCGGCTGGCAGCCTCAAGATCGCCGTGGAACCGGTTCCTCTGGCGGACGTGGAGGCGGCGTGGAGCCGAGTCGAAAAGGGGCGCAGGATCGTTTTTACGATATAGAAACCGGAACTTTGGTGACGGAAGCGCACAATGTTCCGTGACCGGGAACACTTCCTGGAAATCCGGTGTCTAAGACAATAGAGGGCGCGGTACATCCGGTTTTTACCAATGTTCCGTTTCCCGCGCGCTCCACTGCAGCATCGGGGCCCGGCGGCGGTATTTGGGGCCGCTGGGCGGAGGGGCCGCAACCAGAAACCGGGCGATGGGCCCGGTGCAAATTTGGCGGATGCCAAGTGTGCCTGTGTTGCGGTATACGTGGGAGGACACTGTGATGCAGGCGGACCTCACCATGGGCAATCTTGCCAGCGCGCTGACGCTCCAATCCGAAGAGGCGGCTCTCATCGCGGAACTTCGAGCCGGCTCGGAGGAAGCTTTTGCCTGGCTGATCGCGCGCTTCCACCAACCGATTTATTCCCTGCTGGCGCGCATTGTGCAGGACCGCGCCGACGCCGCCGACCTCACCCAGGAGGTTTTCGTCAAGGTTTTCCGGGGGGTGGGCAGTTTTCACGGCGAGTCGTCGTTGCGGACGTGGATTTACCGCATCGCTCTGCGCGAGGCCTCCAACCAGCGGCGCTGGTGGATGCGGCACAAGCAGCGCGAGGTCCCCATCGAGCAGGAGATGACCGGGGGCAGAAGCGGGACGCCGATGCTGCTGAAAGATACGCTGGTGGACCCGGCTGAGTCGCCTTATGAGATTGCGCTGCACGCGGAGAACCGGGCGCGGGTCGAGGCGGCGTTGAACCAGGTGCCGGAACCATTTCGCACCACGCTGATTCTGCGCGACATCGAGGGATTTGTCTATGAGGAAGTGGCGGAGATGGAAGGCGTGAATCTGGGCACGGTCAAGTCGCGGCTGGTGCGCGGGCGCGCCTGTCTGAAGGCCATTCTGACCGCTCCGGCGGCTGCCGCATCTTCCCCGGCGAGCGCCGGCTTTGAAGTACCTCTGGGAGAGGAGGCGCAATGAACTGCTGTGATGAAGTACAGGCAAGGTTTACTGAGTATCTTGACGGCCAGTTGACGGGACGGGAGATGCAGCGCGTTGCCGCCCACCTGGAAGGTTGCCGGGAGTGTGCCCGGGAGTGGGAATCGTTGCGCCATGCGCAGGCGTCGCTGGCCGCGCTGGGTCCGGTGCCGGAGCCCGAGGATTTGCTGCTCCGGATTCAGGTGGCGGTGAGCCAGGAGCGGGCGCGCAGCCGTCAGAGTCCCTTCCAGGGCTGGTATCTGGTCTGGAGAAATACCGTGGGTCCCTTCCTGCTGCAGGCCTCGGCCGGCTTTGCCAGCGCGGTGCTGCTGTTGGGCACGGTGATCGTGCTGGCCACCATGTTTACCCAGCCGGAGATTGCACAGGCCACCAAGGACGAGCCGCTGGGCAACCCCACCTCGCCCCGCCTGGTCAGGTTCTCCTCCGGCGCGGGCAGCAACCAGATCGGCGCCGTTTCCGGCCCGGTGGTCGTGGAGGTCTATATCAACGAAGCGGGCCGGATGTACGACTATCGCATCGTCTCCGGTCCCACCGACGAGGCGACCCGCGCGCAGGTGGAGAACCTGCTGCTGACCGGCGTCTTCGAGCCCGCGCGTTTCTTCGGCCAGCCGGTGCGCGGCCTGACGGTGATCTCCTTCTCCGGCGTTTCCGTGCGCGGGTAGGTCAATGTCCACTGTTCACTGACCACTGTTCACTCTTCACTCTTTCAGCCCTCCCGTTTGACCCTGCTTGCGCGTCTAAATAGACTTGCAGGCAGGGCCTCATCATGACGTTATATCGGTTTCGATCCTCCCCGGCTCTTTCCGCCGCGCTTTTTTGCCTGATGGCGGGTCTCGCGCCCGCCCTGGCCCATGGCCAATCTTCCGGCAGCAGCTCCGCCAACAATTCATCCCCGGGCCAGAGTTCGTCTTCGGAATTGATTCAGCGGGAAAAGGCGCCCTCGCTGGTCGATCCGGCCGGGCCGACCATCTCCCTGGTCAGCTCGGAGCCTGTGTTCCTGATGGCCGCGGCGCTCAACGCCTGCGGCTATGACGAGGGCCTGGACGAGAGCGCGCCGGTGCGCAAGTGGGTCCGGGACGAGATCAACCAGGCGCTGGCCAAAAGCGAGGACGCCCGGGACAAGCGCGACCGCATTTGCCTGTTTATTGCCCAGCACCGCATCACGGGTTCGCAGAAGGACATTTCGCAGTACATATCGCTGGCCTTGTATCTGACCCCGCCGCCGGAGCTTGAGACCTCGGCGGAACTTGCGGAGATGCCGCCGGACTCCACGCAGGTGGTGGAGATTGTGCCCCTGCTCAAGGACTTTGTGGCCGCGGTCGATCTGCACGGGATTTGGCTTGCGGCGCACCGCACCTACGACGCCGAGGCCGACCGGCTGCACGATCCGCTCTCGAAGATGATCGTATCCACCAATCTGTATCTCAAGTTGCCGGCCGAAACCTATGGCGGACGGCGGTTTGTGGTGGTGATTGAGCCGCTGCTTTCGCCGCGCATCGTCAATGCCCGCATCTACGGGACGGACTACGTGGTGGTGGTTTCGCCGGTGAACGGGCAGATTCGCATGGTCGACGTGCGACACGTGTACCTGCATTACGTGATCGAGCCGCTGCTGCTGGCCCGAGCCACCGCCGTGGACCGCATGCAGCCCATTCTCAAGGAGGTGCGGGACGCTCCCATGGAGTTCCACTACCGCTCCGACACGGTGCTGCTGGCCATCGAGTGCCTGATCAAGGCCATTGAAGCGCGGACTATGGATACCGGCGTCCCGGTCTACGCCATTCCGGCCGGCGCCCAGCGCCCGGACATGCCGCGTTATGAGCATGAGCGGCAGCTCTACCAGCAGAAGGTGGATGCCATCCGCTGGGCCACGGTGCGGCACGATATGAACCAGGGATTCGTGCTCACGCAGTACTTTTATGAGCAGTTGATCGAGTTCGAGAAGGACCCGGCCAGCCTGAAAGACACCATCGGCGAGATGGTTTACAGCATGGACATCAACCAGCAGGTGCATCGCGCCCGCGATATGGACTTCGACAAAGAGGCGGATGAAGAAGTGCTGGGGCGCAGCAAGCCGCGCAAGCTGACCGGCCTGGATTTGGCGGAGGCGCGCCTGGCGGCCGGGGACGTGGCCACGGCCGGCGCCATGGCGCGGCAGGCTCTGGCGGTGCACGCCGATACCCTCGAATCGGTGGCCGACAGCGCCCGCGCTAACTTCATCTTGGCCAGGGTGGCGATCCTGACCGGCCATCCGGAGGAAGCGATCAACGACTTCCAGAAGACGCTGGCCACCAGCAAGGAGCCGCGGCTGCTGGCGTGGTCGCACATTTACTTGGGCCGGATGCTGGATTTGGATTGCAAGCGCGACGAGGCCGTTGCCGAATACAAAACGGCCCTCACGGTGCGCGATGGACAGCAGGATACCCGGCTGGCCGCCGAACGGGGCGTGAAGACGGCTTATGCCGTTAAGGGCCACAGTTGCGACGAGGATGCGGAGGACGAACCTCCCGCCTCCGGGCCGGCCAAGCCGGAAGCCGGATCTGCGGGGCAGACCGGGACGAGGAAGCCGCAGTAATCCGCCGCCCGCGGCTTCTGGGCTCTCGTGAGTTTTTACTGATCGAGGCGCAAGTGAAAGCTGTTCTGGCTGAACTTGAAACGGCGCTCGGGCATGGCTTTGCCAACCCGGAACTGCTGCTGCGCGCGCTGACTCATCGGTCGCTGGCGAACGAGCGGGCGGCCAACGAGCAGGCACTTGAGAACGGGAAGGAAGAGGCTAACGGCGCGGAGGACAATGAGCGTCTGGAGTTTCTGGGCGACGCCGTACTGGGGCTGGTGATAGCCGAGGCGCTGTTTGGAGCGCATCCGGAGTGGCAGGAGGGGGAACTGACCCGCGTCCGCGCCCAGTTGGTGAGCCGGCAGCACCTGGCGGAGGTGGCCGCGGCGATCGGGCTGGGCAACCATTTGCGCCTCAGCCGGGGCGAAGACCGGAACGGCCTCAGGCGCAAGAGCACCGTGCTTTCGAATGCCATGGAGGCAGTGATGGGAGCGCTGTTCCTTGACGGCGGCCTGGAGCCGGTCAGGGCCTTTGCGCGCCGTTGGGTGATGGGCGAGGCAGTCGAGCAATTAGCTCAGGAGTTGCGCTCCGGGGCGGCGCTGGGCAACTATAAATCGGCGCTCCAGGAGCACCTGCAGGCGGCGCGGACCGGAACGCCGGTCTATAAGGTGAAGAGTGAAAGCGGTCCCGACCACCACAAGCGCTTTCTGGTGGAGGTTCGGCTCAATACGAAAGAAGGAGAGCCGGGAAAGCCATTGGCCCGCGGCATGGGAAGCACCAAGAAGCAGGCGGAACAGGACGCGGCGCGGCGCGCTCTGGACCGGCTGACAGCAGCCACGGCCAAAGCCGGCTCTTCGGCGGCTGGCGCGGCAAAGGAGGAGCAAGCGGCGCCATGAGCACCCCTGCCCAAGTCGCCGGCCCGCCGGAGCGGTGGTTTTCGTGCTGGCGGCGCCATCTTCCCACCCTGCCCGAGGCTCTTGCCTCGCTGCTGCGGACGGTGATTGTGGCGCTGTTTCTGCTCACTTTTTTGCTCCAACCCTACCTGATTCCCTCGGAAAGCATGGAGCACACCCTGCTGGTGGGCGATTTTCTGCTGGTCAACAAGCAGGCTTATGCGCCCGCCGGCAGCTTGAGTCGGTGGCTCCTGCCCTATCGCGAGGTTGCCCGTGGCGACATCGTTATCTTCCACCCCCCCGAGGACATGCGCCGCTTCTATGTCAAGCGGGTGGTGGGAATGCCGGGCGACCGGCTGCGCATGGAGGACGGGCGGGTGACGGTGAACGGCCGCACTCTGGACGAACCCTACGCTGCCTTCGAACCCGCGGCGCGCAACCCCTTCCGCGACGACTTTCCCGCCAAAGTTTATACCGATCCGGAGGTCGATCCTGTCTGGTGGAAGCAGATGCAGAGTCTCACCCGCGACGGCGAACTGGTGGTTCCCGAGGGCGAGTACTTTGTGCTCGGCGACAACCGCAATCACAGCATGGATTCACGCTTCTGGGGCTTTGTGCCCCGTCCCCAGATCGTGGCCCGGCCGCTGGTCATCTACTTCTCGCTCGCCCGCCCCTCCACCACCGATGTGCAACAGGCCGCGCTCCAGGCTACGGATGATAGACTCGGACACGACAGGCAGCTTTCGGCAAGACTGACGGGGTTTGCGCGCTGGAAGCGCATCTTCCTCGTGGTTCACTGACCACTGATTAAGAGCGACAGGATGACGAAGATCAACACGCCCCCCCCCAAGACGCCTCCGCAGGAGCAGCCGGTTCCCGTACCCGTGGAAGAGACGCCGTATGAGTTTGTAGCCAGCATGTGCTCGTTGCTGGTGGTGGGACTGTTCATCCTCACCTTTCTGTGCCAGAACTACGTCATTCCCTCCGGATCGATGGAGAACACGCTGCTGGTGGGCGACCACCTGCTGGTGGACCGGATCACGCTGGCCCCGCCTGCCAGGTGGATGCCGCTGGTCCGCTACCGCGAGCCAAAGCGCGGCGATATTGTGGTCTTCATCAAGCCGGTGCCGGACCCGGTGCCGGACTCGGACGCGGACGCAAAGCCTCAGTACCTCACCTTGGTGAAGCGGCTGGTCGGCGTGCCCGGCGACCATATTCATCTGCGCAACGGCATCGTCATCCTCAACGGCGTGGCCCAGAACCAGCCGCACGCCCAACCGACAACGCCGGAAAATCATTCCGACTTTCTCGACGAGTTCCCCGCCGTGCCGCCCGATCCCGAACCTGGCAACCTGATCCCCGAGTCCTGGGCCATCGACTTTCCCAATCACATCGAGAATGGAGACCTGGTGGTTCCTCCCGGCCAGTACTTCATGATGGGCGATAACCGGCACAACAGCGCCGATTCGCGCTTCTGGGGCTTTGTGCCCAGGGAGAACATTGTCGGCCGGCCGTTGTTCAACTACTGGTCGTTCAAGACCCCGGAGAACCAGTATGAGCAGGGCGGGATCGGCCATACCGTGGCCTGGATGGGCCACGTGGCGCTGCGCTTCTTCAGCGACACGCGCTGGAAACGGACGCTGCACCGGGTACAGTGAACAGCGGACACTGAAACACCATGACGGAAGACGTGCAAGGCCGGCATCGAAAGCGCAGGCGGCTCGCCGCGGCGGGGCTGGCCCTGGCGGCGCTGGCGGCCATCCTGGCGGTGCTGATCGTGCCCCCGCTGGTCAGCGTGAGCCGTTACAAGAGCCGGATTACGCAACTGATGTCGGCATCGCTGGGCAGGCCGGTGCGCCTCTCTTCGGTGGAGTTGCGCCTGTTGCCGAGGCCGGGCTTCGTGCTCACCGATCTGACCGTCGAAGAAGATCCGGCCTACGGCGCCGAGCCGGTGCTCCATGCCAATACGGTGACCGCTTCCATTCGGCTGCTCTCGCTGTGGCGGGGGCGGCTGGAGATCGGCACGATCAGCGTGGACGAGGCCAGCCTGAATCTGGTGCGCACTGAGGCGGGCCGCTGGAATCTGGATTCGCTCTTCCGGACGGCAGCCGCCCAGGCCGAGCCGGCGGCGGGTAGCCCGCAGCCGCGGCGCGCCGTGCCTTTGCCCTACCTTGAGGCGACCAACTCCCGCATCAACATCAAGAATGGCGCGGAGAAGCTGCCGTTTTCCCTGCTCGAAACCGATCTGTCTGTCTGGCAGGAGGAGCCGGGCGACTGGCGCATCCGTTTGCGCGGCCAACCGGCCCGCACTGACGTGAGCCTGGACCTGGCCGACACCGGAGTCGTGCGGCTGGAGGCAAGTGTTCGGCAGGCGCCCGAGTTGCGCCGGATGCCGGTGCGCCTGGACCTGGAGTGGCGGGAGGCGCAACTGGGCCAGCTTACCCGGCTGGTTATCGGCTCCGACTCCGGCTGGCGCGGCGGCCTGACCGGCGAACTGCATCTGGACGGCACGCCCGATGCCGCCCGGACCAATATCCGGCTGAGGGCCACGGGCGTACACCGCGCCGAGTTTGCCCCCGCCGCGCCCATGGACTTCGATGCCAATTGCGGCTTTGTCTATCACTATTCCGAGCGCGCTGTGGAGAATCTGGTGTGCGACTCTCCCCTCGGCGACGGCCGCATCCATCTCGCCGCGGACCTGCCGGGCGGCGGCGGCCAGCCACGCTTCTCCGTGCAGCTTGATCATCTTCCTGTAGAAGTTTGCCTGGATGCGCTGCGCACGGTCCGCAGCGGCTTTAGCCCTGGCCTGGAGGCGCGGGGCTCGGTCAGCGGCAAGATGACTTACGCCGGGAGCGCTCCGGAAAGCCTCGCGGAGGAAAAGCCGGCCCTCCGGACCCAGCGCGGCAAGACCGGGGCCGGTAAGGCGCGCCCGGTAGCGCAAGGGCCGCTTGCAGGCAGCTTTGCTGTGGAGGGCTTTCAACTGAGCGGGGACGGGCTCAGCACGCCCATGCCTATTCCCAGGCTGGCGCTGGAGCCGGTTGCAGCGTTGCCAGACCAGCAATCCGGCGACATTCAGTCGCAGATGCTTGCAGCTACGGTGGCATTTCCTGCGGGGGGAGCAACTCCGCTCGCCATCCATGCGTATTTGTCGCCTTCCGGCTACCGGGTGACGTTGCGCGGTCAAGCCTCCATTGCGCGGGCCAGAGAACTTGCGCGCCTGGCCTATCTACCCGGCGCCGCGGCGCTCGACGCGCTGGCGGGGGAGGCCGTGACCCTGGACCTGAGCGCCGAGGGACCGTGGCGGCCAGCCGGGAGGATTCCTTTCAGCGGCATTTCGCCTGCCCGGCCCGCAACTGAATCGGCGGCCGAAGATGTGGTTTCCGACCGCCTGAACGGGACCGTGACTCTGCGCAACGCCAACTGGAAGGCCGATTATCTGGCCAACCATGTGGAGATCGCCCAGGCCACGCTCCACCTGGAGAACGGCGAAACCCGCTGGGACCCGGTGATTTTCTCCTACGGTCCGGTGAAAGGGACGGCGAGTCTGGATGTGCCCGGAAACTGCGCGTCTCCCCAGCCCTGCCTGCCGCGCTTTCAAGTCCAGTTCGGCGCGCTGGACGCTGCCGCTCTGCAGGAGGCGTTTCTGGGCGCGCGTGAGAAGGGCACGCTGCTTTCCACGTTGATTGCGCGCTTCAGCCCCTCATCGCCCGCGCCGGTCTGGCCGCTGCTTGAGGGCACGGTGAAGGCAGATTCGCTCATCCTGGGGCCGGTGACGCTCCGCGAACCGTCGGCGGCGCTGCGCATCCTTCCCAACGGGGCCGAGATTACCGGCCTCGATGCCGGACTGCTGGACGGCCGCATGCACGGTGGGGGCGCGCTCCGCACCCCGGCCACCGGCCAGGACAAGCCTGCCTATTCGTTCGAGGGCCGCTTTGAGAAGCTGAGCCCCGTGGCCGTGGGCCGGTTGCTCGGGCTGCGCTGGTCGGGCGGGGTCTTCAACGCGGACGCCAAGATCGAGCTCTCTGGCTACACCGACAAAGATCTGGCGGCCTCGGCCAAAGGCGTTCTGCATTTCGACTGGCGGCATGGAACGATTAATTCACCGGGAGGCGCGCAGGCGGGCGGACAAGAGAACGATCGGGCCGCATCGTCCGCTGCTTTGCCGGCAGCGGTGGCAGTTCCGCCCGCGCTGGCCCGCTTCGATCGCTGGACCGCGGACGCCGGGATTGCCAACGGCACGATCACGCTCCAGCAGAATCAAGTGCAGCGCGGATTCCACAAGCAAGCGGTGGAAGCCACAGTGAGCCTCGGCGACCCGCCCAAGGTCACCTTCGCCGCGCCCAAAGAAACGCCAGCGAAAGTCCGCTAACTCGTTACTCGTCGGCTTCGATGCGCCGCCCGTGCGGGTCCTGCAAGGGCCGCGTGTTGACTCTGAACAGCGCCGCAAAGGCGCGCAACTGATCGCGGCTCAGGCTCAACTCCTGCTCGAAGACGAACCAGCGCACGCCCTCGGTGCAGGGCGGGGTGGACAGAGAGCCCATGTAGCTCCAGTAGCCTCGGTCGGCGGGCAGCAGGCCGCCGGCATTCACCATATCCGTAATTTTTTCTGTCGCGCCGGCTTTTGTGGGCAGATGCTGCCAGAGGGTTGCCAGCGCGGCGTTCGGGGTGCCCGGGTCCTCCAGCAAGCGCACGGCGATCACGGCCAGCTTGCCGTCGGCGCTCCGGTGCATCAGGTGGATTTCCATGTCGCTCAGCTTGCCCTTTACCGCAGACTCGCTGGGGCGGTGGAAGTCGTACTCCACCAGCTCATAGCGCACACCTCCGGCCACCATGTAGCTGCCGGGGTCCACGCGCGCCACGATGGTGTGGCCGTCATTGGTGAGCGTTACCGGCCCGGCGATGTAGTGAAACTCGATGGGCTGAAGCGCTTTGTTCAGGTGGGCGCCGCGAATGTCGATGGGCGCCTGCTCATGGCCCTGCGAGCAGGCCCGGTAAGCCGGGTCCAGCCTGCCCCAGTTCAGCGCGCCCCGTTTGCCCTCATAATCCCAGGCGGTGGTGGCCTGCGCATTGATTTGTCCGGCGGCCACGGTGGCCAGGCCCAGTGCAAGTGCGGCAAGTGCATGAAGACGCATCAGTTGCTCCTCAACAGAATAGACGCGCAGCGCGCTAGTGAGCATTCTAAGGCATTTACGGGAGGGCTGTAGCCGAAGGGGTACAGACCGGGCGCATCCCTGACAGATTGAAGCGGGACCACGGCGGTGGAGATCGATCGGACGGAGGTTGGAGATACGGTCATTCTGCGCTGCCGGATCGTGTTCATCTGCAAAACGGGTGGGGGCGGTGTCGATGCGCTTGGCATTACACGGAACGAGTCTACCCGTAGTACTGAAAATGCTTCCAGAACTCCGGCCAGGGAGCGCGGATGTTGCGGCAGACATAGACCTGGTCGCGGTCGCGGAAAGTGTCGTTGACGACTCCATAGGGATTCCACAGCTCGGCGGCGGCCTGGCAAGAGGCAAAGATCTGGTTGAGCTCATTTGGCTTGAAGCCGACGGCAATCACGGTCTGGGGCGGAGGGTCGCCGTAGCCGCGCAGCCAGTTGGAGTTCATGCCGCTGATGGCGCGGGGCAGGTCGTAGGCGCGGCCATAGAGGTTTACGGCCCCGGTTTCCCCTTCGTCGGCAGCCATCACGCCCACGCTGGCGCGATCAGCGGCGGGGAGGGAATCGCGAACCTGAGCGATGGTGGCGGCCAGTTCCGGCCAGCCGATCTGCATGTTGAATTGATGGACTATTGCGTCCTGGACGCGCCACCACGCCGAATTGATGGGGGCAAAGGGGAGGATGAGGGAGGCTAGGCTCAGGCCGCCGATGCCGAGAGTTCTCCAGGCCGCACGCAATAACCGCGACTGCCTTGGCGCGGGGAGCGACCTGAGCCATATTTCGCTCCATACGGCGCCGGCGGCTAGCAGCATGGGATAGGCCGGGGCAAGGTAGTATTCCCGGCCGCGAGCAGCCATGAAGGCAATGAGGGTGAGAAGGTACATCCAGCCGATCAACCGCCAGCGCTTGCCCTCGGGACGGCGAAAGACAAACCAGAGGCCTGCCAGGCAGAGCGGCACAGTGACAGGGTTGAGGACTTGCCAGAGCTGGCTCAGGAGGAAGTCGTCCGTGCGTCCTAGGCCGATGTCGCGCGCGTGGATGCTGCGCATCCAGGCCAGGCTGACGAACTGGTGCTCGTGCTGCCACCAGAGGTTGGGCGCGACGATGAGCATAGCGAGCGCCACGCCGCACCAGAACCAGGGGCTGCGAAGGTAGCGGCGGTTCGGGGTCAGCAACATCCCGCCCAGAAGGGCGATAACGAAGAATGCCATGGTGTACTTGGTCATGAGTCCGAGGCCGATGAAGGTGCCGATGCCAAGCCACCAGCGCGCATCGCCGCTTTCAAGCAGCCGCACCACGCACCAGGCCACCGCAACCCACCACAACAGGTCGAAAGACATGTAAGACATGAACGAGCCGGTGAAGAAGACGGCCCCGCCGATGCTTGCCGCAAATGCCGATACGAGCATCGCCTGGCGGCCGCCGCCCATGGCGCGCGCCATGAACCCGGTGAGCACGGCCATGAGCCCACAGGCGACTGCGGCGAAGAATCGAAAGCCCATGAGTGACATCCCGAAGAACGCGAGCTCAATGCGCCCCAGGAAGGCTGTCACCGGTGGGTACACGACGTATCCCCACTCGAGGTCGCGCGCGTTGGAGTAGGTGAGCAGCTCGTCGCGGTGAAATCCGTAGCGCGTGCCTGCGATCAGATGGAGCACGGTGAAGGCGAGGCCGAGAAGCCACAGAGCGGCGGTGTCGCTCGAGAGAATCCGGCGCCAGTGTGGCGAAGCGTGCATGGGCCCTCGATTGGGAAGATGGATTCGTGGGCTAGTATAGCGCGAAGAACGGCGGGCGCTGTGATGGCTGCAATGCGCCCCGCCTCACCCAACTGAATGATGTCAACGAGTGCCGAATCGACGATGCGCTGATCAGGGGAATGATCAGTTCTGATATGTCGGCTTCCCGGCTGCTTCCCGGGATTTCCGGGCTCCGGGTGGTTGACCGCCAAACCAAAACTGCACTTATGCAGCAAGGGACCCTTCGCCGGAAGGGTCCCTTGGCGTTGCGAGTGCGTTGCAGCTTCGGCTTACTTGGCTACGGCCTTCAATCCGGCCTGTTCGGCCAGTGCGGCGGCCTTGTCGGTGGCCTCCCAGGTGAACTCCAGCTCCGTGCGGCCGAAGTGGCCATAAGCCGCGGTCTTCTGGTAGATGGGACGGCGCAGGTTCAGGCTCTCGATGATGCCCTTGGGCGTCAGCGCGAAGTTTTTCCTCACTAGCTCGGTCAGCTTGGCCTCGCCGATCTTGCCCGTTCCAAACGTCTCGATGCGCACGCTGACCGGCTCGGCCACGCCGATGGCGTAGGCCAGCGCCACTTCGGCGCGCTCGGCCAGTCCCGCCGCCACGATGTTCTTGGCGATATACCGCGCCATATAAGCAGCGGAGCGGTCCACCTTGGTCGGGTCTTTTCCACTAAAAGCGCCTCCGCCGTGCCGGCCCATGCCGCCGTAGCTGTCCACGATGATCTTGCGGCCGGTCAGGCCGGTATCGCCCATGGGTCCGCCGATCACAAACCTTCCGGTGGGGTTGATGTGGTACTTGGTGTGCTCGTCCAGCCATGCGGCGGGCAACACGGCCTGGATCACGTGCTTGAGGATGTCGGCGTGCAACTCCTCGTTGCTGACGCTCTCCGCGTGCTGGCTGCTGATGACCACGGCGTCGATGCGGGCCGGCTTGCCGTTCTCGTCGTACTCCACCGTGACCTGGCTTTTGCCGTCCGGGCGCAGGTAGGGCAGCTTGCCGCTCTTGCGCACCGCGGTTAACTGGCGGGTGAGCTTGTGGGCCAGCGAGATGGGAGCCGGCATCAGCTCGGGGGTTTCGTTCGAGGCGTAGCCGAACATCATGCCCTGGTCGCCGGCGCCGCCCGTGTCCACGCCCTGGGCGATGTCGCCGGACTGCTTGTTGATGCTGGAGATCACGGCGCAGGTGTTGGAGTCGAAGCCGTAGAGGGCGTTGTCGTAGCCGATGGAGGCCACCACGCCGCGAACGAGGCTTTGGAAATCGACGTAGGCCTTGGTGGTGATTTCCCCGGCGATGACCACCAGCCCGGTGGCTGTCAGCGTCTCGGCGGCGACGCGGCTGTAGGGGTCCTGCTCCAGGCAGGCGTCCAGAATGGCGTCAGAGACCTGGTCGGCTATCTTGTCCGGATGGCCTTCGGTCACTGATTCAGAGGTAAACAGGAAACGGTCGCTCAACTTAACTCTCCTCCCATTGCAGGGAATTCAATTTGGGCGGCCTGGAGCGAGGACCGGTTCATGCTGGATCACCGGCGCGGAGAGCAGAAAAATTCTCTCTCCCGCCGAATCCACTCTCGCGCAAGACACGCCAGCACCGTCGGGCTTGCGCCTTGGGATGCATTGTTTCATGGTATTCGTTGCGACTGGCCCAGGGCAAAGGCTCCTGGAGCGAATGGCGCGTATCGGGCGCTCAAGGGCGCGATGAACCGGTTGAACTGTTGTTCTGCTGCACGGGAATCAGCGGCCCAACAGGCTGAGGGCTTGGGCCATCGCGGTCTGGGAGGATAGAAACGCAGCCTGCGCCACGGTGTAGATTCTCATTGCCGGCAGCAGCGTGGGCCACCAGCCGGCATGGAGGCCGTAGTAGCGGACCGTGAAGAAAGCTGCCGCGGCTGCCACCAGCAGCAGCAGGATGCCGCCCACCCAGCGCAGACGTGCCTCGGCGGCGTCGTGGCGGAGGATGCGCGATTTGCCTACGTTGGACGCGAAAGCCATCCAGCTGCGGTCGTCGTCGATCATCTGGCCGGAGGCGATATAGGCCTTGAGATAGCGTTCCGTCCAGTCATGCTGGTCCAGGCCCACGGCGCCCGCGTAACCGCGCACGATTCCTTTGTTCAGAATGCCGCCGGGAAGCAGGCGATAATGATCCTGTTCCAGCGCAAGCAGATGGCGCTGGCTGATTTTGGTGACCGCGGTGATGTCTTCCAGCGCAATGCCGCGGGACAACCGCTCCATGCGTAGGTCTTCTCCAAAGCTGCTCATCGGCGACCGGGAAAACGGTAACCTACCCTGAACACGGGTAACGTACCCAATAGTTTTCCACATTCACAATAAACCTGGTTTCGCTTCCCGTCAAAGCGTTTTTTCCGTTTATTTTCATGAGTCTGAGGCTGCCGGGGCAGTTTGGGGACTATTTAGTAAGTATTCACCCCTAAGGGGAGGCATCCGGCGGGGGCGCTACCATTTCCGATCGCGGATGAGCCGGTCCGCAGCCGGTTCCCGGCGACCGGCTTTGCCGGCCCAGGCTGATACCCTGAAGACGGAGCTGTCGTCTCGTATTTTGGCCCTCGGAGCCACGCTCAGGTATGAATAAGCTCATCTTTGCCAATCTGCTGCATCGCCCGGTGCGCTCGATCATCAGCGTGCTGGCGGTGGCCATTGAAGTGGTCATGATCCTGTCCATTGTCGCCATCTTCATGGGCATGCTCAACGACCAGAAGCAGCGCACCAACGGCATCGGCGCGGATCTGGTTGTGCGTCCTTCCAACACCAGCTTCATGAACGGCGTCAGCGGCGCTCCCATGCCCTCCAGAATGGCCCAGGTCTTCCGTCGCATGCCTCACGTGGCCGTGGCCTCGCCGGTCATTACCAACTTCAACATGTCCAACGCGGTCGAGATTCTCTACGGCATCGATTATGAAAGCTACAATGCGCTGAAGCCCTTCACCTGGGTCGCCGGCGGGCCGTTCCAGGGACCTTACGACGTGATTGTGGACGACGTCTATGCGCGCGCCGGCCAGGGCCGCCGCCTGGGAGACACGATCACCATCCTCAACCATCCCTTCCGCATCTGCGGCATCGTCGAGAGCGGCAAGGGCGGTCGCAGGCTGGTGCCCATCGAGACGCTGGGCGAGTTGACCGGCTCCGACGGCAAGGCTTCCGTCATTTATCTGAAGAGCGACAATCCGGCCAACGAGGATGCCATCCGGCAGGAGATCGCCGCCACCCGCGGGCTTGAGAACTACAACGTGCAGACCATGGACGACCTGATCTCGCTCTATACGCCGTCCAAGTTCCCGGGCTTCGATCTGGCTTTGGACGTGGTCATCTCGATTGCCGTCATCGTGGGCTTTTTGGTGATCTTTCAGACCATGTACACGGCCGTGCTGGAGCGGACGCGGGAGATCGGCATTCTCAAGTCGATGGGCGCCTCCAAGCCAACCATCGTCGGCGTGGTGCTGCGCGAGTGCGCTGCGCTTGCCGTTGCCGGCGTGCTGGTGGGCATCGCGGCCACTTTCGGTGTGCGGGAACTGCTCAACGTGAGGTTTCCCGGCTTCAGCTTCGAGCTGACCGCGGGGTGGATGGCCAAAGGAGCGGCGATCGCTTTTCTGGGATCGTTGTGCGGCGCGCTCTATCCGGCCTGGATGGCGGCCCGGAAGGACCCTATCGACGCTCTGGCCTACGAATAGCGAGATAGCTTATTGAATTCACGCCCCTCAGGAAGAACGCCGCCAGCGCGGTATACTCGGTTCATCTCCCCCGAGGCGTTTTGCAGTCCTGCAGATTCAACCGTTGTTTGGGAGAGATTTGCCCGCAACGGCCCCCTCCTGGAGGTCAATCTATGCGGGGAAGCGGCCATTGACGAATTCGTCCAAACGCTGGTTTTACGCGATTTGGCTGCTCCTTATCGGCGGCTTCGCGCTTCTGCACGGCCTGCGCCTGGGCGCCGATTTTCCCAACAACACTCCGTGGTTCTCTGACTGGGCCAAGTACACCGATGAGGGCTGGTGGGGGAACGCGGCCATTCGCGCCCACCTCTTCGGCCACTGGTATCTGCCGGGGGACTTCAATCCGGCGCCGGCGGAGCCGGTCTGGCCGTTTCTGGAGTGGCTGCTCTTCTTCTTTACCGGGGTCACGGTCGAGGCCGCACGCGGGCTGGCCATCGCCTTCTTCTTTGCCAATCTGCTGTTGAGCTACCTGCTGCTCAGGGCGAGGGGGCCGCGCTGGATGGCGCTGCTGGCCGTCACGCTACTGGTCACCAGTCCCTTCCTTTATTGCTTTAGCCGGTTGGCGATTCTGGAGCCCATGCTCATCGCATTCGCGCTGGGAGCCTTGAACTTGGCTGTCCGGCTGCCCCGGTTGCGCCGCCCGGTGTGGGCCTCGGTCTCGATCGGCCTGCTCTTTACCCTGATGATGCTCACCAAGACCACCGCCGTTTTTCTCCTGCCGGCGCTGGGGTGGGCTCTGCTGCTGCCGCTCTGGCAAAACAGGAAGTTGGCCCTCCGCTGCGCCCTGGCCGCGGCAGGCGCCTTTGCCCTTTCCTTCGGCCTGTGGATGGCGCTGGTCGTCCGCTTTGGCCTGCTTCCCGACTACAAGTACCTCTTCTTTGTGAACAAGTACATCAAGCCGCCGGAGTTCTACTGGCCTCTGGTCAGCTTATGGTGGTCCTTCCACGGCGGACTGTGGGTGGACCAAATTCTTGTTCCAATGGCCGGCCTGGTGGTGGTGGGCGCGGCGGTTGCAGCCACGGTGCTCTCCCGGCGCAATGCTGTGGCGGATTCGTCCGTGGAGTGGAACGCGTGGGGACGCAAGCTGTTGCTGGACCCCGTCTTTGGCGCCTCCCTGTGGGCCGTCGCCGGCTATATCCTCTTCATGACCTACCAGAACCATCCCCAGCCGCGCTACTTTGCCGTGCTGGCCTTTTTCTGCTTCTTTGTGGTGGCGCAGGGTGCGGAGGCGCTCCTGGGTCAGATGGCGTTGCCGGGCCAGACGGCCCTGCCGCGCGTGCCCTGGACGCGCCGATTCGGATGGGCGGTGGTCGCGCTGGTCGCCGCGGCGGCGGGCATCAATGGCGCCAGAACCCTCAACTATGCGGCTCATCCGGAGTACACGTTTGTGAACGCGGCCGGGCAACTCACCCGCTATATCGATACCCACCCCAACGGCAAGCGGCTGCTGGTCTCCATCAGCGGCGACCAGATCACCCTGGTTACCCATCTGCCCACGCTGTGCGACGACTTCGGCACACAGGACCTGGCTCCCAAGCTTGCCGCCTATCAGCCCGGCTGGTACGCCGCCTGGAACGACATGGATCCCGGAACCCTCGAGGACCTGCATAACCACTTCGCAGTGGAACAGGTTGCCAGCTTCCGGGCCTTCGACGATCCGGATCGCAACCTTCTGGTGCTTTTCAAGCTGCACCCCCTGTCCGGCGGCCAGGTTCGCTCTCCCGCCGAGCAGAACCTGAAGCTCCCGCTCCCCGGCGACAAGATCGATATTCCAGTGGAGTAAGGCGGCGAAGCGGTACTGGTCATTTGGGGCCGGCCTTGCAGCCCAAGCGCGCGAAACTGCCTCAGCCCACTGCGCGGCCCCGCCCCAAAACGGTCCTTTCCGGTTCTGGAAGCCGGTTCAGGAACTCTGTGACTGCAATCACTCGACAGCGTTCCCAGCGGATGATACGCTTCGATTGGCTTTCCTGCGCTCTCCTGCGAGGTCCAAGTTTTCTGCGACCGTTCGCGATACGGATTCAAACCTAAGTCTGGGAGGACATGTGACTGTAGCGAATTGGGTGGAGTTTTTTCTGTTTGTGAGCGTGGCATCGCTCTTTGTGGCCTTTTTCTTTGCGCGCCAGGTCATCGGCGCCGATAGCGGGACTGCGGATATGCACAAGATCTCCGCTGCCATCAAGGAAGGCGCCGAGGCGTTTCTCAAGCGCCGGTACAAAACCGTGGCGGCCCTCCTGTGCCTGCTGCTTCCCGCATTTGCCCCCACACTCGCTTACGCCCAGACGGAACACGCAGGCGGCGGAGGCGAAGCCAACCTGGTGCTGCCGGATTTGTCGACCGTGAATTTTTTCGGCATGAACGGACATGCCCTTCTGATGATCGGATTGCTCTTCTGCGTCGGCGGAGGGTTGTTCGGCCTGGCGATCTACGTGCAACTGAAGAACCTGCCGGTTCATCGCTCCATGCGCGAGATCTCCGAACTGATCTATGAGACCTGCAAAACCTATCTGGTCACGCAGGGCAAGTTCATTCTTCTGCTCTGGGCTTTCATCGCGGTCATTATCTCGCTGTACTTCGGCTGGCTGGCACCGGTGCCGAATAAACCGATCTGGGTTACGCTGCCCATCATCCTGCTGTTTTCGCTCGTCGGCATCGCGGGCAGTTACGGGGTGGCGTGGTTCGGAATTCGCGTCAACACATTTGCCAACTCGCGCACGGCATTCGCGGGATTGCGCGGCAAACCGTATCCATGCTTTGCGATTCCGCTCAAGGCCGGTATGAGCATCGGCATGCTGCTGATCTCGGTTGAGCTGCTTATCATGCTGTTCATTCTTTTATTCGTCCCGCGCGATTATGCCGGCCCATGCTTCATCGGCTTCGCCATTGGTGAATCGCTTGGCGCCGCGGCCCTGCGTATTGCCGGCGGCATTTTCACCAAGATCGCCGACATCGGCTCCGACCTCATGAAGATCGTCTTCAAGATCAAGGAAGACGACGCGCGCAACCCGGGTGTCATCGCGGACTGTACGGGCGACAACGCGGGCGACTCCGTCGGCCCCAGCGCCGACGGCTTTGAAACCTACGGCGTCACCGGCGTGGCCTTGATCACGTTCATCTTGCTGGCTGTCAAGAGTCCCACCACGCAGGCGCAACTGCTGGTGTGGATCTTCGTCATGCGCGTGGCCATGCTCCTCTCCAGCTCCGGTGCGTACTTCCTCAATGGCGCAATCGCTCGCATGAAATACGCAAACTCCGACGAAATGGACTTTGAGGCGCCTTTGACCTCGCTGGTTTGGATCACCTCCATCGTTTCCATCATCCTCACCTACATCGTCACCTACCTCATGATCCCCACTCTCGGTGACGGAACGCTCTGGTGGAAGCTGGCTTCCATCATCTCCTGCGGAACCCTGGCGGGCGCGCTCATCCCCGAGCTGGTCAAGGTTTTCACTTCAACCAACTCGGCCCACGTCAAAGAAGTCGTCAAATCGGCGCAGGAAGGCGGAGCTTCCCTGGGAATATTGTCGGGCTTTGTGGCCGGCAACATGTCGGCCTACTGGCTGGGACTTAGCATGGTCGCGCTCATGGCATTGGGCTATTACTTCAGTACGGGCCTGTCCATGGCTGACCTGATGCTCGCTCCGGCCGTCTTCGCGTTTGGCCTCGTCGCCTTCGGCTTCCTGGGCATGGGTCCGGTCACGATTGCCGTGGATTCCTACGGGCCGGTTACCGACAATGCTCAATCGGTCTTCGAGTTGTCGCTGATCGAAAATGTCCCCGGCATCGAAGCTGAGTTGAAGAAGGACTACAACTTCGACGTGAAGTTCGAACGCGCAAAATACCTGCTGGAGGCCAATGATGGAGCCGGCAATACATTCAAGGCTACAGCAAAGCCGGTGCTGATCGGCACCGCCGTGGTGGGCGCAACCACCATGACCTTCTCGATCATCATGGCCCTGACCCACGGACTGACCATTAACGTAGAGAACCTCTCTCTGCTGCACGCGCCCTTCATGCTCGGGTTGATCTGCGGTGGGGCAGTGATCTACTGGTTCACGGGCGCTTCCACGCAGGCGGTCACCACCGGCGCGTACCGCGCGGTCGAGTTCATCAAGCGCAACATCCACCTGGAAGGCGCGGAGAAGGCATCGGTCAACGACAGCAAGAAGGTGGTCGAAATCTGCACCAAGTACGCGCAGAAGGGAATGTTCAACATCTTCCTCGCTGTCTTCTTCGCTACCCTTGCGTTCGCGTTCATGGAGCCGTTCTTATTTGTCGGCTATCTGTTCTCGATTGCGATCTTCGGCCTCTACCAGGCCATCTTCATGGCCAATGCCGGCGCCGCATGGGACAATGCGAAAAAGATCGTAGAGGTCATCTTGAAACAGAAAGGGACGCCTTTGCACGACGCAACCGTAATCGGAGACACCGTCGGCGATCCGTTCAAGGACACCTCATCGGTGGCCATGAACCCGATTATCAAGTTCACCACCTTGTTCGGATTGCTTGCTGTCGAGCTTGCGGTGACGCTCACTGCCGAAAACCCGCTGCTCACACACGTGCTGGCAGTCGCATTCTTCCTGGTGTCGGTGTTCTTCGTGCGGAAATCGTTCTATGGAATGAGGATTGAGTCCAAGGAAAGCAATTGATTCCTGTCTTCGAAATCATGGAAAACGTCGCCTGGAAATAGACGGCGTTTTCTTGTGCTCTATACGGTGGCATCCGCTCATCAAGCTGCTGTGCACCGTCACCTTCGTCATGGCGCCTTTGTTCCTCTAGCCCCAAGCCCGGCCCTCCCCCGCCGCTCCGGCGGGGATGGCATGATTGATAACCCGCTCCCCTGACTGGCGGACTACCACAACCAAAGCGGCCCCGCGCAATCCTGCGTGGGGCCGCATTTTTTTGCGCCGGCCAGACAAGGCCGGTTTGGTGTTATGATGGCTGGCGCCATCAAGAAGCTTATGTTGCTCAATCTTTACCGGGATATTGCGCGGAAATCCGCGCGAGAGAGGATGGAAATCATGCGTGTTCATGTTTGTGTTGGAATAGCGTTGTCAATCGCCGCGCTGGCGCTTTCAGCGCCTGGCGCCGCTCAGAGGTTTCGGGAACCCACCAAGGAAGAGCTGCAGATGACCTCCGACCCCAAGGCTCCGGGCGCCCCGGCGGTCTTTCTCTATTTTGAGCAGACGGCCGACAACCGCAACCACTACGAGAGCCGTTACGCGCGCATCAAGGTGCTCACCGAGCTGGGCAAGGAGTGGGCCACCGTCGAGGTTCCCTACGTTAAAGGGTATTCCGCCACGCCCATCATCGAGGGCCGCACCATCCATTCCGACGGCACGGTGATTCCGCTTAACGGTAAGGCCGAAGACCTGCTGGTCTTCAAGAACTATAGGAACCACGTGAACGCCGCGGTCTTCAACCTGCCCAGCGTCGAGGTGGGCAGCATTCTGGAGTACAAGTGGAGCATACCCTTGACCGGCGGGAAAGTTAGCGGCGTTTTATCGGAAGATGAGGATGTCATTTCTGGTATGCTGGCCGGCTCGGTTCCCGAATGGGATGTGCAACAGCCGATCTACGTCCACAAGGCGCACTTCTATTGGAACCCTTTCTCTGAATTGGAGTCGAACGTTCTTGGGAGCCAGATCGATTACACCGTCGATGGGGAACTGGCGCACTATCTGCTTTTCACCCAGCGCCTGCCCGCCGGATTCACGACCACCCGGAGTCCCAAGGGCGATTTCACACTGGACATCCAGGATGTGCCCGCCTTCGTTCGCGAGGCCAACTCTCCTCCGGAGGCCTCCGTGCGTTACCAGGTGCGCTTCTATTACACGCCCTACAACTCCGCAACTGTTTACTGGGAGAACGAGATCCAGCGTTGGTCGAAACGGTTGAATGACTTTGCCGCCCAGAGTCCGGCGATCAAGGACGCGGCCAGTCAGATTACAACCGGCGCCGCTACCGCCGAGGACAAGGCCCGCAAGCTCTACGATGCCGTGCAGGCCCTGGAAAACACTGACTTCACGCGCGCCAAATCCGAGGCCGAGCGCCAGCAACTGCATTTGAGGAAGGAGCTGAAAAACGCTCAGGACGTGTGGAGCGAGAAGGGCGGCTCGGGCAACGACCTGGCCGCCCTCTACCTGGCGCTGGCTCGCGCGGCCGGACTGGCTGCCGATGGCGTGCAGGTGGCCGATCGCAATAAGCGTATCTTCGACGTCAACCTGCTCTCGCTCCGTCAGCTCGACTCGCTTCTTGTGGTGCTGCACATCGACGGAAAGGACATCTATCTCGATCCCGGCCAAAAGCTCTGCCCCTTCGGCCAGTTGCACTGGACGCATACGCTGGCGGGCGGAATTGCGCAGAACGCCAAGATACCGGTCTATACGCCCTCCAACGCCACCAAGGACGCCATTACCGCCCGCGCCGCCGATGTGACCCTGGACGCGCAAGGCGGGGTTACCGGGAGGATCAAATTAATGATGAACGGCCCCGCGGCGCTCCATTGGCGCCAGCTTAACCTCACCTCCGACCTCGACGAGGTCAAAAAGCAGTTCAACGAATCCCTGCGCCCGCTTTTGCCGCAAGGGGTCTCGGGGGAGGTGGCTGTATTCCAGGGATTGGACACCTCGGCCGAATATATCGGAGCAGTGGTGAGAATCTCCGGCCAGTTGGGCAATTCTACCGGCAAGCGTCTGTTGGTTCCCGCATTCTTCCTTTCTACCGGCGCCCACATGCAGTTCGTGAGCGAGGAGAAACGGGAAGCCGCTGTCGATCTGCACTATGCCGAGCAGGTCATCGACGATGTGGTCTACCACCTGCCCGCAGGATTCACCATAGAAAGCGCTCCGGAGCCGGTTCAACTGCCCTGGCCGGATCACGCCACCCTGGTGGTCAAGACCTCGCCTGGTACCGGAACCATCGACATCCGGCACACCTTCGCCTCGTTCTTCCCCCTGATCGAGCCCAAGGACTACCCGGCCCTGCGCGACTACTACCAGAAGATCGCCACCAACGATCAGCAGCAACTGGTGCTGGTCCAGGCAGCGGGCGCGGGGGCAAACTGAGTCGATTCGGCAAGGCAGTGCTGCTCCAAGGTGCTTTACATGAACATTGGCGCAGGCTCTGAGGGTGAGTTATATGAGTATTCCTGTTTGGTTGCGGGTATCGATAGCCGCAGCGGCGCTGGCGCTGCCGCTGGCGGGCGTGGCTCAGAAGTTTCAGGAGCCGACCAAAGAAGAGCTGCAGATGACCTCGGACCCCAAGGCTCCGGGCGTCCCGGCGGTTTTTCTCTATCTTGAGGAGACGACCGACAACCACAACCACTACGAGAGTCGTTACGCGCGCATCAAGGTGCTTACGGAGAAAGGCAAGGAGTGGGCCACGGTGGAGGTTCCTCATTTTGCCGTACTCAACGGAACTCCAATCATTGCGGGCCGCACGATTCACTCCGATGGAACGGTTATCCCCCTCGTTGGAAAGGCCGCGGACCTTCTGGTCGTCAAGAACGACAAGAACAACGTCAAGAAGGCGGTCTTCAATCTGCCCAGCGTGGAGGTGGGCAGCGTTCTGGAATACCGCTGGACCGTGCCCATGACGGGGACCAGATTCCAAGACGAGGGAGATGTGTCAGGGGGTTTCTTTGCTGGCGCGCTGGCCGGCCAAATTCCTGAATGGGAGGTTCAGCAGGAAATCTTTGTCCACAAGGCCCACTTTTACTTCAATCCTTACTCAGAACTGATGACTGGCGGTTTGTTTGAGGCCAGGGCCGGAACCGGCTTTCTTTATACGCAGCGCCTCCCGTCCGGAAATCAAGTTATAGAAAGCCAGCAGGGCGACTTTACGTTAGACATCCAGGATGTGCCCGCGATCTATCATGAGGCGGATGCTCCCCCCCTCGACAATCTCAGGTACAAGGTGATGTTTTACTGGTCGCGCTTCCGTACCGCGCCGCTTTACTGGGACAACGAGGGCCAGCGCTGGTCGAAGGATCTGGACCACTTTGCCAGCCAGTCTCAGGCCATCCGGGACGCGGCCAGTCAGATCACGGTGGGAGCCGATACCCCCGAAGCCAAGGCCCGCAAACTCTACGATGCCGTGCAGGCCCTGGAAAACACCAACTTCACGCGCACCAAATCCGAGGCCGAGCGCGAGCAACTGCATCTGAAGAAGGATCTGAAGAAGGCTCAGGACGTTTGGAGCGAGAAGAGCGGCTCAAGCAACGACATTGCCGCTCTCTACCTGGCGCTGGCCAGGGCCGCGGGTCTTCAGGCCGACGGCATGCAGGTGGCCGATCGCAGCAAGCGCATCTTCGATCCCAACTATCTTTCCCTCGACCAGCTCGATGCGCTCCTGGTGGTGCTGCGCATCGATGGCAAGGACATCTACCTCGATCCCGGCGAGAAGCTCTGCCCCTTCGGCCAGTTGCACTGGTCGCACATGCTGGCTGGCGGAATGGAAGAAACTGCCAAGGAGCCGGTCTACACGCCTCTCAATCTCACCAAGGACGCCATCACCGCCCGCAACGCCGATCTGACCGTCAACGCCTCGGGCGAGATAACCGGCGCCGTGAAAATCGTGATGAACGGCCCCGCGGCGCTCCATTGGCGCCAGCTTAACCTCACCTCCGACCCGGAAGAGGTCAAGAAGCAGTTCAACGAGTCCCTGCACGAGCTCCTGCCACAGGGAATTACCGGCGAGGTGGATCGCTTCGTGGGGCTCGAGTCCGCGGCCGCCAATCTCGCCGTAGTGTTCAAGGTCTCCGGCCAGTTGGGCACTTCCACAGGCAGGCGCCTGCTGCTGCCTGGCTTCTTCTTTTCCACCGGAGCTCATCCGCAATTCGTAGCCGAGGAGAAGCGGGAAGCCGCTGTCGATCTGCACTATGCCGAGCAGGTGATTGACGACGCGGTCTATCACCTGCCCGCCGGCTACACGGTCGAGAGCGCCCCGCAGCCCTCGCAACTGCCCTGGCCGGACCATGCCACCCTCATTGTCAAGACAGGGTCCGCCTCCGGCGTCATCGAGATCCGGCACACATTCGCCCGCTTCTTCGTACTGCTGGATCCCAAGGACTACCCGGCGCTGCGCGACTACTACCAGAAGATCGCCACCAACGACCAGCAGCAACTCGTGCTCGTCCAGGCAGCAGGCGCAGGGGCAAACTGAGGAGCGTGAATTCTTCGCCGGCAGCAACGCGGTTTTGCATCCGGACAGGCGGCTCTCTCTTCACCGGGAGGGCCGCTTGCATTGGGACTTCGGGCTGCGCGTTACTTTGGTCCTATTCCCTTTAGTAATATAACTTCTCTATAACTAAACCGCATTTTTCGCTTGGTGTCCGCCAAAACGCAGGGCTATGCTCCTTTCACCCCCGTTTCACCGGGGGGGCCACTTCCTCCAAATTGGCGAAGATTCAGAGGCAGTCTTTCCCCCAGTTCATCCTGAGTTCTCGCACTCACCCACCCCCATAAAGAAGACCAATGGAGGTCATGTATGAAGAACCTGTCTTTCGATCGTTTGCCGTTTGCTGCCATGCTCGTACTAGCCACATCGGCTTCTCTATGGTCGCAAGCCTGCCCATCCACCGACATCGGGCCTCAGTTCTTTCCGGCGGTTGTCCTGAATGCCGAGCATCCAAACGCGCCGTACTATTGCGCAGCAGCTAATGGTGCCCCGGTGCCAATCCCGGTCACCTTCCACAACCCGGGACCTTCGAGTGTAGTAGTTATTGGTATTAACCCCACCATGCAGACCTGCTCATTGGCCCTGGCAGACAAGCCCGTATCAGAGCCATCGGCGGCGGATATTGGAAAGGCCCTAGGTGTAACTATCCCTGGTGCTTCATCTGTTACCGGTGCTGGGAGTGGGTCTGACATTTCAAGTGCGCAGAAGAGTACGGCTGACAACTTGGCGTTGCAGTTGGGCGCTAACAAAAAGCCACAAAAAAATCCTAAAGAATCATCTTCGGCTTATGCATTAAAGTTGCAACAGGTAGATAAACAAATGATTGACCTTCAGACAAACGCTCAAGAAGTTCAATCGTGCTTAAGTGCCTTTCAGAGTGGTCACCAGAAGGTCGCTGATTTGCAACTTGCTGCGGATAAGTTCAAAACTCTCGTCGACAATAGCATCAACAATGCCAGCGCACGAGTGGACACCTACAATGCTTTGATACACAAAATAGAAACTGCCTCAGCTGCTGACTGGACCGGTATACGCAATGAGGCAAATCAGCTTGAACGAATAGCAGTTAGTACGCCGACGCTGAAGGACAATACTTTGGCAAAGGATGCAGTTTCCCCAGATGAGGAGAAAGTCTTGAGGCAACTACAAAACAAGAGCTACAGCGACGTAGCTACCGGATTGGCGGTTGCGGCCGTTGATCTCCTCAAGGATCCCTCGTCCCAGCCCGGCGAAGTTTGCAAGACCGACGCACAAAAGACATTTGCGGATGACCAGCAGTTTCTGACAAGCTTATTCTCCGACGTAGGAGGAAAATCGTCGCTTGAAAGCAACTGGAAGAGCCGGTTAACCAGTATGTCTACACTCGCGACCACGCTGAATAGCGCGGAGGACAAACTCGTGGAGCTGTTGAGTAAACCAGAGGCATTCGAAATTGTCCAGGTTATTTCTCCATCCGACAGAATCCAGAATACAGAAACGGTGTCCCTCACGTGCACCTCGCAGGCTAGTCTGTTAATGAAAGTCAATGTAAATGGAGATCAGGACTCAGGTAAAGGAACTCCCACGAAAGGCGCAGATGATTCGGGCACTGCAACAAAACCGGCCAATTCTAAATCCACGACCACCAAGTTTAACTTGCAATTTGGCCAGGGCCAGCGTGTCTATATATCTGGGGGATTTGCGGTGGTGCCGCTAGATACACACGTCTACAGCACCAGTGCCGCCCCAGGCGCTCCGACCACTCCTGCGACCTACGTGATTGTAGATACAAGTGACAGCAGCACACGGATCCTGCCAATGGCACTTGTTCATGTCCGCATGTTCGACGTGTATCTCCATAATAGATATTGGGCCAACAGCTTTATCCCCAACTATCTCAGCCTTGGTTTAACAGCGAAATCCGACGCGAATAAGGGAACCTCACCGGAATATCTGTTTGGGCCCTCGTTCGCAAGTATAGGTCACAACCTTTTCTTGACAGTAGGTGCTTATGCCGGGGAGGTGGAGCGCCTGGGAGACGGGTTAACCGTCGGCAGCACAACTACGTTGGCAGCGGCTAATTTGCCAATTACGCAGCAGTATCACTGGAAGGTCGGTTTCGCGCTTAGCTACAAGATCAAGTGAGAGATCCGATCTCTTTTGTGTCGCGTGCCGTAATTGTGGTGAATTCGGCTAATGCTCTGCGTTGCCATCCCTTCCCATCGAAGTTGGCTGGCTCCAGCCAGGCTTCGAAGGCTCGTTTGCGGGCCGGCCACTCGTGGTCCAGCATCGAGAACCAGGCGGTGTCGCGGCTCCGGCCTTTGACCACCATGTGCTGGCGGAAGATGCCCTCGAAGGTGAATCCCAGGCGCAGGGCGGCGCGGCGGCTGGCCTGGTTCTCCGCGTTGCATTTCCACTCATAGCGGCGGTAGCCGAGGTGCTCGAAGACGTGGCCGGCCATCAGGAACATGGCCTCGGTGGCGGCGGTGGTGCGCTGCAAGGACGGCGCCAGCAGGATGTTGCCCACCTCGATGACTCCATGCGCCGGCTCCATGCGCATGTAGCTGGCCCAACCGGCTGCTCCGTTACCCCACGGACGAAGACTTGTCCGTGGGGATCCCGGCAACCCAGTCGCTTCCGGCACAATGGCCAGAAAGACAGCGCTGGTTGCGGCCTGCTTCTTCTCGATGGCACGGCGCAGATCGGCCTCGGTCGAGAATGGGCCGTCGAACAGCCAGGTCCAAAGCTCATCATGGCCGCACAAGGCCCGCCACAGGGCCGCAGTGTGGCGTTCGGCGTCGAGCGGTTCCAGGGTGACGTAGAGGCCGCGGAGGGTCACGGGGCCGGGTCGCGAGACGTGCTTCCAGTCGAGGGTTGATGGGGTGGGTGCGGTCACAGACCCAGCCTATCAGCCACCCGTGGTTCCCGCGCCAACCAGGTTTCCGCAGGCGAGAGAGCGGTTCTCCAACTCGCGTGCTCTTGCCGCCAGAGTGCAAGGTGGTTCGCCTCGGCGAGCCGCTCGACGGTTGTGGTTTCGGTGTAGAGCAGTTGCAGAACCGCTCGAGCCCCAATCTCCACAATCCCCACAGCCACACCCCCAATCTGCACCGTTTCTGCGCCTTGTACCCGGCCCCGGCGAGGACTAGGCTGATTGTAAGGACAGGCAAGAGTCAGGCTGCCCTGAATCTGGGGCAAAATCGGCGTCATGTCCGCGCCGCGCTTGGGGCTTTTGAGCTTTCCACAGGCAATTGCCCGTGTTTAGAAACCAGATACGGGGAATTGTTAGAAAACACAAGATATTGTGGTTTTTTGTTGACAGGCACCACAGAGAGCGGTACTTTTTCATCTGCGGCTGTAAACAGATTGTAACCAAACCCGGCGCCGAGAGCCGCCGGGGAGTCGCTGAGAGAAGAGAACTCGCGGTCTTTCCAAGTCCCCCGATTCCCGTTCTTTGTCAGAGATTTGCATTGCCCCCTCCCAGGCTGAGTCGCGCCTGGCCGTGCCAGAGCATTAGCCGTTTCTTGCCGATGAAGGAGATTTCATGAACGAGGCCCAGCTTCAGACTTCCACCACCGCCCTCCAGACTCCCTACACCCAGGGGGGGCTGATCTTTACGCGCCGCTTTTCCACTGAAGGCGTCTCCCCTTACGACCAGCTCCAGTGGGAACGGCGCACTGCGTCCATTACCGATGCCAAGGGCAACACGATCTTTGAGCAAAAGGACGTGGAAGTGCCGGTGGACTGGTCCATGACGGCCACCAATATTGTGGCCTCGAAGTACCTGCACGGGCAGTTGGACACGACGGAGCGGGAGACCGGGGTGCGGCAACTGGTGGGGCGGGTGGTGGAAACCATCCGCGACTGGGGCCTGGCCGGCGGCTACTTTGCCACCCCCGAGGATGCGGATATCTTCCACGACGAGCTGGCGAACATGCTGCTGACCCAGAAGGCCGCCTTCAACTCGCCGGTCTGGTTCAACGTGGGCTGCGACCGCCTGGAGCCGGATGCTGAAGGGCAGAACTGGCACTGGGATCCGATGACCGGTGGGGTGCGCTACGGAGCCACCGGCTACCACAACCCGCAGTGCTCGGCCTGCTTCATCAACGCCGTCCAGGATTCCATGGAAGGCATCATGGACCTGGCCAGGACTGAGGCCTTGCTGTTCAAGTACGGTTCGGGCACGGGCACCAATTTCAGTTCCTTGCGATCCAGCAGGGAGAGTGTAACCGGAGGAGGCACTGCCAGCGGTCCGCTCAGCTTCATGCGCGGCTTCGACGCCTTTGCCGGGGTCATCAAGTCCGGCGGCAAGACCCGCCGCGCCGCCAAGATGGCGATTTTGAATGTGGATCACCCCGACATCCTGGATTTCATCGATTGCAAGGCCAGGGAAGAGGCCAAGGCCTTCACGCTGATCAAGGCCGGCTACGACGGCTCGGGGCCGGATTCGGAAGCCTACTCGTCCATCTTCTTCCAGAACGCCAACAACTCCGTGCGCGTCAGCGACGAGTTCATGCGCGCCTATGAGAGCGACGGCGAATTCACCACTTATACGGTGAAGGGCCATGAGCCGGTGGCGGCCTACAAGGCGCGCGAGATCATGCGCAAGATCGCCCTGGCCACCTGGCAGTGCGGCGACCCCGGAATGCAATTCGACACCACCATCAACCGCTGGCACACATGCAAGAACACGGCGCGCATCAACGCCTCGAATCCCTGCTCGGAGTACATGTTTCTTGACAACTCGGCCTGCAACTTGGCCAGCCTCAACCTGATGAAGTTCGTTACTCCGGCGGGCAGCTTCGACATTTCCTCCTACCGGCACTCCATTTCGGTGATCATCACGGCCATGGAGATCCTGGTGGACAACTCCGGCTACCCCACCGAATCCATCGCCCGCAACTCCCACGATTACCGGCCCCTGGGGCTGGGTTACGCCAACCTGGGCGCGCTGCTGATGGCCTTCGGCCTGCCCTACGATTCGGCTGCCGGCCGCGACCTGGCCGCCAGCTTTACGGCCATCATGTGCGGCCAGGCCTATCTGCAATCGGCCATTGTGGCGGCCAATTGCCGGCCGGTGGCCTCGGCCACCCCGCTCACCGCCTCCATCGATCGCCAGGGCGGCGCATGCCCCGGTTTTTACGTCAACCGCGAGCCGTTTCTCGATGTGATCCGGATGCACCGCGCCGAGGTCAACGAGATCGGCAAATCGCGTTTGAGCGGCGAGCCCTTCAGCGTCCCGCAGTTGGACGCCCTCATCGACGCCAGCCGCGAGTGCTGGGACATGGCCTTGCTCTATGGCGAGCGTCACGGCTACCGCAACTCGCAAACCACGGTTCTGGCCCCCACCGGCACCATCGGCTTCATGATGGACTGCGACACCACCGGCATCGAGCCCGACCTGGCCCTGGTCAAGTACAAGAAGCTGGTGGGCGGCGGCATGATCAAGATCGTCAACAACACCGTCCCTGCCGCGCTCTTCAAGCTCGGTTACGACGACGACCAGGTGAACGCCATCGTCAGCTACATTGACGCCACCGGAACCATCGAGGGCGCGCCGGGCGTCAAGCCGGAGCACCTCGCGGTCTTCGATTGCAGCTTCAAGCCGGCCAAGGGCACCCGCTCCATCCATTACATGGGACACATCAAGATGATGGCCGCGGCGCAGCCGTTCCTTTCCGGCGCCATCTCCAAGACCGTGAACCTGCCCCAGGAAGCCACTGTCGAAGACGTAGCCGAGGCCTACGCCGAGAGCTGGCGGCGGGGCATCAAGGCCGTGGCCATCTACCGCGACGGCTCCAAGGGCACTCAGCCCCTGAATACCAGCATGGACGCCAGGCGGGAGCCCTCGGCTCTGGACGCCGCAGGCAGCCGCGTGCTGGCCCAGCTGGCCGCCGCCCAGCCTCCCGCCGAGGCTGATGTGAAGGCCCTGGAAGCCAGGCCCGGCGAAAAGCTGGAGGTCACCGCAAGGCAGGTGATCGCCGCGGCCGCCTCCTTCCAGAATGCCTTACAGGAGATCGCCAAAGCTGCCGCCGTGCCGGTGCTCCAGCCTTCGGCCGCCCTCGACTCTGCCCACGAGGCCGCCCAGACCGCCGCGCAAGACCCGAATGGGCCGCCTCGCGCCGTCCGCCACCGGCTGCCAGAGGAGCGCGCCTCCATCACCCACAAGTTCTCCATCGCCGGCCATGAGGGCTACATCACCGTGGGCCTCTATCCCACCGGCCAGCCAGGCGAAATCTTCATCAAGATGGCCAAGGAGGGCTCCACCGTCTCCGGCCTCATGGATTCCTTTGCCACCGCGATCTCCATCGCCCTGCAGCACGGCGTGCCGCTCAAGGTGCTGTGCGAGAAGTTCGCCCACACCCGTTTTGAACCCTCCGGCTGGACCGGCAACGAGCAGATCGGCTACGCCAAGAGCCTCATGGACTACATCTTCCGCTGGCTCAGTCTGCGCTTCCTCTCCGGCGAGCAATTGACGCTGTTTGCCGGCCTCGCTCCGCAGGCGCCGCAACTGCCTGCCTCGCCCAGCATGATTCCGGAGAGCGAAGCGGAGGAGGATGACGCCATCGCGCAAGGTCAACTGGCCAGGTTAGCCGAGGAGGTCGCCAAGCGGCTGAACCAGGTGAGTGGATCGACCGGCGGCGAAAAGAACTCCGATTATGCCGCTAAAGGATCGACAGTAGGCGCTTTTGGAGAACCTGCCGCTCGTGGATCATCTGGCGTCCACCACGCCTCCGACGCCATGCGCGAAATGTACGATATGGGCGACGCGCCCAGTTGCGGCACCTGCGGCGCCATCATGGTCCGCAACGGCTCCTGCTACCGCTGCATGAGCTGCGGCTCAACCAGCGGCTGCAGCTAAAGCATCGTGAGCCTCACAAAGAAGAGCGCCGCAGCCCAGTGGGCTGCGGCGCTCAGTTTTTTGCGCGCTCCAGTGCGCGCCTATTCAATGGAGATTGCCCCAGGGCCTCGTCCTCACTTGATCTCCAGTTGATCGATCTCGAACTGAAACTTGCCCGGCTCCATCACGTGAACGAAGCCCAGCCCGCTCAGGTCGCTGCCGTCGGTCTCGAACACCGAAAACGGGAATGTGTACTGCTTCCACTCCGGGCCCGCGGCAAACGGAACCATGGCCGGCATCTCGCCGGCACTCCCGGAGCGGCTTTCGGTTAGAACCACAAGCGTGTAAGTCTTTCCGTCGCCCTTGGCCCAGAAGCTGATGCTCTTCTTGTTGGAGAGGTTGACCGCCTGCATCGGCATCTGCCCCGGCGAGTAGAGCGCGCCCGCCCAACTGAAAGGCTGGCCCGCCGCCACGATCTCGCCGCTAACCTGCAAGGCTCCCTTGGTGTTGTCGGCTCCGGGCTCGACAACCTGCAGGGTGGCTGTGGACTTTCCGCCGCTCATCGAGTCCCCGGCGCCCATCCACGATCCGTAATTCGCCGCCACTTTCAAATCGTCGAAGTTGCTCACCATTCCCGACTCGGAACCTGCTGGAGGCGGCGGCAGCGCCGGACGCCCGGTTTCGCCGTGCGTGCCCGCCACAGTCAGGCGCACGGTGCTGGTCTTGTCGGAGCTGGGACCGGCCATCAGTTCGAAGACCCCAGGCTCCACCACGCGGTGCATATCGATGTTCAGAATCGACAGCATCTCCGGAGTCACGGTGAACTCAACCGTCTTCTTCTCTCCCGGCTTGAGAGTAATGCGTTCAAATCCCTTCAACTGCATCACCGGTTGCGTCACCGAGGCCACCTTCTGATGCACATAAAGCTGCGCCACCTCGTCTCCCTCTCGCTTGCCGGTGTTGGTCACGTCCACGTTCACCTTCGCCGTCCCGCCCGAGAGAATCTGCGCCGGTTCCACGCGCAGGTTATCGAAGCGGAAGGTGGTGTAACTCAACCCGTATCCGAACGCATACAGCGGCTGGCGCGTGCTGAACGCATAACTCCGGTTGTCCGACGGCTTGTGGTTGTAGAAGTCGGGCAGCGCGCCCACCGTGTGGGGAAAGGTGATGGGCAACTTTCCGCCGGGATTCACATCGCCGAAGATCACTTCTGCCGCGCCGGTTCCGCCTTCCTGGCCAAGATACCAGCCTTCAAGAATCGCCGGAACCTTCTCGGCTATATAGTTGATTGACAGCGGCCGCCCGTTGAGCAGCAGCACCACTGTCGGCGTTCCGGTTTCCACCACGGCTTTCACCAGGTCGTTCTGCGCGCCCAGCAGGTCGAGCGAATCGCGATCGCCGCGATGTTCTTCCGCATATGCCTCGCGGTTGGTGCTTTCGTTTTCGCCCACCACCAGGATGGCCACGTCGGCCTTGCGCGCCGTCTCCACCGCCGCCTGGATTGACGCCGTCTGCGTCTTGGGATCGATGAGTTCGACATTATTCGCCTCGGAGCCGAGATAGCCTTGAGGCGCGTTCGTTATCCTGCAGCCTTCCGAGTAAAGCACGGTGGCCTTGTTCCCTACCCGCGCGCGGATGCCGTCCAGGACGCTGACTCCCCGGCCGGGATCGCGGCTGTAGCCGCCCAGGTGCACGTCCGCGGCGTTGGGCCCGATCACTGCAATCGTCTTGAGCTTGCCCAGGTCCAGGGGCAGCAGGTCTTTCTCGTTCTTCAGCAGCACGATCGCCTTCCGCGCCGCCTCCAGCGCCAGCTTGCGGTGTTCTTCGCTGTTCGTAACGCGCTCCGCATACTCCGGGTCGACGTACGGGTTGTCGAAGAGTCCCAGCCGGAACTTGGCGGCCAATACCTGCGCAATCGCCTTGTCCACTTCGCTTTCCGGCACGATGCCCTGCTTCACCTGGTTCATAAGCGTGCGGTAGGCGGAGCCGTCGGACAAGTCGTAGTCCACGCCGGCCGCCAGCGCCAGGCGCGCCGCGTCCGCGGTGTTGTAGGCCACGCGATGCGTACTCGCCATCATCTGGATTCCGTAATCGTCGGAGATGATGTAGCCGTTGAAACCCCATTCCTGGCGCAGAACCTTGTCCAGCAGCCAGTGATTCATGTGCGAGGGCACGCCGTCGATCTCGTTATACGAGGCCATCACGCTGCCCGCATGCGCTTCCTGGACCGCGGCCTGGAAGGGAACCAGAAAATTCTCGCGGATGACTCGTTCGGAGTAGTTGCCCGGAGCCGTATTGGTGCCCCCCTCCGGCTGCCCGTGCACCGCAAAGTGCTTGGCGGTTGCCATTACGTGGTGGCGGCTGATGAGAAACGAATCGCCCTGCAAGCCTTCGATCGCCGCAACGCCCATACGCGAGACCAGGTAGGGATCTTCGCCATAGGTCTCCTCCGTCCGTCCCCAGCGCGGATCGCGCGCAAGATCCAGAACCGGAGTGAACACCTGGCCCACGCCGCGAGAGCCTGCCTCGTCCCCCGCCGCCGTAAACACCCGCTTCACCAGCGCCGGGTCCCAGGTGCTGGCCAGGCTCAGCGTCTCCGGGAAGCTGGTGCTGCCGTATTCCATCAATCCGTGCAGTGCTTCGCTGTAAAACAACGCCGGTATGCCCAACCGCGACTTCTCGTGCAGATACCGCTGCACGCCGTTGCGAAGAATCGCCATCTGGCGGGGAGTGACCTTCTGCTCCGCGCCCCACTCGCTCTGGATGACCTTCCGCGCCTGTTCGGTGGTGTAGGTTCCGGTCGGATCGATCACCTCGATCCGGTTCTCCCAGCCTGTGGCCAGCTGTTCCACCTTCTCTTCCAGCGTCATGCGCGGCAGCAGATCGGCCACCCGGTCTGCAATGGGAAGGCTGGCGTCCTTATACCTGGGCGCGGCGGCCTGCGCCGCGGGCTTTTCCTGGCCCTTGGCGGCCGGGGTGAACAGCATCAAACTCATCAGAACGGCGGAAACTGCGTACATACGGGCATTGCGCATTGGATTTGTCATTTTGGGTAGGGGGGCCTCAAGTCCTTTCTTGGTGGGCCGGGAATCATTCTACCTCCACTACGCACGCACTGTCAGGATGGTTCCCGTATTTGCCCGGTCCTCTCAAGAAGGTCTGTGGGCCGGAGACCCGTGCCGCTGGAGGAAAAGTTCAATGTGCGGGGTCGTCCGCCGCAGCCGGCGAAAGTGCCCCAGACTTCAACTGGCTCAAGTCGGTCAGAACGTTTTGCCAGCGAGCTGGATCTTTTTTGGTCTCGATCGGCGCCGAGGGATCGGAATAGAACTCGATGATGTTGTCGCGCAGTTGCGCCGATGTCAGATCGAAGTTCCGCGTGGAGAGCTTGGCAAGCAGGCTTGCGTAGGTTTCGTCAGTGAGCGAATATTCCGCTGCTTTGGTCCTGTTGCCGCTATCGAGATCGCAGTTGGGCAAGGTCAACGTGCCTGCGCGCACCTGTTCGAGAGAGGCGCGGTAACGATCGACGGTTATATCGATGCTCTTGATATACAGATCTTCAGTTTGCGGGGTTGGGTTATTGAAGCCCAGTCCCTTGAAGGGACCGATCTTCGGGATAAATCGCAGCAGCGTTGCCAGGATGTGTGTGCCCAGGCCCGGCTTTGCATAGGTCTTTCCCCATTCCTTCTCATAATCGGAGCGGGATAGACGATACAGAAACTTCCTTCTCGCAAAGTTCGGCGTTTCACGCATCAGGTCTTTCTTGTGCATCTCCAGCGCCACCTGGGTCATTTCCGGAATCAACCGGCTGACAGAAAAGCGATACGAACCCACCGCCAGTTCCTCGTGCGGGAGCGCGTCTTTCAACTGCAGCCCGTAAACAACTGGAAAGACCCGCTCCAGCAACGGCTTTGCGACCTTGAACCCGATGAAATCGTGGTACTGCTCCGGCGCATAACGATTCTTTGCGACCTGCAGGGTATCGAATCCAAACTCCGTTTTCAAATGCGCGGTTGTATCGTCGGCATAGCGAACGGATCCGCCATATTTCGCGCGCAGCTTTGGATAGTGGATTGCGACAGCCTGGTTGACTGCCGGGTGGCCGTTGATGTCCGCCGTGTAGTGAGACAGCGCACCCAACGCAAAAGCATACTCGTTGGCATCCTGGCTTTCACGCAGCAACTCGAGTACAAAGTCTCCGCTGCGCACGTAATGCACCAGGTTGCTGAACTCCTTGTCGCCGAACGGGTAGTAGCCCAGGTCCTGAATGACTGAGCCGCCATAGGCGTAGGCGTGCGCTTCCTTAAGCTGGTCTTCAGTAATACCCGGAAAGCGTTCGACCAGGAGCGGCCGAATTTCGGAAATCCATAATAGGTCTACAATTTCCTCGTGTGTCAGAACGGAGTACGCAAACGTGCTTCCGCTCGACATCAGCAGCACAAGAAGCAGTGCTGCGGTGCGGGCAAGAAGCAGACGCCGGCTCTTGGCCATCGAATTTGGTGATGCGGGAGCGTAGCGCATGGTTCAGATGTCACCGAGAAGCAGGAGGATGACAATAATCAAGAGAACCAGTCCCAAACCTCCGGTCGGATAATAGCCCCAGTTCCTGCTGTGCGGCCATCTGGGTAGGGCGCCGATGAGGGCAAGAATTAGGATCACGATCAAGATGGTTCCAAGCATGTTTACTCCTGACGTTTGTATGTTGTGCGGGCACCTGGCTCTGTCTGTGCCCGATGGAGGCATTGGAGCAAGTCTTTCACGTGGCGAGCCGGCCATCTGTGCAATTGAGTACAGCAATCGATGGATGCCCGGCCGTCGGCCTCAGTCGGGATCATGCCTTGATTTGCATGGCCACCCCTCCGGCTGCGATCATCGCTGCGAAGTTTTTTCTGGGGGACTCTTGGCATGAGAAGAACTGGACTTCTTGTTTTCGGCGCCGCGGCGGCATTGTCCGCAAGCCTTTTGGCTCAGGGATCAGGCTGGCCGCCGGCGCCTGGCCATCTCACACTGCCCGTCTGGCCCAGCATTGCGCCTGGGGCCCCGGCCAATCTGCCTGCGGAGGCCGACACCACCACCGCGAAAGACAACCTCATCGCCGGCCGCCCGCTCGTTCGCCTGGGCAACGTCTCCGTGCCGACAATGACTTTCTACGCGCCTCATGCGCCCGGTGGTCCCGCACCCGCTATCGCGCCTGCCGTTGTTGTGTTTCCGGGCGGCGGCTATAGGATTCTCGCCATCGATCTTGAAGGCACGGAGGTCTGCGACTGGCTTAACTCCGCCGGCATCGCCTGCATTCTGCTCAAATACCGCGTGCCGGACACGGGGCCGTACCCCAAGTCTCCGGCCGCCCTGCAGGATGCGCAGCGAGCCCTCGGCCTAGTGCGCGCCCACGCAGCCGAGTGGCGCATCGACCCCAGCCGCATCGGTGTTCTCGGCTTCTCGGCCGGAGCGCATCTGGCCGCCGCCCTCAGCACCCACTTCGACCAGCGCCTCTACGCGCCCGTCGATGTGGCCGACAAGCTCAGTTGCCGGCCTGACTTTGCCGTCATCGTCTATCCCGGCTACCTGGCTCTCGAAGACAAGAACTTCGCGCCCAACGCGGACATTCATCCCGCCGCGAACACGCCGCCCACCTTCATCGTGCAGGCCGAGGACGATCCCGTTCATGTCGAGAATGCGACCGTCTACTTCCTCCAACTCAAGAACGCCAAGGTTCCCGCCGAGCTGCATATCTACGCCCAGGGCGGACACGGCTACGGCCTGCGACGCACCCCGCTCCCGGTGACCGCCTGGCCCCAGAGCGTTGAAACTTGGCTGCGCACCATCAAGGTTTTGCCAACGCAATAGTAGGAAGCCGAAGGCGGCCTACTCCACCTTTGCGGGCGCAACCACATACACATACTCAAGCGGCTTTTTCCCCGTGTTCGCCACGTTATGCCGGGTCGTGGGCGGGATATAGATAAGCGCCGGAGCGGCGAATGATTGCCTCGCCTGGCCGTCGATCAGCGCCTCGCCTTCGCCGCGCAGGATCACCAGGGCTTCCTCGTTCTGGCCGGTGGTGTGCCAGCCGACCGTCGCGCCGGGTTGAAGGCGCACAAAGCCGCTGCGCATTCCGGCCGTTTGAGGAACCCCTTGCAGCAAAGGGCAGTCTCCTTGCGGGCATACGAGCGGCACCGTCAGAGGCTGCGGTTTTGCCTGCTGCGGGAAGAGGGGCGAAGCTGCCAACAGCAAGCCTGCCGCGACGAGGCTTTGCGGAAGCGGCGAAATTGGGCGCATGGTGTCCTCCGGTGCGGAGTTGCAGGTCTCTCCGCGCCCGCATACGAATTGAATAATATTCTGCCACATACTATTATAGAATTCGTGCTACGCAAATCCCCCCATTTCCCTGTACTTGTTGTCTCTGTACGCATCAACGCTTGTGGCTGTGCTTGTGTCCGCGCTCGTGAGGGTGCTCGATCGCGTGCGCGGGAACGGTCATCACTAGTTTTCCATGCTGCACGCCTTTGAGGCCGATCAGCAGATCCGCAAACTGGGCCACCTGGGCCGATTTGCCGTGCACGATCAGCACTTCCAGACAGGAGTCGTGGTCCAGGTGCGCATGGCTGGTCGAAACTACCAGTTCGTGGTGCGTGTGCTGCGCCTCGGTCAGTTTCTCTGTAATTCCATGGGCGTGGTGGTCGTAGATGAGCGTGACCGTGCCCACCACGGTCGCATCCGGGGCCGCGGTCTGCTCCGTCACCAGCCGGTCGCGGATCAAATCGCGAAAGGCCTCGGACCGGTTGGTATAGCCCCGCCGCCCAATCGAGCGGTCAAACCGCTTCAGCAACTCCGAATCCAGCGCAATCCCGATTCTGCTCAAGATCCCCATGCGCACCCTCGCCGCAACATCCCGTATTCATGTGAAGAATCAGAGTAGCGCGATTGTCCGAATCATGCTACTGCACTCAAGGACGGCGTGCAGAGTTTGGGGTGTGAGCGATCTCGTCTGAGTTTGGCCGCTTAGCCGGCTCAATTCAAAAACATCGTCCGATACAGCGTATCCCGCTGCACCGGCTTGAACCCCGCATCGCGAATGATCCTCCGCAGCTCTTCTTCCGTGGTGCAGTTCGACGTGCCCGCGGCCTTGACCACGTTCTCTTCCAGCATCACCGAGCCAACGTCGTTGCCTCCGAAGTACAGGCCTAACTCCAGCACCTTCAATCCCTGCGTCACCCAGCTTGCCTGCACATTTTCAATATTATCGAGATAGAGCCGCGAGATGGCCAGCACCTTCAGGTATTCAACCGAAGTCGCCTCTTCCCAGCCGTGTCCGCCGAGTGCCGTATTTTTCGGTTGAAAGCTCCAGGGGATGAAGGCCGTGAATCCGCCGGTCTCCTCCTGCAAGCGACGCACTACCTCGAAATGATTGATGCGCTGCTCATAACTCTCGCCCACGCCGAACATCATCGTCGCCGTGGTCCTCATGCCCAACTGGTGCGCGGTGCGATGGACGCTGACCCACTCCTCGGTGTTGCACTTGAGGCGGGCGACGCGCCGGCGCACCTCGTCGTCGAGAATTTCCGCGCCGCCGCCGGGGATGGAATCAAGGCCCGCCTCGCGCAACCGGACGATGGTCTCGCGCAGGCTCAGATCCGAATACCTGGCGATGGCCAGAATCTCCGACGCCGTCAAACAGTGCAGCCAGATTTGCGGGAAGCGCCGCTTGATGCCGCTGAAGAGCCGCTCGAACCAGTCGATCTTCAGATCGGGATGGATGCCGCCCTGCATCAGCACGCCTGTGCCGCCCATCTCGATGGTCTCGGCGATCTTCTCGCAGATCGTCTCGAAGTCGAGGATGTAGCCCTCCTCCGCGCGCGGCCCCTTCAGCGGCCGGTAGAAGGCGCAGAAGGTGCAGTACTCGGTGCAGAAGTTGGTGTAGTTGATATTGCGATCGATGATGTAGGTGACCACGCCCTCGGGGTGCAGGCGGCGGCGCACCGCGTCCGCCTCGAAGCCCAGGCCGATCAGGTCGGGGGAATTGAAATATTCGAGAGCCTGTTGGCGGGTCAGCGGCATAGCTTCGATTCTAGCAATTCGGTGATTGCGGGGCGAACGGATTGCCGGTTCGTTGTCTTCACCGCAGCAGGGCGGAAGCGGCCCACAGAATCGGAGCCTGCCCATGGAAGTCGCCTGTCCGGCGTGGCCGGGCCAGATAGTAGTCCAGATCGTTTAGCTTGCCGGTGCCCGCGCAAACCTGCGTCACGTCGCCATTCTGATCGATGTATCCGATTACGGAGAGCCACCCCTTGCGGGCCGCGGGTCCGTATTTCTTACCGTCCAACACGCCCAGTTTGACGCCGGTAATCATGGCAAAGGTGAACATGCCGGTGCTGGAGCTTTCTGGCCAGGCCTCCGGGTGGTCGATCAACTGACGCCACATCCCGTCCTTGCCCTGATACTTCAGAAGCGCGGCCATCATGCGCTTGTAGCCGGCCAGAATGCGCGTTCGCTGCGGGTGATCCTGAGGCAAATCACGCAGCATCTCCGCCATGCCCGCGGCGAACCAGCCGTTGCCGCGGCCCCAGAAAAACGGCGCGTCCTCGGCATGGTAGAAGAGGCCGTTGGGCTGTTGCAGCTTGTCCAGATAGGCAACCATCTCCTTGGCGTCGCGGTCGAGATACTTGCGGTCTCCGGTGGCGCGGTAGGCCTGGAGCTGCAACATGGTCAGCATGTACATATCGTCGACCCAGAAGCGCGTTTCCGCGGAAAGTCCATCGGGCAGCGGGTTCTCCCACTGGCGGTCCGCCCACCATACGCCCTCGGCCAGATATTTCGGGTCCGTAGTCTCAATGGCGAGCTCCAGCGGAATGACGCCGAAGATCGAGTCGTCCACATGACGCCGCTCCGGTCTCTGCTTGGCATCGGCGCCGCCCGGCATCAAAGGCTCAAACCTTTGAATCAGTTCCTTCTGCAGTGCCTCGTCTTTCGTCAGTTGCGCGAAATTCAGCGCTCCGTACCAGGTGGCGACCTCGGCGTAATGGATGGTGAATGTGTATTGATGCTGACTGGCCACGAAGCGATCGGCTACCTTCTTGCCCACTTCCTGGGGCGAAGCGTCTTTTGGCCAGTTCGTGAAATAGTCTTCGCCCTGCGCGAGCGCCGTCATGGTCGATGCAAGAACAAGTGCAGCCAAAAGCTGCGTGCAGTTGAAAAGTCTGCTTTGCTTCATACAGAGTCTCCTGCGTGTAGCAGGTGTTGTTTTACTGAGTGATTCTGCTGTGAATCTTCTTGTTTTGTTCCTTCGCGCCGATTCGGACGGCGACCGGAAAACCCAACCCGCGCTACTTCTTCGTCTTCGGGTTCGTCTCCCGGCCAGCCGACACCAGCGCCGGCGTCATCGGCTCGCCGCGCAGAATCTCCACTGCGGCCGGGGGCAGCGGTTTGTCGGCATAGGCCAGCAAGACGCTCACTTGCCAGATTTGTTTGTCGGTGAGTACCTGTTTGAAGGACGGCATGCCGGTCAGGCGGATGCCGTTGGCCACTTTCCAATACGTCTCGCTGGGCGGGTCGTCGCTGACTCCCACGGCGTCGTTGTTGTGATGTTTTTCCCACAGCGGGGGCGCATCGGGATACATGTGCGCTCCAAATACCGAAGGTTTGCCGTGCAAGCCATGGCAGGCGGCGCACTGGTCGCGATAGATCTGCGCGCCGGCGATCAGGTTGTCCTCATCGCGCAGGAGGGGGGGAGAGAGGGTGAGCAGTTCGCGGTCGATGCGGGCGCTGAGCGGAACACTGGTAATCAGGCGTTCATAAGGGAGCGGCGGGTCGGCGACGGCCACCGGCGCCTGGCCAAAATAGAGCCACGCCACCACGGCGACGGGCGCCAGAATCACTCCCAGGACAATTCCCAACAAAACTCGACCCATATTCTTGACGGCCTCCGTTGGTCTTCATCGTAGAGCATTTTCCGGCTCCCGGTGCGTATTAAATCCATTGCTTACGTTACAAAGGGGAAGAGAGAGAAGAATTGCTGGACAATGCCCGCCGGATTTGGCATTGTTTGGCTCATGCCCCAACGGCCCGCCGTAGCGGCCGCAGGCGGCCATTCCCCAACGCAGAAACAAGGAGACTCCCCCATTAAAGATCACTCGAAGATGAAACTGGGCCGCAAGGCCATCAAAACCGACACCCGAACCCTGGTGTTTGGCGACTACCTCACGCCCGCGCTGCCGCCCCCGCCCCCCACGGCCGATTGGACCAGGGGAATCGCCAACTGGGGCATGATGCTGAACGACACGCTGTGCGACTGCACCATCGCCGGCGTGGGCCACGCCGTGCAGGTGTGGACCGCCAACACCGGGACCGAGGTCACCGTCCCCCACTCGGCAATTCTCGCCGCCTATGAGTCCTGGGATGGTTACAATCCTGCAAACCCGGCGACCGACAACGGCGGCATTGAACTGGATGTCTTAACCGACTGGCGCCAGCAGGGTTTCGCCGGCAACGCCCTGTTGGCCTTTGCCGACCCCAAGCCCTCCAACCTGGTGCAGATTCACCAGTCCATCGCCCTGTTCGGCGGCGTCTATATCGGGCTGGCCCTGCCGCTCACAGCCCAAACCCAGGACGTGTGGGACGTGGTGCCCAACGGCGGCGCTAACGCCAGGAAGGGCAGTTGGGGCGGCCACTGCGTCTTCGTGCCCAAGTACGACCAGCACGGCTTCACCTGCATTACCTGGGGCCAGTTGAAAACCATGACGCTGGCCTTCTGGAAGAAGTACTGCGACGAGGCCCACACGCTGCTCGGCCAGGGCTGGCTCTCCGCCAAAGGCTCGCCCGCCGGCTTCAACCAGGCTCAGTTGCTGGCCGATTTGAAGGCCATCAAGTAGCGGAATTGGCGGCGAATCGACCGGGCGAGCGTCCAAACCAGTGCAGGTTCACCCACAAGGCCCCCAGGTGTTTTAATACCTAATGGGGGGAGCGCTGCCTTGAGTCGTGGTGTGCTTCCGTACTCCCGTGGAGGTAACCCTAATCCGATGTATTCTTTTCGCCGTCTTGCCCTTCTGCTGGCTCTGTGTCTGCCCGCCCTGCACGCCGTTCTTGCCCAGAGCTCGAGTTCGAGCGGCAATCCCGCATCCCCCACCCAGGGCCAGGAACAGGCGCAGCAGTCTGCCCCGGCTCAAGCCCAGCCGCAGATGAGCGTACAGGCCCGCATCAAGGCCCGCCGCGAACAGCGCCGCGTCGCGGCCATCCACGAAGCCTACGATCATCTCTACGATGCCTATTTCGGCGCGGGCTACATGCGCTTTACGCCCGGAACCACTCTGCAGCGCGTCAACGAGTATAACTGGAACGTCGGCCTCACGCGCTACTTCGATGAGCGCCTGGGTGTGACCCTCGACGGCCGCGGCTACTACGGCACTCCGTTCATTGGGCCAACGCAGGGCAATCCCCCTGCGGGCAGCGTGGGCCTTACAAAGCCGGCGATCAGCCAATATACCGTCCTGATTGGGCCCACTTACCACTTCTATCTGCAGCCCAGGTACTCCATCTCCGGCCGGGTGATGGGTGGGCTCGCACAGGGCAACTTCACCGGCGATACGAACGGCTACGGCACCCTCGGCGTCCTCTACCCGGATGGGCCTACTTACGCCTTCAGCGCCAGCATCATTGGCGAGTACAACCTGGCCCCGAACCTCGGCGTGCGGATTGCTCCGGAGTACTTACTCACCGGCTTCGGCTCCACCCAGCAGAACAACCTGGGCTTCACGATTGGAATTTTCTATCGCTTCGGCAAGCAGTAACGCCACTGACCACTGTTCACTGTCCACTGTCCACTGGCTTTATTGCAAAATTGGAATCCCAGCAATCCGCCGCTGCCACTCTGCAGGCCCGGTCTGGTGGACGCTCGTGCCTTTGGAATCGACCGCGACGGTCACCGGCATCTCGCGCACGTCGAACTCGTAAATCGCCTCCATTCCCAAATCGCCGAATGCCACCAGTCGCGAGCCGTGAATGGCCTTTGAAACCAGGTAGGCCGCGCCGCCCACCGCCATCAGGTAGACCGCGCCAAACTCGCGGATGGCGTCGATGGCCGCCGGACCGCGCTCGGCCTTGCCCACCATGCCCAGCAGGCCCGTCTCGGCCAGCATCGGTCGCGTGAACTTGTCCATGCGCGTGGCTGTCGTGGGTCCGGCCGGGCCCACCACCTCTTCGCGCACCGGGTCCACCGGCCCCACGTAGTAGATGAAGCGGCCGTTGAAGTCCACGGGCAGCTTTTCTCCCCGGCTCAGCATATTCGTCAATCTCTGGTGGGCGGCGTCGCGCCCCGTCAGCAGCTTGCCGGTCAGCAGCAGCACTTCTCCCGGCTTCCACGCGGCGGCCTCGGCGCGGGTCACGGTGTCCAGGTTCACCCGCCGCGCTGCCGATACGTCATAGGTCAGCTTCGGCCAGTCCTCCAGCCTCGGCGGATCGAGGTAGACCGGCCCCGAGCCGTCCAGCACAAAGTGGGCGTGGCGCGTGGCGGCGCAGTTGGGAATCATCGCCACCGGCAGGTTGGCGGCATGAGCCGGCGTGTCCAGCACCTTCACGTCCAGCACCGTGGTCAGCCCGCCCAGCCCCTGCGCGCCAATGCCCAGGCGGTTCACCTTGTCGTAAAGCTCGATGCGCAGTTCTTCAGCGCGATTTTTCGCTCCGCGCGCCATCAGCTCCTGAATGTCGATGGGGTCCATCAGCGACTGCTTGGCCAGCAGCATGGCCTTTTCCGCCGTGCCGCCGATGCCGATGCCCAGCAGCCCCGGCGGGCACCACCCCGCGCCCATGGTGGGCACGGTCTTCAGCACCCATTCCACCACCGAGTCGGTTGGGTTCAGCATGGCAAACTTGGCCTTCGCTTCCGACCCGCCGCCCTTGGCCGCCACCGTCACCTCGACCGTCGCGCCCTTCACCAGCTCCACGTTCACCACCGCCGGCGTGTTGTCCTTGGTGTTGATGCGTTTGCCCGCCGGATCGGCCTGGATGGAGGCGCGCAGCTTGTTGTCGGGATCGAGATAAGCCCGCCGCACGCCTTCGTCCACCATCTCCTGGAGATCGACCGAAGGGCTGCCACCCTCAGGGCCCGCGAAGAGCACGTCCATCCCCACCTTCACGAAGGCGTTCACGATGCCCGTGTCCTGGCAGATGGGCCTGTGCCCCTCGGCGCACATGCGGCTGTTGATGAGGATCTGCGCCATCGCGTCCTTCGCCGCCGGCGACTCCTCCCGCTCGTATGCCTTGGCTAGGCTACGAATGTAGTCCACCGGATGGTAATAGCTGATGTACTGCAACGCGCCCGCAACGCTGGCTACAAAATCTTCCTGCCGTATGACGGTCATGGGGAAAGCTCCTATATACAGTTTAAGGGCAGGTGGCCCGCTCATCAGCCCTGAAGAATCACCATAAGTCATGAGAAGCTGTACAAAAGAAGCTGTGCCCCGTTCATCGCGGCACTATCGCGATGAGCGGGCAGGTGGCTTGAGGTCAGATCGTGGCCGGACTATGATAACCCCATGCCGTACGGTCTGAAACGGTTCCAAAAAGCAGAAGCTCTCCACTTCATCACTTTCAGTTGCTTTCACCGTCTCCCTCTTCTCGAATCGTCGGACCCCAAGAACATAGTGGAGGCCGTACTGGAACGGACTCGTGCACGACATCAGGCGAGGGTCTACGCCTACGTCCTGATGCCCGAGCACGTCCATTTGCTCATCAACGAGCCACCATTGATCCTCGTGTCCCAGTTTCTCAAAGCAGTAAAGCAGATCACTTCGCGCAAACTGAGAGGTCAGCGCGAGAAGTTCTGGGAGCAACGTTACTTTGACAGCAACGTCCATGGTGAAGAGGCTCGCTCCGAAGTGATCCGCTACATTCATCGCAACCCGGTGAAGCGCGGATTGGTTGCATCTCCTGGCGACTATCAATGGAGCAGCTTCAACCACTACGCGACCGGAGTTCGAGGAACGGTTGAAATCGAGTCAGAGTGGACGGCAAGACTTCGCGGCCCACTAATCGCGATAGGGCCGCAATGAATGGGGCACAGCCTTCCAACTTGGCTAATAATCGAAGGAGGTAGAATCGATGCCAGGGCCAACTGCCTTACTAGTCACCTACACAACAATTCAATCAGGTTTTATGTCTTCGGGTACATATTTTCTTGTTGCTCTAGAATATTGATCCCGAATGAAATTAAAGATCAACAAGAACACAGGACAAGCTAAGAACACTAAGATTATTATCAAAAATGTTCTTTCGCTAAACAGCTTTTGGCCAATCCATATGACCCCGTAAAACATTGGAATTAACGTACAGGCCATTAGCGTAACAGCAAAGAAACCTGTATAGGCATCAAGGAACTGTTTGGGTCGAGTGGAGAAGGAACGTCTATCTGATGGTAATACCGTTGGTCTATGCGAACCAACGCATATACCATCGATTTCTACCTTGGCAGACGGTGGCCCATCATACACGATTTCAATTACAACTCCGTCTCCAGGCTCCAGGACTGCGAAAGAGAGGCGTAGGGAATTGAAGTTTTCATCGGTCCTAACAAGTTGAGGCTGTATAACTCCACGGTTTGTCTTAATGATTGACCAACTAAGAATTTGCTCATCGGAAATCGAGATTGAATATGGTTTTAGAACTTGGGAGGATAGAATCTCTAGTGAGCCGCTGTTCCAAAAGAATACTTGTATCGCCGTAATTCCACTTTTCCCAACCTCTGTTCCATCGTAGAGCAAAGAGAACTTATCAAACTTTGCAAGTTCGGGTTGAACCATGCTCCTTCGCGAGGGATTCACCATGAACGTTGGAACTCGCTTTTTTTCTGTTCGCCGATAAAAGTACACCGCCATGGCGATGCCGATTATTCCAAGGGCCAGACTTGCCGCGGCAATCCATCGATCTGGAGTCATTGGGGGTATTGTAGACTTGGTGTCCAGATCGCGCAATATATGTTGTAAGCTGGGCCTCTTTTAGGGAGCTATAGGGTGCAGGGTGCCCGATATCAGGCAAGTGGCCCGCCCATCAACCTCGAAGAATCACCATGAGCCATGAGAAGCTGTGCCCCGTTCATCGCGGCCCTATCGCGATGAGCGGGCGGCTGGCCCACATCCGCCCATAAATCTGGGCGGGTGGCCCAGATCTCGCTGTTGGGACCTGGTAAACCGCCGCCCGAAATCCGTATGCCCAAAATCGTCGCCCTTCCACAGCACCGGTTCGCGCTTTTCCCGCGCCAGCGCGTAGCTGAAGCAGTCGCCGAAGTTGAGCCCAGCCGGGTGGCCGCTGCCTCTGCCGTAGTCTCGATAGGTCTGGCGCGCAATCTTCGCCTGCTCGGCGGAGCAAGCGCGCGGCCACAAAGTGTGGGAAGAATCTGGCTTCAAGCGGAATCGTTTTCCACCATCGCTGCCGGAATTGTGTCAATGCTCTTTTACGCCCTTGATGATGAGCCACAAAGCCAATCCGAGCTCCGCAATGAGCATGACCGGATACAGCGGATAAGTCAGTTTTTGGTAGGCGGGGAAGAGGCAGAGCTGAATGAAACAGAGCATCAGGCTCAAACCGTCCAGGAGAAGCAGCACGCCCAAAATCCGCGGAAGGAAGCCGGACTTGATGACCAGATAGCCGAGGGGGAAGAGCCAGGCGCCATAGAAAAGCGTCTGAATCATGCTACCGCTGCCGCTCAAACTGAGGAAAAACAACGATAGAGCTTGCAGTTGATCCGGCTTGAATGCGCGCAAATAGCCGGATCCGCCTTCAAGCATCAGGGCGCTGAAGTGGATCATCGTACAAACACATTCCACGGCGACACCGGCCAGATTGAACAGCACGAACAGCAAAGCCAGGTTCTTGCCCACAGGCTTCAGCAGCGCGTATAGTGCCCAGGCCGTCCAAAGAAAGAGCAGGGCGGCGACGATCTCGCTCATGTAACCGATCCGGAACATCAGCTCGGAAGCCGCGATATTCCTGGCCGTTGCCGCTGCATCGTCCCAGACAATGGGCTTTTGCTGAACAAAAGTAGAAAAAGCAAAGAGTACGATGTAGGCGAGATAGAGAAACCCCGCCAATCTGGCAATATTGCGCCGCGATGTATCCTGCACCTGCGTGGTCATGGTCGGCCTCCTGGTGACGTTGGGGCTACATGGAAAGAAGTGTAATTCGAGAGCCAAAGTGTGGTAAATGCAACTTGATGAGAACAAAGCCGTTTGTGGGATATCGCAGGCGCGTGGGAACCGGATTGGCGTCCGGTTTCACCGCAGGGTGTCCCTTAATGAACAGGAACGGCGGCGACACCGACCCCCTGAAATTCAGCCGCCGCGCCCGCCTAAGCCTCCGTATTGCTCAGTAGCCCCTGTAACGAGTTCCGGCGGAAGGCGCTGAATTGCCCTAAGCTATAGGCATGAACGACTCTACTCTGGAACCGGCGGCAACAGAAAGCGAAATCTTCGATCTCCTCGTGGTGGGCGCCGGGCCCACCGGGCTGGCCTGCGCCATTGAGGCGCAGAAGGCGGGCTTTCGGGCGGTTGTGGTGGACAAGGGCTGCCTGTGCAACTCGCTCTACCATTACCCCGCGCACATGACCTTTTTCACCACGTCGGAGTTGCTGGAGATCGGCGACCTTCCCTTTCCCAGCCCCAATGCCAAGCCCACGCGCAACGAGGCGCTCCAGTATTACCGCCAGGTGGCGGCGCACTACCGGCTGGACGTGCGCCAGTATCAATGCGTCACGCGGGTGACTGGCGCCGATGGGGCCTTCACGGTCCATACCAAGGACCGTTTCGGCCGGCCCGGCGCCATCCAAACCCGCAAGTTGGCGGTGTCTACCGGCTACTACGACCTGCCCAACATGATGAACATTCCCGGCGAGAGCCTGAGCAAGGTGCACCACTACTACGTCGATCCCCACCCCTACTTCGGGATGGACGTTGTGGTCGTCGGCGGCAAGAACTCGGCGGCCATTGCGGCGCTCGAGCTGTGGCGGAGCGGCGCGCGGGTGACGCTGGTTTACCGCGGGCCGGAGATTCCGCCGCACGTGAAGTACTGGATCAAGCCGGACATCGAAAACCGCATCAGGAATGGCGAGATCAAGGCGTATTACGGGTCGAATGTGGTGGAGATCACGCCGGATGCGGTGGTGGTGGAGACGCCGCAGGAGCGCCTGATGCTCAAGAACGATTTCGTCTTCGCCATGACCGGCTACCACCCCGACTTCGACTTTCTTGAGGGGCTGGGCCTGCGCTTCAAAGGCCCCGACCGGCTGCCGGTTTGCGATGCCCAGACGCTGGAGAGCAACGTGCCCGGCATCTACCTGGCCGGGGTGATCGTGGCCGGTTTGCGCACCAACGATATCTTCATCGAGAACGGACGCTTTCACGGGCGTCAGATTGCCGCGGCGCTGGCATCAAAGTTAAGAGTACAGGGCTAAGTCTGGATGCCGGTTGCCCAAGAAAGCCGGTAAACCGAGAAGCCATATTGGACGGAGGTTCTGGCTTGCAGATGCGTTGGTGGCCGCGGTCGATTCGATGGCAGATGCTGGCCGGCCTGCTACTGCTGGAGGCGCTTTCGATCGGCCTCTTCGCGGCGCTGCTCATCCGCCAGCAGACGCGCGAGGTCTCGGTTCATGCGCGGCAACGGCTGGCGTACCAGGCCGCCTCCTTGGCGCAGCAGGCCGGGAAGGCCCTGCTGGAGCAGCGGCCCGACTGGGTGGGGCAGTCAGTGAAAATGATGGGCGAGGCGCCCAACGTGGCCATCGCCAGGATTACCGGCCCAGCCGGCAACGTGCTCTTCGTCAGCCAGGGCAAGCCGGAGCAGGCGGCGCTCGATCTGGGAGAGCTGGCGCAGATCCCGCTCGTGCGCCACGAAGAGCCCAGAGTCTTCACCCTGAAAGGCGATCGCTGGGAGTGCGTGAGGGCCATTTATGTCGGCGGCGAGCTGCGCGGCTTTGCCTGGGTTGAGGCTGATCGCGCCTGGGACCGCGAGCAACTGAACACCGCATTGCGCGGCACGGTCCTCTTCGGCGTCATCTGGATGGTGGCCTCGGCCCTGCTGGTGCTCGCGATGGCCCGCTCCATCTCCCAGCCGCTGGCCACTCTGCATCGCGGCACGCGCGCCTTGATGAGCTCGCCCGATCACAGCGGCAATTTTCCCCTGCCGGTCTCCGTGCACAACGAGATCGGCGACCTCATCGAGGCCTTCAACCGCATGGTTGCTTCCCTTGCGGAGCAACGCTCGGGGCTCAACGACACCCTTTCGCTGCTGGATTCGATGCTGGCCAACGCGCCCATCGGCCTGGCCTTCTTTGACCGCGACTGCAGGTTTGTGCGCGTCAATCAGGTCTTTGCGGAGATGACCGGGGTTCCGCTCAGCCGCCACCTGGGGCGGACGCTGCCGGAGCTGCTGCCGCAACCGGTGGCCCGGGAGATGGAGAACGCCGTGCTGCGCGTCTTTGCCGAAGAGGAGCCGGTGCGCAACCTGGAATTGACCAATCCGGTTCTCAGCGGCCAGCAGGGCAAGTCCGCCGCGGCGAACAAGTCCAGCCGGCCATGGACCTGGCTGGCCAGCGCCTACCCGGTCCGGACCACCCCGCAACAGGTGCGCTGGGTGGGCCTCATCGTGCTGGACTCGAGCGACCGCAAGCGCAGCGAAGAGGCGCTGCGCAAGTCCGAAAAGCTGGCTGCGACCGGGCGGCTGGCCGCCTCCATTGCCCACGAGATCAACAATCCGCTGGAGGCCATCACCAACCTGCTCTTTCTTCTGCACAATTATTGCCAGCTTCAGGACCCGGCGTTGAAGTATGTGACGATGGCCGAGCACGAAGCCCGCCGCATCGCGGAGATTACCCAGCAGACGCTGCGATTCTACCGCCAATCCACGCTGCCGGCCCGCACCAATATGGGCGAACTGCTGGATTCCGTGCTCAGCCTCTATCACGGCCGGCTCAATGCCCTGAACATTCAGGTGGAGCGGGATTACGACACCGCCATGGACCTGTTCTGTTTTGCCGGAGAGCTGCGCCAAGTCTTTGCCAACCTGGTGGGCAATGCCATCGACGCCACCAGCGCCGGCGGCCGCCTTCTGGTGCGCGCCCGGCGCTCGCGGAACTGGAAGGACCCCGCCCAAGCAGGAGTTCGCTTTGTGGTGGCCGACACCGGAGCGGGCATGGAGCCGGCGGTGCGCGAGCGCGTCTTTGAAGCTTTCTTCACCACCAAGGAAGCGATTGGAACCGGCCTGGGCCTCTGGGTGAGCCACGAGATCATCGTGAAACATCGCGGGCTGGTCCACGTGCGCAGCCGCGCCGCTGCCGAGGGGAAGACCTCCGGGACCGTCTTCCAATTATTCATCCCCGACGATCCCAATATGACCGCCCCAGCCGGGCAGACGGCCGCGGCGTCGGTGTAAAGAATTTTTTAAAAAAATACTTGCGTGCTCACCTATTCGATGTGCTACAGTCAGTAACACTATGACGAGTAACACTGAAACGGGTCACGATCCGGCGGAGTTGGGCGAACTGGAGCGAAGCATTCTCCTGATCGTCTGGCGCAACGCCCAAATCACTGCGGAGCAGGTGCGCGAAGAACTTGGAAGGCCGCTCAAGGACTCCACCATTCGCACCGTTCTGCGCCGATTGGAAGAGAAGGGCTATCTGGCGCACTCGGTGGAAAATCGCACCTTTGTCTACCGTCCGGCAGAGACGCGGCAGCGGGTGGCAGGCCGCGCCGTCAAGCGCATTGTGGACTGGTTCTGCGAAGGATCGGTGGAGGCGCTGCTTGTGGGCATGGTGGACTCCAAGGTCCTTGACCGCGCCGAGTTGCAGCGCCTGGCGGAGCGCATCGCCATCGCCCAGAAGAGCGCCTCTGTCCGGCCAAGGAAGGCTTCTCAAGAAAAGGAGGCAAAGCCATGATTCCAGTATTGATCGAAGCCGCCTTGCGGGCGCTTTTGGTCGCCTTCGCGGTATGGTCCGGGCTGCTTCTGTTACGCGTCAGCAATGTACTGGCGCAAAAGACCGCGTGGGGCCTCATGCTTGCCGCGGCCCTGGCCATGCCTCTCGTGATGCGCTGGCAATGGCTGCCGGCCTCGGCCGCAATCAGTTTGCCGACGCATCCCTGGACGCAGACGGTGGATCGCTGGCCGGCCGGACCGTCCAGGCCTTCCACCGCGCCGTTGCCGGAGGCTTCTCGAACGCCAGAGCCCGTCCTGGCAACGGGAGATCGTTTCTCCATGCCGTGGGTCTCCCATTCGGACTTCAATCCGTCGAATCCAGTCGACCAGGAGCCGGCGCCTTTCCCCCGCAGCCTTACCGCCGTCGTGCCGGAGAAAAGCAGCCCCTTCGGAAGCCTGCGTTCCTTCCGGCTGGCAACGGTCGCTTGGCTACTGTATCTCGGGGTTTGCGCGGCACTGCTGCTGCGGTTGCTGTTCGGGCTTGGGCTGGCGTTCCGTTTGTGGCGCCGTGCGGAGCCGGCCTCCATCAAGCCTGGGTCTGGATTGGGTTCCGAGCTGATGACGGGCATGAACTTGCGGGTCAGCCGGCGGATTGCCTCTCCGGTCACCATCGGCTCGGGGGTTGTTCTGCCTGCGGACTACACCGAATGGGACGCGGAGAAGTTGCGCATCGTTCTGGCTCATGAGCGCTCCCACATCCGCCAGGGGGACTTCTACCTGCAAGCGTTTGCGGAGTTCTATATCTCCCTGTTCTGGTTCAGCCCGTTGGGCTGGTGGCTCAAACGCAAACTCTCTGAACTGGGCGAGATCATAAGCGACCGCGCCGGCCTGGAGGAGGCCGCCAGCCGCTCCTCTTATGCCCAGGTCTTGCTTGAATTCGCGGCCCTGCCGCGCCCAACCCTCATAGGAGTAGCCATGGCTAGCAGCAGTAATCTCTGTCATCGCATTGAAAGGTTCCTCAATGAACCCAGCTTCCGCCGGGCCTTTGCGGGCAGTCGCCGCCGCATCTTGCTCGCGGTGCTACTTGTTCCCGTGGCGCTGTTTGCGGGCACGGCGCTGATCCGCGTGGAGGCGGCTGCATCGGGCCGCGCCCTCCAACCGCCGCAGGCTGTCTCAACAGCACCAACCCCGGCCCCGGCTCCGGCCACAGTCCCCTCCATGCCCGAACAGCCTGCCGATCAGGCGCTGGCCACAGAGCAGGCTCCCATTCCTCCTCTGCCGGAAGCCGCGCCGGCCCCGGCTCCGGCCACCCCGCTCGCGCCGCCGCAAACCGGAGAGATTCGCGATGTTCCCGACGATCACGCTGCGGCCACGACAAGCATGCAAGACAACACCGTCACCAGGACCATCACCAGGACCAACACAGGCACATACACATACACCAGCGGCAAGCATGGCCCCAGCACGTTCTCCACGGGCCGTGGTTATTCCTACTCGTTTTCCTCGAATGGAGACTCGTGGGCGCTGGTGACCGATCCGGGCCAGAGCATCACCTTCGCCGGTGACTGGAACGGCGCTACCAGTGCGACCATCGCACAGGTGCGAAAGCTGACGCACGGAGCGTTCTTGTGGTTTGCGCGCGACGGCAAATCGTACTTCCTCGACGATCCAGCCATCGTGGCTCAGATCGAGGCCCTATACAAGCCTATGGAGGCGTTGGGTCGCAAGCAGGAAGAGTTGGGGCGCCAGCAGGAGGAACTCGGCAAGCAGCAGGAGAAGCTGGGCCGGCAGCAGGAGTTGGCCAGAATTCCCACGCCCGATCTCTCCAAAGAGATGGCCGAAGTGAATGCGGCGATGGCTAAGCTCCAGGCAAAGATGGGAAGCACCGTGAGCCAGGAGGAACTGGCCGACCTGGAAGGCAAGATCGGAGAGATTCAGGGTCGGTTGGGCGATTTGCAGGGCAAGATTGGCGCACAGCAAGGCAATCTTGGCGCATTGCAAGGCAGGTTGGGCGAGCAGGAAGGCAAACTCGGCGCAGAACAGGGCCGCCTGGGCGCGGAACAGGGAAAGCTGGCCGCGGAGGCCGATCGCAAGGTGAGAGCCATCATCGACGAAAGCCTGCGCAACGGCAAGGCCCGGCCGGTCGAGTGAGTCCGGGGCCTTCCGTACCATTGATACAACACACCGGAGTTGAATAACAGGCCAGCCGCTGGATTGTTCCAGCGGCTGGCCTGTTATTGGGATCGAATCGGCTCAGTTCAACTTCAAGCTTCGCGGCCTGATCAGCCCGAGCGGATCGAAGCTGCCCGGCTGGTCTGCTGCCGGGTGAGGCATGCAGTGGCTTCTGGTCTGCACCGGAGCCGCGTACGAACGCGTAACGTGCAGCCGGTCCATCACCACGTAACGCGTGCGCAGGCCGTCCACGGTCGAAGGTAGCTGCGCGGGAACCTGCTTGCGGTCCACGTAGATCACCAGCGCCGCTTCTTTCGGATTGTCCAGGCTCTGACCCACGCCCACGCCGAAGAAGGCGGAATTCCGTTTCATCAGGCTTTGCGCGATCTGCTGCTTGACGGCCACAGCCGGGTTGAGGATCGCGGCCGGCAGGGGCGCGGCGCCAATCTCAAGAGGAGTCTGGGGCGCCGAGCCAACGGCCACTGCGTGAGCATTGGTGGGAATCACCAGGGTGCGCGCGCCGTCCACTGTTTGCGGCGCGGTTACGCTCATGCTTTCGTCCACATAAAGGATGACCGCGTCCTCGCCGGGGTGGTCGCTGCTCTTGCCGGTGGCCACGCCCAAAATTCCTGTTGCCGGGTTCACCAGCATGCGGGCCTGCCCCAGAGCCTGCTGGGCGCGCGCGATCTCGGCGTCGTTAAGTGTGCGAGCCTGCGCCGCGCTCACCGTATTGTCGCCGTAGTTCAGGCAACTGACGGCGTGGTCTGCGCCGCCCACAAAGGTATACGTTGTTCCCCCGCCCGCCTGCCCGCCCAATTGCGCGTCAAGTTCGCTCAGCACGTCGGAGACGGGGTTGGCCACGCCTTGGCTCACGCCCGATGCGTCGGTCCCGCCGGCGAAGAACAGGCCCACGGGTTCGGCATTCGCAACATCCACCACCAGCGACCCGGAGTCGCCCGCATCGCTGAATTCGTTGCCGCTGATGGCAACCTGGTTGGTGTAGGTCTTGGTCAGGTAGGGCTTGGTTTCAGCGCAGTCCAGGTAGTAATCGACCGATACGTCCAGATCGAGCGCCGAAATGCCGGCGCACGTTAACCCCGTCGTCCGCCCGCTCTTGGCCACCACCAGATTGAGAGCCGCGGCCTCGCCTTTGCCGCCGGTCGTGGAGATGCCGGGAGGCGCGGCGGCCAGCGTGCCGTCGGACTGGCGTGCCCCCAGTTCGAGAATGGCGCCGGAAGTGTTCACCACGCCGGAATCCACCTGGGCGATGGCCGCGTCCACGTTGGTTGTGATCGAGCTGAGGGCCAGCCAGCCGGTCAGCGAGCCCACCGGCGTGGTCACGCCCCCTTCTCCGTAGGGCGTGCAGTTGTTATCGATGAGTCCCGGCTGGATGATGGCGTCGCCCACGCTGGCCTGGTCGCTGCGCGCCAGCACGTGGTTGTTGCTCAGCAGGTACTGGTGATTATTGGTGTCCTCAATCAGCGATCCCAGCGTTCCGCTGCAGCAGTCCACAATCTGGTTTCCCTGCGTATCGTAGTCGTTGTTGTTGCCGCCCGAGTTGCCCAGTGAAACCGGCGTGGACAATTGCGCCTGGTGAGCGGAAGGATTGCTCGAGACTCCCGCGGTGTTCAGCAGCACCTCGGCCGAGGCTCTTGAGGACGAGGTTCCTGCCGTTGCCACAATATAGGTTGCGGCGGTGGCTGAAATCGACGCCGGCGCGGAATAGGTGACGGTGCAGGAAGTGAAGGCCTGGCTGCTGCGCTGGCAGGTCGTATTGCCCAGTGAACCCTGCCCCCCGCTTGACCCGGCCGCCGTCCCCGAAAGCGCGTAGGCGATGCCCGTGCTGCCGCCCGCTTCTGCCAGGTAGCCGGTCACGGTCACTTGTCCATTAGCGCCCAGGGCCGCGTTCTCCGGTGTGAGCGGTTGCAGAAATCCCGGCGTCACGGTCAGTACGGCTGTCGCCTTGGTGGCTGTGTTCGATTGAAGGGTCGCGGTCACCGCCACCTGCACATGATCGGCGGTCAGGTAGCTGGGCGGGGTGTAGCGGCCTGCGGAGGTAATGCTGCCAGCCCCGCTGAGCGTGTCGCCGCCGGAGACCGACCAGATGACCACTGCCGCGCCCCCGCTGGAGAGGGTCGCGGTGAACTGCTCCACGGATGCGCCCTGCGAGTTGGCCATATTGCAGCCGGTGCAATTGGTGTCGATGGCGCCGATGCCGGGGGAGATGGAGAAGCTTGCGTTGGAGGGGTTTGCGGACACGCCCCCACCCCCGCATCCGGCCATCAGCAGCAGCGCCGGAGCCAAAAGCATCGACAAATTCCGTAAATACAGGCTCCGCATGGTCTATGCCCTAGTTAGTATAGGACGGCGACTCCATCCCCGGATAGAGGAGAAGCACGCCGGGTGCCGGGTACCCCGGATCTCGTCCGCCGCGGCGGATGAGACCTGGGAGATGAATCTGCGCTCTATAACTGGATCTTCACCGGCCAGGTCTTCCAGATGTCGGCGCAGTAGTCGCGGATGGCCCGGTCGGAGGAGAACTTGCCGATGCGGGCTACGTTCAGGATCGACATGCGGGTCCATTCCTCCTGGTTCCCGTAGGCCAGGCTGACGCGGTCCTGGCAATCGACGTAGGACTGGTAATCGGCCAGCAGCATGTACTCGTCGCCGTTGAGCAGCGAAGAGACCAGGGGCTCGAAGAGCTTCTTGTCGCCGTGCGAGAGTTCCCCGTTGGAGAGGGCGTCGATCACCTCGCGCAGATTGGCGTTCGAGTTATAGAAGTCGCGGGGATTGTAGCCCTCGCGCTTCTTCTGTTCAACCTCGGGAGTGGTGAGTCCGAAGAGGAAGAAGTTATCCGCGCCCACCTCTTCGCGTATCTCGATGTTGGCGCCGTCGAGCGTGCCGATGGTCAGCGCGCCGTTCATGGCGAATTTCATGTTGCCGGTTCCTGAGGCCTCCTTGCCCGCCAGCGAAATCTGCTCGCTCAGGTCGGCGGCGGGGTACACGCGCTGGCCCAGTTTCACGTTGTAATCGGGCAGAAAGACGACCTTGAGCCTTCCCCGCACCAGCGCATCGGCGTTGACGGCTTCGCCGACGGAATGAATGAGTTTGATGATGAGCTTCGCCATGCGATAGCCGGGCGCGGCTTTGCCGCCGAACAGGAAGGTGCGGGGAACGACTTCCGCGCCGGGATCGTGTTGGATGCGCTTCCAGAGCGTGAGGATGTGCAGGATCTGCAGGTGCTGGCGTTTGTATTCATGCAGCCGCTTGACCAGCACATCGAACATCGAGGCCGGATCGGTGGCCATGCCGAGGCGTTCCTGTATGTAGTTGGATAGCCTGGCCTTGTTCTGGAGTTTGATGGCTCTCCACTCGTCGGCAAACTCGCGGTCGGCGGCCAGCGGCTCCAGCCGGCGCAGCTTTTCCAGATCGTGGACCCAGCCCGTGCCAAGCCGCGACAGGAGCAGTTGCGCCAGGCCGGGATTGCTCAAAACCATCCAGCGCCGCGGCGTCACGCCGTTGGTCTTGTTAGAGAATTTATCCGGCGTAAGCTCGTAGAAGTCGCGCAGCACGTGGGTCTTCAGCAACTCTGTGTGCAGCGCCGCGACTCCGTTGATGGCGTGGCTGCCCAGCGCGGCCAGATGCGCCATGCGCACGTATTTTTCGCCGCTTTCATCGATCAGCGAAAGCCGCTGCGCGCGCTCGCCGTCGCCGGGAAACCTTTGCCGCACATTCTCCAAGTGGCGGCGGTTGATCTCGTCCACGATCTCAAGATGCCGCGGCAGCAGGGAGCCGAAAAGGTTGCGCGGCCACTGTTCCAGGGCTTCCGGCATAAGCGTGTGGTTGGTGTAGGAGAGGGTGTGCTGCGTGACGCTCCACGCCGTGTCCCACTCTATGGAGTGCTCATCGACCAGCAGCCGCATCAGCTCCGCCACCGCAATGGCTGGATGCGTGTCGTTCATCTGAATGGCGAAGTTGCGGTGCAGTTCGGCCAGCGGGCGCTTTGCGTGCTCCTGAATCTTCACAATGTGCTGCAGGCTGCAGGAGACGAAGAAGAACTGCTGCTCCAGGCGCAGTTGCTTGCCCTGAAGCCCTTCGTCGTTGGGGTAAAGAATCTTGGAGATGTTTTCCGACGCCACCTTGTCCGCCACCGCGCCGAAGAAGTCTCCCATGTTGAAGGCGCCGAAATCGAAGCTCTCCACGGCCTGCGCCGACCACAGGCGCATGGTGTTTGCCGTGTTCGTCCGGTAGCCCAGGATGGGCGTGTCGTGCGGGATGCCGCGGACCACGCGTTGCGGAGTCCAAAGCACGCGCAGCCGGCCCGTGGCGTCGGCGCGCCTTTCCGTGCGCCCGCCCATCTTCACTTCAAAGGCGTCTTCCGGCCGCTCCAGCGCCCATGGATTGCCCAGCCGCAGCCATTTGTCGGTCGTCTCCACCTGCCAGCCGTCGCGTATCTGCTGATCGAAGATGCCATATTCGTAGCGGATCCCGTAACCGATCGCGGGAATGTCCAGCGTGGCCAGCGAATCCATGAAGCAGGAGGCCAGCCGGCCCAACCCCCCGTTGCCCAGCCCGGGCTCTTCTTCCTGTTCGATCAGCACGTTCAGATCCAGCCCCAGTTGCCGCATGGCCCGTTCGGTTTCGTCGTAGATGCCCAGGTTGATCAGGTTG